>BFBZ01002389.1_pt1 | contig 10309 bp, 7 predicted proteins | sample 1888401 | NCBI WGS metagenome assembly BFBZ01 (sample SAMD00112614, study PRJDB3348) | symbiont metagenome | host: Chara braunii | reverse complement strand
GCGATCGACGCCAGCAACGTGCTGAAGCCGGCGCTGGCCCGCGGCGAGATCCAGTGCATTGGCGCGACTACGCTCGACGAGTACCGCAAGTACATCGAGAAGGACGCGGCCCTGGCCCGCCGGTTCCAGGCGATCATCGTCAACCCGCCGTCGATGGCGGAGACGGTGGAGATCCTGAAGGGGCTCCGCGATCGGTACGAGGCGCACCACCGCGTCCAGATCACCGACGCCGCCCTCAAGAGCGCCGTCGAGCTGAGTGAGCGGTACATCACCGGCCACTGCCTGCCGGACAAGGCCATCGACGTGATCGACGAGGCCGGCGCACGTGTCCGCCTGAAGGGTATGACCCGGCCGCCGGACCTGAAGGAACTCGACGAGAAGATCGAGAAGCTGAACCAGGAGAAGGAAGCAGCGGTGATGGACCAGGACTTCGAGCGGGCCGCCGCCCTGCGCGACCAGTCCGAGAAGCTGCGCAAGGAGAAGGAGACCACGCACAAGCAGTGGCGCGAGAAGGCCAAGGAGGCCGACGGCGTGGTGGACGAGGAGGTGGTCGCGGAGGTCGTCAGCAAGATGACCGGCGTGCCGCTCCGCAAGGTGGGCGAGGACGAGACCAAGCGGCTCCTGAACATGGAGGCCGAACTGCACAACGCCGTCATCAGCCAGAACGAGGCGATCCACGCCATCGCCAAGGCGGTGCGGAAGAGCCGGTCCGGGATGAAGGACCCGAAGCGGCCGATCGGCAGCTTCATCTTCGCCGGGCCGACCGGCGTGGGCAAGACGCTGCTCGCCAAGCAGCTCGCGAAGTTCATGTTCGGCGACGAGAACAGCATCGTGCAGCTCGACATGTCGGAGTACATGGAGAAGCACAACGTGTCGCGGCTGGTCGGCGCCCCGCCGGGCTACATCGGGTACGAGGAGGGCGGCCAGCTCACGGAGAAGATCCGCCGCAAACCGTACTCGGTGGTGCTGCTCGACGAGATCGAGAAGGCGCACCCGGACGTGTGGAACATGCTCCTCCAGATCATGGAAGAGGGCCGGCTGACGGACAACGTGGGGCGCACGGTGGACTTCAAGAACACCATGCTCATCATGACCACCAACATCGGCGCCGAGACGATCGTCGATCAGGGCGACATGACGAGTACGTTCCGCTCCGGGCTGAAGCAGAACACGGAGGCCAGCTATCAGGACATGCAGAAGCGGCTCCGCGGGCGGATGGAGAAGGAGTTCAAGCCGGAGTTCCTGAACCGGCTGGACGAGATCATCGTGTTCCGCAAACTGACGCAGCCGGACCTGAAGCAGATCGTGAACATGGAGCTGTCGAAGGTCGCCAAGCGGTTGGCCGAGAAGGGGATCAAGCTGAACGTGCTGGACGAGGCGAAGGACTACCTGATCGAGAAGGGGTCCAGCACGGAGTACGGGGCGCGGCCGCTGCGCCGGGCGATCGAGCAGCACCTGGAGGACATGCTCGCCGAGGAGCTGCTCAAGGGCACCTTCCACGGCGCCGACAGCCTCACGGTGAAGATCGTGGAGGAGAACGGCGAGAAGAAGCTCGGCTTCGACGCCAACGTCCCGACCCCGGCCATCGTCGGCCAGCAGCAGTAGCGTCTGAGGCGCTGTGAACGAACCCGAAGGCCACCGGCCCCGTGCCGGTGGCCTTTAGCACGTCGGATTGACGCTCCGCGCCGCACGTGGTGCGGTAGCGGCTCGCGATCCGTTTTCACCACCCGTTCTTATAGTCGAGTCTGGCACGGCTTGAACGGTCACTTCATCCGGTACACGATGTACGCCGCGTCCCGATGCACTTCCTCCAGGTAACTTGCCGCGAGCGGCTTCGTGCGTGGTGAGACGACGTGGGTGATGCCTTCGTTCATCAGCTCTGTGCGTCGTTCGGGCCGGTGCCAGTCGTCGTGGCGCGTCATTTCGGACGCGACTGTCATCCGCCTGTTCCATTCCAGGACCTCGGCCGGCGCGTAGGGTACGGACTTGAAATCGACGTAGGCGCACGCGCCGGTCGCGAGTCGGAACTGTTGCAAATCAACCGGAATCTGATTCGCGCCCGGCTGCGCACGCGGGGGGCTGGTGAACGTGTTCGACACCGCCCCGCGTCCCGATCCGACTCCCGGGAACTGCACCGGGAGGAGGTACACGTCTTGCGATCCCGCGGCCGCGCGAACGTAATCGTACAGTTCGTGTTCGTCGGCCGTGCGGTAGCCGAGGCCACACGCAGTCACGACCACGCCGCCCGCGCCGAGTGCCACTAGGCCCGCACCGGCCAATCGTTCCCCCCGTCGGCCCGGCGGCCAGCACACGAGAGCCTTCGCGATCACCACCGCGGTCGCGACCGGGATGAGCAGCACCGAAATGCGCCAGGGGAACATCAGAGCGAGTGTGAAGCTTCCCGTTTCGATCTGCACGACCGTCAGGAGCGCACCGATCATTGTGGCGCCCGCCAACGGGACAAACACGGTCGTGCGTCGGAGGAGGTACAAGCCGATTGCGCACCACACGAGTTGCGCCCCGGCCGGGGCGTCGAACCAGCGCGCCGGGGAGCAGTGGTGCGGGATGCGAACGGACGCGAGGATGCGCGCGGCCTCGTTCGCCGTTGAGGGCGGTGCGGTGAACTCGTACAGGTTGTAAACCACTGCCGGACTGACCACGAGCAGCGCGACCGCGCCGATGAGGGCGGCCCTCCTCCACTGACCGGCGCGGGCCAGTGCGACCACGAACCCGAGCGTCAAGAGCGCGGACGGGAGCGCGTAGGTGCCGTGACAGACGACGGCGAGCGCCGCGAGTCCGGCGGCTGCCATCGGTTTCCCGTGCGCGAAGGCCGCCACCGCGACGAGTAGCAACACGCCGAACGCCGACGGCTGAATTCCGGGTCCGAGCAGGTACTGTGCGGCGAGCCCCGACTGAAAGTACCACGGGTAGTCGGTGCCGGTCAGTTGGACCGAGGCCCAGCGCAGGATCGCGGCGTGGGCCGCCGTGAAGAGCGCCGCGAAGACGATCCGCGCCGACCGAGTGTTCGGGAAGCCGGGCGCGGCGGCGACCAGCCACCGAGCCGCGAGGAAGTACCCCGCCAGAAGCAGGAAGTACTCTGGCTGAAGTAGCCACGGACCCACGGTGGCGTAGGCGCTCGCGACCAGTGCGGAGAACAGTGGGGTGGGGTCGCGGGTGGTCGCGAGCCAGTCGGTCGCGAGGTGCCCGTAGCCACCAAGGGCAGCCCCGTGGAGCAGGTACTGGTTCTGGTTCGAGTAGTACAGCGGTGACTGCGTGTGGGCCACCGCGAACGCGACCGCGAGTGTGAGTGCTTCGAGCCGGTGGTGGCGCGGGGCGGGCAGCGAATCGGGGTTCGACATGAACTCGTTTTACGAACCGCCGCGCCGGGCCGACCCTATCGCCGTTCGTAGAAGTTGCCGGGCAGCCGGCGGACGGCTTTTTTCAATTCGAGTTGCATGAGGGTGCGGGCGAGGTCGCCGGCGGGGACCCCCAGCTCGCGGGCCAGTTCGTCCGCGTGTCGCTTCGCCGCGAGCGCATCGTACACGCGCTGCTGGGGCGGGTCGAGTTGGGGAAGGGGAGCGGGCGGCGGTACCAGGAGCGGAACATTGGCCTCGGGGCGGAGCGTTTCGTCGCTTTGTTCCCGTATCGAGACGGTCGACCGGCCGTATTCCGCCGTGGCAATCCCCTTCAGATCCTCAATCACGTCGTCGGCACCGCGGATCAGTCGTGCGCCTTTGCGGATCAGTTCCAGGCACCCGGCGCTGGCGGCGCTGTCCGCCGCACCGGGCACCGCGAACACCTCCCGCCCCTGTTCGCTGGCGTGCGTCGCGGTGATGAGTGCGCCGCTTTTGGCGTTCGCTTCGACCACGATGATCGCGCGACTGAGCCCGCTGATGATGCGGTTCCGGGCCGGAAACATGCCCGGTTGTGGGGCCACCGCCATCGGCGTCTCCGTCACGAGCGCGCCCTGCTTCGCCACGCTGGCGGCGAGGTCGGCGTGCTCGGGAGGGTAAATCGAAGACAGCCCGCCGGCCAGCACCGCGATGGTGCGCCCGCCCGCGTCCAGCGCCGCCCGGTGCGCGGCGCCGTCGATGCCGCGCGCGAGGCCGGAGACGATCGTGAAGCCGGCGCGGACGAGGTCGCGGGCCAGTTGCTCGGCCATCTTCCGCCCGTATGCGGTGCAGCCGCGCGAGCCGACGATGCCGATCGCGTTCCGGTCCGCGTCCGCCCATGTGCCGCGGAAGTACAACAGCGGGGGCGGGGCCACGACGGCGGCCAGGGGCGGCGGATAGCCCGGAAAGCCCAGCGGCACCGGGCGCGTGTCGTGGCGCGTGAGGAGATCGAGTTCGGGACCGATGTCCACCGTCCGCAACGCCGTCGCCAGCGACTGTGCGAGCTTCTCTCCAATGTAGGGAATCTGGAGCAATTCGGTTGCAGTCGCCTGCCGCGCGGCTCCGGGCGAGCCGAACCGCTCCAGAAGGGCCGCCGTCAGTTTTGGCCCCAAACCCGGGACGAGGGCCAGGGCCAGGTGGTCGGCGAAATCGGGAAATGTGGACATTGGGCGGCGGTACTCAGGTTATGGAGGGAACCGCCCATACGATAACCCACATTCCCACGGCGTGGCAGCCCCCCAAGTCCGAAGTGGAGACACCGCTGGCACTTTCTGCCCGCCTACGGCATAATGCGGCCACCAGGGAATCAGGAGACGGCCGTGTTCGGCAATGGCAATAACAACAAGTTGAAGATCTTCAGCGGGCGCGCCAACCGGCCGCTCGCCGAGGGTATCGCCAAGGTACTGGGTGTGCCGCTCGGCCGCGCCACCCTTGGCGACTTCCCCGATCAGGAGACCAGCGTTCGTATCGATGAAGACGTTCGCGGGCGCGACGTGTTCATCGTCCAGCCGACCTGCACGCCGGTCAACCAGCACCTGATGGAGCTGCTGATCATGCTGGACGCGTTCAAGCGCGCCAGCCCGGCCCGCATCACGGCCGTCCTCCCGTACTACGGCTACGCCCGCCAGGACCGCAAGGACAAGGGGCGCGTGCCCATCTCGGCGAAGCTCGTCGCCAACCTTATCACCCGAGCCGGGGCCGACCGCGTCCTCGCGCTCGACCTGCACGCGGCCCAGATCCAGGGCTTCTTCGACATCCCGGTGGACCACCTGTACGCGGTGAAGGAACTCGCGAAGCACGTGCGCAGCCTGGGCATCCCGCAGGACGAGTTGGTCGTTCTCAGCCCGGACGAGGGGAGCATCAAGAAGGCGCTGGATTTCCAGAAGAACGTGGGCGGCCAGATCGCCGTGGCCAACAAGCAGCGCACGAGCGCCACGGAGATCAAGCACGGGCACCTGATCGGCGCGTCGGTCGAGGGGAAGCGGGTGGTGATCTACGACGACATGATCTCCACCGCCGGGACCACCGTCGGCGCGGTGAACGTGGCGAAGCACCACGGGGCGAAGGCGGTGTACGTGTGTGCCACACACGGGGTGCTCTCGGGCGAAGCCATCAAGCGGCTCCGCGACGCGCCGATCGACCAGCTCGCGATCACGGACAGCATTCCGCTGCTGCCCGAGAAGCAGTTGCCGTGCATCAAGGTGATCACGGTCGCGGCGCTGGTCGCCAACGCCATTCACCGCATCCACGGGAACGAGTCGATCAGCGAACTCTTCAAGGACGAGCCGCCGATCGGGAAATAGACCAACCGGGACGGACGACGGGTCCCGCGGCGACCTTGCGATCACGCGTCCGTCGCCCGAACCACTCGGGTGTCGCCGCGCTCCCCAACTCACCGCGTGTTCCGATGCCCAACATCCGCGTGACGTGCCCGGCCTGTCGGACGGAGCTGGAGATCGGCGCCGAACACGCCGGCCAGGAGGTCGAGTGCGGCAACTGCCTGGAAGTGTTCGTGGCAAAGGCGCCCGGCGGCGCGGGTTCGTCGGGCCCCGGTCAGGTGCCGGGCACCGGCCCGGACCCGGCACCGACGCGCCGGAGCGAGCGGAGCCGGCCGGCCAACCGGCCGGTGCGCAAGAGGCGCCGGGACGATGATGACGACTACGAACACGACCGGCGCCGGGACAATTATGACGATGACGATTTCGATTTGCCGCCGCGGCGCGAGACCGGCGGCGACGGGGCCGCGACCGCGTCGCTGGTCCTCGGCATTTTCGCGCTCATCCTGTCGTGCTGCTGGATCTTTTCGCTGCCCCTGGGCCTCTCCGCCACGATCACCGGTGGGCTCGGATTGAAGAGCCGGAACAACCGGGGATTGGCCGTGGCCGGGCTGATCCTCGGCATCATCTCGATGTGCATCGCCGTCTTCGTTTTGTTGTTTTCCATCGTCGGAAACGCGATGGGTAATCGCGGGCCGTAGGCTGATTCGTCCCGCTAATAGGGCCTCCCATGCACCGTCCCGCGCTCGTTTCGTTCGCGCTGTTCGCATCCGCCCTATGTGGGTGCCCGGCGCCCAAGCCGCCCGCCACGTTCCAGTCGGAGTCGCACGGGCACTCGCACGAAGGCGGCAACTGGCTCCTTGAGGACGCCGGGCCCTACCACGCCGCACTGTCCGCACACCTTTCGAGTAAAGAGGGCAACGAACTGGACGTGAAGTTCGAGACGGTGGACAGCCCGCCGAAACCTGTGCCGCTGCCGGTGGCGAGTTTCCGGGCGACCGCGAAGACCGCCGACGGAAAGGAACACGTGCTGGAGTTCGCGCCGGCGCCGAAGGACGAGCGAAAAGACGACCCCGACGGGAAGTGCTCGCACTTCAGCGCGAAGGCCGGGTGGATGAAGTCGGAGGACACGCTCGTCGTCACCACGACCGTGTCCATTGATGGCAAAGAGCGGGCGATCACGTGGAAGGACTTCAATCCGAAGAAGTACGCCCACCACGAGGACTGATCGGGCGGACTGGCGGTCGTGGATGGGACGACAGGTCGGACGTGTGCCATTTCGACGCGAAGGCGCAAAGCCGGTGGCGGAATGAGCGGCACGTTCCCCAACGCGGAACACAGTTCCGAACGGTCGGTTCACGATCATCTCGTCCGCCAGACAGTGTTCCAGAAGGTCAGAAGAGCAAAGAGCCGCAGATGAACGTAGAGAACGCTGATCAATACAGGACATTTTTCTTGTTCGGATCGGCGTTCTCCGCGTTCATCTGCGGCTCTTCCGGTCTCGGTAGCGGTACAGTGACCGTGGCGGGACGGGTCCGTAAACTACGGACATCTTCTCTCCAGGGAACCATACCGCAATGCCGCGCGTACTGATCGCTGACAAGCTCGAATCCGCCGGGATCGAACTGCTCGCCGCCGCCGGGGTCGAGGTGGACAACCGCCCCGGCCTCAAGGGCGACGAACTCAAGGCCGCCATCCGCGCCGCGGACGCGGTCATCTGTCGGTCGCAGCCCAAACTCACCGCCGAATTCTTCGACGAGCCCGGCAAGTGCCGCGCCGTCGCCCGCGCCGGGGTCGGCGTGGACAACATCGACGTGCCCGCGGCCACCCGCAAGGGCGTCGTCGTGATGAACACGCCCGGCGGCAACACCGTGTCCGCCGCGGAACACACCATCGCCCTGCTGCTGGCGCTCGCGCGGCGCATTCCGGTCGCCGACGCTACCATGAAGGCCGGCGGTTGGGACCGCAACAAGTTCGTGGGCACGGAGGTCGCCGGCAAGACGCTCGGCGTCGTGGGCCTCGGCCGCATCGGACGCGAGGTCGCGCGCCGGGCCAAGGCGATGGACATGCGGGTAATCGCACTCGACCCGTTCGTGACCGCCGCCAAGGCCGCCGAACTCGGCTACGAGACGGCGGCGAACCTCGACGACATGCTCCCGAAAGTGGACTTCCTCACCCTCCACGTCCCGCTCGGTCAGGACACCAAGAGCCTCATCGGCACGCGCGAGCTGGGCATGATGAAGAAGACCGCGCGCGTGCTGAACGTGGCCCGCGGCGGCATCGTGGACGAAGCGGCACTGGCGGCCGCCCTCGCCGCCGGCACTATCGCTGGTGCGGGCGTGGACGTGTTCACCGCCGAACCGATCGTTGCGGACAACCCGCTCCTTAAAGCGCCGAACGTCGTGCTCACCCCGCACCTCGGCGCGTCCACGCTCGAAGCGCAGGAAAACGTCGCCATCGAGGCCGCGCAGCTCATTGCCGATTTCTTGTTGAAGGGGCAGGTGGCGAATGCGGTGAACATGGCCGCCGTCAACCCGGCCGAGTTGGCGGAGGTGCGGCCCTACGTCGATCTCGCCCGCCGGCTGGGGTTGCTCCAGGCCCAGATCGCGCAGGGGGCCGTTCGCAAGGCGTCGCTGACCTACCGCGGCGAACTCGCGGGCCAGAAGACGCGGTTGCTCACCGCGGCCTTTACCGCGGGGTTGCTCGAATACCGGCTCAGCGACGGCGTGAACCTCGTGAACGCCGAGATGCTCGCCCGTGAGCGCGGCATCGAGATCACCGAATCGTCCAACCCCAAGAAAGGCGACTTCGCCGCCCTGCTCCACACGGAAGTGGAAACGGAGCAGGGAACGACGGTTGCCGCCGGCACGCTCTTCGGCGACCAGTATGTGCGCCTCGTTCAACTCGGGCCGTTCCGCATGGAGGGCTACCTCGACGGCGTGCTGCTCGTGTTCCTCCACCGCGACGTGCCCGGCCTGATCGGCTTCGTCGGCACCATCTTCGGTACCCACAAGGTGAACATCGCCCAGATGACGGTGGGCCGACAGGCGCCCGGCGCCGAAGCGATCGGCATTCTGAACCTGGACGGCCCGCCGCCGGAACAGGCGATCGCCGCCGTAAAGGGCCACCCGCAGATCAGCACCGTGACGGTCGTGACGCTGCCCGCTGCGGGCGAACTACCGACGTGGCTGGGTTGAGACGCCGACGTGCGGGCGCCAGAACCGTCCGTGTCGCGCGATCCCACGGACCGGGATCGCGTGACGCGGACGAGTGGTTCCAAACCTCCAACGTGAGCCGGTTACCCACTCATGTCTCGCTTAACTGCTGCCGCACTGGTTCTGATCTTCGGCGGCGCAATCGCACACGCCGCGGACCCGCTCGGGAAATTGTCCGAGAAGTACGAGTCCGGCGGTCGCGGACCGGGCACCGTGTCGAGCGGCAAGGGCGACCCCGGCGGCGTGTCCTACGGTACCTATCAACTCGCTTCCAAGGTCGGCCGCGCTGACGAATTCGTAAAGAAGTATTACCCCGACGAGTTCAAAGGGCTGAAGGGCGGCACGGACGAGTTCACCAAGAAGTGGAAGGAACTGGCCGCGGCTGATCCGAAGGGCCTGCGGGCCAACGAACACGCCTTCATCAAGGAAACGCACTACGATCCGCAGACGAGGCGGCTGGAGAAGGATCTGAAGCTCGACGTGCTGAAACGGAGCGCGGCGCTCCGGGACGTGGTGTGGTCCGTCGCGGTGCAGCACGGGCCGAACACGGACGTGATCGTGACCGCAGTGAAACCGCTCGTGAAAGACGCGAAGATCGAGGACGTGTCCGACATGGCGATCATTCGCGCAGTGTACGGGGAACGCGGGCGCAAGGGGCCGGACGGCAAGTTGGTTCGGTTCCGGGGCGTGAGCGACGACTGGATTCCCGCTCTCACGAAGCGGTTCGATAGCGAGTTGAAAGACGCCCTGGAGATGCTCAACAAGTGACCAAGCGGAGCGATCACCGTCCTCCCCCCGAACCGCGCGACCCGAACCGGCGCCGGGCCCTCACCAACGTGGGCGGGGTGGCCGACACCGAGGGCGATCCGGCCGACGCGGCGCGACTGGCCCGCGCCCTGGCCGTTCCCCCGGCTACCGACGCCGACGACGAACCGGCGCGCTCGCACGTCCACGGGTTCCACACGTATCCGGCCCGGATGCACCCGGTCACGGCCGCGCGGCTCGTGAGCGCGTTCGTACCGCCCTTCGGTCGCGTACTCGATCCGTTTTGCGGGTCCGGTACGGTCCTGGTCGAAGCCCTGATCGCCAATCGCGCTGCGGTCGGTACTGACCTGAACCCGCTCGCGGTGCGTCTGGCCGCGTGCAAGACACGCCTACGCACCGCGGCGGAACTGGCCCATCTGGTCGAACGCGCCGCGGACTGTGCCACCCACGCTGACACCCGTCGTAAGGCCAAGGCCGGCGCGAGCCGGCGGCTCCCGCGCGAAGACGTCGAACTGTTCGAACCTCACGTCTTACTCGAACTCGATTCGCTCCGGGCGAAGATCGAAACGCTTCAAAACGACCCGGCCCGGCCCGACCTCGAACTGGTCCTGTCGGCGGTGCTGGTGAAGCTGTCGCGCAAGTCCGGCGACACCTCATCGGG
>BFBZ01000012.1_pt153 | contig 10309 bp, 11 predicted proteins | sample 1888401 | NCBI WGS metagenome assembly BFBZ01 (sample SAMD00112614, study PRJDB3348) | symbiont metagenome | host: Chara braunii | reverse complement strand
GATGTGGAGGTTCTCGAAACCGGCCACCAGTTCAACACTTGGGAGCACGAGAAAACCCCCAAGACCAAAGGCGGCAAGGTGTTCGTCACCGTCTCCCATCGCGGAGAAGTCGCCTTTCACGAAGGCTGGTTGAGCCGCAAGGAGGCCCAGAAAGCCGCCCGCGTTGACGCCAAGAAGAACGGCGAGGGCGAGGCGGAGAAATCTCCCAATGCCAGGCCGCAGATGACGCAGACGATGGAGAACTACCTTGAACTCCATCGTCACGCGGTCGTGCGTCTCGCCCTTTTGGGCGATCCGGCGACCGCGTTCCGGCTCATGGTGGCCCACGCGATTGCGCCCACCGGCAACTGGAACGTCAAATCCGATCCGCAACGCGCGCGCTCCAATGAGATCGGCGCGAGCATCACGAAATCGGCAGGGCAGGCGAAGTTCGAGGCCGAACGCGAAGCCATCGAGGCCTTGCTTGGCAAATCGATGGAAGGCGATACCGTGACGATCTTCGCCCATCTGCTCACCTTGACCGACGCGCAAGTGATGCGCGTGGCGGCGTTCGCGATGGCCGACACGCTCGCCGTGGGCGATGTTTGCGTCGAAGCAGCAGGCGTTTACCTCAAGGCCAATGCAGGCGAGGTCTGGCAACCGGATGATCTGTTCTTCGAACTGATCCGCGACCGTGTCACGGTCAACGCCGTGCTGGCGGACGTGGCAGGCAAATCCGTTGCCAAGGCCAATGCCGACGAAAAGGCGAAGACCCAGAAGCAGGTCATCCGCGATTGCCTCGCGGGTGAAAACGGACGCGCCAAGATCGAAAACTGGCTTCCCGGCTGGATGCAGTTTCCGTTCAAGCCCTACGGCAAGGGCGCATCGCACATTGCGGCTGCGACCAAAACCGTTGCCAAGGCGCTGTCTGCATAAGGGGAAACAGGCGGCGGCATTCGCCGTCGCCTGTTATTTCCGCCGCGAGGCGGCGCGCGCTTTGCGCGACGCCGCTGTCGCGGATTTTCTTTGTGGGCCGTCGCGCCCCAATCCGATTTCCTTCGCCAGATTTGATCGGCGCGCCGCATAGGCAGGCGCCGTCATCGGATAGTCAGACGGCAGTTTCCACTTCGCGCGATAGGCCTCCGGCGTCAGGCCATAGCGGCTGCGCAGATACCGCTTGAGCATCTTCAGACGCTTGCCGTCTTCCAGACACACCAGATATTCGTGCGTCACCGACGCCCTGATTGACACCGCAGGCTTCAGTTCCGGCTCGCCGGCCCCCAGCGTGGCGAAGGCGTGATACACGGCCCGCAGTAGCTTCTCGATCTCGCTTGCAGGCACCGGATTGCGCGCTACATAGGCGCTCACCAGTTCGGTTGTGAGCTTCAGCGGTGTCTCTGGCTCGATCATTTTGTCGCCCCTTGAAGGGCGATTCATCACGAGATCGGCCTTTGTCACAAGCGCATTCCGGTTGCTTAGCCATGACAGCACGGTTATCTCCTTTGATCGCTCAGTGACCATTCCTCGCTTGTTGGCTTGAACCTATGGGACCGTCCGGCCCTCCCCGAAACCATCGCTGCCAACAAATTTCCCCGCGCGTGCCCGCGCTCCTCGCGCGCCAAATTTGTCTGCCGCTCCGGTGCTGCGCTTCGCTGCGCCCCTGAAGGGTTCGGGTGCCGGAGCGGCCCCATGAACGGTTCGCCATCGCGAGGGAATGGTCTCTCGCGAACATCAAACGGAGAAGCAACATGTCTTCCATCGGTCAAGTCACCCGTCAATCCAACGGCTCCTACAAAGGCCATCTCAAGACACTCGCCTTCCGCGCCGAGATCAGCATCGTACCAAACGCCGACAAGAAAACCGACGAGCAGCCCGACTATCGCGTGCTGTGTGGCGGCGTTGACCTGGGCGCAGGCTGGATCAAACGGGCGGAATCCTCTGGCGCGGATTATGTCAGTCTGAGCCTGTCCGATCCGTCGTTCGGACCGAAGAAACTCTACGCGAACCTTGGACGCGCCGCCGGTCAGGACGACGACATCTTCGCCATCATCTGGAATCCGCGAAGCTGAGTTCGCTGCGAGGCTCCCGCGCGCAGGCGCGGGAGCTTTTTCTTGCTGCTTTGCATTGTTTGCCGTCACGGACTGCCCGCGTTCACTTTTTCTACACCGAACCGCGCAGGATGCCGCTCGTTTCCGGGCGAAAATCCTGACTCACGATTTTAGCCCTGCGTCCCTCTCCTTTTTTTGTGAGATATCGCTGACCGCGATTTCGATGCGGGTCAGGCGTGAAGGACGACGGGAGCGACTTCGAGGATGACGCAGGCGAGTGCGAGCGCGCCGACGCCGCCCGCAAAGGCAGTCCGTTCCTCAACACCGCACAGGCAGCCTACTATCTCGGCCTTTCCGAGCGCACCCTGAGAGAAATGCGCGGTCGCGGCGATGGACCGCCATTTCGCGAGCACGGGCGGCAGTATCGCTATCACATCGCAGACCTCGACGCCTGGTCGGTGGCCCACAAAGCGGACAACACGAAGGGCAAACCGTCCCCATGACGATCCGAAACCGCAACGCACGGCTTGCGAACCTGCTGACACCGCGCGGATTCGGCGTCGTCGCGGCGGCATTCGCGCTCTGCGGCTACGCCGCGAGCGCGCCTGGTTCGCCGCGCACTGCCGCCTTCATCTGGAACGCGACTGCCAGCGCGCCGGTCGGATTTTATCGCGTCCGCCGCGATCGCGCGCTGGCGCGCGGCGATCTCGTGCTCGCGATTCCGGCCTCGTCCGTTGCCGCATTCGCGGCGCGCCGAGGCTATCTCCCCTCCGGCGTGCCGCTCGTCAAACGCATTGCCGCTGTCGCGGGCGACGCGGTTTGCGCACGCGGCAACGCGATCTCCATCAATAGCCGCCTTGCCGCTGCGCGGCGCGCGGCAGACGGCGCAGGCCGTCCGCTCCCCGCCTGGAAGGGTTGCCTCCGTCTTCGCCATGGCGAGGTGTTTCTTCTGATGGCGAATGTGCAGAATTCTTTTGATGGGCGCTATTTCGGCCCAACACCTGCTTCGCAAATCGTCGGATGCCTGGTGCCGCTGTGGACGCGCTGAAGGCCGTTGGCTTTTGCGCGCTGCTCGTCTCGCCGCAGAACGCGGCTTCGCCGTGCCCGCCACCCGCCGCAGTCTCTTTGCCAAACATCGACCGCTGGCAACCGCTGATCGCCGATGCCGCGCGCAGATTCCAGATACCGGAAGCGTGGATCGCGGCGGTGATGGCCCGCGAAAGTGCGGGCCTCGCCGTGCTTGGCGGCAAACCGATCACCTCGCGCGCCGGTGCCATGGGCCTCATGCAACTCATGCCGGAAACCTATGCCGAATTGCGTGGGCGTTATGGGTTTGGATCCGATCCCTACAACGTCCGCGACAATGTTTGGGCGGGCGCGGCCTATCTGCGCGCGATGTTCGACCGCTACGGCTATCCGGGTCTATTCGCCGCTTATCACGCCGGTCCCGGACGGATGGACGCCTATCTGAGGGGCCAGAAACCGCTTCCCGAAGCCACGCAAACCTATCTCGAAAGCCTCGTTCCCGGCATCGAAATCGCTCCTGTTCGCGCTCCAAATCCCGTTGCGCGGAGCGTAAAATCGACTCCCGATCCACTGTTTTTTGTGCGCCATGACAGCGAGAATCCTTCGCTGGACCCCGTGCGCAACACGAACGCTCTGTTCGTCCCGCTCGGCGCGTCTGCGCGTTAGCGCAAATTCAAAATCGACAGAAAACCTGGAAATTCGCGCAGAGGGTTGGAAGGAGCCGGCGAAGGCAAGATTAAAGGAGGAAACGACTGCGCGGGCGCATGTCGTTGTCTGCACATCTGGAATTCCGTCGTTAGGGGGTGACTGCGTGTCGTTGGCGATTTGGCAAATCATTGGAAAGGATCGCTCGTGCAAACGACATTTGGCAGATCGCGCGAGTTTGAATTCAATGCGCAGCGCACTTGATCGCAGGTCACCAGCATGGGCGACGATGAATTTGAGCCGAAGCTCGGTCGCATTCGCTCGAACTCCACAAGCCGGGAGCGAAGTTATTTGCAACGCGTGTTGCACAGCACCGTCAAGGCGGGCGGGCGGCGCGGCCGGTCCAACCGTAACTTTAACGGTAGTCGCATCGGTCGTGGTGCCGGTATCGCGCGTGTGCTGGGCGCCCGCGAAGGGTCAGCCGCCTTACATGCCCGCCGCGTCGTCGTACAGGCCCGCATCGTGAAGCTGGCCGGCAAGGGATTGGCGAACGCGCGCGCCCATCTGCGCTATATCCAGCGCGATGGCGTGACCCGGAATGGCGAACGGGGCGAACTCTACGACCGGGAGCAGGACAAGGCCGACGGCCGCGCGTTCGTCGAGCGGGCCGACGGCGACCGTCATCAGTTCCGTTTCATCGTCTCGCCGGAGGATGGCGACCAGTACGACGATCTCAAACCCGTTGTGCGGCGGCTCATGGCGCGGATGGAAAAGGATCTGGACACGAAACTCGATTGGGTGGGGGCCGACCACTACAACACCGGCCACCCGCATTCGCACATCATCGTGCGGGGCAAAGACGACACCGGCAAAGACCTCGTCATTGCTCGCGACTACATCACCGCCGGACTGCGCGAGCGGGCCGCCGAGATCGTCAGTCTCGATCTCGGGCCACGCTCCGATCTGGAAATCCAGACCATCCTTCGCAAAGAGATGGACCATGAGAGGTTCACCAGCATCGACCGCGATTTCGTACGGGATCGCCCAAGCGATGGAGAATGGGTCGTGCGGACGTCCGCGCGCGATCCCTTCCGTCAAACCCTGCGGGCCGGTCGGCTCAAGACGCTGGAGCGTTTGGGGCTTGCCACCGACATGGGCGAAGGACGGTGGACACTCAGGCCCGACATGGAAACCGTGCTTCGGCAACTGGGCGAGCGCGGCGACATCATCAAGACCATGCAACGCGAACTCGCGCGCGAAACCCATGCGCCAGACACTTTCGCCATCTACGATCCCCTCGACGCCAACGCGCAAAGGTTGGTCGGCCGCGTCGCGGCCTTCGGTCTGGCGGACGAGCTGCACGATCGCTACTACGCCATCGTGGAGGGGACCGATGGGCGCAACCATTATGTCCCCGCAGGCCTGGTCGATCCCTCCGAGTTTCCCGCACAGGGAGCGATCGTGGCGGTTGATCCCGTTTGCACAGCGGCGACACGTTCCGATTTGACCGTCGCGACAATCGCCGCTGCCCACGACAACCAATACAGTGCGGCTCTGCACGCTCAATTCGATGCGGGCGCGTCACCGGAGTTCGTGCAGTCGCATTTGCGCCGCCTGGAAGCGTTGCGGCGGGCGGGCGTTGCAGTGGAACGGCAACCTGACGGCACCTGGACGATACCGCCGGACCATGTGTCGAATGTCGAACGATACACCCGCGCGCAAGCGCAATTTCGCCCTGTGCGGATCGAAACGCTGTCGTCGCTCCCCATCGAACAGCAGGTTGGGGTCGAAGGCGCGACCTGGCTGGACCGGGAATTGGCAGGGGCAGGGGACGGAGAAATCCGCGATGCCGGATTTGGCCACGAGGCGCGCGAAGCGATGGCGCGGCGCCGGCAATGGCTGATCGCGCAGGGCTTCGCCCGCGATGAAGACGGCCGCGCCGCCTATCCCACAGGCATGGTCGCGGAGTTGCGGCGCCGTGAACTGGCGAAGGCCGGCGCGCAGATCGCAGCCGATCGCGGATTGCCTTACATCGAGGCCGCGAAGGGAGATCGCATCACAGGTATCTACAAGCGCCGGATCGATCTCGCGAGTGGACGCTTTGCTATCATCGAGAACAGCCGGGACTTTACGCTGGTTCCGTGGCGACCTGTGCTGGAGCAGAGTATCGGCAAGGAGGTTTCCGGCATCGTTCGTGGCGACACGATCTCATGGACATTGGGGCGGCAGCGCGGCGGTCCGTCGGTATCGTAAGATGATTACGAACGATTTAGCTTTGGGCCAGCAAAAGGGGCGTATCGTGTCGCTGCTGTGCGAGGGGGCAGGCCCGTTGATTCCTCTCGCACGGCGGGGGGGGAAGGGGCGGCGGTGCGAAACCGTCCCTCCCTTTTTACCTACAAGGCGAACCATGCCGAAGTCCCGCCTCAGCTGGAAGAAGAAGCCCGAAGAGGAGGATTACGCGGGCGCGCTGTCCTTCCTGTCGCTTATCCTGCCCGCGGCCAAATCGGAAAAGCTGGTGACCAGCTTGCGCAAGGCCAAGATAACCGACTACGCCGCGAAGGACCTGTTGCGCGCGAGCGATCTGCCGCTGCTGTCGCGCGAGGAACCGCATGTCGACGATGACCTCAAGAAAATCAACAAGGGCAAGCCCCTGGCGCCCGTGCTTCTGTTGCGTGGGGATGTTTCCAAGGGGATTCCGTTGATCGTGGCAGACGGGTATCACCGGATTTGCGCAATCTGCTATTACGACGAGAGCGCCCCCATACCTTGCCGGATCGTCAACGGCCAGTTTGGTTGATGCGCCGCCAATGACGCTTTCACTGAGCGTCATCGTCCCCGCAACGGCACACCGCACCGCATAGCGACCATCTTCATTTCGTTGGATCGGACGCCGCCTGACGCAAATGGCGCAGGATGCCGCTCGGTGGCGGAAGACGTGCGTTGTCAAAAATCGGGTTCCGAACGACTCCTGTTGCGTATCGGGAGCGACTTTCGTGACACCCACAAAATTCCTTGTCGGTCAGATTATTGTGGTGCTCGCCGTGGCGATTAGCGGCGTCTGGTTTGCTACCGAATGGCTCGCCTGGCATCTCGCATTCCAGCCACGATTGGGAGCGCCATGGTTCACTGCCTTTTCTGTCCCATTCTATTTCCCATGGCGTCTGTTCGAATGGTGGTATGCCTATGACGCCTATGCGCACGACCTGTTCAACACAGCCGGCGCGATAGCGGCCACGAGCGGATTTCTCGGCTGCGCAGTGGCGATCTTCGGCGCGCTTTGGCGTGCGCGCCAAACCCGGAACGTCACGACCTATGGGTCTTCGCGCTGGGCGACGGCCAAGGAGATCAACCGTGCGGGCCTCTTCCACGATGCCGGCGTCTTCGTCGGCAGGTTTGGCGGCAACTATCTTCGTCACGACGGGCCGGAACACGTCATGGCATTCGCGCCGACGCGTTCGGGCAAGGGCGTTGGTCTGGTGATTCCGACGTTGCTGTCCTGGACCGGCAGCGTGGTCATTCACGACATCAAGGGCGAGAACTGGCAACTTACCGCCGGATGGCGTTCTCAGTTCTCGCATTGCCTTCTCTTCAATCCGACCGACGCACGCAGCGCCCGCTACAATCCGCTTCTCGAAGTTCGCAAGGGGGCCAACGAAGTCCGCGATGTGCAGAACATCGCCGACATTCTGGTTGACCCCGAAGGAGCCTTGGAACGCCGCAACCATTGGGAAAAGACCAGCCACTCCCTTTTGGTCGGAGCGATTCTCCATGTCCTTTATTCCGAGCAGGAAAAAACATTAGCGCGCGTCGCAAGTTTTCTGTCCGATCCGCTGCGTTCCTTCGAACACACCCTGCGCGCCATGATGGCGACGAACCATCTGGGCACGCCGGAAAAGCCGGTTGTCCATCCCGTCGTCGCCTCGGCTGCCCGCGAAATTCTGAACAAATCGGACAACGAGCGTTCCGGTGTTTTGTCTACCGCCATGTCATTTCTGGGACTTTATCGCGATCCGACCGTTGCCGCGACGACATCGGCTTGCGACTGGCGGATTTCCGATCTGATGGATGCCGAACATCCCGTCTCGCTCTATCTCGTCATTCCGCCGTCCGATATTTCGCGCACCAAGCCGTTGGTACGCCTGGTTCTGAATCAGATCGGGCGTCACCTGACCGAGAAGCTCGAAGGCGATCCCGCCAAGCGTCGCAGACACCAGCTTCTGATGATGTTGGACGAGTTTCCGGCGTTGGGACGGCTGGATTTCTTCGAGACAGCACTGGCCTTCATGGCGGGTTACGGAATCCGCGCATATCTGATCGCACAAAGCCTGAATCAAATCTCGAAGGCTTACGGGGAGAACAACGCCATCCTCGACAATTGCCATGTGAGGATCGCGTTTTCCTCGAATGACGAGCGAACGGCAAAGCGGATTTCCGATGCGCTGGGCACGGCAACCGAACAGCGCGCGCAGCGCAACTATGCCGGTCACCGGCTGTCGCCCTGGCTCGGTCACGTCATGGTGTCGAAGCAGGAGACGGCGCGCGCATTGCTGACACCCGGCGAGATCATGCAACTGCCACCGGCCGACGAGCTGGTGCTCATCTCCGGACTTGCGCCCATACGCGCCAAGAAGTTGCGCTATTACGCCGACCGGAATTTTACCCGCCGCGTCAAACCAGCGCCGGTATTGATGGACGGCGCCTATCGCGATCGCCCCGCTCCACGGCTCGATGATTGGAGCGGACAGGTTCGCGCTCTCCACGCGGGGCTTATGCAGGGCGCTGAATCATCCGATGCCGCCGAGACAATCGACGAAGGCGGTCTTCAGAAGCAGCGCACGCCGAATATTGCGGTCGATCCGCTGCGCACGATCCTGACGCCGGATCTATTCGAAGGCGATCCTGCATTGGATGCTGACACACAAATTGCGAACCCGCCGGATGAAATTCGCCGGGCGCACGCGATGAACAATTCTGAATCCCATCGCGCTCCCGATTTCGAACAACTTCCCGCTTTTTGAGACGCACTATGACTAAGGCTCGCCGCATCTGTCTGTATCTCGATCCGAAGCTCGGGCGTGAGCTGGAGTCCCTCGGAAAGAAGCCCGGCACAACGATGACGCAGATCGTCAGTGACGCATTGCGGGCGCATTTGGACAGCAACGGCGCAGAACCTGTGGAACAGCGGTTCAAACAACGCTTGGACCGGATGGGCGTGCAACTCAACCGCATCGAGCGCGACGAACGTGTCACTCTTGAAAGTCTCGCGCTTTTTATCCGCTACCAACTGACGATTTCCAATCCGCTGCCGGAATCGCAGCTCGCGGCGTTGCAGGCGCAGGGCAACAAGCGGTTTCAGACTTTTATCGATGAAGTCGGCCGCCGGTTGGCAAAAGGCACGGACCTTGGAGCGGAGATCGCTCAGAAGGCCAAGGTGGTTCCATGACATCTGGACATGAACAAAGTGAAAGCCGCGAACGGCAACGCACTATGCTTCGCAGCGCCATGGGTCCGAGGATCGCGGCAGCACTGGCCGATGCCGCCGTCATCGAGGTGATGGTCAACCCGGACGGCGCCTTGCGTGTCGATCGCTTGGGTGAAGGGCGAATTGATTTGGGTATTCGTATCGCACCGGCGGCGACGGAGCGGATTATCCGGCTGGTGGCTTCGCATCTTCGTCTCGAAGTCCACGCCAACAGCCCCATTGTCAGCGCGGAATTGCCGTCGCTGGGCAACGGAATCGCGGGCGAACGCTTCGAAGGGCTTTTGCCGCCGGTCGTATCGGCACCGTGCTTTGCCATTCGTAAGCCTGCCACGAAGATTCACACGCTGGGCGATTATGTGAACGCGCATATCCTGACGGTCAACGAGGCGGCCTGGCTTCAGCGTGCAGTTACCGCACGCAAGAACATCCTGATCGCCGGTGGCACAAGCTCTGGCAAGACCACGCTCGCCAATGCGCTGCTGGCGGAGATAGCCCCTCAGGACGAGCGCGTGATTGTCATCGAGGATACGCGCGAACTGCAATGCGCCGCGCCCGATTGCGTCAACCTGCGAACGAAACCAGGGGTCGCATCCCTTGCGGACCTTGTGCGTTCGACGCTCAGGCTCAGGCCGGATCGCATCATCGTAGGTGAGGTGCGCGGCGCCGAAGCTCTCGACATGCTGAAAGCCTGGAACACCGGACATCCAGGCGGGATTGCGACAGTTCACGCCAATTCCGCGCCTGCCGCGCTCTATCGCATCGAACAGCTCATTCAGGAAGCTGTCGTGACCGTGCCGCGTCGGCTGATTGCCGAGGCCATCGATGTGGTGGTGTTCATCGGCGGCCGCGGCAGCACGCGCCGCGTCGAAGCCATCGCCGAAGTCACCGGCCTGACGGCCGACGGTGATTACGCCCTCGCCATCCTCAATTCCCTCCGCCTCCAAACCCTCTGAAGGAGATCATCATGAGATTGAGCCGACTTTCGTTGTTCACCGCCATCGCTATCACGGCTTGCGTTCCATCGGCGTTTGCGGCCGGCACGGATATGCCCTGGGAAGCGCCGCTGCAGAACATCCTCGATTCCATTCAAGGGCCGGTCGCAAAGTCTCTCGCAGTCATCATCATTATC
>BFBZ01000007.1_pt600 | contig 10310 bp, 7 predicted proteins | sample 1888401 | NCBI WGS metagenome assembly BFBZ01 (sample SAMD00112614, study PRJDB3348) | symbiont metagenome | host: Chara braunii | reverse complement strand
GCGGGCGCAGCGCATCGTTGATCGCGTTGGCGATCGCCGCCGGTGGCGCGATCGCGCCGCCTTCGCCGATACCTTTGACGCCGAACCGGGTGTAGGGCGACGGCGTTTCCATGTGATCGAGCCGCGGCTCCGGCACCTCGGTGGGGCCGGGCAGCAGATAGTCGGCAAGCGTCGTCGCCAGCGGCTGGCCGGCGGCATCGAACGGCATCTCTTCATAGAGCGCCGTGCCGATGCCCTGCGCGAGGCCGCCGAAGATCTGGCCGTCGACGATCATGGGATTGACCAGCACGCCGCCGTCTTCGACGATCACATAGTCGAGGATTTCGACCTCGCCCAAATCAGGATCGACCGCCACCGTCACCGCGTGCGCGGCATAACTGAAGGTGCCGGAGTCGCGCTGCGGTTTGTAGCCGCTGGTCGCCTCCAGCCCTGCGGGATCGACATCGGACGGCAGGTCCTGCGGACGCCGGTACCATGTGTGCGCGATGTCCTTGAGGCTGACGTTGCCGCTCCTGCCCTTGATCTGGCCGTCTTGCAGCACGACGTCGGCGGGATCGAGCTGCAGCAACTTGGCGCCGATGCGTTTGGCGCGCTCGCCGAGCTCATGGCAGGCGGTGGCCACCGCGCCGCCCGCCATCACCATGGAGCGCGAGCCCCAGGTGCCGGTGGAGTAGGGCGTCATCGCGGTGTCGCCATGCACCAGGCGCACTTTCGCGATGTCGACGCCAAGGATCTCATGCGCCACCTGCGCCAGCGTGGTCTCCATGCCCTGGCCGTGGGAGTGGACGCCGACGCGCAACTCCAGCCCGCCATCGGGCGTCAGCCGCGCGGTGGCCTGCTCGTGGCCCGGCACCATGGGAATGCCCCAGCCGGCATAAACAGAAGTGCCGTGCGCCGCCTGCTCGCAGTAGATCGAAAGGCCGGTGCCGATCAGCCGGCCGTCGGGTTCGCCCGCGCGCTGGCGTACGCGGATACCGGCGACATCGATGGCGGCGAGGGCGCGGCGCATCGCTTCGGGATAATCGCCGCTATCAAAATGTTTGTTCGTGATGTTGTCGAACGGCATCTGCTCCGGGCGCACCAGGTTGCGCAACCGCACCTCGCCCGGCTCCAGACCGGCGGCCGCAGCAACCGCATCCAGCATGATCTCCAGCGCGAAGCAGACGCCGGTGCGCGCCACCCCCCGATACGGCAGGATCGGACACTTGTTGGTGGCCACCGAATAGGTGCGGCAGCGATAGGCCGGCATCTGGTACGGACCCGGCAGGATGCTCGCGACCTGCGCGGCTTCCAGACACGCGGAGAACGGATAGGACGAGTAGGCGCCGGAATCGACGGTGGCCTCGCAATCGATGCCGCGCAGGGTGCCGTCGCGATCCGCATACACCGTGATCTTGTAGTGATGCTCCCGGCAGTTGGCGCTGGCGACCAGATGCTCGCGCCGGTCCTCGATCCAGCGCACGGGATGGCCGCGCTGCATGGTGAGCCAGGACAGGCAGACTTCCTCCGGCAGCAGAATCCCTTTATGGCCGAAGCCGCCGCCGACATCGGGCGAGACGATGCGGATCCGGCCCTGCTCCAGGCCGAGGCAATCGCTCAGACCATTGCGCACGATATGCGGCATCTGGCTGCCGCTGTAGAGGGTGAGCTGATCGAGCCGGTGGTCGAAGGTCGCCACCACGCCACGGCCTTCCAGGGGGGCCATGCATTGCCGCGCGGTGGAGATTTCACGTGAAACCTTGATCGGCGCATCCAGCGCCGGTGTCAGGTCGATCTCAAAATTTGTTTCGAGGAAAACATTGTCACCCCAGTGCTCGTGCACCAGCGCCGCGCCGGGCTCGCGCGCTTTCAGCATATCGTGGACCGCCGGCAGCTCGTCGAGGTCGAGCGTCACCGCGGCCGCGATATCCTCGGCCTCCGCGCGCGTCGGCGCCACGCACATGGCGACGAGTTCACCGACCTGGCGCACTTTTCCAACAGCAAGCACCGGCTGCTCGGAGATCTTGAACCCCGGCAAACCGGACACCGCGCGGATCGGCTGGATGCCGGCGAGATCGCTCGCGACAAACACCGAACCGCGAAATTTGTCCGGCACATGGATGCCGCGGATGCGCGCATGCGCCAGCGGGCTGCGCACGAACGCCACGTCCTGCAGGCCGGCCAGGCGGATGTCGGCGACGAACTGGCCGCGCCCGCGCATCAGGCGGTCGTCCTCCTTGCGCGGCAGCCGCGCGCCGACGCCCTGCCCGGCTTCGAGCTGTTCCCTCCCCCCTTGTGGGGGAGGGCTAGGGAGGGGGGTGGAAACAGATTCAGCGCGTGTGGCACCCCCCTCCCCGCCCCTCCCCCACAAGGGGGGAGGGAGCAGGTCAGCATCACTCCAGCCTGACGGTGCCGATCGCATGTCTGACTCCGCCCGCTACGCCGCCACCGCCTGCGGCAGGATCGATGCGACGGCCTCATAGCGGGTGCCGGCGCGCAGGCAGAACAGCGGCTGCAGCAGCCGCTCGGCGATCACCTCGGTGTTCTCGTTGTCGCGCAGGATGAAGCGGCCCTGCTTCTCGGTGAGCACGCTGACGTCGGCCTCCATGCCGACCCTGAGCGCGCCGATGACGTCCGTGAGTCCCAGCATCTGCGCCGGATGCGAGGTSACCATCGGCACCACCTGCTCCAGCGTCAGCCCCAGTGCCATCATCGAACTCATGGCCTGCACCAGGCTGAACTTGGCCTGGCCGGCGAACGGATGGTTCTCGTCGTCCTCATGCTGGTCCGGCGTGCCGGCCGGCGCCGGCACATGGGTGTTGTAGCCGTGGATATCGGCGCCGAGCGTGGTCGGCACGATGCCGGCCGCGATCGCCTTCTTCGCCAGGCGATAGGAGAAGTGGCTGCCGTGGCCGACATCGACCCGCAGGCCACGATCCAGCGCCGCGCGGATCACCGGATGCACCTCGCCCTCGCGGTTGACGAAGCCGCCGGGATGGCGCGTGAACGGATGCGCCAGCACATCGCCGGGCCGCAGCAGCGGAATCACGCGATCGAGAATGGTGTCGACGTCCTCGCCATTGTTGCCGCTCTCGGGCAGGCCCCAGAGCTGGCCGAAATGCACATACACCGGCAACTCAGACCGGCGGCCGATCTCGGCGGCCATCTCCATCACCCGAATGCCCCAGCGTGCGAAGCCGCCGATTTCCGCATGGGCCTTGATGCCGCGCACCAGATCGAGGTTCGCTGTCGCCGACTTCACCGTCGCATCCACGTCGACGCCGTCGGGGCTGTAGAGTTTGGGATAGAAGTGACCTTCCAGCCCGCCGACCAGATAGGCGGAGAGGAATGCGTACACGCGGGACTTCGCCGTTTCAGCCACGAAATGCCGGAAGCCCGGCAGCGTCATGCACGATGCGCCGCCCTGATCGACCAGCGTGGTGACGCCGGACTGCACGCCGACCATGTCGGCATTCATGCCGAAACGTCCCGTGACATATTGATAGACATGGCCGTGGGTGTCGATCAGCCCCGGCAGCACCAGTTGTCCGCCGACATCGATCACGTCCTTCGCGCTGGTCGGCAGGATATCCGCCTGCACCGCGGCGATCCTGCCGTTGCGCACGGCGACATCCTTGATGCCGTCGATGCCCGAGGCCGGACAGATCACGCGGCCGCCGCGCAGCAGCAGATCGAATGTGGGGCTGATGGACATCACCGGTCTCCTTCTCTCCGTCGCGATTTCCGGGCGGGACCGTTTCCATCGGCACCGCCGAGATACGAAGCATACTTCGCATTTGGCGAAAGCAAAGTCCTATTACGAAGCATGCTTCGTATTTGATAAAAGCAAGGAGCGTGCCATAAAGCTGATGCCGCGACGCACACGAATCGCGCGCAAGGATTGTCAAGGATTGTCCGGGCAGCAGGAGCAGATGGTGCGGAAAGCGAACAAGCAGCGGGATCAACGTGACCACCCGCCCTGGCCGCTGGAGCAGCGCCCGGGCTTCCTGATCCGGCGCCTGCACCAGATCCATGTGGCGCTGTTCCAGGAGGCCTGCAGCACATTCGAGATCACGCCGCTGCAATACAGCCTGCTCTCCGCGCTGGCGCAGCGTGGAACCGCGGACCAGACCACGCTCGCCGCCGACATCGCGCTCGACCGCACCACAACGACTGGCGCGCTGAAGCGCCTCGCGGCCCGACATCTGGTCGAACGCGCGGTGAACCATGAAGACCGCCGCGCCCGCGCATGCCGGCTGACGTCGGCCGGCGTGGCGCTGCTCGCAAAAATCGAGGCGCCCGCCCGCGACGCCCACCGCGCCACCATCGCGCGCCTGAGCAAGGCCGACCAGACGCGCTTCATCGCGCTGATGCAGCGCATTGTCGCAGATCACGCCGGCCGCACGGGGGATGCGGACGGGGTGGATTGAGGGGGTGTGAGGCTCACATGTCGCAAAGGGTTTCACATCTCGCGAGGGCGAGATGTGAAGGAGATGTGAGGAGATGAGAAGTTAGGCAGAGTGCCTCGAGCGACGCCGCATTGGGATGCAGGGGGTGTGTGGCGCGGTAGAGTACGCCGTATGAAATCCGAGAGACGCGAGGCGCCCCGCCACCCTCAGCCGTCATGCCCGGCCCTCGGGCCGGGTATCCACGACTTAACGGCATCGCGGCAAAGAAGGCGTGGATACCCGGCCTACGGCCGGGCATGACGGCTGAGGTATGGGGAAGCGCCTCGGCTCCTCCCGCGCTCCCGGGTGTCGCTGCGCGCTCCCGGGCTACGGCGACAACTGCCTCTCAAATCGTCCGGCCGCCGTCCACCGGCAGCACCACGCCGGTCAGGAACTCGGCCTCGTCGCTGCCGAGATAGATGCAGGCGCTGGCGATGTCGGAGGGTTTCGACATGCGGCCGAGCGGAATGGTGGAGACGAATTTGGCGCGGTTCTCCGGCGTGTCCGGCACCCCCATGAAGGATTCCAGCAGCGCGGTGGCGCCGATCACCGGCGCGATGCAGTTGACGCGGATGCCATCGGGCGCGAGGTCCAGCGCCATGGATTTCGACAACAGGTTCACCGCGCCCTTGGTGGCGTTGTACCAGGTCAGGCCCGGACGCGGACGCACGCCGGCGGTGGAGCCGATGTTGATGATGCGGCCGGATTTTTGTTGCCGCATCACCGGCACCGCGGCGTTGGTCATGAGATAGATCGACTTCACATTGATGGCGAAGACCTTGTCGAATTCCTCTTCGGTGACGTCAAGGAGAGGCTTGTTGCGGAAGGTCCAGCCGGCGTTGTTGATGACGATGTCGAGCTTGCCGAAGGAGTCGACGGCGGTTTTCACGGCCTTCTCGATGTCGGCCTTCTTCGTCACATCGCCGGTGACAGCGATGGCGTTGTTGCCGGCTTCCGTTGCGATCTTTTGCGCGCCCGCGCCATTGAGATCGAGGATCACGACACGCGCGCCCTCGCGCACATAGGCGAGCACGATCTCCGCGCCGAAGCCCGACGCGCCACCGGTGACCAGGGCGGATTTTCCTTGCAGTCGCATGTGGGGGGGATCCTTTGGGTTGGGTATGTGAATTGTTTTTGTCTTGCGGACGCAGAGAGGGCCGATGCGCCTCCCCGCCCTCAGTCGTCATGCCCGGCCTTGGGCCGGGTATCCACGTCTTAGCAGCGGCCCAGCAAGGAAGGCGTGGATACCCGCGCCAAGCGCGGGCATGACGGCTGAGGGGATGGAATACCTCGGGACATCATCCGCGCAGGGCGGATGAACGCATCCGCCATCACCAAACGCCCCCTCACCCGTGCTTCACCACCAGCGTCTTCATTGCCGCGAATTCGTACAGCGCCGCGAATCCCTTCTCGCGCCCGTGGCCGGATTTCTTCATGCCGCCGAACGGCAGTTCGATGCCGCCGCCGGCGCCATAGCCGTTGATGAAGACCTGGCCGAGATGTGTATAAGAGACAGTGCTTGTGCACGATCGTCTTGGCGACGGCGAACTCCTCCAGCGCCATGAAGCCCTTCTCGCGGCCATGACCGCTCTTGCCGGTGCCGCCGAAGGGCAGTTCGATGCCGCCGCCGGCGCCGTAGCCGTTGACGAACATCTGGCCGACGCGGACTTTTCGCGCCACGCGCAAGGCGCGGCTGCCGTCCTTGGACCAGACGCCGGCGACGAGGCCGAATTGCGTGCTGTTGGCCAAACGAATCGCTTCGGCTTCGTCATCGAACGGCATGGCGGCGAGCACCGGGCCGAACACTTCGTCCTGCGCCAGCTCCGATTGCGGATCCACATGGGTGTAGAGCGCGGGCGCCACATAGAAGCCTTCGCCGGGGGCGCCCTCTGCCACCTGGCCGCGGGCGAAGAGCGTTGCGCCGGCCGCCTCCGCGCGCGCGAGCATCTTTTCGATGCGCGCTTTCTGCCCGGCGCTGATCACCGGTCCCAGATCGAGATCCATCTCCGGGGTGCCGGCGCGCAGCTTCTCGAAGCGCAGTTTCAAGTCGCTGAGGAAACGATCCCAGATCGGGCGCTCGATCAGCACGCGCGAGCCGGCCGAACAGGTCTGCCCCGCGTTTTGGATGATGGCGGCGGCGACCGTGGTCAGCGCCGCGTCCAAATCCGCGTCCGCGAACACGATCTGCGGCGACTTGCCGCCAAGCTCCAGGGTGCAGCCGATGTGGTTCTTCGCCGCCGCCGTCTGCACCAGCGCGCCGACTTCGGGACTGCCGGTGAAGGTGAGGAAATCGATGCCGGGATGCGCCGACAGCGCGGCGCCGGCGACTTCGCCGAGGCCCGGCACCACATTGAGCGCGCCTTCGGGGAAGCCGGCCTCCACCGCGAGCTCCGCCACCCGCAGCACCACGAGGCAAGCTTCCTCCGCCGGCTTCACCACGCAGGCATTGCCCATGGCCAGCGCCGCGGCCACGGTGCGGCCCATGATCTGGCCCGGATAATTCCAGGGAATGATGATGCCGACCACGCCGAGCGGCTCATACAACGTGGAGACGAGATAGCCATCGAGGAAGGGAATGGTGTCGCCGTGCACCTTGTCGGCGGCGGCGCCGTAATATTCGAAATAGCGCGCCAGCGCCACGGCGTCCGCCCGCGCCTGCTTCATCGGCTTGCCGGTGTCGGTGGCTTCCAAAAGCGTGAGTTCATCGGCGTGATCCTCGATCAGCCGTCCCAGCCTGGTGAGCAGCCGCCCGCGCTCGGTCGCCGTTTGGCGCCCCCAGGCGCCCTCCTCCAGCGCGCGGCGCGCGGCCTTCACCGCCAGATCGATATCGGCGGCATCGCCCGCGGCGATGGCGGTGACCACCTGGCCGGTGGCCGGCGCCAGCATCGGCAGGGTCTTGCCGGAGAGCGACGGCGCCCACGCATTGTCGATGAAAACGCCCTTGGCGGGCGGCAGCTTGACGGTGATGTTCATAAGAGAATCCTGATGCCGATTTTTTTGGCACGTCGTGGTCGATCGTGCGTGTCGTGTTGGGCTTCCAGTGGGCTTGCGTGGGCCTGGCGCGATCGCTCGCGAGGTCGGCCGGCGTTGCCGAAGACGAGGCAATTTTCGGCCCTCGGCCCGCGGCTGTCAAACCGAGCGATGCAGGAATGCAGGCTTCGGCGCACGGGCCGCGCGGAAACGGGATGCTCGGGATGGTCATTTTTTGCGGTGCGGAAGATAGGCTTGGTGATCGGTAGGACGCGCATTGAATAGGCAGCGCCCGTTCCGCCCACTCCCGTCATGCCCGGCCTTGGGCCGGGTATCCACGCCTTAACAGCATCGCCGCAAGGAAGGCGTGGATACCCGCGCCAAGCGCGGGCATGACGGCTGAGGGGGGTGGGAGCGCCTCGCGCACAACGCACGCAGGTGAGCCTTGCACTCCATGAGCGCAAGTGCACCTCGCGCACGCCCCACTATTTCACGTGAACCCCCTCACCGCTTCTTCCCCGACTCCCGCGCATCCCCCCGCCGCACGGCGCCCTGGTCGATCGCGCGGGCGCCGGTTTTCGGCATCGCCTGCGCGAGGCGCTGGCGGTGGAGGCCGAGGCGCAGGCGGGCGCGGACGACATTGGCGGGGTTGGGCACGGGCTGGCCACTGCTGTCGAGGCACATGTCGCCGCTGTCATCGTCGGCGATCGCCAGCATCTCGTCGAGCATCGCGCGGTAGCCGAGCTCGCGGGCGATCCGGTAATCTTCCGCAAAGCCGTTGAAATCGCGCTGCGCCCAGCGCAGCACCGTGGACGGGTTCGGCATGCCCGGCTGCCGGCAGACCTCCTGCAGCGTCCGCCCCTTCGCGAGCTCAGTGAAGATCAACGTGGCCAGCTCTTCGCTGTAGCAGCCATCAGGCGAGGTGTTGCCCACCGCGGCCTTGTAGCGCGCGGCGAAGCCATCACGATCCTTCTGCACCCAATCGCGCACCGTCCTGTCGCGCGGCATGCCCGGCATGCGGCAGATCGCCACCACCGACTGCCCCGCACGCATCAGCGCACAGATCCGATCCGCCACCTCCCGACTGTATTTCTCCGCCACCGCCCCACCTCCGGCATCACGACGCCACGCAGGAAGCGTGGGTGATTTGGCGGGGCCGGACAAGCGGGGGAGGTGTGGATGATGGGGTTTAAGGGTGTGATGTCGGCCAAGCGGCGGGAGTCTTGGGCTGAAGTGCTTCGACATCCTCCGCTGTCGTCCCCGGCTCGACCGGGGACCCAGTAAACGCAGGCGCTTTGTGACGGGCACCGCGTTCCCTCATTCACGCTGGGCGTACTGGATGCCCGCTTTCGCGGGCATGACAGCTGAGGGTGTCGAAACGCATCACCCCTCACCCCAGCCGCCGCACGCCACCCTTCAGCCAGCGCCGCGCGGGGTCGGCCGCGAACGGCTGCATTTCGCCGCAGCCGGTGCAGCGCAGCGCGAACCCTTCGGTCTTGTCGGGCGTCAGCGCCAGCTTGCCCTTGCACGCCGGGCACTCCCGGCGATCGGCTTCCTGCTTCAGCACCGCCACCCAGGCGCGGAGACTGACAGCGAACAGCACGCCCACCACCAGGGCGATCGCCACAAGAAGCCACATGGCACGCAATCTCCACATGGCAAAACGCTAGCGCGCCACGGATGGTTAAGGGTGGTAGGTGCGTGGCACCTGAGTTGATGATGAATGTTTAGGGTGAATGCGGGGGAGATAGTGGGTGCGGTCTTGCGTGAACTATGCGCGGGCGCTTCACCACTCTCAGCCGTCATGCCCGGCCTTGTGCCCAGCGACTTGGCGGAGCCAAGTCGCCGCTACATCCACGACTTTCTTTGCGGCGGCGCCGTTAAGTCGTGGATACCCGCGACAAGCGCGGGCATGACGGCTGTGGGTGGCGCGGCGCCTCGGCAGAACAACAAAGCCGCCAGGCCACACCACCTCTCAGCATCGCACCACCACCGCCCAGCGCACCGCAGCATCACTTTCCCTTGTCTTGAGCTTCCGCCGCCCCCTCCCCATATGCCGCAGCATCAGGGAGTGCTTGCCGTGAAGATGGTTCACGCGGCCCTTGTTACGGCGTTGGCGGCCGTTGCGCTGATGGTGTTTTCGCGTGCGGCTGTGCCGGCGGAAACAAGGCCCCTGGCGCTGAGCCTGACCATCGATGGCGCGATCGGGCCGGCGACCGCCGGAATCGTTCGGGACGCGCTGAAGACGGCCCAAGACCGGCGCGCCGAGATTGTCATCCTGCAGATCAACACGCCGGGCGGCCTCTCCAGCAGCATGCGCGAGATCATCGTGGATGTGCTGGCCTCGCCGGTGCCGGTGATCGGGTATGTGGCGCCCGCAGGCGCGCATGCGGCCTCCGCAGGCACCTACATCCTCTACGCCACCCACATCGCGGTGATGGCGCCGGGCACCAGCCTCGGCGCGGCGACGCCGGTCTCGATCGGCGGACCGCTGCCGGGCCTGCCCAATGCGGCGCCCGACAAGGGCGACAAGAGCAAGGATGGCGAGCCGAAATCTGAATCCAAATCCGAATCCAAGGACGCGATGACGGCGAAGGTGACCAACGACGCCGTGGCGCTGATCCGCAGCCTGGCCGAGCTGCGCGGCCGCAATGCCGACTGGGGCGAAAAGGCCGTGCGCGACGCCGCCACGCTCACCGCCACCGCGGCGCTGCAGGCGCATGTCATCGACCTCGTGGCGCGCAGCCCGGCGGAGCTCCTGAGCCAGATCGACGGCCGCACCGTGGAAATGGCCGGCGGCGCGACGCGGCGGCTGGCGACGAAGGATGCTGTGATCGAAGCCATCGATCCCGGATGGATCGCGCAATTCCTCTCTGTCATCACTGATCCCAATGTGGCGTTCATCCTGCTCAC
>BFBZ01000008.1_pt637 | contig 10315 bp, 7 predicted proteins | sample 1888401 | NCBI WGS metagenome assembly BFBZ01 (sample SAMD00112614, study PRJDB3348) | symbiont metagenome | host: Chara braunii | reverse complement strand
TATGGGTCCCGGCCTTCGCCGGGACGACGCTGAGTTTGTGGCTTACGCCGCGATATGCCGCGCGGCAGCCAGCGTCGCGAGCGCTTCTTCCAGCTTCTCGCGGTCGAGCGGCTTGATCAAAAAACCATCCATGCCGGCTTCGAAGCAGGCATAGCGATCCTCCACCAGCGTGTTCGCGGTCAACGCCAGGATCGGCGTCCGGCGGACGGGCTGCCCGGACTCGTGCGCACGGATCTGCTTGGTGGTCTCGATGCCGTTGAGGCGCGGCATCTGGATATCCATCAGCACGAGATCATAGGGCGTGCCCGCTGACGTCGCCGACAGCCAGGATTCCATTGCCTGCTCGCCATTGGTGGTGATGACCACGTTGTGGCCGAGCCGGGTGAGCAGCGAGCGCATCAGGAGCGCGTTGATCTCGTTGTCTTCGGCGACCAGAATCGAAAGCCCCTTGTCCGGCGGCGTGGATGCTGGCGCGGTGGGCGCGGATTCAACCACTGCCTCGATCGGAGGATTTGCTGTCACGAGACCTGACATCACGAGGCTTGGCGCGGCGATCTCGGGTGATGCGGTCAGGCGCGCGGCGAGCGACGATGCGCGCAACGGTTTGACCAGATAGCCGGTGAGCATCCCTGTCTCGGAAGCCGAAAGGTCCTGCCGCGTTGCCGGCGTGACCATCACGATGCGATGGGCGGCGTGGATGCGGGCGGCGCTGGCAAATGCTTCCACCGCCGGCGTGCCGAGCGTGTGGTCGATCAGGACCGCGTGCCAGCTCCGCTCGGGCAATAGCGCCTCGGCGACATTGGTATCCGACACGATGCAGGTCTGCGCGCCCCAGCGCTGCAACCGCCGCGAGATCAGCGAGGCCTCGATGCTGTGCGGCGCAACCAGCATGATCGACTGGCCGCTGAGATCAGGTGCGGTGAAGCTGTTGGTCTCGCCGGTATCGGCAGCGGCCAGCGGGATCGACACCTCGAAGGTCGAGCCCGCACCCGGCGTGCTGGCCAGCGCGATCCGGCCGCCCATGCGCTTGACGATGCGGTCGCTGATCGAGAGGCCGAGGCCGGTGCCGCCATAGCTGCGCGCGATGCGGTCGTCGGCTTGCTCGAACTCCCGGAAGATGCGCTGCTGCGCTTCCGGCGCGATGCCGATGCCGGTGTCGCGGACCAGGAAGCTGATCTCGTTCGGCCAGATGCCGGGCTCGACGATCAGCGCCACACCGCCGGTCGCGGTGAACTTGATGGCGTTGCCGGCGAGATTGAGCAGCACCTGGCGCAGCCGCGCGGCGTCACCGGTGACCTGCAACGGCAGCCGCTCGTCGACATAGGCCGCGATCTCGATGCCCTTGGCCTGTGCGCGCGGCGCCAGCAGCTCGGTGATGTCCTCGATCAGGCCGGACAATGCAAAGGGGCGGTGCTCGAGGTCGATCTTGCCGGCTTCGATCTTGGAATAGTCGAGCAGCTCCTCGATCAGCGCCAGCAGCGCGTCGCCTGACGTCTTGACCGCCTTGACATAGGTCGTCTGTTCCGGCGTCAGCTGGGTGTCCATCAGCAGTCCGCTCATGCCGATGATGCCGTTCAGCGGGGTACGGATCTCGTGGCTCGCCATTGCGAGGAAGCGCGACTTGGCGCGGTTGGCGGCGTCGGCCTGATCGCGTGCTTCGGCGAGTGCCCGTTCGCTCTCGGTGCGGTCGGTGACGTCACGGCCGACGCTCTGCATCTCCGCCGGTGCGCCGGCATCGTTGCGCACGAGGCCCTCGCGCCAGGCGATCCAGCGCGGCCCGAACGGTCCGTCGATCTTCTGGTCGTAGACCCGCGTGCCGGTGGATTCGAGCGCGGTATCGCCCTGTTCGAGCACCTTGAGCGTGGCGGTGCTGCCGATCAGTTCGCTGCGGGAGAGCTGCGCCAGCTCGCAATAGGCGTCGTTGGCGTAGGTGATCTGGCCGTCGAGGTCGCGCAGCACGATGACGTCGTCCTGGGCCTCGAACAGGGTGCTGGCGCGCTGTTCCGCCTCCTGCAGCTCCCAATTGCGGTCGGCCATCGCTTCATTGTGCTGGGCGATGGTGCGCAACCGCGCGCGCATCAGCCGCAAGCGGATGCCGAGCGTCACGATCCAGAGGCAGGCGAGCGCGAACAGGAAGCTGACGCCGATCGCGAAGGCGTTGGGATCGTAGCCGCTCTGTTGCGAGAGCGCGCCCGARATGAATCCGAACGCGCCGCCAAACGCGATGGAGAAGATTGTGAAGGAACGGATGATCGTCGCGACCCAGGAATGGCGCCGCAGGAAGCGGCGAAGGCGCAACTTGATCCGGAAGAAACGCCCCATCAATCGTGGCCCTGAGACAGCGAGATTCGCCGATGAAAATGCGTCGGTCACCTTGCAAAGTGCTTGAAGTTGGTGGCCGTTTCGCGCTGCCCTCGGAACAGGGTTAGCGCGAGGTTAACTCCGCCACGATGCGGTTCGGGACGGGTGTGTCGGGCTCGATCGACGCGGCTTCGAGGCGGCGATGACCGCTGCGGGCGCTGACGATCAGGGCTGCGGCATCGCGCACTGAGAACGTCTTCGACTGCACGAAGACGCGGTAGTCGAACGGACCGTCATGCGAAAGATAGATCACCGGGCCTGACCCGGTCGGCTCGCTGGAAATCCCGATCAGCTGCGGCACCGCGTTGCTCTCGCACGCACCGGCCTCGGCATCGTCGATGTCGTCGATCACCGTGAAGTCGGCGGCATCCGCGCTGTCGGCGATCCGGACCCGGACGGTCGCAAGGCCGGGGTCGTCGGTGAAGCTGACGTGAAGCTGGGCCTGCCAGGGCACCGATGCGATCTGCATCGTGGCGCCGCCGACCTCGATGCAGGGCCGCGGACCCGGCAGGAACTCGGCATGGGCAAGCACCGCGGCCACGGCGAGGGGGACCACCGAGGCCAGAATCTTCATACGCAACATGACACAACTCGCTCGACCCAAGCTGGCCCGCAGATCGCGGTGCTTATGGTTTGCGGAGCGTAAACAAAACTCGTTACCGTGGGGTTGACGGGGGCGATTCCGGCACGAATCGCGACAGAATGATCACGCCGCGCGGCGCAGATCGTCGGCCAATGCACGATAGGACAGCGCTTCGGCGAGGTGCAGCCGGCCGATCGTATCAGCGCCGTCGAGATCGGCGAGCGTGCGCGCCACCCGCAGCACGCGGTGATAGCCACGCGCGGTGAGGCGCATGGTGTCGGCGGCCTCGCGCAGCAGCTTCTGGCCATGCGCATCGGGCTGCGCGATGGTTTCGAGCAGCGAGCTCGGCGCTTCCGCATTGGTGCGGATTTGCGGCATGCCGGCCGCGGCATAGCGCGCGAGCTGGATGTCGCGCGCGGCCGCGACGCGTTTGGCGACCTCGGCCGATCCTTCCGCGGGCGGCGGCAGGATCAGGTCCGCCGCGGTCACGGCGGGCACCTCGATCCTGAGATCGATGCGGTCCATCAGCGGGCCGGAGATCCGCATCTGGTAGTCGGCGGTACAGCGGTCGACAGGTGCGCGCTTGCAGGAATAGCCGGGCTCGTAGGCGTGGCCGCACCGGCATGGGTTCATCGCCGCGACCAGCATGAAGCGCGCCGGATAGGTGACGCGATGGTTGGCCCGGCTCACCGAAACCTCGCCGTTCTCCACCGGCTGGCGCAGCGAATCCAGCACGCGCGGATCGAACTCCGGCAATTCGTCGAGGAACAGCACGCCCTGATGCGCGAGCGAGATCTCGCCCGGCTTGGCGCGCATGCCGCCGCCGGTCAGCGCGGCCATGCTGGCGGAATGATGCGGGCTGCGGAACGGCCGCCGCGCGGTCAGCGCGCCGTCCCGGATCATGCCGGCGACGGAGGCGATCATCGAGACCTCGAGCAATTCGGACGGCGACAACGGCGGCAGGATCGAGGGCAACCGTGCCGCCAGCATCGATTTGCCGGCGCCGGGCGAGCCGATCATCAGCAAATGATGCCCGCCGGCGGCCGCGATCTCGAGCGCGCGTTTCGCGCTCTCCTGGCCCTTGATGTCGCGCAGGTCCAGCAGCGCGTCCTCGCGCGCCTCGTTCTGGTCTTGCACCTTCGGCTGCGGGCGCGACAGCAACTGCGTGCCCTTGAAGTGGTTGGCGATCTGGATCAGCGAGTGCGCCGCGATGATCTGGATGTCAGGGCTCGCCCAGGCGGCCTCCGAGCCGCAGGCGGCCGGGCAGATCAGCCCCTCGTCGCGCGAATTGGCGCCGATCGCGGCGGGCAGCACGCCTGCGACGGCTGCGATCGAGCCGTCGAGCCCGAGCTCGCCGAGCACGGTGAAGCCGCTSAGCGCATCCGGCGGGATCGCCCCGATCGCCGCCATCAGGCCGAGCGCAATCGGTAGGTCGTAATGGCTGCCTTCTTTGGGCAGGTCGGCGGGCGCGAGGTTGACGGTGATGCGGCGGGCAGGCAACGCGAGGCCGGAGGCGATCAGCGCCGAGCGCACCCGCTCGCGCGCCTCCGACACCGCCTTGTCGGGCAGGCCGACGATCGCGAACGCCGGCAGTCCCGGCGCGACCTGCACCTGCACATCGACCGCACGGGCCTCGATCCCCTCGAATGCGACGGTGGAAACCCGCTGGACCATGCTGCCCCTATCTTCCGCACGCGAAGGTAGCGGAACCGGGCGACAAGCGCAAGAACATTACAAGAACACTTGCCGGGCGGGCGTCCGGTATCAATCCACCGTGCAGCTACCTCCGCAGCCGGCGCGAATGTCGCAGCCGTTGCCTGCCGCATGAAGCGCGCCGGTCGGCGTGCGTTGCAAACTACATATTCTACAACCCAGAGAATCGCTCGGCGCGCGCGACGCTGTCGCGCACATTGTCGCAGCACGTCGACGATTTCCTTTTTGTTTCAGCGATCGCACGCCGAATGCGCGCGCAGTCTCGATCTATTCCAACCCCCGAGGTCTGTACGCGCCCGCCCCGCGCTGTAGAGCCGGATCACAAATCCATTCCGGCTGATATCAGGGGCGCCTTCGCGTGATCGACCGACTTGCTTCGCATTCCACTCGTCAACATCCGCTGCTGCGAACGATCGGTCTGTGTACCGCCGCCGTCCTTGCAGCTGGCGTCGCGGTCGAACGTGCCGAGGCGCAAACCGAACTGCCGCCGGTGAGCGTGGATGCGCCCACGCAGCGCGCGACGGCGGCAAATGCAAAGCCGGTGCGTCGTGCGACGACCACGCGCGCGAACCGGACCAATCGCGCGGCTCGATCGCAGCATGCGGCGACTCAGCCGCCGGCGCAATCCGGCGCGGGTGCCGGCGAACGCGCCGGCGGACCGGTGGTCGGATTCGTTGCCACGCGTTCGGGGACGGCGACCAAGACCGACGCGCCGCTGATCGAGACCCCGCAATCGATCTCGGTCATCACGACGGACCAGGTCAGGAACCAGGGCGCGGAGTCGGTCGGCGCGGCGTTGCGCTACACTGCGGGCGTCAGCGGTGACGTCAATGGCGGCTCGGATACCCGCTTCGGCGGCTTGCAGATCCGCGGCTTCGACATGACGATGCCCGGCCTCTATCTCGACGGCCTGCGGCTGCCGAGCAGCAACTACGTCCACTTCCTCGGACTCGATCCCTATGGCGCCGAGCGCCTCGAAGTCCTCAAGGGGCCATCTTCTGCGATGTTCGGCGGCAGCGGCACCGGCGGCATCCTCAACTATGTCAGCAAACTGCCGACCGCGCGCGAGTTCGGGGAGGTGTCGCTGTCCGGCGGCAGCTTCAACCGCTACCAGGGCGAGTTCGACATCGGCGGCCGCGCCAACAAGGAAGGCACGGTGCTGTGGCGCCTGACCGGCGTCGCGCGCGACGGCGAGACCCAGGTCGATTTCACCAGGGACAATCGGGTCTTCATTGCGCCCGCCGTCACGGTGAAGCCGAACGAGGACACCACGATCACCTTCCTGGCGAATTATCAGAAGGAGCGAACCGGCTGGGGCCTCCAGTTCCTGCCGCCGTCCGGCACGGTCTGGGCCAACAACGGCCGCTTCATTCCGAACACGCGGTTCGTCGGCGAGCCCGGCTTCAACCAGTTCGACACAGAGCAATCGTCCGTCGGCTACATGCTGTCGCATGACATCAACGACGCGCTGACCTTCCGCCAGAACCTGCGCTACTCATGGATGCACAATGAGCAGAGGAGCTTCTACGGCACCGGCTATGCGTCGGCCGCCGACGAAGCCGCGGGCCTGCTGTCGCGCGGCGGCGCCGGTGGCAACTCGACGATCAATTCCTTTGCGGTCGACAACCAGCTGCAAGGCAAGTTCGTCACCGGCATGCTGAGCCACACGACGCTGTTCGGCATCGACTACCGCAACACCTCGTTCCGCGACATGGCCTCGAGCTTCAGCACCGGCAAGATCAACGTGTTTGCGCCGGTCTACTCCAACAGCTGGACCAACAACGGACCGTATGACGACACCGGCATCACGCAGTCGCAGGCCGGTCTTTATCTGCAGGACCAGATCAGGCTCGGCCGGTTGTCGTTCCTGCTCGGCGGACGGCAGGATTTCGTCACCACGGATCTCGACAACAATCTCGCGAGGACCTCGACGTCGACTGACGCCTCGGCGTTCACTGGCCGCGCGGCCGTGATGTACAACTTCGACAATGGCATTGCGCCCTATTTCAGCTACTCGGAATCGTTCCTGCCGGTGCTGAGCATCAACGCCGCCGGTGAGCTGCTGAAGCCGGAAAGCGGGGTGCAGTACGAAGTCGGCGTCAAGTACCAGCCGGTCGGCATCAATGCGCTGATCACGCTGGCGGCCTTCGACCTGACCAGATCCAACGTCGTCACCTACGCGCCGCCATCCTACTTTGCGGAGCAGACCGGCGAGGTCAGGTCGCGCGGCGTCGAGCTCGAGGGCACCGCGACGCTGGCCGAGGGCGTCAACATCCGCGGCGGCTATGCCTATGTCGATGCCGTCGTCACCAAGGATCCGGTCAATGTCGGCAAGGCGCCGACCACCGTGCCGCTCAACCGCTTCTCGCTGTGGGGCGATTAYACCGTTCAGGGCCTGTCTCTTATACACATCTAGATGTGTATAAGAGACAGGTTCAGGGCGGTGCGTTCGCCGGCGTTCAGCTCGGCGCCGGTGTCCGCTACGTCGGATCGACCTTCGGCAATGAGGCCAACACCTTCAAGGTGCCGGCGTCCACGGTCGTCGATGCGCTCGTCGCCTATACCAGGGACAATTATCGCCTCTCCCTCAACGTCACCAACATCGCCGATACGCGCTACGTGGCGGCCTGCTACGGCAATACGAGCTGCTTCTATGCAGAGGGTCGCAAGGCGATCGCCAAGCTGACCTATCGCTGGTGATGGGCCCGCACAACATGCCGAGATTCTCATGAGACCGATCCTCGGACGACTGCATCGCTGGGCGGGCCTGCTCACCGCGGCGTTCCTGTTCTTCTCCGGCGTCACCGGTGCGATCATCTCGTGGGATCACGAGATCGACGACGTCCTCAACAAGAAGCTGTTCGAGGTGACCAGCGCAGGACCTGCGATCCCGTCGGTGGAACTGGTCAAGCTGATCGAGCAGCGCGATCACCGTGCCCGCGTCGTCCACATGTTCATGACGCCGGAGAAGGGCGAATCGCTGTGGTTCTTCGTGCTGCCGCGGATCGATCCGCAGACCGGCAAGCGCTACACGCTCGACTACAATCAGATCTTCCTCGATCCGAACACCGGCGCCGAGCTCGGACGTCGCTATTGGGGCGCGGTCTGGCCGGTGAGCCGGGAAAACTTCGTCTCGTTTCTCTACAAGCTGCACTACACGATGCACATTCCCGAATTCTGGGGCAGCGATCGTTGGGGGATGCGGTTCCTCGGCATCATCGCCGTGGTCTGGACGATCGATTGCTTCGTCGGCTTCTACCTGACCTTGCCGTCGCGGCGCCGGGCCAGGGTCGAGCCGGCGTCGGCGCTACCGGCCGCCCCGCGCAAGGGCTTCTGGACCCGCTGGGCACCGGCCTGGAAGATCAAGATGTCGGGCAGCGCCTATCGGATCAATTTCGATATCCATCGCGCCTTCAGCCTGTGGACCTGGGCCCTGCTGTTCGTGATCGCGTTCACGGCCTTCTCGCTCAACCTTTATTTCGAGGTGTTCTCGCCGCTGATGAAGACGGTGTCCAACTACACGCCGACCCCGTACGAGCAGCGGCCGTATCGCCATCTCGACGATCCGATCGAGCCGAGGATGACCTATCCGGACATCGCAGCGCGTGCCGCGGCCGAGGGCAAGGCGCGCGGCTGGACGACGCCGATCGGTTCGATCAACTATGGTCCGGCCCATGGCGTCTATGCGGTCGCATTCTTCGAGCCCGGTGGTGAACACGGCGCCGCCGGCGTCGGTCCGGCGCAGCTCTATTACGACAGTGAAGACGGCCGTCTGCTGGGCGAGCGGCTGCCGTGGGTCGGCACCGCGGCCGACGTCTTCGTGCAGATGCAGTTTCCCCTGCATTCCGGCCGCATCGCCGGCTTGCCCGGGCGTATCCTGATTTCCCTGATGGGGCTGGTGGTCGCGGCCCTGTCGGTGACCGGCGTGGTGATCTGGTGGCGCAAGCGCCGGGCGCGGATCGGTGCCCGAATGGGGGCGGTCAGCGGAGCCGGCCGGCGCCTCGCGCCAGCGGAATAGACGGGATCGCAACGCTTCGGGCCAGAATCTATAGCCCGATGTGCATTCGGGAGCAGCAGCCGCTCCCGAATGCCTCGTCGTCGTCAGCCGGTCACAGCGTCATCTGCATCGGCTCGGGATAATAGTGGTAACCCTCGCCGGCCTTGGCGACGTGGCCGTAGCCCGGCCAGGCGAAGTGATAGGACATGACCGGCGTCCTGTTCGCGGCCAGCGTCTCCAGCAGCTTGACCCGCGAGGCCGCCGCCTGCTTCGGATCGGTGTCGTAGGAGAACTCCATCCGCGGCCGCTCCAGCAGCAGCACCGCGTGATGCGACAGGTCGCCGAGGAACGCGAAGGACTTGCCGCCCGAACTCACCATGAAGATGGTGTGGCCCACGGTGTGGCCGGGCGCCGCGATCGCCTGCACGCCGGGTAGGAATTCCTGGCCATCCTTGAAGAACACGATGCGGTCGCGCACCGGCAGCAGGTTCTTGCGGGCGTGCACGACAAAGTCCTTCAACGGACTGCCCATCTTGCCTTCGTCGGTCCAGAAATCGAGATCGCTCTGCGCGATGTAGTACTGCGCATTCGGGAACAGCGGCTTGTTGTCGGCATCGACGATGCCGCCGATGTGGTCGATATGCGCGTGCGACAGCACGACGGCGTCGATGTCCTCCGGCTTGATGCCGGCTTCCTTCATGCTCTTCTGCTGCCGCCCGGTGGTCGGGCCGAACGCCTGCGAGGTGCCCATGCCGGTATCGAACAGGATCAGCCTGTCGCCCATGTTGACGATCGGCGAGTTCTGCTCGAGCACGACATTGTCGGGCGAGAGGAAGTTGTCGGACAGCATCTTCTTCACCTCTTCCTTCGGCACGCCGGTGAAGGTGCCGGAGGGATCGCCGAGCGGAAGCGGGCCGTCGGAGACGACGGTCACTTCGGCGTCGCCGAGAACGAAGCGGTGCCAATAGGGAGTCTGTGTGCCGAGCTTCGGCGCGCGCGCCTGTGCGGTGCCGCCGAGGAGTGTGCTGGCGCCGAGACTTGCGCCAAGTCCTGCGCCGAGCGCGAGCAAGGATCGTCGTGAGACATTGAGCGTCATAACGTCTTCCTCCACAATTTTTATGAGATTGTCGCGTTGTCGCCCGCGTTGGCCCGCCGCTTGACCTGACGCAGGCAACAGGATGCTGCTCTCGCCGGCGCAAGCTGGCAAGAAGAATAAGGCGAACGGACGCGCGGTTGAAATCTAGATGGATTTCAACCGGCCTGTGCGGCGCACAACAGAGATGTTATTTGGCGGCGCGCTTCTTCTCGATGGTATCCCAGATCATCGCCGCGACATCGGGGCCGTTGAGCCGCGCAATGGCGCGGATGCCGGTCGGCGAGGTGACGTTGATCTCGGTCAAATTGCCGTCGATCACGTCGATGCCGACGAACAGCAGGCCGCGCTCGCGCAGCGCCGGCCCGAGCGTGGCGCAGATTTCGCGCTCGCGATCCGAGAGTTCGGTCGCTTTGGCTGCGCCACCACGCACCATGTTGGAACGCAGATCGTCTGCCGCCGGCACGCGGTTGACAGCGCCGGCGAACTCGCCGTCGACCAGGATGATGCGCTTGTCGCCATGTTTCACCTCGGGGAGGAAGCGCTGGATCACCCAGGGCTCCTTGAA
>BFBZ01002384.1_pt1 | contig 10316 bp, 9 predicted proteins | sample 1888401 | NCBI WGS metagenome assembly BFBZ01 (sample SAMD00112614, study PRJDB3348) | symbiont metagenome | host: Chara braunii | reverse complement strand
CCCGCCCCGCCGAAAGCTATGCCCGCGCCCTTGCCATGCTTGGGCTCTGAAACAAGAGGAATCGACATGCGTGAAACCAATTTCATTATCGAAAACAACGCCCGCCACCTGTGGCACCCGATGGCGCACCCCGCAGAAATGCAAGCGCATCCGCCGCGCATCATCAATTCTGGCGAAGGCGTCGAGATCGTTGATATCCAGGGCAAGAAGGTATTGGACGCGGTCGGCGGCCTCTGGAACGTCAATCTCGGCTATTCCTGCGAGCCGGTGAAAAAGGCGATCCGCGACCAACTCGACGATCTGCCCTACTACTCGACCTTCCGCGGCACGACCAACTCGCCGCTGATCGAACTGTCCTATGAGCTGGCCGAGTGGTTCAAGCCGGATGGCCTCAGCCGATCCTTCTTCACGTCTGGCGGCTCGGACTCGGTCGAGACCTGCCTGCGTCTGGCGCGCCAGTACCACAAGGTCAACGGCCAGCCGGAGCGCACCAAGTTCGTCGCGTTGAAGAAGGGCTATCACGGCACGCATTTTGGCGGCGCCTCGGTCAACGGCAATCAGAATTTCCGCCGCAACTATGAGCCGCTGCTGCCGGGCGTCATCCACCTGCCCGCCCCGTTTGCCTATCGCAACCCGTTCAACACCACAGACGGCGCGGAGATCGCAGCGGCCATCGGCCGGCTCTTCGAGGACGAGATCGCCTTCCAGGGCGCCGATACCATCGCCGCTCTGATCCTCGAACCGGTGCTGGGCGCCGGCGGCGTCATCGTCCCGCACGAGACCTTCCTGCCGCTGATGCGCGAAATCTGCGATCGTCACGGCATCCTCCTGATCGCCGACGAAGTCATCACCGCCTTCGGCCGCACCGGCGCCTGGACCGGATCGCGCCTCTGGGGCGTCAAGCCGGACATGATGTCGACCGCCAAGGCGATCACCAACGGCTATTTCCCCTTCGGCGCGGTCATGATCTCTGACAAGGTCGCCGAGGCCTTCGAGAGCAACAAGAACTCGGTCGGCAACATCGGCCACGGCTACACCTATTCCGGCCACCCGGTCGGTGCTGCCGCTGCGCTTGCCACATTGAAAGAAACCAAGCGTCTCGACGTAGCCGCTAATGCCGCGGCCCGTGGCGAAGAACTCCTGGCTGGCCTGAAGAAGCTGCAGGACAAGCATGAATTGGTAGGCGATGTGCGTGGCAAGGGCCTGATGTGCGCCCTCGAACTCGTCAGCGACCGTGCGAAGAAGAGCGCCGCCGCCAAGGACACCGTCCAGAAGGTCCATGACGCAACCTATGAGGCGGGCGTGATGGTCCGCACCTCCGGCGCCAATGTCATCCTGTCGCCGCCGCTGATCCTGACGGCCGGGGATGTGCAGAAGATCCTGACGGCGCTCGATGCCGGCCTTGCCGCCGCGGGAGCCTGATCATGTCCGATAACGCAGCCCTTATCGCGCGCCGCGACCGGCTTCTCGGCCGCAACATGTCGCTCTTCTACGACGACCCGGTGCATCTGGTTCGCGGCGAAGGCGTCTGGCTCTGGGATGCCGATGGCCGCAAATATCTCGATTGCTACAACAATGTGCCGCATGTCGGCCATTGCCATCCCCGCGTGGTGGAAGCGATCACGAAGCAGGCCTCGACGCTGAACACGCATACGCGCTACCTGCATGAAGGCATTCTCGACTATGTCGAGCGGCTGACGGCAACCTTCGACCAAAGCCTGAACGCCGCGATCCTGACCTGCACGGGCAGCGAAGCGAACGACGTGGCCCTGCGCATGGCGCAGGCGGTAACAGGCAAGATGGGCGTCATCGCCACCAACCACACCTATCATGGCAACACCGCGGCCGTGTCACAGCTATCGACCCGCATGCCACCGGTCGGCGGCTTCGGCGGCCATGTCCGGCATGTGCCGGCGCCGGACAGCTATCGTCCTCTCGGTGGCGAAGGCGGAGATGCCTTTGCCACGGCCTTTGCGGCCGAGGTGGAAAAGGCAATCGCCTCGCTTCAGGAGAGCCCGCACGGCTTTTCCGCCATCATCATCGACCCGTTCTTCGCCAATGAAGGCTTTCCGGATCTGCCGCCCGGTTTTCTCGACAAGACGGTCGCAGCCGTGCGCAAGGCCGGCGGCCTCGTGATTACCGACGAAGTGCAGCCCGGTTTCGGCCGGACAGGTTCGCATATGTGGGGCCACCAGCACGCCGGCATCGTCCCTGACATCGTCACGCTCGGCAAGCCGATGGCCAACGGCCATCCGGTCGGCGGTGTCATTGCCAATATCGACACGATCAATGCCTTCCGCAAGGCGTTCCGCTATTTCAACACCTTCGGCGGAAATCCAGTCTCCTGCGCGGCAGCGATGGCGGTCCTTGATGTCATTGAGGACGAAAACCTTATCGAGAATGCCCGCAATGTCGGCGAATACACACGTAGCGCCTTCAAGCGGCTTGCCGAAAAGCATTCGATCATCGGCGATGTGCGCGGCAGCGGTCTCTTCATGGGCACGGAATTCGTGCTCGACAGGCAAACGAAGGAGCCGGCAGCAGCTCAGGCAACCCGGATCGTAAACGCCATGCGCGAACGCGGCGTGCTGATGGGCAAGATCGGCATTCATCAATGCGCGACGAAGATCCGCCCGCCCATGCCGTTTACCCAAGAGAATGCCGATTACATGTTGTCGATCTTCGACGACGTCCTGTCCGGTCTGTGAGGCGGTATGGCTGATCAGTTGCCGCAGACCATCCGCGACGCCCTGCAGAAGCGCGCGCGGGAGGCAATCGCCCATTGGCCGGTGCAGGCACATGAGCCTGTCCTGATGAAGTATCGGGAAAACGCCGTTTTCCGCATTACGCTGGAGGGCGGGCAGTTCGCCGCACTTCGGCTACATCGGCCGGGCTACCACGACGAGACGAGCCTGCGCTCGGAACTGCATTTCATGGCGGCGCTGAAGCTCGGCGGCCTCAATGTGCCGAGCCCGGTTGCGACGAGCAGCAAGCAAAGCCTCGTCCGCTTGCCAGCCAACCGGCATTTTGCCGAACAGCATGCCGATGTGGTGAGCTGGATTGACGGTACGCCACTCGGCCAGAGCGGCGTACCGCTATCGCAACCGGCTGAAAGGCAGGCGGAAATCTTCTTCTGTATCGGCCGGAACATGGCGATCATGCACAATCTTGCCGACGCCTGGCAACCACCAGAGCGCTTCCGCCGCCCTGCATGGGACGCCGAAGGCTTGGTCGGAGAGAAGCCGCTTTGGGGACGCTTCTGGGATTGCCAGGGGCTTCCGCGTAGTGACACAGATGCACTTTCGGCATTGCGTGGTGAGCTGCGCCATGCACTCGCGGAGGCAGGCGGGCATGGTCTGGACTACGGGCTGATCCATGCCGACCTCGTACGCGAAAACATTTTCCTGACGGAGAACGAGGGCAATGTCGCCTTCATCGATTTCGATGATGCGGGCCATGGCTTCCGCCTCTTCGATCTCGCGACCACTCTGCTGAAAAACCGCAACGAGCCGGCCTACCCCGCTATCGAGAAGGCCCTGATCAGCGGCTATCGCAGCCGACGCGAGCTTTCCGATGCGGCGCTCGAAGTCCTACCGCTCTTCATGGTCCTGAGAAGTCTTACCTATATCGGATGGCTCGCAGAGCGGCCGGAAATACCTGGCGCCACCGAGCGCCTGGCGCGCTACGTCAACGAAAGTCTGGAGATGGCAAGAAAGCTCAATGCGGCCGCTTGACATCTTTTCCATTATTGTTAACGTGTTAAGTAAATGAGGTTCGGGAGGACTTGATGCCACATCTCGCCATCGAATATTCGGCCAATCTGGAAGGCCGCGCCGATATCGGCGCGCTCTGCGAACGGCTGCTGAAGACGGTTCTGGAGACCGGCCTTTTCGAGGTCGGCGCCGTGCGGGTGCGCGCCTTTCGCGCCGAGCATTACGCCATCGCCGACAAGCTTCCCGAAAATGCCTTTGTCGATTTGAACTTTCGCATCGGCAAGGGCCGCACGGAAGAGGAAAAGAAGCGCACCGGCGAAGCAGTCTTCGCTGCGGCCATCGATGTTCTAGGCCCCCTCTTCGACACGCCGCATTTCGCGCTGTCGCTGGAAATCCGCGAGATCGATGCGGAGCTCAGCTGGAAGAAAAACGCCATCCATCCGCGGCTGCGCGGCAAATAAAAACACTCCCCTCGCGGGATAATGCAACATCAAGGGAAGAGACGATGTCCAAATTGCAGGAAAACATCGCAAAGGCCGAAACCTATCTGGCCCATTTCAGGGATCGCGGTGTTCTCAACCGCATCAACGGCGAGGACGTCCCGGCTGATGATGGCTCGACCTTCGAGACCATTTCGCCGGTTGATCTGAAGCCGCTTGCCACCGTTGCCCGCGGCAAGGCCGCCGATATTGACCACGCTGCAAAGGCCGCAAAGGCTGCCTTCGCCGAGTGGGCTGCAATGCCCGGCGACGCGCGCAAGAAGCTCCTGCACAAGATAGCCGACGCGATCGTGGCCCGCGCCGAAGAGATCGCCTTCGTCGAATGCATGGACACCGGGCAATCCATGAAGTTCATGGCCAAGGCCGCTCTGCGCGGCGCCGAGAACTTCCGCTTCTTCGCCGACCGCGCACCGGAAGCCCGCGACGGCAAGACGCTGCGCGCTGAGGGCCAGGTGAACCTGACGACCCGCGTGCCGATCGGCCCGGTCGGCATCATCACGCCCTGGAATACACCTTTCATGCTGTCGACCTGGAAGATCGCGCCGGCTCTCGCCGCCGGCTGCACCATCGTCCATAAGCCCGCCGAATTCTCGCCACTGACCGCGCGCCTGCTCGTCGAAATCGCCGAGGAAGCCGGCCTGCCGAAGGGCGTCTGGAACCTCGTCAACGGCTTCGGCGAAGACGCCGGCAAGGCTCTGACGGAACACCCTTTGATCAAGGCCATCGGCTTCGTCGGCGAAAGCCGCACCGGTTCGATGATCATGAAGCAGGGCGCCGACACGCTGAAGCGGGTGCATTTCGAGCTTGGCGGCAAGAACCCGGTCGTGGTCTTCGCCGATGCCGATCTGGAGCGCGCGGCCGATGCCGCCGTCTTCATGATCTACTCACTGAACGGAGAACGTTGCACATCCTCCTCGCGCCTGCTGGTCGAGGAAAGCGTCTACGACAAGTTCACCGCGATCGTCGCCGAGAAGGCCAAGCGCATCAAGGTCGGGCATCCCCTCGACCCGGAAACGGTCGTCGGCCCGCTCGTGCATCCGGTGCATGAAAAGAAGGTGCTGGAATATATCCAGATCGGCCGATCCGAAGGCGCGACGCTTGCCGCTGGCGGCGAAAAGGTCAATGGCCCGGGCGGCGGATGCTATGTCTCCCCCACGCTCTTTACCGGCGCCAACAACCAGATGCGCATTGCCCAGGAGGAAATCTTCGGGCCAGTGCTGACGGCTATCCCTTTCAAGGACGAAGCCGATGCGCTCGCCCTTGCCAATGACGTCCAGTACGGCCTGACCGGCTATCTCTGGACCTCCGACGTGACCCGCGCCTTCCGTTTCACCGATCATCTCGAAGCCGGCATGATCTGGGTGAATTCGGAAAACGTCCGCCATCTGCCGACCCCCTTCGGCGGAGTCAAAAGCTCCGGCATCGGCCGCGACGGCGGCGACTGGTCCTTCGATTTCTACATGGAAACCAAGAACGTCGCCTTCGCCACCAAGCCGCACGCCATCCAGAAACTCGGCGGCTGAGCCGCAATACGCATAAAGAGGAGGAACCAATGCCCCTGCCGAAACCCAATCTCTATCCGCCCTTCAACATCGTGCGCCTCAGCCACGTCGAATTCGGCGTCACCGATCTTGCCAAGTCGCGCGCCTTCTATGTCGACACCCTCGGCCTGCAGGTGACGGACGAGACCGCGGATACGATCTATCTGCGGGCAATGGAGGAGCGCGGTCATCACTGCATCGTGCTCAAGAAATCCGACAAGGCCGAAGCCCGCGATCTCGGCTTCAAGGTCTTCAGCGACGAAGACCTCGACAAGGCAGCGCATTTCTTCAAGGGCAAGGACCTGCCGGTGGAATGGGTCGAGCGTCCGTATCAGGCGCGCACCTTCCGCACCCGCGATCCCCATGGCATCCCGCTTGAATTCTATTCGAAGATGGACCGTCTGCCGCCGATCCACCAGAAATACGCCCTCTACAAGGGCGTTAAGCCGCTGCGCATCGACCACTTCAACTGCTTCTCGACCAATGTCGATGAAAGCGTCGCCTTCTATAACGAACTCGGCTTCCGCGTGACCGAGTATACGGCGGATGAAGAAACCGGGCGCCTCTGGGCCGCGTGGACGCACCGCAAGGGCGGCGTCCACGACATCGCCTTCACCAACGGTCGCGGCCCGCGCCTGCACCACACCGCCTTCTGGGTGCCGACGCCGCTCAATATCATCGACCTCCTCGACCTGATGGCGACCACCGGCTGGGTCGCCAATATCGAGCGCGGACCGGGGCGCCACGGCATCTCTAACGCCTTCTTCCTCTATATCCTCGATCCCGATGGCCACCGCATCGAGATCTATTGCTCTGACTATCAGACCGTCGACCCCGATCTCGAGCCGATCAAGTGGGATCTCAAGGACCCGCAGCGTCAGACACTTTGGGGTGCACCGGCTCCCAAATCCTGGTTTGAACATGGTAGCCTGTTTGCCGGTGCGGAAGTGGCAGAGCCTGACCTGAAGGCGCAGCCGATTATCGCTCCTTAAGCGTTACCCTTGAGAGCGGGCGAAAGACGCCCGCTCTCATCAACGTTCGCAAGCGCGAGGAGGCAGTCATGAATTTGAAAGACCCATCATTGTTCCGTCAGGCGGCATTGGTCGGCGGCGAGTGGATCGAAGCCGATCCTTCCAGCGCGATCAAGGTCGACAATCCGGCGACCGGCGAGATCATCGGCCTGGTTCCCAATCTGGGGGCTGCCGAAACCAAGAAGGCAATCGCCGCAGCCGAGGTCGCACAGAAGGAATGGGCCGCCCGTACCGCCAAGGAACGCTCCGGCATCCTGAAGCGCTGGTTCGAGCTGATGATGGAAAACCAGGACGATCTTGGACGCATCCTGACGGCCGAACAGGGCAAGCCGCTGGCGGAGGCCAAGGGCGAAATCGCCTATGGCGCAAGCTTCGTCGAATGGTTTGCCGAAGAGGCCCGCCGCGTCTATGGCGACATCATTCCCGGCCACCAGAAGGACAAGCGCATTCTGGTCATGAAGCAGCCGATCGGCGTGGTCGCCGCGATCACCCCCTGGAACTTCCCGAATGCGATGATCACCCGCAAGGCCGGGCCTGCCTTTGCCGCCGGCTGCGCCATGGTGCTGAAGCCCGCCTCGCAGACGCCGTTCTCGGCGATTGCCATCGCCATTCTTGCTGAGCGCGCCGGCCTGCCGAAGGGTCTCTTCAGCGTCATTACCGGTTCGGCCCGCCAGATCGGCGCCGAGATGACTGCAAGTCCGATCGTGCGCAAGCTGACCTTCACCGGCTCGACCGAAGTCGGCGCCGAGCTTTACAAGCAGAGCGCACCGACCATCAAGAAACTCGGGCTCGAACTCGGCGGCAATGCGCCCTTTATCGTCTTCGACGATGCCGATCTCGATGCGGCTGTCGAAGGCGCGCTGATCGCCAAGTTCCGCAACAACGGCCAGACCTGTGTCTGCGCCAATCGTCTCTATGTGCAGGATGGCGTCTATGATGCCTTTGCCGAGAAGCTTGCCAAGGCAGTCGGTTCGCTGAAGACCGGCAACGGTTTCGACGAGGGCATCAATCTTGGCCCGCTGATCGACGAGGCGGCGCTTGCCAAGGTCGAGGAGCATGTCGCCGATGCGCTCTCCAAGGGCGGCCGTGTTATCGCCGGCGGTCATCGCCATCAGCTTGGCGGACGCTTCTATGAGGCAACCGTGCTGGCCGATGTCACGCCATCAATGGCCGTCGCGAAGGAAGAAACCTTCGGGCCTGTTGCTCCCCTCTTCCGCTTCAAGGACGAGGCCGATGTCATCGCCCAGGCCAATGACACCGAGTTCGGCCTTGCCTCCTATTTCTATGCCAAGGATCTCGCCCGCGTCTTCCGCGTCGCCGAAGCGCTCGAATACGGCATGGTCGGGGTCAATACCGGTCTGATCTCGACGGCCGAAGCCCCGTTCGGTGGCGTCAAGCTTTCCGGCCTTGGCCGCGAGGGCTCGCGCTACGGCATCGAGGAATTCACCGAAATCAAATATGTCTGCCTCGGCGGAATAGCCTGAGGTCAAGAGAAGGCCATGAAAGCATGACCCATCCTAGATTCCTGTCTTTCTCCAGAAACGGCCGTCATGGCTACGGGCTTGCGGTCGACGGCGGTGTCGTCGACCTCTCCGCCCGCCATGGCGCGACATGGCCGACTTTGCGCGAGGTGATTGAGGCCGGTCGCCTCGTTCAGCTCGCAGAGGAGGCCAAGACTTTGAAGCCGGATTTCGCGCTCGACGACATCCGCTTCGAAATTCCCATTCCGTCACCGGAAAAGATCATTTGCGTCGGGGTCAATTTCCCCGACCGCAACGAGGAATACAAGGATGGGCAGGCCGCCCCCTCCAACCCCTCGCTTTTCATCCGCTTTCCGCGGTCGTTCACAGGGCATGAACAGCCCTTGATCCGGCCGCCGGAAAGCCCGCAGCTCGATTATGAGGGCGAGGTCGTCATCGTCATCGGCAAGGGCGGTCGCCGCATCGCCGAAGCCGAAGCCTTCTCGCATATTGCGGCCCTGTCGCTCTGCAACGAGGGCACGATCCGCGACTGGGTGCGGCACGCGAAATTCAACGTCACCCAGGGCAAGAACTTCGACAATACCGGCTCGATCGGCCCCTGGCTAATCCCCTTCACCGATGCAGCGCAGCTCGAGGACATTGCGCTGACGACCCGCGTCAACGGTGAGGTGCGCCAGAGCGACCGCAGCAGCCGGATGATCTTCTCCTTCCGCAAGATCATCAACTACATCTCGACCTTCACCACGCTCGTTCCCGGCGACGTCATCGTCACGGGCACGCCGACCGGCGCCGGCGCCCGCTTCGACCCGCCGATCTGGCTGAAGCCCGGCGATGTCGTCGAAGTCGAGGCCGATGGACTCGGGATCCTGAAAAACACCATCGCCGACGAGGTGCGCTGATGCTGTCGCATGACGAAATCCAGGCCGCCGCCGAAAGCCTCGATCAAGCGGAGCGGACGCGCGTCCAGACCGGGCTCCTCTCGCTCAAGCATCCCCAGATGACGATGGACGATTCCTATGCCGTGCAGAGCGCCTGGGTCAAAAAGAAGATCGCGGCGGGCCGCAAGCCGATCGGCTGGAAGATCGGACTGACGTCGAAGGCGATGCAATACGCCCTCAACATCAACATTCCGGATTCCGGCGTGCTCTTCGACGACATGGTCTTCGAAGACGGCGCCACCGTGCCGGCCGATCGTTTCATCCAGCCGCGCATCGAGGCCGAGATCGCCTTCGTGATGAAGGCACCGCTCAAGGGACCAAACGTCTCGATTTTCGATGTGCTGAACGCTACCGACTATATCACGCCGGCACTGGAAATCCTCGACACGCGCATCCTTCGCATCGATCCCGACACCAAGAAAGCCCGCACCATCGTCGATACCATCTCCGACAATGCCGCCAATGCCGGCATCGTCACCGGCGGCCGCGCCGTGAGGCCGGACCAGATCGACATGCGCTGGATGGGCGCGATCGTCAGCCGCAATGCCGAAGTCGAGGAAACCGGCCTTGGCGCCGGCGTGCTCAACCAGCCTGCACGCGGCATCGCCTGGCTTGCCAATCGGCTGGCGCAATATGGCGATGGCATCGAAGCCGGCCAGATCGTGCTTGCCGGTTCGTTCATCCGCCCGATCGAGGCGCGGCATGGTGACACGATCAATGCCGATTTCGGTCCCTACGGATCCGTCAGCCTGTTCTTTGCATGAAGGAGTGAACCATGCCTGCGCCCAAAAACCTCTTCAAACAGGCCCTGAAGGAAGGGCGGGCGCAGATCGGCCTCTGGCAGGCGCTCGCCAATGCCTACACGGTCGAAATCTGCTCCGGCGCCGGCTATGACTGGCTGCTGCTCGACGCCGAGCATGCGCCGAATGACGTGCCGCTTCTCGTCTCGCAATTGCAGGCGATGAAGGGCACGGCAAGCCATGCGGTGATCCGTCCGCCGATCGGCGAGACCTGGATCATCAAGCAGATGCTCGATATCGGCGCGCAGACGCTGCTGATCCCGATGGTCGACAGCAAGGAGATGGCCGAGACCATGGTCAAGGCGGTTCGCT
>BFBZ01002388.1_pt1 | contig 10320 bp, 6 predicted proteins | sample 1888401 | NCBI WGS metagenome assembly BFBZ01 (sample SAMD00112614, study PRJDB3348) | symbiont metagenome | host: Chara braunii | reverse complement strand
CAGGAGGCGCCGTCGATGATCGCGGCCTCGTCGAGCTCCTTCGGGATCGAGGCGAAATAGCCGATCATGATCCAGGTGCAGAACGGCACCGTCAGGGTTGGATAGATGAACAGCAGCACGTACCAGCGATTGATCAACTGGATGCCAGTGACGTCGCCGATCAGCGCGAACATCTTGAACAGCGGAATGAACAGCAGGCTGTCCGGGATCAGATAGGTCAGGAATACGCCGGTCGCCAGCGTCGCCGAGCCCCAGAACTTCATCCGCGACAGCGCGAATGCGGCGGGGATGCTGATCAGCATGGTGATGATCACCACGACGATCGAGACCATGGCCGAGTTGAAGAAGAAGCGCTGAAACTGGTTCGAGGTGAGCAGCTCGACATAGTTCTCCAGCGTCGGATGGAATACCCACCACGGATTGGTCGCCGCGGAGATCTCCGCGCTGCCCTTCAGCGAGGTGATCAGCATGTAGAGCGGCGGTACCAGCGAGAAGATCGCGAACAGCGTCAGGAAGAAATACGACCAGCGCAGCGCCCAGGCGCGGTCGCGGCTCATCGAGCCATATTTGACGGTACGGGTCGGGCCGGCCTTGTCGATCGTGACGGTGCTCATCAGGACTCGTTCCCCCGCTTGTTGACGTCGCGCAGGATGAAGATGGCGGCGACCGCCAGGATCGGCACCATGAACAGCGAGACGCTGGCGCCGAGCGGAATGTCGCTGCCCTCGATGCCGACGCGGAACGCCCAGGTCGCGAAGATGTGCGTCTTGTCCAGCGGGCCGCCGGCGGTGAGGATGCGGACGATGTCGAAATTGGCGAACGTCACGATCAGAGAGAACAGCGTCGTGATCGCGATGATGTTGCGCATCATCGGCAGGGTCACGTACCAGATCCGCTGCCACCAATTGGCGCCATCGATCGCCGCGGCCTCATAGAGCTGGTCCGGGACAGATTTCAGCGAGGCCAGGTACATGATCATGAAGAACGGCGCGCCGTACCAGATGTTGACCAGGATCACCGAGAACCGCGCCCAGGCGGCTTCCCCGGTCCACGGGATCGGGCCGATGCCGAAGAAGGCGAGCGTGTAGTTGAAAGCGCTGTAGGACGGGTCGAACAGCCACAGCCAGGCCAGCGTGCTCATCGCCGGCGGGATCACCCAGGGTACCAGCAGCATGCCGCGCCATTTGCGCTGCCCCTTGGCGGGGATGTTGTGGACGAAATGAGCGACGATGAAGCCGATCAGCGCCTTGAACACGACGGCCGTGATCGCGAAGATGCAGGATTGCTTGACGACCAGCCAGAACGTGTCGCGCTTGAACAGGAACTCGAAATTGCCGAAGCCGACGAAGCGCTGCATCGACTTGTTCAGGGTCGCCAGATGCACCGAATACAGGGCGGGATAGACGACCAGGAGCACGATCAGCAGGATCAGCGGCAGCGTCATCAGGAAAGCGGCGGTCGATTTCCGCTTCAACGCCCTGTGCAGACCATTGCGGCGGGCCGCGCGAGGGCGGGCGACGGCGTTCTCACCGATGGCGGCATCAACCATGAGAAAAGGCTCCTCGTGATGTCCCCTGCGACAGCGGGGTCCTCACTGGATGGGAAACACTGACAAGGTGAAAGGGGGCGGCCCGCCTGCTGAAGCGGACCGCCGGCGTTGCTTCGAGCATGCCTCAGCTGCGCATGAAGCCCTCGCACTCGCCTTCGGCCCAGGCGAGGGTCGATTCCATCTTCTCGCCCTGAGCGTAGCGCAGGCACATCTTGGTCATCGTCGCCTGCGCATAGATCTGCTGCGCGATCTTGGGCGGAGCAGGGGAGGCTGCGATCGACAGCGTCTGGTGATTATAGGGGTTGGGATAGTGATAGAGGGTCCCCTTCGGCGGTCCCTCCTCCTGCCACACCTTGAGCGTCGTCAGCTTCTGATAGGCCGGCAGATCGTAGCCGCCGCTCGCCACCACCATCTTCTCGATCGATGACGGCTTCGACAGGTGCACGATCAGGCTCTTGGCCGCCTCCTTGTTCTTGGAGAACGACCAGATGCTCCAGAAGTAGGGCAGGAACGGCGCGAAGCGGCCCTTGGGGCCGGCCGGGAAGCCGTGGGTCCAGCACTGCTCGGCGATCTGCGGCGCGTCGCGCTTGGCCACCGCCCAGGCGCTCGGCGGATTCATGATCATCGCGCCCCTGCCCGAGACCAGCCATTTGTTGTTCGACGCGTCGTCCCACGAGGCGACATCCGGCGGCAGCGCCGCGATCAGCCGCTTGTAGAACTCGAGCGCCTGGCGCACGGCATCCGTTTTCACCGTGACATCGCCCTTGGCGTTGACGAGATCCGCGCCGAACGCCTGGAAGAACGCGCCGGCGGAGTCCACGCTGTCGGTGGTTTCGCCAAGCCCGATGCCGAACGGCACGCCAGCCTTATGGCAGGCCTCCGCCGCTTTCAGGAAGGTCTCCGTGGTCCAATTGTCGGCCTTCGGTGGAGATCCGGCCGGATACATCTCCTGCACGTCGATGCCCGCATGCTTCTTCATCAGATCGATGCGGGAGCAGGGACCCTTGATCTGACTGCCGACGCAGGCCGGCACGGCGAGCCATTTGCCGCCGGACTGTCCGAGATATTTGACGGTGCCGTTGACCTCGCCGTTCTCCTGGATGATCGGCCCCATGATGTCGTTGACCGGCTCCAGCAGTTCCGCATGCGCATGCGGCCACCAGGTCGGCATGGCGATCAGATCGTGGCCGGACTTCGCGGCGCCCTCGGCGGCGATCGTCAGCTCGATCTTCTTGCCCTGGCTGGTGATGTAGTCGATCTGGACCTCGACCTTCTCCTTGGCGGCCCACTCGTTGACGAGATCGGTCGAGGCCTGGTTGGCGCCCGGAACCCAATGGTCCCAGAAGCCGATCGAGAGCTTGCCGGCGGCGTGGGCGCCGCGCACGTAGGGCGCGGCAATCATGACCGCCGAGGTGGCAGCAGTCGCAGCAACGAATTGTCGGCGGTTCAGCTTCCTCCGTGACATGGCGTTCCCTCCCTGGTGAGCCAAGCATTCTGTCGATGCGAATCCGATTTGTTAGTTGTTGCGTCGCGTCATGCGCGCATGGATTTCGCTTGGATGCAATCAGAGCAGAATTGCGAGCGGCTGTCGAGAAAGCCGGTGAGGCGAATCCTAGAACTAATGGCGTGCACAATTCGTCGCAGGTTCCGCAACTGATTGCATCGCAGTACTGAGCGTTGCAGTGCAAAGCGCGTCTCGGCCGAGCAGGAAGCCGAGAGGAATCAGTGTAGCTGGGCGCGTCCGATGCATCGCACTGCATGCGGCAGATGGACTTGCGCGTTGCGGCAACGGTAGAATTCGTTGGAATCATGGTCGTCACGACCTGCGACTGCGCACGGAGCCTGAACTGATGATGATGAGCCCCGGCATCTGGCGCCGGTCTTTCCGGTGCATCGCAATAGGAGTGTCAATAGGCCTCATCGGCCTTGTGGGCCTGCCGCGTCAGCCTGCCGCACAGGGCCTGTTCAAGGGCGTCGAGCAGGGGGCGCGCGAAGGCAACAGGGCGGCGGGCCCGGTCGGCGGTGTGCTCGGCGGCGCGATCGGCGGCGCGATCGGCGGTGTCGTCGGCGTGGTCACCGGCGTGACCGGGGCGTTCACCGGCAACAGCGGCCAGCAGAGTGCGCAGCCCGAGGCACCGCCGGCCGAGGGCAAGAAGGCGAAGCCTTCCAAGGCGACGAAGACGAGCAAGGTCGCCAAGGCGACGCCGATGCTGACGCAGCCGGGCGTCCCGCAACTCACGGCCGAACAGATCGTCGCCAACAGCGATAGCAATATCGAGCGCCTGAAGACCGGGCTGAACCTGACGGAAGAGCAGGCGAAGAACTGGGGTCCGTTCGCCAACGCGATGCACGCGCTCGGCCGCAACGGCGCGGATCGACTCGAGCTGCGCATCGCGCGGTCGAAGCGCGATCCGCCGGACGACATCGTCGAGCAGATGCGCAACGAGGCTCAGTTCCTGGTCGATCGCGCCGCCGACCAGCGCGCGGTGGCCGACACATCGGAACCGCTGTTCACCAGCCTCGACGACAAGCAGAAGCAGATCTTCATCGACGAGATGGTGCGCCTGAGTCGCGAGCGCGGGCTGGACTAGCTCAACGGAGTTGGCGTCGTCGCGGCCGTGCCCGTTGGCAGCAGCGGCGCCGGCGGCGTGCCGTGACGCATGACCACCGCGCCCGCGCCGCATCGCGGTGTATTAATACCCTCAAATGGCCATTAGTCGCGCGGCATGCACATTTTTCGGGCACGAGCGGGCGCGGCTCGCGCAACGTGCCGGCCAACATCGCTGCCTCTGCAACCGAATTGCGATGCAGTTTGATGTACATTGCAATTGTATTACATGGAGAGCCGGAGCCGGCAAGGCGGCCTTTGCGGCAGACGATCAGCAGGCCGTTCGGCTCGATTTCTTGGAGGATTATTGTTGTCGAGAGTGCGACTGCGCCGGTGGATCGAGAACCGGTTGGGGATTGACACCGCCAGCACCGAAAGCCGCCTCGATGCGGATGTGAAACGCTTCGTCGATGCGCTGCAAGCGGAGTTGATCGCCGCGAAGGACGAGTCCGAGCGGTACAGGCGCATCACGGAAGAAAGGGGCGTGATCATGGGCCGCCTGCGCGACGAGCGCGACGGCTATAGGCTCGAGTGGGAGGCGGCGTCCGCGGAGCTTCGCCGGCTGGCGCGTAAGCGCCTGGCCGTGGTCTCGGACAATGGAGCGACGCGCCCCTCCGGCAATGGCCGCGACGCGGCCCTGAGGAATTCTCCGCCTTCCACGCTGCGGGTGCTGTGCGTCGGCACCGGCCGGGACGGCACGACGTCGCTGACGCGGATGATGCAGGAGGTGTTCGACAACCAGGGCAACGGCGACAGGGCCGTGCACGAATGGGCGTCGAGCGAGCTCAATGAGCTGTTCTGCCAGCTCAAGGAAACCAACGATCCCGGCTTCGCGGATCAGATTCGTCAGACGATCCTCGATTGCCCCCATGCCTGCGTCGTCGGCAACGGTTACGCGGCCGTGCTGCCGATCATCGCCGAGCTCCTCGGCGATCAGGTCACGCTGGTGCATCTGCGCCGGCGTGACCGCGCGGCATGCATCGCAAGCCTGGTGGAGAATGCCGAGCTGTCGCCGCAGAACCACCTCTACTACGCCGACTCGCCGGCCGCGCAGCGCAAGCGTCCGACCGCTTTCCACCTCGGAGAGATGTCGAAGCAGCAATGGATGGATCTGTCGCTGGCCGAGAAGTTCGGCTGGTACTACGACAAGACCCACGCCTTGATCGAACGCTACAAGAGCCTGTTCCCGAACACGCTCTCCGTCGATACCGAGGACCTCAACGCGGACAGCGTGCGCCTCGCGCTGGCCCAAGCGGCCGGCAGTGCCGAGGCGCCGCGCGCCTTCCACGTCAACCGGTTCGTCGATCTGCGCCATGTGCCGCCCGATCGGCGCAGCTTCGTGCAGCGGCTGCTCGGCCAGCTCGACGTCCAGAAGCTCGCCCATGACGACCTGTATGGGCTGCGGCAGGTGCTCAACGAGATGATCTATCATCTCTCGCATTTTCCCGACGCGGCGCCGGGCGCGGTGGATGAGCTGCGCTGGACGCTGACTGAGATGCACGGCCTTCTCGACAGCCGCATCCGCGACGTTCGCGAACTGATGGAGCGGGTCGGCGTGCCGCCCGAGACCGCCGGCGCTGTGAACGGCCACCGCGCGCCGCAGGCAAGCCCTGGAGCGCACCCTGGTCGTAGGCCAGGCGCCCGGCTCTGAGCACGGGGAGGCGGCGGGCGGGCTGCGGTCAGCAGCAAGTTCGGGGGACGTGGCAGGAGACTTGGCGGGCCACGAACGACGATGATGAGGACTATGTTTACGCCATATCCCTATGAGCGACACCAGAAGCGCATAAGCCGATGAGATACGACCATCAGGCCGCTAGCATGTCGTTCTGACGAGTTCCGGGCGCCACCAGTTGGTCTGCTAACCGCCGCCGCTCGCCGGCCAGACTCCTCGCTCGGTCGGGATCGAGAAGTTCGGCTAGGTAAGGTAGCGAGACCGGACGCAAGATGACCGAAGCAGGCCGCTTGTTGGACCACGTCACAGGCTGGCGAACTTCCACGCGTTCGTCACGTGCTTCCGTAGACATCGAGGCGTACAGCAGCACGCTAACTTCGCTTGGCGAGGCAAGTGCGTATATTGAAAGTTGATACAGCCATTCCGCAGGGAGGCTCCTTTCCCAAACGTCGCGATATTTTGCGTCGAGGAAACCGTGCAGCACCTTGTTGTAAAATAAAGCGTAATCTGGCCGCGGTGCCGGCGCACGGCGCCGCCTCGGATTGGCGTCAGGCGCGTAGGCAAACAGGTTGCGGATCGCAAGTTCGTCCGCGATCCGCGCACCGGCAAGATTGTCGTGCAGAAAGCGAGAGAGCAGGCGTTGGAAGAAGACGTTCATATCGAACAGAAACCCGGGCGTCCGGCTCGGCACTTGTCCCGAATCGAAGGCGATACCCTGGGCGTCATGCAGTAGCCGGATGATCGTCAGCGCCGGCCCACAGGCGGCGGTCTGACGGGTAAGGCCACGGTCCGCCCGGTCGATGTCATCAGCACCGAGGCTCACCAAGCGCTTGACATCTCCAAACATCGACGAAAGTTGATGCGCACGCCGTCGGAGGTTCCTGTCTTCAACAAGTCGCGCACCAGCCTCAAGGCCTGCGCGCAACACTTGATTCAAATGCCAGTCAGCCCGACGTTCGAAGTGCCCGCAGGGAAGCCGAGCCTCCCGCACGCCGCCCTGACGGATCACTTGATCTATCATGATGTGGCCGCGTGGGCTCTCCAGATTCTCCGATAGTGGAATGTAGCGACGCGCCAGACCCCGGTGCATTAATTCCTCCACCTCCGCCGCGAGCAACGAAACTAGCAAGTCGTGTAGACCGTGCCGAGTGGTTGGTGACCTCGTCTCCTCGACCGCCGAGACATCGCGCAGCCCATAAGCGTAGCGGAGCAGTCGAGCGAGCGGCATCGCTGGCAGCTTGGGCTCAATCGCGATGCGAAGCGGCCCCACGTCCACGCGGCCGACGAAAGATGTGCTGGTGATTTCAAGTCCGTCGTATGCCTCGCGGATGTCCAACCGTCCACGCAGCGTCTCGGCCAGTCGGCGCGACGGCATATCGCCCGCTAGAGAACGGCCCCTTAAGCGCGAGTCCTCTGCGGGGCCGACCCGGTTCCATTCCGTTAGCTCGACGACGAATGGGGGCGTGCCGTCAGGGTGCGGGGTCATCGTCTCCCTCGCTGTCGTCGGTTGGGAGATCATACGGCTCGCCAACCAAAGTGCTATCGGCCGGCTCCTGATCGAGTACAAGTGGCTGCATTTCCTCGAATGACACAGCCTGAATCAGATCTCCTTCCCGGTTGGTGCCAAATATCTCTTCTCGAATACGCCCAGCCTCTGCATCGACCAGCTCACCACCAAGAATGTCTCTGAGCATACCGAAATCGTCGTAACAATATTCTTCGAGCAAGGGGATAATGTCGTCGCGTAGAATGCGAGCAAACTCCGCTACCGAAGTGACGGGCTGAGGTGGCATCAAATAGGCGTGGCCAATCTGAAGGTTGCGGGCGTCCCGTTTCAGATGGAGGCGAAGTCTTGTATTCAGCGCGTCCAGCCAAGGACCAAGCGGCAACCCTCCAGCTTTCCGTCCAACTAGTAAATTGCTTTCTGGCATCACTTCGACGAAACCAAAACGCCGGCGAAGCGCGGTATCCATAAGAGAAATAGAACGATCCGCCGTGTTCATCGTGCCAATGACGAACACATTTTTTGGCACGGAAAACAGTGCGCCGGTGACTGGTAATACGATCTGTCGATCCCGTTTATCGTATTCAATCGCCGTAATTAATTCCCCAAAGATGCGTGGTAGGTCGCCACGGTTAATCTCATCCACGACAAGAAAAAAATTGCGGTTCGGTTGCTTGGATGCATCTGTACAGAGACGTTTGAAGATGCCGCCGCGCGGTTCAAAAACCATCTGGCCGTTCACTGTCGTAGGCCGTAGACCCTCGATGAAGTCCTCGTAACCCCACCCGGGATGAAAGGTACAGACGCGCACGAAGCCCTCGCTGTCGGCTACCGTCTTGCGCTCAGATGGGATCAAATCGACAAAGCTCTTCCGGAACGCATGGCGGGCGGCAAGTTCGTTGGCGACGGCCAACGCCCGGTAGGTTTTCCCCGTGCCAGGCGGCCCGTACAATATCACCTGACCCTTGCGGCGTAGGATGGCTTCGATTCGCGCGGCAAACTGATCGAGCGGCGGCATAGGTACGGTTTCGGCTGCCGGAACAACTGGATGCGGTGCAGATACTGTGGCAGGCACCGCCCCTCGTCGGGATAGCCGCTGTTCAAGCTCAAGGAGGTTAGCTGCGCTCCTGCCAAGTTCATAAATCGTGGTACGCGACCCCTCCTGGTCGGGCATTCGCCAGGAGTCGAGGCTAAGCCACTCAACAGGACGTTTGTGTGGGAAGCTAAGCTTGCTGTCATACTCATAAGGCCCGCGGACTTTCCCTACGCCCAGAACGGTTTGGCCTTCACACGCGAGCACTAAATCTAACTCCGATATTTCTTGAGCAAAATTCAGTATTTCTCCAGCCTTTCTAGACGCGACGCCTACGTTAGCAGTGTAAACGGGAAGCAGAAGATCCCGGATTTTATTTTTCGCAGTCGTCTTGTCCTGACTAATCGTTTTTGACAGGTCGGGAACTTGCTCGGACCAACCGATAGACACGAAACCGCCCTCGCGCATTTCTGTCCAGTGGCTTCGGCCGTCACTCCCTTCTGTAGTGCCTACCTTCCAATATCGGTGAAAGGCACCATCGCGCCGGTTGAGGATTGTGTCGAGTGTTGTGACCGGCACCTCAAGTTCCTGTGCAGCGGCAACGAAACGTCCTGCGCAGACGAAGCGAGGCGAACCGCCATCCAAGATCCCGACCTTGTCGGGAGGCATTTGTAGAAGCTTAAAGAGGTGGAATCGCTGGTAACGGGGGCTATGGTAGGTATCGAGTCGGTTTGGGCTGGTAAGAAACCAGTATTTGTGAGCCCAGCCGTCATGCGCTAGTTTTGGAGCAGCCTTCTCCATGGCAGCTTGAAGCTTGACGTATGCCTCATCTGAAGTATCTCCTGTATTCAGCGACGACAACACGTCAGCGCCAGCCACCAATTGGTCCCTCTGTTTTCGTGCAATGTCTATGGCGTCCTCAAGCGACAGGACATTCTGTGCCTTCGGCGACCCCGTCATCCAGGCGTTGTCACTCTGGCGCTGAAAGATGCCAAATTTTAGCGCTGACCCACCACCAATACCGCCAAATTGGTTGCCGGAGAACTCGTCATCGTTCTTGAACTCCAACCAATAGGCCAAACACCGAGTTTCACCACTCAGGCGTCCGTGCATCAGACGCAGCAGGGATTCACCGTCAAGATCGCGCAACACGGCGGGTCCAAAGCGATCACGGAAGAGCGCTGTCTGCTGCTCGATCTGCAACGGTGTCAGCAACTCGCCTGACGCGATGCCGTGGTTAAGCGCGGCTTTCAGTTCATCAAAAATCTGCGGTTCAAGAATTGGTGCGCTCATACAGATCTGTCTCTCAACGGGTACTCAACCTCGCAGCCAACGGCTCCATTTGACACGCGGTTGATCAAACTTAGCACTGAGCCGGCCGGCGTTCTATGGTCGCCGCCAGTGACGATGGTATGCTTGGCGGAACGCTCACTTGAGACCATCGAGCCGAGCTTGGACTCGTGGAACGGACGTTAGAGCCGTGGCGAAAGCTTGCGCCCTGGTCGCTAATTCGGCATCAGGACCGACGACTATGAACCAGCGCTGGCGTTGCACGTAGGAACGCTATCCCGCTGTGCGGGCACGGAGACATTTGTCCGCAGAGTGATGAGGTTTCCGGCATCCGCCTTGTTGGAGAGCCAATCACCACAACGGCGCTACACAAATTCGCTGCTACGGTCCGTAAGCGGATGCGAATCGAAGGCGGGATATCGCCGCGATCGTCTTCGCGCCTAGCCCAGCGGGTTGAGGTGGACGACCGGGAGGCCCGAATCATGGGTCCAAAGAGCAACTTGCTCAGAACGCTCGCCGCCATTTCGGGCGTAGAATCGGCTTACAGGCGGGGTGCGCAGTTCTGTTCCGGACTGGCGGAAGGGGTGGGATTCGAACCCACGGTACCCTTGCGGGCACGCCGGTTTTCAAGACCGGTGCCTTAAACCACTCGGCCACCCTTCCA
>BFBZ01002387.1_pt1 | contig 10321 bp, 9 predicted proteins | sample 1888401 | NCBI WGS metagenome assembly BFBZ01 (sample SAMD00112614, study PRJDB3348) | symbiont metagenome | host: Chara braunii | reverse complement strand
CGCCCGCCGCAAGCAATGTTCGGCTGGCATGGCCTGGAATTTGGCCAACCCGCCGCCATCGCTATCGGCAACGAAGATAGACGTCCGAACAGATTCCGCGGATCGTCGTTGACCTAAAAAAATCCGCCGGCGTCTTGTCCGTATCTGCTGCATGAGGTAATACATGACCGACCGGTCGGTTAATGTAAGCCGAGCGGCCTGGGAGCGATTGATGCCTGAAGCCTTCATCTGCGATGCCGTGCGCACGCCGATCGGCCGCTATGCCGGTGCACTGTCAGGTGTTCGGGCTGATGATCTCGCCGCGCTGCCGCTGACCTCATTGATGCAGCGCAATCCCTCGGTCGACTGGAGCCAGGTCGACGACGTCATCCTCGGTTGCGCCAACCAGGCTGGCGAAGACAATCGCAACGTGGCGCGCATGGCGGTGCTTCTGTCAGGCTTGCCGGTCGATGTCCCCGGAACGACCGTCAACCGCTTGTGCGGTTCCGGCCTGGATGCGGTCGGATTGTCGGCGCGGTCCATCCGTGCAGGCGACTGCGATCTGATGATTGCCGGCGGCGTCGAGAGCATGTCGCGGGCACCCTTCGTGATGCCGAAAGCCGAGAGCGCGTTTTCGCGCGCGAATTCCGTCTACGACACGACGATCGGCTGGCGCTTCGTCAATCCGAAGATGCGGAAGGCGCACGGTACGGACTCGATGCCCGAGACCGCCGACAATGTGGCTGCGGACTTCGCTGTTTCGCGCGCCGACCAGGATGCCTTCGCGTTGCGCAGTCAGCAGCGCTGGGCCGCCGCCCAGAATGCAGGCGTCTTCGCCGACGAACTGATCCCGGTCAGCATTCCCCAAAAAAAGGGCGATCCGCTTGTCGTCGACCGCGACAAGCATCCCCGTGCGGATGCCTCTGCTGCGCAGCTGGCTAAATTGAAGGGCGTCAATGGTCCCGACCTTTCCGTTACCGCAGGCAATGCGTCCGGTGTCAATGATGGTGCGGCCGGCCTCATCATTGCCAGCGGGGCAGCGGCGAAGGCGCACGGGCTTACCCCGCGCTCCCGCATCGTTGCGATGGCGGCGGCCGGCGTTCAACCGCGCATCATGGGTGTCGGTCCGGCCCCTGCCGTGCGCCGCGTGCTCAAGCGCGCCGGGCTGACCATCGAACAGATGGACATCATTGAATTGAACGAGGCCTTTGCCGCGCAGGCCTTGGCTGTGCTGCGAGCTCTCGGCCTGCCCGACGATGCCGAGCACGTAAATCGCAACGGCGGAGCGATCGCGCTTGGGCATCCGCTGGGCATGAGCGGCGCCAGGCTGGCAACCACGGCGACCTGGCAACTGCAACGCGGCGGAGCGCGTTATGCGCTCTGCACGATGTGCGTGGGTGTCGGACAGGGAATTGCCTTGATCCTCGAGCGCGTCTGACGCGCCAGCTGGGAAGGAGACGGTCATGTATGCGCAGATGGTGAAGACTGACGCGGCCAAGGTGAAATCGCTGGATGAGATGGATCCGGTCGAGCGCGCCTTTCAGCAACGCATCAACGATGGCCAGAAGATCGAGCCGAAAGAGTGGATGCCGGAGGGCTACCGCAAGACGCTGATCCGCCAGATCAGCCAGCACGCGCACTCCGAGATTGTCGGCCAGCTTCCCGAAGGCAACTGGATCACCCGCGCGCCGACCTTGGAGCGCAAGGCGATCCTGCTGGCCAAGGTGCAGGACGAGGCGGGCCATGGTCTCTACCTCTATTGCGCCGCCGAGACGCTCGGCATCAGCCGCGACGAAATGTACGAGCAATTGCATTCGGGCAAGGCCAAGTATTCCTCGATCTTCAACTATCCGACGCTGAGCTGGGCCGACATCGGCGCGATCGGCTGGCTGGTCGATGGCGCCGCGATCATGAACCAGGTGCCGCTGCAGCGCTGCTCCTACGGGCCTTATGCGCGCGCCATGGTGCGCATCTGCAAGGAGGAGAGTTTTCACCAGCGGCAAGGCTTCGACATCATGAATGTTCTGTGTCGCGGCAGCGAGGAACAGAAGGCGATGGCGCAAGACGCGTTGAACCGCTGGTGGTGGCCATCGCTGATGATGTTCGGTCCCTCCGACGATGCGTCGGTCCATTCCGCACAATCGATGGCCTGGAATATCAAGCAGGATTCCAACGATGAGTTGCGCCAGAAATTCGTCGATCAGACCGTGCCGCAGGCGAAGTACCTCGGCCTCACCGTTCCCGATCCGGAATTGAAGTGGAATGAGGAAAAGGGCTGTCACGACTTCGGCCAGCCGGACTGGAGCGAATTTTTCGAGATCATTGCCGGCAATGGGCCCTGCAACCGCGAGCGACTTGAGGCCAGGCAAACGGCCTGGAACGAAGGCGCCTGGTTCCGCGACGGATTGACCGCCTACGCGAAAAAGGCGGCCGCGCGCAAGGCGGCGATGCCGGTAGCCGCGGAATAGCGAAGTTACCGCACCTGCCAGATAAAGGAGGCATCCTATGTCCAGCGAATGGCCCCTGTGGGAGATTTTCATCCGAGGTCAGCATGGCCTCAACCATCGGCATGTAGGGAGCCTTCATGCACCTGATGCCGAGATGGCCATCCACAATGCTAGAGATGTCTACACGCGCCGCAACGAGGGCGTGAGCATCTGGGTGGTGCGCTCCGCGGATATCGTGGCCTCCGCGCCGTCGGACAAGGGTCCTCTCTTCGACCCCGCGAATTCCAAGGTCTATCGCCACCCGACATTCTTCGACGTGCCCGATGAAGTGGGGCACATGTGATGAGCGCTCCAACAGCCATGTCAGGGATCGCGGAGTTCGCCCTGCGCATGGGTGACACCTGCCTGATACTGGCTCACCGCAATTCCGAATGGTGTGGCCACGCGCCCGCATTGGAGGAAGATATCGCACTGGCCAACACCGCGCTCGACCTGATCGGTCAGGCGCAGCTCTGGCTCGGGCTCGCCGCCGATGCGGAGGGCCGAGGCAGCGATGCCGACAGCCTGGCCTATCTGAGGGACGCTTCCGGCTATCGAAACCTGTTGCTGGTCGAGCAACCCAACGGCGATTTCGGTCGCACGGTCATGCGGCAGTTCCTGTTCGATGCCTGGCATTATCCCTTGCTCGTTGCCCTGAGGACGTCGACGGAGCCTCGCGTCGCCGAGATCGCGGAAAAGGCCTCCAAGGAGGCAGCCTATCATCTGGAGCGAAGTGTCGACCTGGTGGTCCGCCTGGGCGACGGTACCTCCGAGAGCCATCGGCGCATGCAGTCCGCCCTGGACTTTCTGTGGCCGTATACCGGCGAGATGTTTCTTGCAGACAGCGTCGATGACGAGCTTGTCGAGGCCGGTATCGCGCCGGCCCCCAAGAGCCTGCGTCCCGCATGGGATGCCACGCTGGGCAGGACGCTGCTCGATGCAACTTTGAAGGCGCCGGAAACGACATTCGCCCACAAGGGCAGCAAGCGTGGCGTGCACAGCGAGCATCTCGGCTATATCCTGGCTGAGATGCAGTTCCTGCAGCGCGCTTACCCCGGCGCGAAGTGGTAGGGGCGGACGATGGGCGAACCCAGCTTCTGCCAAGGCAGCGCGCATTCTCCGGTGGACCAGATCTGGTCCTGGCTGGCGGAAGTCCCCGACCCGGAAATCCCCGTCATCTCTCTCGTCGATCTGGGGATCATCCGGGACGTTGCCTGGAACGGCGAAACACTCGAGGTCACGGTCACACCCACCTATTCGGGGTGTCCCGCCACCAGCGTGATCAATTTCGAGATTGACCGCAAACTGCGTCAACATGGAATTGAGAAGATTGCCCTGAAGCGGCAACTGTCGCCGGCGTGGACAACCGCCTGGATCAGCGCAGAAGGCCGCGACAAACTCACTGCCTACGGCATCGCACCGCCGATCGAGGGCACCGCCGCCTGCGTCGGGGCACTCAAGGTCTTGAGCGTCGTTTGTCCGCGTTGCGGGTCGCAGAACACGGAGCGGGTCAGCCAGTTCGGCTCGACGCCATGCAAGGCCTCGTGGCGCTGCGCGGAGTGCCTTGAGCCGTTCGACTATTTCAAGAGCATCTGACCCGTTGAGGAACGCTTGATGGCTCGTTTTTTCCACCTTGAAGTTGCGGATATCCGCCGCGAAACGCGTGACGCGGTGGTGGTGACGCTGAGCCCCCGTGCCGAGGACCGCGCCGCCTTCGACTTCACGCAGGGACAGTATCTGACATTCCGCCGCACCTTCGAGGGGGAGGAACTGCGCCGCTCCTACTCGATCTGCGCCGGCAGGGACGAGGGCCTGCTGAAGGTCGGCATCAAGAAGGTCGAAGGCGGAGCCTTTTCGACCTGGGCCAATGACGAACTGAGGCCCGGTGATCTGCTGGAGGCGATGCCGCCCATGGGTGCGTTCCACGTGCCCCTGGAGCCGGATCGCGGACGCAGCTACCTTGGCTTTGCCGGCGGTAGCGGCATCACACCGGTCCTTTCGTTGATCAAGACAACCCTGGCGCGCGAGCCAAGGTCACGGTTCACGCTGATCTACGGCAACCGCTCGATCAATTCGATCATGTTTCGCGAAGAGCTCGAGGACATCAAGAACATCTATCTTGGCCGTTTCAGCATCATCCATGTGCTGGAAAGCGAAGCTCAGGACATCGATCTGTTTTCCGGCCGCATCGACGCCGAGAAATGTTCGAGGCTCTTCAAGGGGTGGATAGACGTCAAGGCGGTGGACCTGGCCTATATCTGCGGCCCGGAACCGATGATGCTGGCGATCGCCGCATCTCTGCGGGAGCATGGGCTGCGCGACGACCAGATCAAGTTCGAGCTGTTCGCCTCCGCGCCGCGTCGGGCCCGGCATGTCGCCAAGACCGCCAGCAGCAACGACAAAACGGAAACCTGCAAGGCGACAATCACGCTCGACGGCACGACCCGCATCATCGACATGCCCAAACGAGGCCAGTCGATCCTCGACGCAGCCCTTGGTGCGAGCCTCGAGGCACCCTACGCCTGCAAGGCGGGCGTCTGCTCCACCTGCCGCGCCATGGTGCTGGAGGGTGAAGTCGAGATGCAGACCAACCACGCCCTTGAAGACTATGAGGTCAAGCGCGGCTATGTGCTGACGTGCCAGTGCTACCCAATCTCGGACTCCGTGGTGGTGAGCTATGATCAGTGAAGCCCCAGCAGGCTCTGAAACCATGCCCATCGAGGACTATCTCGCCAAGGGCGGCAAACTGACCTCGCCGGAGAACGCGCCAGCGCGCTACCGCGGCGAGCTGATGCGACTGATGGCGACCTTCGTCGACAGCGAACTGGCAGGGGCAGCCGGCTTTGCCCAAATCATCAATGCGGGCCCCGGCATCAAGGAGCGCATTGCCGCTTCGCGCATCGTGCTTGAGAAACTCGACCATGCCGAGCGCGTCCTGGCCATCATGGGCGAGTTCGGCGCCGACACGTCGCGCTACGCGACCCATCACCCCTGGACCGAACGCGTTCCACGCAACAGCGATCTGGGCGCAGCGCGGCACGGATCGGACATGCGCCTTGCCGTTTTGCATTACCCCCTGGATGGCTGGATCGATGCCGTGGTCATGAACGTGCTGATGGGCCGCGCGGTCGTCGTCCAGCTCGATGAATTTACGTGTCTTTCCTACCAGCCGCTCGCCGAGGTCTTTCGTGCCATCTTGCCGCGCGAGCGCCGGCATATGGAACTCGGTGAAGAAGGGCTGCGCAAGATCCTTGGCGGTCCGGCCGCGCGGGCTGAGGTGATCGCCTCGGTCGACTACTGGCGTCCACGCGTTGCCGCCAGTTTCGGCGCCGCCACGTCCACGCATTTCCAAACCCAGAAGCGGTTCGGCCTGCGACACACCGCGAATGCCGAGCTGGCCAGCACCTGGGCGACACAGATCAGCGATTTGCTGGCTGAACTGCGCTTATCTCCCGAGGGAGCCACCCGATGAACGCACCTCTCAGGAACGTCCGCCAACTGGAAAGCTACATTGGCGGGCGATGGGTGCGCGGTGCTGGCCAGGCGGTTCCTCTGCTCGACGCATCGACTGGCCAGCCTGTCGCGCTGATCGACGCCAGCGGCATCGATTTCGCGGAATCGCTGGCCCATGGCCGGTCAAAGGGCGGCCCGGCGCTGCGCAAGATGAGCTTCCACGAGCGCGCGCTCATGCTGAAGGCGCTTGGGCAGAAGCTCATGGAGGGCAAGGATGAATTCTACGCCCTGTCGACGGCTACCGGCGCAACGCGTACCGACAGCTGGATCGATATCGAGGGGGGCATCGGCACGCTGCTCTCCTATGCGTCCAAGGGACGTCGCGAATTGCCGAACAGCCGTGTCCTGGTCGATGGCGATGTCGAACAGTTGTCGCGCGATGGCACGTTTTCCGCTCAGCACGTCATGTCGCCTTTGGAAGGCGTGGCGATCCATATCAACGCGTTCAATTTTCCTTGCTGGGGCATGCTGGAAAAGCTGGCGCCGACGCTTCTTGCCGGGATGCCGGCGATCGTCAAACCCGCCAGCCAGACCGCCTACCTCACCGAGTTGATGGTGCGCCGCATTGTCGAAACCGGCATCCTGCCCGAGGGTGCGCTGCAACTGATCAGCGGATCGGTCGGGGATTTGCTGGACCACGTCGACTGCCAGGATGTCGTCACCTTTACGGGCTCGGCAACGACAGGCCGCAAGCTGCGCACGCATCCTGCGATCGTCGAGAACTCGGTTCGCTTCACCATGGAGGCCGACAGCCTGAACGCGGCGATCCTTGGGACGGATGCGGTGGTCGGCACCGACGAATTCGACCTCTTCGTCAAAGAGGTCGCGCGCGAAATGACCGCAAAGGCCGGCCAGAAATGCACCGCCATCCGCCGTGTCATCGCACCGCGCGGATCAGCGGAAGCCTTGATAAAGGCGCTGGGCGAGAGGCTTGCCAAAGTCGCGCTCGGCAACCCGGCCGATGAGGCGGTGAAAATGGGGCCGCTGGCCAGCCTGGCCCAACGCGACGAGGTGCGCGCGCGTATCGCCGATTTGAAAGCTGATGCCGAAATCGTCGCTGGCGATCCCGATCGACCCAGCATCGTCTCGGGCGATGCGACAGCGGGTGCTTTCCTCAACCCGGTGCTGCTCTATTGCGACAGACCCGGCAATGCCAGGGCTGTCCATGACGTAGAGGCATTCGGCCCGGTCAGCACCATCATTCCGTACGACACCATCGACGAGGCCGCCGAACTGGCGCGCCGTGGCAAGGGCAGCCTGGTCGCATCCGTATTCACCAACGATGCTGGTTTTGCTCGCGAGGCGGTGGCCGCGCTTGGGCCTTGGCATGGCCGCGTCATGATCGGCAACCGCGTCAGCGCGAAGTCTTCCACCGGTCATGGTTCGCCGCTTCCCGTCCTCGTCCATGGCGGACCGGGCAGGGCAGGCGGAGGCGAGGAACTTGGCGGCATGCGCTCGGTCAAGCACTACATGCAGCGCACCGCGGTGCAGGCCGCACCGTGGCTGCTGTCGGAGGTGACTGGCCGCTGGATGGCCGGCGCGGTTGCGCGCAGGGACAATGTCCATCCGTTTCGCAAATCGCTGGCCGAGCTTGAGATCGGCGACCAGTTGATCACGGACACACGCACCGTGACGCTGGATGACATCGAGCATTTCGCGAATTTCACCGGCGATACATTCTACGCGCATATGGACGAGGAAGCGGCCAGGGCCAATCCGTTCTTCAACGGCCGGGTGGCCCATGGCTATCTCATCGTCTCCTTTGCCGCCGGCCTGTTCGTTGATCCGGCGCCGGGGCCGGTTCTGGCCAATTACGGCGTGGACTCTTTGCGCTTCCTCACGCCGGTCAACCCTGGCGACACGCTTGGTGTGACGCTGACCTGCAAGCAGATCAGCCCGCGCGAGACTGAAGACTACGGCGAGGTGCGCTGGGACTGCACGGTGACCAACCAGGACGCCCAGGTGGTTGCCCAGTATGACGTGCTGACCATGGTGGCAAAGACCTGGACGCAATAGCAACGCGGGCGCAGCGCTACACGGGAACCTTGCCGTGCAGCTTGATTTCCTTCAGCACCAGATTGGTGCGGACATGGGCAATTCCCGGCAGACGGAACAGGAATTGCTCCAGGAAAACATTATAGTCATCCTTGTCGCGACAGACGACGCGCAGATGGTAATCCGCCTCGCCGGTGGTCGAGAAACATTCCAGCACCTCGGGCTGTTGCGCGACGCGCGCAATGAAATTGGTCACGTGATCAGCCTCGTGGCGTACCAACGCCACATGAACAATGGCGCTGAATCCAAACCCCGCCTTTGCGGCGTCGACGAGCGCCATGTAGCCGGCGATCACGCCGGCGTCCTCCAGCATCCGTACCCTTCGCCAGCAGGCGGATGCTGACATGCCGGCTTTATCAGCCAGATCCTGATTGGAGATGCGGGTATCGGACTGCAGAATCTCAAGCAGCTTCCGGTCCTGGGCAGTGAGTTCGGGTTTTGTCATTTTTGGTAAATCCTGCCGAATTTATCGTGACTTTCGGTGCATCCTGCCGAAATGTCGCGAAAAATCATAAAGAGAGACAGGTTATTTCGCAAGGAGTTGGTAAAATCGACCTGTAGCGGGGTTGATGCGGGAGGTTTCATTGGTCGCTCTCACTCCGATCGCTGACTACGCGCTTGGCGATCGCTACACGAAAACCTCCGGCCGTGTCTTCATGACCGGTACGCAGGCCCTGGTTCGCATCGTTCTGGACCGGGCGCGGCGCGACAAGGCGAACAGCTTGAACACCGCCGGCTTCATTTCAGGATACCGCGGCTCTCCGCTTGGCGGCGTCGATATGGAGTTGTGGCGCGCCAAGGACCTGGTCAAGCACGCGAACATCGAGTTCCTGCCCGCGGTGAATGAGGACCTTGCGGCGACCGCCGTGCTCGGTTCGCAACAGGTCGAGACCAACCCGGACAAGCAGGTCGAGGGCGTGTTCGCCATGTGGTACGGCAAGGGACCCGGTGTCGACCGTGCCGGCGATGCGCTGAAGCACGGCAACGCCTATGGCTGCTCGCCGCATGGCGGTGTCCTCGTCGTCGCGGGCGACGATCACGGGTGCGTTTCGTCGTCCATGCCGCATCAGTCCGACGTTGCCTTCATGGCCTGGTTCATGCCGACACTGAACCCGTCGTCGGTGGGCGAATATCTGGCCTTCGGCGAATATGGCTACGAACTGTCGCGCTTTTCCGGCATGTGGGTCGGCTTCAAGGCAATCTCGGAAACCGTCGAAAGCGGCCAGTCGGTGGAGATTGCGGCGCCGCGCGAATTCAAGGAACCCGCCTACATCGCGCCGGCTACCGGCCTGCACTACCGTTGGCCCGACCTGCCCGGGCCGCAGATCGAGGAGCGCATGGAGGCGAAGAAGATGGCGGTCTTCGCCTTCGCCGAGGCCAACCCGATCGACCGTCGTATCTACGACATCCCCGATGCCGAGTTCGGCATTGTCACGACCGGCAAGGGCCATCTGGACCTGATGGAGGCCTTGCGGCTGCTTGGCCTTGACGAAACTGCCTGTCGGAAACTCGGGATCGATATCTACAAGGTCGGCATGGTCTGGCCGCTGGCGCGGCGCGACGCGCTGGAGTTCGTGCGCGGCAAGAAGGAGATCCTCGTCGTCGAAGAGAAGCGCGGCATCATCGAGAGCCAGCTGAAGGAGTATTTTTACGACTATCCCGGCGACAAGCCGCACGCGATGGTCGGCAAGCGCGACGAGGACGGGAACCGGCTGATCTCGTGGATCGGCGAACTGTCGCCCGGAATGCTGGTCCCGATCGTCGCCAGGCGCCTGGACGCGATGTTTCCCAATTTGCGCCTGCTGGAGCGGGCAGCGAAGCTGGTTCCCGAGGCCGAACGCCTTATCCAGGTGCCGGGGGCAACCCGCACGCCCTATTTCTGCTCGGGCTGCCCGCACAATACGTCAACCAAGGTGCCGGAAGGGTCCAAGGCTCTGGCCGGCATCGGCTGTCATTTCATGGCGAGCTGGATGGACCGGGAGACGACCTCGCTGATCCAGATGGGAGGCGAGGGGGTGAACTGGGCAGCTTCGTCGCTTTTCACGGGCAAGGGTCATATCTTCCAGAATCTGGGCGAGGGCACCTATTACCATTCAGGGTCGATGGCGATCCGCCAGGCGATCGCGGCTAAGGCCAACATCACCTACAAGATCCTTTACAATGATGCCGTGGCGATGACAGGCGGCCAACCGGTCGACGGACCGATCAGCGTGCATGCCATTGCACAGGAGGTGCGCGCCGAAGGGGTCGAACGCATCGCTGTCGTGTCGGACCAGCCGGAGAAATTC
>BFBZ01002386.1_pt1 | contig 10324 bp, 11 predicted proteins | sample 1888401 | NCBI WGS metagenome assembly BFBZ01 (sample SAMD00112614, study PRJDB3348) | symbiont metagenome | host: Chara braunii | reverse complement strand
CCCGCCCTCGTTGGAGCGTTCAGCATTCCCGCCGCGCTGTTCATGGGCTCGCCGGAAGCGACGATTGTCATGATCACGTTGACGGCATGCGCGATTTTCGCGGCCTTGCCGAACTTCTGGGCAATCCCATCCCGCTTCCTGGCAGGACCGGCCGCTGCGGCCGGCATCGCCCTGATCAACACGATCGGCAACATAGCCGGGTTTGCCGCACCCTATATCACCGGGCTCGTCAAGGATGCGACCGGTGTCTACGAATTGCCGATGTTTATCGTAGGGGCTCTGATGCTGCTATCGGCGCTGCTGGCCTTCTCTTTGAGCGGTCGGGTGGGTGCGCCGGAACTTACAGTTTCGGGCAGCAAGCGCTGAGAACGCCTCCGGCAGCAAGCCAGGAAATTCGATGGCGGTCACGAAATTGGCCGCCATCGTCCTCTAGGGACTACGCTCGGTCCGCAGTATGGGGTAGATGCCGGCGGGAGTAGGGCTGGCCCGCGCGTGAACTTCGCCCAAAGCCGCCGGCCGTAGTCAGCCGGTATCGTTGCCTTCTCAGCCCGCCCGCAGCAGCATGCCGAACAGATCGCGCGGATCGTCCGGATCGGCGATGATATCCAGCTTCTGAAAGTAATCGGTGCCGACAAGCTTTTCGCGAACATAACGTAGCGCCGAGAAGTCCTCGATGGCAAAGCCGACGCTGTCGAACAGGGTGATCTGTCCCTCGCTGCGGCGACCCTGCGTGCGGCCGCTCACCACCTGCCAGAGCTCGGTGACCGGATAATCCGGATCCATCTGCTGGATCTCCCCTTCGATGCGGGTCTGCGGCGGATATTCGACGAAAGTGTCGGCGCGCAGCAGGATATCGCGATGTAGCTCTGTCTTGCCCGGGCAGTCGCCGCCGATGGCGTTGATATGGACGCCGGCGCCGACCATGTTGTCGGTCAGGATCGTGGCAAGCTGCTTGTCGGCGGTACAGGTCGTGATGATATCGGCGCCCTCGATGGCCATCTGCGCCGATGTGCACGGAACCAATCGCAGGCCCTTTCCGGTGAGGTTGCGCACGGTCTTTTCCGTGGCCCTCGGATCGATGTCGTAGAGGCGGACCTCTTCGATGCCGAGGACGGCCTTCATCGCCAATGCCTGGAATTCCGCCTGCGCCCCATTGCCGATCAGTGCGACGCAGCGCGCCTTTGGCGGCGCCAGATGTCGCGCGGCCATGGCCGAGGTGGCGGCCGTGCGCAGTGCTGTGAGCAACGTCATTTCGGTCAGCAAAACGGGATAGCCGGTCGATACTTCGGCGAGCAGACCGAAAGCGGTCACGGTCTGCAGCCCCTGCGCCATGTTCTTCGGATGCCCGTTGACATATTTGAAGCTGTAGACCGCGCCGTCCGAGGTCGGCATCAGCTCGATCACGCCGTCATGGGAGTGGGAGGCGACACGTGGCGTCTTGTCGAAAAGGTCCCACCGGCGGAAATCCGCTTCGACGGCATCCGTCAGTTCGACCAGCACGGTCTCGATGCCGACATGATGGACAAGCCGCATCATGTTCTCGACGCTGACGAAGGGAATGAAGGCTTTTTCCGAAGGAAGCGGTGCGGGCATTGTCATGTCCTCAATAAGATAATTCCCAGTAAGGTAACAAGCGGATCGATTGACTGAAATCGCAAAACTGTGCCAGTTCTGGTATGAGTTTACACAAACTGCTCAGTATTTTTGACAGAAAAGACAGAAACAGGATTTTGCGATGACGCTTGCCAAATATATTCCCGATGATCTCGATCGGCGCATCATTGCCCATTTGCGGGCCGACGGGCGCGCTTCGCTGTCCAAATTGTCGGATGCGCTGGGCGTTGCACGGGGCACGGTGCAGAACCGGTTGGACCGTCTTATGGAGACCGGCACCCTTCTTGGTTTCACTGTCCGGGTGCGGGAAGACTATGACGAGCAGACCGTGCATGCGGTCATGATGATCGAAGTGGTGGGAAAGTCGACCACGCAGGTTATCCGCAAGCTGCGTGGCCTGCCGGAGATCTATTCGCTGCACACGACGAACGGCAATTGGGATCTTGTCGCCAATATCCGGGCAACCAGCCTCTCGGACTTCGATCGGGTCTTGCGTGAGGTACGCATGATCGACGGTGTCGCAAACAGCGAGACCAGTCTACTGCTCAGCAGCCTCTGACCATTCGCATCGCTGAAGACGGCTCGATATCCGTCCCTGCTTAACCGCGGCTTGCGCGCAATATGCGCTTCCAGATGGCGCCGCCGAGGTATCTGTTGAATACGAGGAAATAGGCGACGATGAGGACAAAGAGCAGAAGCGCCGGCAGTCCGTTGAGCTTGAAGCCGTCATCCGTCCTGCCGCCGAAAATCGACGCGACGATATAGCCAAGAACGAAAAATGCGGTCAGGAAGTCGAGGATGGCGGCGAGAATGATGCGCCAGGTGGCTGGTTGCGCCGCGGCATTCGTATCAGGCATTGCTGGATCCCATCATGTCCGTGAAAGATCGTGGCGATAGCGTTCGCCGGCTTATTACATCACAGATACATCCAATGCGGCAGCGCTTTGTCAATCGCAGAGGTGGTTGCCTGCATCGATTTGCGCTGGCCATTCTTGGGCGCTCTTTGGTGGACGTCGTGCCGCCGGCCAACGGACTTGAGAGCTGTGCGGTGACGTTGTGCAGTGTAGCTTGAAAACTCGCGGCTTGTTGTTATGATTTCGTATGGAACTTACTTTGCTCGCCCACGCACTCGCCTGGACCGTGCTCGGTCTGGTGGCATTGACCACGGTCGTCCCGGTCGGGACCAGATATCCATTCATGGCGATGGCAACCATCGAGAGCGTCGTCCCATTCGGGCTCATGGGGTTTCTGTTCGTCATAGCTTACCCCGACGATCGGCGCATCGTTGCGCTTTTATGTATAACTGTCGCGGCAGCCAGCGAGTCGATTGCGTTGGTCCTGCCTGAGAAGTGTCTGCGTATCGAGCGGGCGATCCTGAAAGTGCTCGCGACCGTGTCGGGATTAATTCTGGGCGCCTTGTTTATGGAATGTATGCTGCAGGTGTCGTAGCTTTGCCTCGCATAGGCAACAGATGAACACTCAAACATCCATTGGGCGCTACCTCGGGATATTCAGGCCGCTGGCGCGCCAACTTCCATATACAACTAGCGATCCGAAGCTTTGCCGCTATGGCTCTCCAGCCGGTAACGGTTCCCGGGATAAATGAGGCGCGCTGTGGAAACGACGCCGCGTGCCGACCATGTGCGCCGCCGGATTGTCAGGCAAGGCTCGGTCTTCAGGATCGTCAATAGCTTGCATTCCCAGGCCTGCGGCATGACTGCCTCGACCACATGTTCCGACCCGCTGAGCGGCGCGACTTCCGAAAGATAGGCATTTGGCGTCATGCCCGTGAAGTCCTGCTGCAGGTAGTCAGGCGCAGCGTCGGGGTGGACATGGCGGTCCTCGATCTGCACCGGCACACCGTTTTCGCTATGCACGATCAGCGAATGGAAGGCGGGCGATCCAATCTCCAGTCCCAATGCGTCAGCGACGTCAGGGGACGCCGCTTCCTGGGCCAGCACGATCACGATAGCCTGGTGAGAATGGCCGCGTTCGGCGATTTCTTCGGCGATATTGCGCACCTCGAAGAGGGCGGATGCGCCCTTGCGTTCGGCGACGAAGGAGCCGACGCCCTGAATGCGCACCAGCTCGCCTTCATTGGCGAGTTCACGCAGCGCGCGATTGGCTGTCATCTTGCTGACGCCAAGTTCGGTGACCAATTCATTTTCGGAGGGAACGCGATGCTTGGGTGGCCACTCGCCGCTGTGGATGCGATCGAGGATCACCTGCTTGACACCGGCATAGAGAGGCGATGCGTCGTTTTCCGCCAGTTCGCGTTTCATCTCGCCGGAGCGCTTCATTGCCTATTCCCTTTGCACGAACTGAATCTGCCTCGAAAACAACTTTCCCACTTGCATATCACAAATTATCTCATATGGTACCCTATACAACCTCGCAAACAATCCTAAAAATAAATTGGGAAAGCGGGCAAGCCGGCGTAGATCGGTAGGAAGTGCTGCAAGGCCTGTTTCAACCTCAGAGGAGCTCCACACGATGAAATTCAGTGCAATTCTTTTGTCAGGCGTCATGGCCGCCGCTGCTTTCGCGGCACCGGCTCTCGCCAAGGACTGGAAGACGGCGACGATCACCCTGGAAGGTGCCTACGCGCCGTGGAATATGACGAATGCCGACGGTTCGCTCGGCGGCTTCGAGCCGGAACTTGCCAAGGTCCTGTGCGAACGCGCCAAGATCGACTGCAAGCTGGTTGCCTCCGATTGGGATGGCATGATCCCGGCGCTCAACGCCGGCAAGTTTGACGTGATCATGGACGCGCTGTCGATCACCGACGAGCGCAAGCAGGTCATCGGCTTCACCATTCCCTACGCCGCTACGCCTGCTGCTTTCGCAACCGCCAAGGACAGCCCGCTTGCCAATGCTGCCGGCACCGGCTCCACCATCAAGATGACCCCCGGCCAGACCGGCGTCAAAGAAATTGATGTGCTGAAGGAAGCCTTCAAGGGCAAGACCATCGGCATCCAGGCTGCAACTGTTTACGCCAAGTTCGTCTATGACAATTTCGGCTCGATCGCCACGATCCGCGAATACAAGACCGGTGCCGACCGCGATCTCGATCTGCAGAACGGCCGTATCGATCTCGGCTTCGACGACGCCGTCTACTTCGCGAACGCCTTTGCAAGCGCCAACGACTCGCTGGCCTTTACCGGCCCCGAAATCGCCGGCTCCATCTGGGGTGCGGGCGAAGGTCTCGGCATCCGTCAGGCTGATACCGATCTTGCCGACAAGTTCAACGCTGCGATCAAGTCAGCGCTTGCCGACGGCACCATCAAGACCCTGTCGATGAAGTGGTTCAAGGTCGACGTCAGCCCGGAATAATCGGGGCGGCCTTCGGGCCGTTACCGCGGGTCTCCGGCTGCAAAGCCGGAGACCGTCAGTTATTCTGACGTCAGAAACTGCCACGGACGGGGAATGGACGCTATGGCAAGCTTGCAACTGCTGGGCTTCGGCTCGAACGGGTGGGGCGCGCTGCTGCTCGTTGCCGCTTTGATGACGCTTGCCGTCACGGCGACGGCATTGGCAATCGGGGCGGTGTTGGGCGCGATCGTCGCCTCGGCAAAGCTCTCGGGCAGCCTGCCGCTGAAAATGCTCGGCAATGTCTACACGACAGTGTTTCGTGGCGTGCCGGAACTTCTGATCATCTATCTCATCTATTTCGGCGGCTCCTCGGCGGTCACCTCGGTGGGCAAATGGTTTGGCTATGAGGGCTTTCTCGGCCTGCCATCCTTTGCCGCGGGCGCACTTGCCGTCGGCATCATATCCGGCGCCTATCAGGCTGAGGTTTTCCGCGGCGCTTATCTCGCCATTTCCAAGGGTGAGCTCGAGGCAGCCTCGGCGATTGGCATGCATGGTGGCCTTCGCCTGCGCCGCATCATCATCCCGCAGGTGATACGCTACGCCATTCCGGGTCTTGGCAACGTCTGGCAGCTGAGCCTCAAGGATTCAGCCTTGATCTCGGTCACCGGCCTTGCGGAGCTGATGCGCACCAGCCAGGTCGCCGCCGGCTCCACGCGCCAGTATTTCCTCTTCTTCATCGTCGGCGGGATTCTGTACCTGATCCTGACCAGCCTGTCGGATCGCGTTTTCAACAGGGCGGAACGACGCGCCAATCGCAGCATGCCGGCTGCGACAATCGGCCAGGCTTGAGGAGCGGCAAATGGATTTTAACTTCCTCTCGAGCACCATGATCACACTGCTGCAGGCAGTGCCGATGACACTCCTGCTGTTTTCGCTGTCGATCGTAACAGGCGGTATCCTGGCGCTTGTTGTCGTCGCCCTGCGCGTCAGCGGCAATCCGATCCTGTCGGGCTTTGCCAAGGGCTATATCTTCGTGTTCCGCGGCTCGCCGCTATTGATCCAGATGTTCCTGGTCTTCTACGGCTTGGCGCAATTTTCCATCATCCGCTATTCGTTCCTCTGGCCCTTCCTGCGTGAGCCCGTGGTCTGCGCGATCCTGTCGCTGGCGCTGTGCACGGCCGGCTATACCGCCGAGATCTTCCGCGGCGGCATCCGTGCCGTTTCGCCGAAGGAGATCGAGGCGGCCCGCTCGATCGGCATGTCCCGCCTGCTGCTGGTGCGCCGTATCATCGCGCCCATCGCCTTTCGCCACGCCCTGCCGGCCTATTCGACCGAGATCGTCCTGATGATGAAGTCGACGGCGCTCGCCAGCCTCGTCACGGTTTGGGAAGTGACAGGCGTTGCGCAACGGCTGATCTCGCACACCTACCGCACGATGGAAGTCTTCCTCTGTGCGGCGATCATCTACCTCGTGCTGAATTTCATCATTCTGCAGGGCATGGCCCTGCTGGAATATTCGCTGTCCCGTCATCGCCGCGCCATTCCGCCGGCGTTGAAGGCCTAAAGACTTCATTGGAGCAGGCAAATCATGCCAGATGTAACCCGACTTTCAGTTCGCAACATCCGCAAGAGCTTCGGCACCCATGAAGTTTTGCGCGGCATTTCCCTTGATGCTCAGGATGGCGACGTCATTTCGCTGCTCGGCGCTTCCGGCTCCGGCAAGTCGACGTTCCTTCGCTGCATCAACCTGCTTGAGATCGCCAGCGATGGCGAGATCTGGGTGGATGGCGAGCAGATCCGCATGATCCACAAGAATGGCAAAAGCCGTCCGGCGAGCCACAAGCAAGTGGATCATATCCGCTCCGAGCTCGGCATGGTTTTCCAGAGCTTCAATCTCTGGTCCCATATGACGATCCTTCAGAATGTGATCGAGGGACCGATCCATGTCTTGAAGCGCCCGCGTGCCGAATGCATCGCCGAAGCCGAGGCACTTCTGGAAAAGGTCGGCATCGCCGACAAGCGTCACGCCTATCCCGCGCATCTGTCCGGTGGTCAGCAGCAGCGCGCGGCCATTGCCCGTGCCCTTGCGATGAAGCCGAAGGTCATGTTGTTCGACGAGCCGACGTCGGCGCTCGATCCCGAGCTTGTCGGCGAAGTGCTGCGCGTCATGCGCGCACTTGCCGAAGAAGGCATGACCATGCTGGTCGTCACCCACGAGATGAGCTTCGCCCGCAACGTCTCCAACCGTGTCGTCTTCATGAAGGAAGGGCTTGTCGAAAGCACCGGCACGCCGGACGATATGTTTGGTGGCGGCGCATCGCCGGCCTTCCGCCAGTTCATCGGGCATTTCGGAACCGGACAATGACCATCACGATCGATAAGCCGTTATCCTGGCGCGAGGTTGCTCGCGTCAGCACCGGCGAACCGTTGACCCTGTCCGAGGCGGCATGGAAGCGGGTCGAGCAGGCGAGCCGCATCGTTGAGCGCATCGTCGAAACCGGCGTGCGGGCCTATGGCGTAAATACCGGCGTCGGTGCCCTGTCCGATACCGTGGTGGATCGCCCTTCGCAAAGCCGCCTCTCGCGCAATATCATCCTCAGCCATGCCTGCGGCGTCGGCCCTCTTCTGCCGGCGCGTGAAGTGCGCGGCATTATCGCGGCGCAGATCGCCAATTTCGCCCACGGCCATTCCGGCGTCCGGCCTGAAATCATCCGTCATCTCGCGGCATTTCTCGAGCATGACTGCATTCCCGAGGTGCCCTCCAAGGGCTCTGCCGGCTACCTCACGCACAACGCCCACACCGCGCTCGTGTTGATCGGCGAGGGACGGGCAGTCGTGAAGGGCATGTCCATGACCGGAGCGCAGGCGCTTGCCGCGATCGGTCTGGGCCCGCTGGTGCTGGGCGCCAAGGAAGGGTTGAGCCTCGTCAATGGTTCGGCTTGCGCCACGGGATTGTCGGCTCTGGCGGTCTACCGCGCCGAGCGCTTGCTCGACTGGGCCGATGCCATTGCAGCATTGACGTTGGAAGCAGCCGGCTGCCAGATCGCTGCCTTCGATGAGGCCGTGCTGGCCCTGCGCCCGTCTGCTGGTATTGCCAAGGTGGGTCGCCGACTACGCAGCCGCCTGCACGGTAGTGGTCTTGTCGCCGCAGCCCTTGGCCGGCGAACGCAGGACGCATTGAGCTTGAGGGCCGTTCCGCATGCGCATGGTGCGGCCTGGGATGTCTTCGAACAAACCGCCCGCATCGTTGATCAGGAACTGGCCTCGGTCACGGACAATCCGGCTGTCTCCGGCACGCCCGAGCAACCCGTCGTTTCCTCGGAAGCGCATGCCGTCGCACCCGCACTCGGTCAGGCGGCGGATAGCCTGGCGATCGCGATCGCGCAGATCGCCGCCATGAGCGAGCGGCGGATGGATCGCCTCGTCAATCCGCTGGTCAGCGGCCTGCCGCCGTTCCTGGCGAGTGATGCTGGTAGCCATTCCGGCTTCATGATTGCTCAGTATACGGCTGCGGCCCTGGCCAACGACAACAGGCGGCTGGCCGCGCCTGCATCGCTTGATGGCGGTTTGACCTCCGGCCTGCAGGAAGATTTCCTCGCGCACCCGACGGCTGCGGCCAGCAAGCTGCTCGCCATCCTTGACAATGCCGAGTACATTCTGGCGATCGAGCTCATGGCTGCGGCACAGGCCCATGATTTCCTTGTTTCGAAGGGTGCCAGAGCACCGGGAACGGACCGCCTCTACGCCGCCGTCCGTTCGCACGTCCCTCTCTACGGCGACGACCGCCCGCTGAATGCCGATATCGAGCGCCTGCGGGATCTGATCGCGCAGACCGCGCCGCCCGCCGAAAGTGAAACTGGAGCATAAAATGTCCGTGGAATTCGACGTTGCCGTCATCGGTCTCGGCGCGATGGGAAGCGCGGCCCTGTCTTTCTCCGCCGCTCGCGGCGCAAAGGCAATCGGCATCGAAGCGCATTTTCCGGCGCATGCCCTCAGCTCGTCGCATGGTGACAGCCGGCTGATCCGCCTCGGTTACTTCGAAGACCCATCCTATGTTCCGCTGCTGCAGCGCGCCTATCAGAACTGGCGCTCGCTCGAAGCACGGCTGCGCGCCGAGATCCTGACGGTCACCGGCGTCCTGCAGATCGGCGCGCCCGATAGCAAGATCGTCAGCGGCACGCGTGCCTCCTGCGAGATGCACGGCCTGCCGCATGAGATGCTCGACCGGGACGCCATGAAGCGCCGCTTCCCGGCATTCGAGCTTGAGGATGGAGAAGTCGGCCTGCTCGATCCGCAGGGCGGCTATATCAGGCCGGAAGCGGCGATCATGGGCTATCTGAAGCTTGCCGCGGAAGATGGAGCGGCGCTGCATTTCGGCGAGCGGGTCATCGCCATCGAGCCCGATGATGCAGGCGTGACGGTTGTTTCGACGACGGGGCGCTATCGTGCACGCAAGGTGATCGTCGCGACTGGTGCCTGGATCGCCGAACTCGTTCCGCAGCTCAAGTCCCACGCGCAGCCGATCCGCCAGGTGGTCGCCTGGTATCAGCCGAAGGACGGCTTCGTCGCCGAGCCAAAGCGCATGCCCTGCTTCCTGCGCGACGAGGGGGAGAGCGGTTCGTTCTTCGGCTTCCCTGCAATCGACATCGATGGCGTCAAGGTCGGCCGTCACGCGCATTTCAGGGAGCCTATCGACCCTAGGGCACCCAACCCGCCCGTCAACGACACCGATACGGCGCTACTCGATAGCTTCGCTGCCAAGCGTCTGCCGGATGCGGCGTCATTCCGCGTGAGGGCGACGACCTGCCGCTACACCATGCTGCCGAGCGAGGATTTTCTCATCGATACCCTGCCGGGGCAGCCGAATGTCGTGGTTTCTTCGGCATGCTCCGGCCATGGGTTCAAGTTTACCAGCGTTGTCGGCGAAATCCTTGCTGATCTGGCGCTTCAAGGTGGAAGCGCGTTACCGACAGCTCTGTTTTCCTTTGACAAGCACTTTGGTGGCCGAGCGGCATAGCTGACTGACTGGCAGGTTTTAGCCGATCGTCATTCGCCGCAGGACGTCCGACCTGAAATAGAAGTGCTGAACGAGCGCGCCGAATATGTGCAGGACGACGACAATCCAAAGCAGCATTTTGATCGGGCCGCCATGGGCGAAGCCTGCCGCGTCGATGCCGAGATAATAGGTTGCTATTCCGGACAGCGGCATCGCGAAGATCAGCGCATAGAGCAAGACATGTGTCACACGCGCGATATGATGCAGGAATGCCGGCTGACCGTTTGGCCTTTCGGGAGTATCGGACGAGAAGCGGACGGCCAATCGTATGATGGCCAGCAGCAAGACTGCAATGCCGACATAGGCGTGGATATTGGCACTGGCGATATCGGCAGGCGAGGG
>BFBZ01002385.1_pt1 | contig 10326 bp, 8 predicted proteins | sample 1888401 | NCBI WGS metagenome assembly BFBZ01 (sample SAMD00112614, study PRJDB3348) | symbiont metagenome | host: Chara braunii | reverse complement strand
CATGGAACTGCCTTTCGCTTGGAGATTTGATGTCCGAGTCATACTTCCTTCCGCTTTATGCGAATATCTGCTACTTTCAGGAATGATCCTCTCATTTTGTGGAAGTCATGCCTGATCGTCTTGAAGCCATGTCCGTGCTTCTTTCCGTCGTGGACGCCGGAAGTCTCTCCGCTGCATCCCGCAATCTCGGCCTGCCACTGGCAACCGTGAGCCGAAAGGTATCGGAGCTTGAGAGCCATCTCGGAACACGCCTGTTCCAGCGCGCCGGGCGCGGCCTGATTCTGACTGAGACAGGCGAGACCTACGTGGCGTCCTGCAGGCGCATTCTGGAGGATGTCGCCGAGGCGGAGCGCACGGCTGCGGGCGAGTTCAAGGCCCCGAAGGGCAGCCTGACGATCACCGCGCCGGTCGTCTTTGGCCGGCTGCACGTCCTGCCCGTCATCACCGAATTTCTGAAGACCTATCCCGAGATCGACGTCCGGCTCATTCAGTCCGATAGATTGATCGACCTGCCGGAGGAGCATGTCGATCTGGCTGTTCGGATCGGCAAATTGCCCGACAGCAGCCTGGTTTTTCGCAGCGTGGGGGAGGTCAGGCAGGTGATTTGCGGAAGCCCCGCATATCTGGAGGAGCGAGGAGCGCCCGCAAGTCCGGACGATCTCCGGCTGCACGACTGCATCACATTCGAAAATCTGATGTCGGTAAAGTCCTGGACCTTCCGAAGAGGGCAATCGGAAATCAGCGCCCCAATCCGGTCCCGGCTCGTCGTCGATACGGCCGAAGCAGCCATCGACGCTGCTGTCGGCGGCCTCGGTCTCGCCCGCGTGCTTTCCTATCAGGTGAGGACGCTCATATCCGAAGGGCGATTGAGAACTGTTCTCGACGATGCGGAGCAGGACCCGTGGCCGATCAGTCTGGTCTATCCGTCGCGGGGGCTTATGGCGCTGAAAGTCAGGGCCTTCCTGGATTTTGCAGCCTCGCGGCTCAAGGACAGGCTTGGTCGGCCGGAAACTGTTGCTCCATAACCGAGATCTGGACCTATCGTTTCCTGCCGCGTGCGGCGAGCGCCTCGGCATTGCCGATCATGAAATCGGCGCGCACGACACGGCGCAATGTTTCCGGCTCGATCAGGTTGATGAAGCGGACATGGATGCGGTTACCGTTGCGGCTGGTTTCGGCGCAGGCGATGCGATAGGCGAGGCCGAGAATGTTCAGGTAATAGTGGTTCGGCAGTCCCACAGTCGTGGCGACGACGAAGCTGGCGCCGCCGCGCGAGATGTCGACGATCTCGGCGCTGCGCATGGAGATGCCGGTGAGACAGGGACGTACCGCTACGAGACGCGCGGGCCGCTGGACATAGAACCGCTCCCAACTCCGTTCGTAGACTTCGGATTTGACTTTCGCCAGATGCGTTGCGCGAAGCATTGTCATTCCCTGTTTAAGAACAGACCGAATTCATCTCGGTTACACCACGAACCTTGCACGGAGGTTTTGCGGAAGCGTCAATTGCATTGGTAGAATTTTAACGGGTTCGCTGTTTGTGCCGATTTGAGGGCATCTTGACAGCAAGATCGGCTTCGATCATAGGAAACCTCGGTTCGAGGCGCCTGCCGCTCGCGGATGAAAATCCAAGGTGAAGTTCTCGCAGTTTTGGTCACAGCCACTTAAGGCATGCTGACTGACGGTAATGCGAGCCCCGTTTCACGGTCGTAATTGCGTGCCTTGGTAAAGGCTGATCCTATGACGACGTATCCGTCCATAGATGAATTGAAGGCACAGGCCCGACGTCTGCGTCAGGCCATGGCTGAGCGCGGCGATGACATGAGTCACTCGACGGCGCTGGAGCTGATCGCGAAGCAACATGGCCTGCGTGACTGGAACACGCTGTCGGCGCTCGCGGCCAAACCGAATGATGGGCCTGACGCGCCCTTCGATGTCGGCTCCGCCGTGCGCGGCCGCTATCTGAACAAGCCTTTCACGGGCAAGGTGGTGGCAATGTCGGCGAAATCAGGCGGGCTCTACAGGATTACCATTCACTTCGACGAACCGGTCGATGTGGTGGAGTTCGAGAGCTTCTCGGCCTTTCGCCAACGCATCAACGCCCAGGTCGATGCCGACGGCATTTCGCCGCGCAGGACGTCGAATGGCCTGCCGCATCTCGTGCTCGACATCTGACATTCCTCTTTCATCGATAGATCCCTATCTTCGCCCATAACGCGTGATTCTGTCCGGATACCACCATGACCCGTCATACCGAAAACAATATGTTCCTCACCGGCTGGCTGCCTGGCGTCTTCGCCAAGACTGCCGCGCCGATCATCGTAATCACCACGGTCAGCGGCCTTTTTGCCGTCGTCGACGCCTATTTCCTCGGCGTCTATGTCGGTGCCGAGGCGCTCTCGGCGGTCAGCCTCATCTTCCCCGCGCTCATGCTGCTGGTCGCGTTGCAGACACTGGTGTCGAACGGCATGGCGAGCATCCTCGCCCGCCGCCTCGGGGCGGGGGATCGCGCAGGGGCAAGATCAGTGTTTACCGGCGCCCATACGCTTGCAATCGCGGTCGTGATTGTCATCAATCTCCTCTACTGGCTCGCAGCCCGGCAGTTCATTGCCGTGGCTGCGGCAGGAAATGCCGATGTCGCCGGCAGCGCCGAGGCCTTCATGGGCGTCATGGTCGCCTTCGCGCCGATCAGCTTCTTCCTGTCCGTGAATCTCGATGGGCTGCGTTGCGAAGGAAAGCTCGGTTTCATGACGCTGGTGACGCTTGCCTCGACGCTGCTGAACATCCTGGCAAACTGGCTGTTGATGGCCGTCTTTCACTGGGGGGTGGTCGGCTCCGCCGGCGGCTCGATCCTAGCGCAGCTCATCTGCCTGACGATCGTCGTCATCTATCGTCTGCGTCGGCCGAATGGTCTCTGGGTCGATATGGCCCTGCATGTTCGCGAATGGCGCGGCATCTTTGCCTTCGGCGCGCCGATGAGCCTCGGCTTCATCGGCATCTCGCTGAGTTCGGCTGCCATCCTTTTCAATGTGTCGATCTGGCATGAGGGGGACTATGTCTCGACCGTCGGCGCCTATGGCATCGTCACCCGGGTCATGACCTTCGCCTATCTGCCGCTGCTGGGCTTGAGCATCGCACTGCAGACCATATCGGGCCATAATCATGGAGCCGCCCTTCCAGCCCGCGTCGGCCATAGCGTTGTCATCGCCATGATTTCGGCGCTGGTTTATTGCGCCGCAATCGAGCTTATCGTCGAACTGCTGGCGGCGCATATGGGCTCGATCTTCGTGGCTGATCCGCTGATCGTCGCTGAGGTCGGCCGCATCCTGCCCTGGACGATCGGTGCCTATTTCCTCTTCGGCCAGGCGATCATCCTGTCGTCCTATTTCCAGTCGATCGGCGATGCCAAGCGCGGCGCGATCTTCGGTCTGTCACGGTCTTATCTGTTCACCCTGCCGCTGACATTCCTCCTGCCGTTCGTCTTCGGCGAACGGGGGATCTGGATGACGCCCATCTTCGCGGAAGCAGGGATGATCCTGCTCACCTGGTTGGTGCTGTCGCGCAATGCCAGGGACCGGAACTGGCGCTATGGCCTGCTGCCTGCATGAAATGGAAAAGGCCGCGCTTTCGGGCGCGGCCTTTTCCATTGTTGTGAAAGCTTGGGGCCATCCTCGCCCTTCGAGGCTTCGCTCCTCAGGGTGAGGGTGGAGCGCATCTGTCCTGTGAAGCTGGCTCAGTGTGCTGCCTTGCGCAGGAAGTTAGCCCTCATGGTGAGGAGGCCCAAAGGGCCGTCTCGAACCACGAGGGCGGATGGTCAATAATCGCGACACGACCTCAGGACTTGAGCAGCCATTCGTGTTCTACCGCATTGTGGAATTTCCAGATGCGCTTCGGCCCAGCCATGACATTCAGGTAGTAAAGGTCATAGCCGTGGCAGGCGGCGCAGGGATGGTAACCCTTCGGCACGAGCGTTACGTCGCCGTCCTCCAGCACCATAGCCTCGTCCAACGACCGGTCGTCGGTATAGACGCGCTGGAAGCCAAAACCCTGCGGCGGGTTGAGGCGATGGTAATACGTCTCCTCGAGGAAGCTTTCGTTCGGGAGATTGTCCTGATCGTGCTTGTGGGGAGGATAGGAGGAGGTATGGCCGCCCGGCGTGATCACTTCCACGACCAGCAGCGAATGCGCCGCACCATCGTCTTCCGGCATGATGTTGTTGACGTGGCGGACATTGGTGCCCTTGCCGCGTGTCAATGCCGGATGGGTGCCTGGCGGAATGGCGCGGGCTTCATAGGAGCCGCCGCCCGGAGCCGAGCAGACAGCCAGTTCCAGATCGGTCTCCGCGGTCACCGACCAGCTTGAACCCGCCGGAATATAGAGCGCATGCGGCGCTCCCTCGAAAGGGCTCATGCGGCCGCCGAGCAGGCCGAAATCCTTCGCGCCCGCCTTGGCGCTGCCCTTGCCGCTGACCCAGACGAGGCAGACTTCGCGATCGCCGGTTTCGGCCGAAGCGGTCTCACCCGGCTTCAGGCGGTGGAGGTCGAAGCCGACATAGGTCCAGCCGGCGCTTTCAGGCGTGACATGGGTGACGCGGCCATGGGAGCCATCAGGTTTAACCTTGAGATTTTGCATGGACGTTGTTCCTTGCTTACTTGGGAAAACCTTCGGTTTCCACGGTGTAGCCCGCCGCCGTCATGACGCGCATCAATTCGGCATGACCGATCTCGGCCATCTTCTGCGGCGGCGCCTTGCGCGGATCCTGCTCCGCCTCGACCACGAACCAGCCTTCATAGCCGTAACCGGCCAGACGCTTGACGATCGCGCCGAAATCGAGCGAGCCGTCGCCAGGCACCGTGAACGCGCCGAGCGCGACGGCGTCGAGGAAGGACTGCTTGCTCCGATCCAGCCCGTCGACGACAGGCTTGCGGATATCCTTGACGTGGACGTGGTTGATGCGGGCGTGGTGGTTGTCGATGGCGCGTAGCACGTCGCCGCCGGCAAAGGCGAGGTGACCAGCATCGAGCAGAAGCGGAATGCCTTCGCCGGAATTGCGCATGAAGGCGTCGAGTTCCGGCTCTGTTTCGACGACAGCCGCCATATGATGGTGGTAGGAGAGCGGCATGCCCTGCGCGGCGCACCATTCGCCGAATTCGGTAACGCGGCGCGCATAGGCCTTCATCTCGTCATCCGAAAGGCGCGGCTTGGTGGCGAGCGGCTTGGAGCGGTCACCCTGGATCGAGCGGCCGACTTCGCCATAGACGATGCAAGGCGCGTTGACCGCCTTGAACAGCTCGATCATCGGCGCGATGCGGTCCTTGTTGGCGGCAAGCTCCTCGTTGACGAGCGTGCCCGAGAACCAGCCGCCGCAAAGCGTGACGTCGGCGGCGCGCAGGATCGGCAGCATCTCATCCGGGTTGCTTGGGAAGCGCCGGCCCTGTTCCATGCCGGTAAAGCCCGCGCCGCGCGACTGGCGCAGGCATTCTTCGAGGGATACGTCGTCGCTCAGCTCGGGAAGATCGTCGTTCCACCACGCGATGGGCGACATGCCAAGTTTGGCCTTCATCAATGGTCTCCTTGAAATAGTGTCGGAGGAGCGTCTCAGCTCCTCCGGAAAAGTGTCTGACATCAGTTAGCCGATGCGCTGGGCGGCGCGGGCCTTCTCGTAAGCGGCGCGGGCCTTGTTGACCTCGGCGCGCGGGCTGACCTCAGGAACGGCGACGTCCCACCAATGGCCGCCTTCGTCCGTGGTGATCAGCGGGTCGGTATCAATGACGATGACCGAGGTGCGATCGTTCTTCTTCGAGGCTTCGATCGCCTGTTCCAGCTCGGTGATGGAGGAAACCTTGACGGCGATAGCACCCATGCTGGCCGCATGCGCCCGGAAATCGATCTCCGGCATCACTTCGTGGTACGAATCCTTCAGCAGATTGTTGAAGTTCGCGCCACCGGTCGCCATCTGCAGCCGGTTGATGCAGCCGTAGCCGCGGTTGTCGAGCAACACGACCGTCAGCTTCAGGCCGAGCATGACCGAGGTCGCCAGTTCGGAATTCAGCATCATGTAGGAGCCGTCGCCGACCATGACGACGACTTCCTTTTCCGGATGGGCCATCTTCGCCCCAAGTCCGCCGGCGATTTCGTAGCCCATGCAGGAGAAGCCGTATTCCATGTGGTAGCTGCCGGGCGCAGTTGCCGGCCACAACTTGTGCAGTTCGCCGGGCAGGCCGCCAGCGGCGCAAAGCACGGTAGTTTTCTCGCCACCAAGGGTACGTGCGACCGCACCGATCACCTGGGCATCGGAGGGCAGGGCGGCATTCGTGGCCGCCATCGCCTTGGCGGCGGCTTCCATCCAGATCTTCTTTTCCCGGGCAGCCTTCTCGGCAAGCGCTGCCGGAGCCTTCCAGCCGGCAAGGCCCACGTCGAGCGCCTTCAGACCTTCGCGTGCATCCGTCACCAATGGGTGACTATCGTGCTTCAACGCGTCATAGGCCGCGATATTGAGGCCGATCAGCGCCAGCTTTTCGTTCTTGAACAGCGCCCAGGAGCCGGTGGTGAAGTCCTGGCAGCGTGTGCCGACAGCGATGACAAGATCGGTATCTTCGGCAATGGCGTTTGCGGCCGATGTGCCGGTTACACCCACCGAGCCGAGCGCCAGGGGATGCGTTTCATTGATCGCCGACTTGCCGGCCTGCGTCACCACGACGGGCACGCCATGCGCTTCGGCGAAAGCCGTGAGTTCCTTGGTCGCCTGCGAATAGAGCACGCCGCCGCCGGCAAGAATGACCGGCTTTTCCGATTTGCGGATCAGCGCAATGGCATTGGCAAGCTCGTCTGCGTCAGGCTGCGGGCGGCGCAGGGTCCAGACGTGCTCTTCAAAGAAGCTCTCCGGATAGTCGAAGGCTTCCGCCTGCACATCCTGGCAAAGCGAGAGTGTAACCGGGCCACAATCGAGCGGATCGGTCAGCACCTGCATGGCGCGCTTCAAAGCCGAGATGATCTGCTCGGGCCGGGTGATGCGGTCGAAATAGCGCGAGACCGGACGGAAGGCATCGTTGGCGGAGACGGTGCCGTCACCGAAATCCTCGATCTGCTGCAGCACCGGATCAGGCGCGCGGTTGGCGAAGACGTCGCCGGGCAGGAAGAGAACGGGGATACGGTTGACGTGGGCGACGCCGGCGGCAGTGACCATGTTCAGCGCGCCGGGGCCGATCGATGTCGTGCAGGCCATGAAGCGCTGGCGGAAGCTTGCCTTGGCATAGGCGATGGCGGCATGGGCCATGCCCTGCTCATTGTGGGCGCGATAGGTCGGCAGCTCCTCACGCACCTGATAGAGCGCTTCGCCGATGCCGGCGACGTTGCCGTGGCCGAAGATCGCCCAGACGCCGCCGAAGATTGGCTGCTTCTGCCCATCGATGATGGTCATCTGCTTCTTGAGGAAATGCGTGACGGCCTGTGCCATCGTCAGTCGGATCGTCTTGCCCATCGGGCGCCTCCCAAATGCCATATCTCTTTAGTTTTAAGCAATTCCGGACGCAAAACCGCTATGCACTTTTGCTGGAATTGCTCCAGAATCTCAAAGACCGCGGGTTTTAAGCCACGCCTGTGTCAATTGCCGGAAGCGGCCGGCCATGTCGGCAGTCGCTTCCTCATCGTTCATGCTGCCCGACAGCCAGGCGCGAGCCACATCGGAAAAGATCGTCCGCCCGACGGCGAAACCCTTGACCGAGGGTGCGGCCAGCGTCGCCTCGAAGCTACGGATCAACTCCTCCGCCGGCGCCTCCAGACCCAGCAGCACAATACCGCGGCACCATGGATCATTTTTGGCGATCACGGCATCGATTTTTTTCCACGCGGCGGTCGATTCCTGCGGCTCCAGTTTCCACCAGTCCGGTTTGATGCCAAGTGCGTAAAGCTCTTCCATGGCAGTTGGGATCGTGTCGTCGGTCAAGGGAGCGTTCTTGCTGGCGATGATCTCGACCAGAAGCTCGCGGCCGACCTTGCGCGCCGCTTCAAACAGCGTCCGCAGCTTCTCCTGCTGCTCCGCCTTCAAGTCCGCTGGATCGTCCGGATGGTAGAAGCACAGGCATTTGATGCAATGGTTGAGCGGCCATTCGACAAGCTGCGAACCGATATCCTGGCTGAACTCGAATCTCAGCGGCTTCGATCCCGGCAGCTCGACGGGCCGTCCGATCCAGGAGAAATTCTTGGTCGCGGCATCGAAGAAGGCGTCGCGGCCGAAACGCTCGTCGATCAGCATGCCATAGCCGGGCCGACCGTCGGCCACCCTTGCCGCCGCCTCGACGGCCAGCCGCTTGAAGGCGACGATCCTGTCGTGGCCGATGCCCAGTTCGTCGGCAACGCTGACGAGCTGCGAACGATGATCGATGGCAAGCGCCATCAGCAGCGGGATCTCGTCACCGCGGCGGGTCGTCGCCCAATGGACGTGGTTGATCGCCTCGTCCTTGCGCAATGCCCGGTGCTTGCTGCCGGTCTTCAGGAAGAAATCAAGCTCCGTCCAGGTCGGATATTCCGGCGAGCAGAGCAGGCGGGAGACGGCGAAAGCGCCGCAGGCATTCGCCCAGGTAGCGCAGGTCTTCAGCGGTTCGCCGCGCAGAAAGCCACGTAGGAAGCCGGACATGAAGGCATCGCCGGCGCCAAGCACGTTGAACACCTCGATCGGGAATCCCTCACCGACGATACCGGCTTCGAGGTCGTCCGAGATCGGCCCATCATAGACGATGCAACCCATGGCGCCGCGCTTCAGCACGATAACAGCGGATGAGAGGCGGCGGATTTCCTTCAGCGCGCCGAGCACGTCGTCGGCGCCCGAGGCGATCATGATCTCCTCTTCCGTCCCGACGATCAGGTCGCAATCCGGCAGCGTCTCCTTCATCTTGGCGGAGACGCGATCGGACTTTACGTAGCGCTCGAAACCTTCGGCGTGACCGGCCAGGCCCCAGAGGTTCGGCCGGTAGTCGATATCGAAGAGCACCTTGCGGCCGTTGGTCTTGGCGATGCGGATCGCCTTGCGCTGCGCTGCCTCGGTATTGGGTTTGGAAAAATGCGTGCCGGAAACCAGAACGGCGCCGGAGGATTTGATGAAGTCTTCGTCGATATCGCTTTCATCGAGCGCCATGTCGGCGCAATCGGAGCGATAGAAGATCATCGGAGAGACGCCCTCGGCCTCGACTGCAAGCAGCACCAGCGCTGTCAGGCGTTCCTTGTCTGTCGCGATCCCGTCGACGGCAACGCCCTCGCGCGCGGACTGTTCGCGGATGAAGCGGCCCATCTGTTCGTCGCCGACGCGGGTAATGAGGCCGGATTTCAGCCCCAGTCGCGCCGTGCCGATGGCGATATTGGCCGGGCAGCCGCCGACCGACTTGGCGAAGGAGGCAATATCCTCCAGCCGCGAGCCGATTTGCTGGCCATAGAGATCGACGGAGGAGCGGCCGATGGTAATCACATCGAGTTTCGCCTCCGGCCGAGCGCCCGGATTATCGTGTGCCATGATGTCCTCCCGTCCATGCATGACCTCTTTTGCTCTTCAGCTTTCGCCGAGATCATGCGTTATTGAAAGTGCCGGTATTCGTTTCGTCCCGGTTGCGGTGGATCGGCAGGCTATCTTTTATGGCCGCGATCTTGGTTGTAGTGAAACATCGGTTCCGAGATTTTGTCAATTCGGAATATTTATTCCATTTTCGTTTTATCGGCTTTTGCCACGCCTTTTCGCCGGCGCTCGGCTATGGCGACCGGGAAGGCCATGACCAGCGCCATCGATGCCGACATCGAACGGAAACCGGCGAAGTCTGCCTCGGCCACTTCGAACCAATGGGTGGCACAGGCGGTGAGCGGCGAGAAGGCCGAATCGGTAATGGCGATGACGGGCACGTTGCGCGAGGCGAGGTCCTCCGCCTGCGCCAGGCTGTCTGCGGCATAGGGCGAAAAGCTCGCCGCGATTGCTGCATCCTTTTCCGTGGCAAAGCGGGTAATCTCGCTATCGATACCGTTGGGCGAGGCGACGATCTGGTGGCGGATGTTCAGCTTCGAAAAGGCATAGGTCATATGCGCCGTCAGCGGATAGGAGCGGCGCTTGGCGATGAGATAGATCGTCTCGGCAGCGGCGAGCACATCGATTGCTTTGGCAAAGGTCTCTGTCTCGATGGTGGCGGCGAGCTTGTTGACCGATTGGCTGGCGGCAGACAGGAAGCCGGAGAGAATGCCGGCCTCTTCGTCCTTGATGCCGGAGCGTTCCAGCGTCACAAGCCGCTCTTCGTAGCTCAGTGTCCGTTCGCGCAGTCTTTCACGAAAGATGCTCTGCAGATCGGAAAA
>BFBZ01002383.1_pt1 | contig 10328 bp, 5 predicted proteins | sample 1888401 | NCBI WGS metagenome assembly BFBZ01 (sample SAMD00112614, study PRJDB3348) | symbiont metagenome | host: Chara braunii | reverse complement strand
TTCCGTCGCGGCACTGAGAATTTTGCCAATTGCTTGATGAATCAGGATCTTAGCCGACAGGCAGATCAGCGGGCTTTCATGGAAAGCAACGATGATTTCTTCTGGGGTCCGACAGTCGTTGTCGGCGGCCCAGGATATTACTATCACCGCGGCTATTGGCGTCGCTGAACAACGCCGCACGCAATCACTTGAGAATCAGGCTCGTCCCCTGATCGCCGCTTGCGCCGCTGCCAGCCGCGCGATCGGCACACGGAAAGGCGAACAGGACACATAATCCAGGCCGATATCCTCGCAGAAATGGATCGAGGCCGGATCGCCGCCATGCTCGCCGCAGATGCCGAGCTTCATGTCGTTGCGCGTGCGGCGGCCGCGCTCTGCGGCTATACGGATCAACTCCCCTACCCCATCGAAATCGAGCGATATGAACGGATCGTGCTCGATGATGCCCTTGCGCTGATAGGTCGGGATGAAGGCGGCGGCATCGTCGCGCGACATGCCGAAAGTAGTCTGCGTGAGGTCGTTGGTGCCGAAGGAGAAGAATTCGGCGGCCTCGGCGATGATATGGGCACGCAGCGCGGCGCGCGGCAGCTCGATCATCGTGCCGACGAGATAATCGATCTTCATCTTGGCTTCGGTCATGACGGCGCGAGCAACCTCATCGATCCGCGCCTTGACGTAATCCAGCTCAGAGCGCAGGCCGACGAGCGGCACCATGATTTCGGGCACGACCGGAGCGCCGGTTTCGCGTGCCGCCAGAACCGCAGCTTCGAAGATCGCCCGCGCCTGCATCTCGACGATCTCAGGATAGGAAATCGCCAGCCGGCAACCGCGATGGCCGAGCATGGGGTTGAATTCGTGCAGGGCATCGACGCGCTGGCGCAGGATAGCCGGCTCCATGCCCATGCTGCCGGCAACCTCGGCAATCTCCTCGTCCGTCTTCGGCAGGAATTCATGCAGCGGCGGATCGAGCAGACGAATGGTAACGGGCAGACCGTGCATGATGGTGAACATGCCGGTGAAATCGAGCCGTTGCATCGGCATCAGCTTGTCAAGGGCGACACGGCGGCCGGCCTCGTCTTCGGCAAGGATCATCTCGCGCATCACATGGATGCGGTCGCCCTCGAAGAACATATGCTCGGTACGGCAAAGACCTATGCCTTCGGCACCGAAGGAGCGCGCGGCACGCGCATCGGCCGGCGTATCGGCATTTGTGCGCACCGTCATGCGCCGCGAGCGGTCGGCCCAGGCCATGATGAGCCCGAAATCTCCGGACAATTCCGGCTGGATCATCGGCACTTCGCCCTTCAGCACCTGGCCGGTGGAGCCGTCGATCGTGACGATATCGCCCTTCTTCAGAGTGACGCCGATGCCGATCAGCTTTTCGTTGCGCATATCGATGCGCATGGTGCCGGCGCCGACAACGCAAGGAATGCCCATGCCACGGGCGACCACGGCCGCGTGGCTGGTCATGCCGCCGCGCGTGGTAAGAATGGCCTCGGCGGCATGCATGCCGTGAATATCTTCCGGGCTGGTTTCGATCCGCACGAGAATGGCCTTTCGGCCTTCCTCTTCGGCTGTTATCGCCTCTTCGGCCGAAAAGACGATCTCTCCGGTGGCGGCACCCGGTGATGCCGGAAGGCCGGAGCCGATGACTTCGCGACGGACACGCGGGTCGATGGTCGGATGCAGCAGCTGGTCGAGCGTCATCGGGTCGATGCGGGAAACCGCTTCATCTTCGCTGATCAGCCCCTCGGCCACCATATCGACGGCTATCTTCATCGCCGCCTTGGTAGTGCGCTTGCCAGCTCGTGTCTGCAGCATCCAGAGGGTGCCGCGCTCGATGGTGAACTCCAGATCCTGGACGTCGCGATAATGCGCTTCCAACTGCGCGCAGATGCTTCGGAATTCTGCGAAGGCTTCCGGCATCACCTTCTCCATCGATGGCCGGTCGTAGCCGGAGGCGATGCGGGCGGCCTCCGTGATGCTCTGCGGCGTGCGGATGCCGGCGACGACATCCTCGCCCTGGGCATTGACGAGAAACTCTCCATAGAGCTCCTTCTCGCCAGTGGAAGGGTTGCGAGTGAAGGCAACACCGGTGGCCGAGGAATTACCCAGATTGCCGAAAACCATCGCCTGGATATTGACGGCGGTACCCCAGGCTTCGGGGATATTGTGCAAATGGCGATAGGTGACGGCGCGCGGGTTCATCCAGCTGGAAAACACCGCACCGACCGCCCCCCAGAGCTGGACCTCGGGCTCCTGTGGGAAGGCGACGCCAAGCTCTTCCTCGATAACGGTCTTGTAGATCGAGACGACATGCTGCCATTCGACGGCGGTGAGATCCGTATCGAATTCATGGCCGAAGCGAGCCTTCTCATCCGAGAGGATCTCTTCAAAGACCTCGTTGTCGAGGCCCATCACGACATCTGCATACATCTGGATGAAGCGGCGATAGCTGTCCCAGGCAAAGCGCGCGTCGCCGGCATCGTGGCCGAGCGCCTGCACCGTGTCGTCGTTGAGACCGAGATTGAGGACCGTATCCATCATGCCGGGCATGGACGCGCGTCCGCCGGAGCGCACCGAAACCAGCAGCGGCTGCTTGGTATCGCCGAACTTGCGTCCGGTGATGGCTTCCATCTGCCTCAGGCCCTGCATCACCTGCGGCTTCAGCTCATCGGCAATATTGCGGCCATTCTTGTAATAGTAGGTACAGGCTTCGCTGACAATCGTCAGGCCGGGAGGAACCGGCAAGCCGAGACTGCACATTTCAGCAAGATTTGCGCCCTTGCCGCCGAGCATCTCATAGTCTCCGGCGCGCCCCTCGGCTTTGCCGGCACCGAATGTGTAGACCCACTTTGTCATTGTCTCGTCCAACTCCCGCGTTGAACTTAATTCATTGAGAGGCAAATGAAAATCGACAAATACGGCAAAATGTTGCGCTGCACAATAAATATGCCCCGCGGCTTTCCGATTTCAATCGATTGATTGAAATCGGCGCCTTGGGGGCTGTCAGAAACGTGAGAAATAAGAGGCGTTCAGAGATCTTGAGCCGAAGTTCACACTTCGGCCTCCCTCCGCGCCAGAATCTTGTCGATCCGCATGCCGTCGAGATCGACGATCTCGAAGTGCCAGCCGCCGAAAGTGAAGCTTTCGCCGACTTCAGGCAGATGACCGAACTGGTAGAGGGCAAAACCTGCGAGCGTATGGAAACTGACGTCCTCCTCGCCCTCGCGCAGGCCAAGCCTCGCAAAGGCATCATAGACCGGCATCATGCCTTCCATCAGCAGCGAACCATCGGCCCGCTCGACGACATCGGGCGTCTCGTTTTCCATATCGGGCAGATCGCCGGCGATCGCTTCCAGAAGGTCGGTCTGCGTGACGATGCCTTCCAGGCTGCCATATTCGTCGATGACCATGGCGAGGCGCACCGGCGCCCGCTTGAAGCTTTCGAGCACCTTGAAGACCGCCGTCGCCTCATGCACGACCAGCGGCTGGCGGATGACGGCCAGCGGGTTTAACGGCTCACCGTTCAGCAACTGATCGAGAAGATCCTTTTTCAGAACCATGCCGATCGGCTCGTCGATCGATCCACGTGCCACCAGAAGCTGTTCGAAACGGCTTTCGCGAATGGTCTTTTGCATCTCGGCCGGCGTGTCGTCGGCATCGATCCAGTCGACCTCCAGCCGTGGCGTCATGATGTTGGAGACGTCACGATTGCCGATATTGAAGACGCGCTCGACCAGATCCTGCTGCGCTTGTTCCAGCAGACCGGCTTCCTGGCTTTCGGCGATCAGAAGCTTGATCTCGGCAGGGGAATGCAGCGACCCCTCGCCGGCACCCGGCTGCAGCCCGAAAAGACGCAGGACGAGATTGCCGAGACCGTTGAGGACGGTGATTGCCGGACGCAGCAGGAAGAGGAAAAGGCCGAGCGGACGAACAACACCAAGGGCTGTGCCTTCGCTGCGCTGCAAGGCCAGGCTTTTCGGCGCGAGCTCTCCGAGGACAATGTGCAGCGCGGTGATGATGATGAAGGAAATGGCAACAGCAATGGCGTGCGAGCTGGCAGCGGCCCATGCGCCGGGAAGGAATGTGAGAATCGGCTCGAGAAGATGGGCAAGCGCGGGTTCACCGACCCAACCGAGGGCGAGCGACGAAATCGTAATGCCGAGCTGCGTGGCCGCCAGATTGGCGTCGAGATTGTCGACCGCCTTCTGCAGCGACTTGGCATTCATCCGCCCTTCGGCAACCAGCTCCGTCACGCGGCTGCGGCGAACGGAAACCAGAGAAAACTCCGCCGCAACGAAAAAGCCATTGGCGGCAACGAGCAGCAACACGGCGAGTATTCCGAAGAAATCGAAAATACCGCCTCCAGATCCAGACATACTTCCCTTCCGGGCGGATTAGCGCCACATATTGTTGATCAAAAACAAAACTATCACGCTTTACGGCTGTGCGGCAGCCGACGCGGCAATTTCTTGTCGATAACGGAACAGTTTTCTTCCCGGACCATGGTAAGACGCTCAGGCGATCTCGCGCAGGCGCTCGGCGGTCTGCAGGTCGACGGAGACGAGCTGCGACACGCCCTGCTCCGCCATGGTCACACCGAAGAGACGATCCATGCGGGCCATGGTGATGGGATTGTGGGTGATGACCACAAAACGCGTCTCGGTCGAGGCGGCCATCTCATCCATCAGATTGCAATAGCGCTCGACATTATGGTCGTCGAGCGGCGCATCCACTTCGTCCAGAACGCAGATCGGCGCGGGATTGGTGAGGAAGACGGCAAAGATCAGCGCCATGGCCGTAAGTGCCTGCTCGCCACCAGACAACAGCGTCATGGTCTGTGGCTTCTTGCCTGGCGGGCGGGCGAGAATTTCGAGGCCCGCTTCCAGCGGATCGTCGGATTCGATCAGCTGAAGCTCGGCCGTACCACCACCGAAGAGGTGCGTGAACAGCCGCTGGAACTGCGCATTGACGATATCGAAGGCGACGATCAGCCGTTCACGGCCCTCGCGATTGAGGCTCTGGATCGCGCCGCGCAGCTTCCGGATGGCGTCGATGACGTCGTCGCGCTCCTTGATCAGCGCCTGCAGCCGCTCGATCAGCTCCTGGCTTTCCTCCTCGGCGCGCAGGTTGACGGCGCCCAGGCGCTCGCGTTCGATCTTCAACCGCTCCAGTTCGCGCTCGACTTCGCGCAGATCCGGCATGTTTTGTGACACCGACAGGCCGGTCAATCGCATGGCTTCATGCGGCTCGACATTCAGCGTCTGGCGAATGCGCAATTCGCTCTCCTGCCGGCGCTCGCGGGCGGATACTAGGCGCTCCTCGACGCGGCCGCGTTTTTCGCGGCTTTCGGCAAGTTCGGACAGTGCGGTTGCCGCGTGGCGATCAGCTTCGCGTTGAACGATTTCCGCTTCGGCGAGACGGTCGGCAGCCGCACGGCGCGCTTCCTCGGCCTTCTGCAGCTCGTTCATCAAGGCGCGGCGCTTGTCGTCGAATTCATCCGGCGCAAGGTCGAGCTCGGCGGCCTCGTCACGCGCTTCCTCTTCGCGGTCACGCAGCGTTTGAATATGCTCTTCGGCGCTGGCAGCGCGTTGGTGCCAAGTATTGCGCTCCTGCTGGATCGCCAGGATCCGGCGCTGACGCGCCTCGTTTTCGCGGTTCAAGCCTTCATGACGGGCGCGGGCTTCGGCCAATTCGCCGCGATCCGTCGCGACTTCCGCCTGCTGCGCCTGCAGTTTCAGATCGATGACCGCCAGATCGGGCGCGTCTTCCAGCTCGATGCGGGCATTTTCATCCTGCATCGCCACATCTTCCAGCTGCTCCCGCAACCGGCTGATTGCTTCGGCGACCACATCGCGGCGGCGGATAAGATCGCCCGACGCGCGCTCGGCCACAACCAGAGCTTCGCGGGCCTCGGCCAGATTGCGGGCGGCAAGGCGGCTGGTATCGCGGGCGGCACCCAAACGTCCCTCTTCCGCCCTGATCGCCTCCGCGGCTATCGACAGGCGCTCTTCAGCTTTGCTCAGGACGTCGCGCGCAAGCTCGACCTCGGCTTCCAGCTCCGAAAGGCGGTTCTTTTGTGCCAGCCGCAGGGCCGCCGCACTCGGAGCATCGGCTCCGGTCACATGGCCGTCCCAGCGGAACACCGCGCCATCCTTGGTGACCAGCCGCTGCCCGGGCTTCAACCCCGCCATCAGCCGCTCGGCATCGGCTGCAGCGACAATACCGATCTGACGGAGACGACGGGTCAGCGCAGCCGGCGCGCCGACATGCGAGATCAACGGCATCGCACCTTCCGGTAAGGCTGGGTCAGCGGTGCCGCCACTATTGTCGGACCAATAAGAGGGCGCCTGGGGATCGAGCGAGGATTCCAGATCATCGCCAAGAGCGGCACCGAGTGCGGTCTCAAAGCCACGGTCGACGCGCAACTCCTCTGCGACAGGCGAGAACGCGCCCGACGTATCGCCCGCAGCGAGCATCCTGGAAATGGTGCGCGCTTCCGTCTCGATAGCGTTCAACCGAGCCCGTGCCTGCTCGACCGGTCCGCGCGACAAAGCTTCGGTTTCGCGTGCCCTGGAGAGAGCCGCCTCGACAAGCTGGATCGCCACCTCGGCATCCGAAACGACGCCTTCGGCCGCTTCGACCATGTCGCGCTTTTCGCCGGGATCGGGAAGGTCGGCCATCTTTTCGTCGATGGCGGCAAGTTCGCGGTTCGCCTCGTCCATCTGCCGTTCGAGCCGCATCTTGCGGTCGGCGAGGTCGCGAATGGCGCGTTCGAGCTGGTTGCGGCCGGCGGCGGCCTCGGCGCGCTCTGCCGTCAATGCGGTGAATATGCGTTCGCTATCGGCAAGCTTTGCGGCTGCCTCCTCGAACACCCCGCGCGTTTCCTCGGCAAGCCGGCCGGAATCGGCGAGAATCTCGGCAAGATCACTTTCTTCCGCGTCCAGCCTGGCAAGGATCGTCGCATTGTCGGCGACAAGACGTTCCTCACGGCTGATATCCTCGGCCAGCTGCGTGAGCCGGCGGGTCAGCTCGTCGCGGCGGCGCAGGATGCGATTGGCATCCTCTTCAAGCTGGTTGCGGGCAAATTGCAGGCGCTGGAGGGCGGCGGCGGCCTTTGCCTCATCCTCGCGCAGATCCGGCAGCTTGAAGCTGGCGATCCCCTGGGCCTTTGCCGCATCCATCTGGGTCTGAGCCTTTTCGGCCACCAGCACCGTTGCCTGGTTAAGCGCGCTATCGGCCTCGGCTTCGGCTTCCTTCGCCTGCACCCAGCGAATATGCAGCAACATCGCCTCGCGAGCGCGGATGTCGGCGGACAGCATCTTGAAGCGATTGGCCTGGCGTGCCTGACGCTTCAGACTTTCGATCTGGCTTTCGAGCTGCGAGGTGACATCATCCAGGCGCTCAAGATTGCCTTCGGCTGCGCGCAGGCGCAGCTCGGCCTCATGGCGGCGCGAATGCAGGCCGGAAATGCCCGCTGCTTCTTCCAACAGCTGGCGCCGCGCCTGGGGCTTTGCCTGGATCAGCTCGCCGATGCGCCCCTGCCCGACCATCGACGGCGAGCGCGCGCCCGTCGAGGCGTCGGCAAAGAGAAGCTGCACATCCTTGGCGCGCGCTTCCTTGCCGTTGATGCGATAGACCGATCCCTGTTCGCGCTCGATGCGGCGCGTCACCTGGATTTCATCGCTGTCGTTAAAGGCGGCAGGCGCGGTACGGTCGCTATTATCGAGATAAAGGCCGACTTCGGCGGTGTTGCGCGCCGGACGATTGCCCGATCCGGAGAAGATGACATCATCCATGCCGGAGGCGCGCATGTTCTTGTAGGAATTCTCGCCCATGACCCAGCGCAGGGCTTCGACAAGGTTGGACTTGCCGCAACCGTTGGGGCCGACAACGCCGGTCAAACCGCGCTCGATAACAAATTCCCCCGGCTCTACGAAGGATTTGAAACCGACCAGTCGAAGCTTGTTGAATTTCATCGGCTGATCTCCACCCTTCCCTTGAGGGGGAGGGTCGGACCAAAGGTTCGGGGTGGGATGATCATGCATTCACCCCGGAAATCACCCCCACCCGCGCGTTCCGCGCGACCTCCCCCTTCGAGGGGAAGGTAATAGAAAACAGGCGCGCGACCTCTGCCGCCCGCCTGTGCATCGAAAAGGCGCGGATCAGAGAAGGCCGTCGATGAGCTTCGACATGGCATTAACAGACATGTCCCCTGCATAGCGCTTGCCATTGATCAGGAAGGTCGGTGTCGCATTGACGCCGAAATCCTTGGCAGCGCGTTCCCTTACGGAATTGACATCATCCAGAAGCTTCTGGTTCGTCAAGCACTTCGTAAAGCTATCCTCAGTAAAACCAGCGAGTTTCGACATTTGCAGCAGTGCGGCACGGCCATCGACATCCGGAGAGGCCCAGGCGATCTGCTGCTTGAACAGCATTTCGACCATCGGCATGTACTGCTCCTGCGGGGCGCAACGGGCCAGCATGAAGGCTGCAGCGGCGCGCGGATCGAACGGGAATTCGCGGATGATGAAGCGAACCTTGCCGGTGTCGATATACTTCTGCTTGATCGTTTCGAAAGTCGTAACAGCGAAATGCGCGCAGTGCGGGCAGGTCAGCGACATGTATTCGACGATCTTGACCGGAGCGTCTTCCTTGCCGAGTGCGATTTCCGGCAACGGGCCGGGCTTCAGCACTTCGGTCATGTTGACGTCGCCATCGGCCGGGGGGACTGCGTCGTCTCCGGAAGCGGTGGACTCCTGGCCGCCTGCGGCCGTCGAGGCATTTGCAGCGGATGCGGTGTCGGCAAAGGCAGCGAACGCCACGGAGAGAGCTGCAACGGCAGAACCGCCCAGCAGGTGGCGTTTGGTCAAGAGCATGTCGGACATCGGCATAGAGTCACCCGTCGTTGAAAGAGGTCTTCGAATGTTTCATGCGATATAACGGCTGGTTGCCGCTAACAAGGCACGGTTGACCAACTTTCTTCAAAGAATTGTGACCTGGCAAAGACAAACACCTTAAATTTCTTCCACAATTCACGAATAATCGGCACGCCCAGCCTGCTACCGGCGCTTCCAGACCATTGCAGTGCCCAACCTCTGGATTGCCGCGCGCAACTTCTCGTCCTCGATGCCGTCCATCATGCCCTCGAGCTTGCGGGCCGCCTCGCCCTTCAGCGGCGGCGGCGTGCGGGAGCGCTTCGAAGCAACCGAGACCGGCTTCTGCACGATGCGGATCTGACTGACGGCATGAAAGCCAAAGAAGCCGTTGATGCGCTGGATCAGCTCGCCCTGCGCATGGGTGAGAAAAAGGGCGCGGGCGCCCTCGCAGGCAATGGTCAGCACACCCGGCTGATAGCGATTGTCCTCCCCGGCGCCGCCGCGCTTCGCCCAGGCGATCTTTTCCGGCCGCGTGCATTCGGCAAAATCGTCCCCAGCGATCTCGTCCCAGGAACCAAGCAGAGCCGTATTGATGCCGGCACGCTTCGCCAGCACGGGATCGACGATGCCGTTGGTCAGCTCGGAAATCTGCTTCTCGCCTTTTCGGGGATAACTCATCTCAATCGGCTTCCGGCGCATGCTTTATACGTTCGAGAGCTTGATCGCCCGACGCAGCTTGGCCAAGTATAGAGCAATTCCCCTCAACGCGGCAAATCATGACCACGACTTTACAATCCCCTTCGGCCGCATCCCTGCTTGCCTGGTACGATCGCCATCACCGGGATCTGCCATGGCGCGTCTCGCCGTCCATGGCAGCAAAGGGCGTGAAGCCCGACCCCTATCGTATCTGGCTGTCGGAGGTGATGCTGCAGCAGACGACTGTGCCGGCGGTCAAAGCCTACTTCGCAAAATTCGTGGAGCGTTGGCCGACGGTCAACGACCTCGCGGCGGCGCCGAACGACGACGTCATGGCGGCCTGGGCCGGGCTCGGCTATTACGCGCGCGCACGAAACCTGAAGAAATGCGCCGAGGCGGTTGCGGCAGACCATGCGGGTCGCTTTCCCGATACCGAGGATGGCCTGCGTGCCCTGCCCGGCATCGGCGATTACACATCCGCCGCTGTCGCCGCAATCGCATTCAACCGGCAGGCAGCCGTGATGGACGGCAATGTGGAGCGCGTCATTTCCAGGCTCTACGCGATCTCTGCACCCTTGCCCGGCGCCAAGCCTCAGATGAAGCAGAAAGTCGCCCTGCTGACACCCGCCGACCGACCCGGCGATTTTGCCCAGGCGATGATGGATCTCGGCGCGACGATCTGCACGCCGAAGCGCCCCGTCTGTTCGCTCTGTCCGTTCAACGGCGCCTGCCAGGCGCTGGCCGGGCATG
>BFBZ01002382.1_pt1 | contig 10329 bp, 8 predicted proteins | sample 1888401 | NCBI WGS metagenome assembly BFBZ01 (sample SAMD00112614, study PRJDB3348) | symbiont metagenome | host: Chara braunii | reverse complement strand
CCCCGCCGGCGGCATCGATCGCATCGGCAACGTCGCTTGAGAAACCAAACCCGCGCAGCGTCTCGGATCGGCGAACCGTTTTTGCCCCATCCGCGCGAAATGACTTCAGGACGTCGAACTCGTCGCAGATCCAGCCTTCGAGATTGTTCTGTCGTGCGGTCGTCTCGAGACTGCGCGGCGTGAAAACCGCCTGGCCCAGAACGCCGAAACGCGAGGCATCGACCTGCTCACCCAGCCAATACCGCTCGATGAAAGCGTCGGAGAATATCTTCCTGACCACGTCGACGATGTGAAACGTGTTATCCTGGATGACCTCGTCGCTCCAGGTGAAGCCGAAACGGCATCCGAGCCCGTCGGCCAGCGATTTTGCATTGGCCATCGCCAGCAGGCGGCCACCCAATCCGTCGGTTCTGGTCGCGGCAATCAGCATGGACTGGGTCTCAAGCCGCCCCGAGGCGGACATCCCCTGTTTCGATGTGCTGGAGAAACCAGGCATAGGTCTCCTCCAAACCACCGCGAAGCGTGTATCGCGGGCGCCAGCCGGTCGCAAACAGCTTGGACACGTCCATCAGCTTGCGCGGCGTGCCATCGGGCTTTGTCGGATCGAACGTGACCTCGACGTCGGCGCCGACCACGGATGCAACCATACGGGCGAGTTCCGCAATGGCGATATCCTCGCCCGAGCCGACATTGACGTGGCTATCTCCGGCATAATTCTTCAGCAGCCAGACAAGCGCATCGGCGGCGTCGTCGACATGCAGGAACTCGCGCATGGGCGTGCCCGACCCCCAGACGATCAGCGACCTGTCGCCGCGACGCTTGGCCTCGTGCGCCTTGCGCATCAGCGCGGGCACGACATGGCTGGAGTTGAGATCGAAATTGTCGCCAGGGCCGTAGAGGTTGGTCGGCATTGCCGAAACATAGTCGACACCATATTGCCGCCGGTAGGCCTGGCACAGTTTCAGCCCGGCGATCTTGGCGATCGCATACCATTCGTTGGTGGGTTCGAGCGGGCCCGTCAGCAGCGCATCCTCGGAAATCGGCTGTGCCGCGAATTTCGGATAGATGCAGGACGAGCCGAGAAACAACAACCTGCCCACCTCGCTGCGAAAAGCGCTTTCGATGACATTGGCCTGTATGACCAGATTGTCCTGAAGGAAATCGACCGGAAATCTGTCGTTCGCAAGGATGCCGCCGACCTTGGCCGCCGCCATCACCACGGCATCAGGGCGGCGCTCCGCCATGAAGCGGCGCACGCCGGCCTGGTCGCGAAGATCGAGTTCGCCACGCGATGCGGTCAGGACTTCGCAATCCTCGTGCGCCAGCCTTCGCACGATTGCCGAGCCGACCATGCCTCGATGCCCGGCGACGAAAACACGTTTGCCCTGAAGCTCGAAGCCATTGTCCATGGACACGCCCCTATGTGGAATGGCCGCCGTGCCGGCCATCGGCGGCGCGCGCCAGATCGGCCTGCACCATCTCCGCCACCAGATCCCGAAAGCGGACCGTATGCGACCAGCCCAGTCTGGCCCTGGCCTTCGATGCGTCGCCAAGCAGAAGACCGACCTCGGTCGGCCGGAAATAGCGCGGGTCGATACGCACCAGAACAGCCCCCGAAGCGGCGTCTACGCCAACCTCGTCAACGCCTTGCCCTTGCCAGCGAATGGTGCGTCCGGTCTCGGCGAAAGCCAGTTCGACAAATTCGCGCACCGAATGCGCCTCACCGGTCGCCAGCACGAAATCGTCGGGCACGTCGTGCTGGAGGATGCGCCACATGCCCTCGACATAATCGCGCGCATGGCCCCAGTCGCGCCTGGCGTCGATATTGCCGAGATAGAGCGTCTCCTGCAGCCCGCGATCAATCGCGGCGACCGCCCTTGTGATCTTGCGGGTCACGAAGGTTTCGCCGCGCGTCGGGCTCTCATGGTTGAACAGGATGCCATTGGCGGCAAACATGCCGTAGGCCTCGCGATAGTTCACCGTGATCCAGTAGGCGTAGAGCTTGGCCGCCGCATAGGGCGAGCGCGGATGGAACGGCGTCGTCTCGCTTTGCGGCACCTCTTTCGCCTTGCCGTAGAGCTCCGACGTCGAGGCCTGGTAGAAGCGAACCGACTTTTCGAGACCAAGGATCCGGATCGCTTCCAGCAGCCTCAGCGTCCCCAGCGCATCCGCATTGCCTGTGTATTCCGGCGTCTCGAAGCTCACCTGGACATGGCTCTGGGCGCCCAGATTGTAGATTTCGCTCGGACGGGTCTCCTGCACCAGCCGGATCAGGTTGGTGGCATCCGTGAGGTCGCCATAATGCAGGAAGAAGCGGGCGCCGCGTTCATGCGGATCGACATAGATATCGTCGACGCGCTCGGTGTTGAACGAGGACGAGCGGCGCTTGACGCCATGGACGATATAGCCCTTTTGCAGCAGCAACTGCGCCAGATAGGCACCGTCCTGGCCGGTGACGCCGGTTATGAGCGCTACTTTATCCGTCATCTCTGCCTTCGCTCACCTTCGGGTAGGTACCGAAAACAGATTTGCCCGAACAAGGCAAATTTATGGGTTGGACCAGAAACGGCCGGCGTCGCGGTCAGACGCCCGCCACCGCGCAGAGGTTTTTCATCCTGGCCACCGCCAGATCCGGATCGGCCAGCAGCCCAGCCTGGTCGGCAAGGCGGAAGACATCAGCATAATGACGGATGCCCCGCGCCGATTGCATGCCGCCGACCATCGAAAAGTGGTCCTGATGGCCATTCAGCCAAGCCATGAAGACGATACCGGCCTTGTAGTATTCGGTCGGCGCCTCGAAGATTTTTCGCGATAGCGGCACCGTCGGCGCCATCAGCGCGTCGTAGCCGCCGCGGTCGCCCTCGGCCAGCTTCACCAGTGCCGCATTGGCGACCGGCGCGATCGCGTCGAAAATGCCAAGCAGAGCGTGCGAGTGTTTGTGCCCATCGCCGGCGATCAGTTCGGGATAGTTGAAATCATCGCCGGTGAACATGATCACGCCTTCGGGCAGCCTGTTCCTGAGGGCGACCTCCTTGTCGGCATCGAGCAGGGAGATTTTTATGCCTTCGACCTTGCCGGCATGGCGCTCGATGATGGCAACGACGGTGTCGAGCGCGGCGTCGAAATCACGCGAGCCCCAATATCCCTTCAATGCCGGATCGAACATGTCGCCCAGCCAATGCAGGATGACCTTGCCGGAGGCCTGGGACAGGATGCGGTCATAGACACGGGCATAATCATCGGCACCCTTGGCCACTGCCGCCAGCGCGCGGCTGGCCATCATGATCGCCTTGCCGCCCTGCCCTTCGATGAAGGCGAATTGTTCCTCATAGGCGGCGATCACGTCGTCGATTGTCCTGGCGGCGCCCGCCGTCAGATGGTCCGTGCCGGCGCCCGAGGCAAGATCGGCACCCTCGACGGTTCGCGCCTCGGCGATCGAGCGGCGGATCAATTTCTTGGCACTGGCCCAGTCGAAACCCATGCCGCGCTGCGAGGTGTCCATCGCCTCGGCGATGCGGAAGCCGAGCCGCCATAGATGGTGGCGAAATTCCATCGTCTTGTCCCAGTCGACAACCGGTCGCGACCACGGATCGGTCATCGCCAGGGGATCGGCGACGACATGGGCTGCGGCATAGGCGACGCGCGAAAMCCGCCCGCCGATGACAGGCTGCACCGGCTGGCCGACGACCTGATAGCGGGCGCCGCGCCCACCTTCTTCCGGCAAGGTAATGTCCATCGATCTCTCCCTTCCCCGTGCCTATAAATGGAACGTTCCAATAAATCAAGAACCTTTATGATTTCGAGCTAGACTCCCGCAAAATGCTGCGACGCAATACGCAATCCCTTGGTGCGGGCGACATCCAGCCAGTCCCGATCGATTATTTGGATTCAGAAAGAATCCCGATTGACTCGAATACGGCATGAAGTTTAGAACGTTCCAATTATCCAACGAAGAAATGCGGGAGGATGCATCTGGATGGCCAGCCGGGCCAAGGCGACGATACTTGACATTGCCCGCGAAGCCGGCGTGTCCAAGTCGACGGTGTCGCTCGTGCTCCAGGGCAGCGGGCTGATCCGGCCTGAAACCGCCAGCAAGGTGCGCAAGGCGATCGAGGATGTCGGTTACGTCTACAATCGCGGCGCCGCCAACCTGCGCAAGGCCCACTCCAATGTCATCGGCATGGTCATCAACGATCTCACCAATCCCTTTTTCGCCGAGCTGGCTGTCGGCATGGAACGTGTCTTCCAGTCGGCCGGCATCGTTCCCTTCATCGCCAATACGGCGGAAAATCCGGTGCGGCAGGAAGAAGTGCTGAAATCGCTGATGGAACAAGGCGTCGCCGGCCTCATCGTGTCGCCGGCGCGCGGCACGACGCCGGGCGCGTTCCGGAAGCTGGAGATGGCAGGCATTCCGGTGGTCTTCGCCATGCGTCGCCTGCCTGAAAGCCGCATTCCGGTGATCGCGCCGGACAATCACCGCGGCGCCTACCTTGCCGCCGCCCATCTGATCGGCAAGGGGCACCGCCGGCTGGCTTTCTTCGGCGGCTCATCGGATCTGGTTGTCTATCACGAAAGGCTGGGCGGTTTTCGCGAGGCCTGCGAAGCGCTCGGCATCGCGGCAGGCGACACGCTGGTGGTTGAAGGCGAGACCAGTCGCCGGGGCGGCATTGCCTGCCTGGAAACGGCGTTGTCGGTGGCCGAGCCGCCAACCGCCGCACTCTGTTTCAACGACGCGGTCGCCTTCGGCGTCATGCTGGCGCTGCGCAAGCGCGGACTTGAGCCCGGAGCGGATTTCGCCGTCGTCGGCTTCGACGACGTCGTCGAGGCCGAGCATTACATGCCGGCACTGACCAGCGTCTCGGTGGATACGGCAGGCCTCGGCGAACGCGCCGCCCATGTCATGCTGAAGATGATCCAATCGCGCACCACGCGCGCCGAGGACCATATCGGCGCGGTCAACCTCGTGGTCAGGGAAAGCTGCGGCCCCAATCGGCCTGCAGGAAAGGGGAATGCGGCATGAGCATCAGATGGGGCCTGATCGGCGCGAGCACGATCGCACGGCAGTTCATGATCAACGCCATCCGCGCGCAAGCCGATGGCGAGATTTCAGCGGTGATGAGCTCCAGCCCGGAGCGCGCCGCCACCTATGCCAGGGAAAACAGCATTCCGCTCGCCGTCTCGACGCTTGAAGGCCTGCTCGGCGCGGATGTCGACGCCGTCTATATCTCGACCACCAACGAATTGCATCTCGAACAGGCGCTCGCCGCCATCAAGGCGGGAAAGCACGTGCTGTGCGAAAAGCCGCTGGCGCTGACCAGCGCAGATGCGCGCAAGATGGTCGCTGCGGCCAAGGCAGCCAGCATCGTGCTCGGCACCAACCATCATCTGCGCAATGCCGGCGCGCATCGGGCCATGCGCGAGGCGATTACCGCCGGCCGCATCGGCAAGCCGATCGCCGCGCGCGTGTTCCATTCCGTCTACCTGCCGGAAAACCTGCAGGGCTGGCGCATCACCAGGCCTGAAGCCGGCGGTGGCGTGGTGCTGGACATCACCGTGCATGATGCCGACACGCTGCGCTTCGTACTCGGCGACGATCCCATCGAGATTTCCGCGTTCACACAAACCGCCGGCATGGCCGGCGGTGGTCTGGAAGACGGCGCCATGTGCGTCTGGCGCTTCAAGTCCGGCGTCATCGCCCAGTCGCATGAAGGCTTCACCACGAAATTCGCCGACAACGGTTTCGAGGTGCACGGCTCCGAAGGCTCGCTGATCGCAAAAAATGTGATGACGCAGAAGCCGGTCGGCTCCGTGACATTGCGCACCGCGAAGGGCGAGGAGGAATTGGGCTTCGACCGCGAGGACCTCTATGCACGGTCACTGCGACAGTTCCATGCCGCCATCCGTGGCGAGGGCCAACCTTCCGCTACGGGCGAAGATGGCGTCTGGTCCCTCACCGCGGCCGAGGCGGCGTTGCAATCGGCGAGGACCGGCAAAACCGTCGAGATCAATCCGCGACTAGAGACTAATACGAGACTTGGGAGCGCAGCTTGAGCAAGGTCGTCTCCGCCACCCAGGCAGCAGGCCTGATCAAGGACGGCATGGTGGTTTCCGTGTCCTCGTCGAGCGGCCTCGGCTGCCCGGACGCGGTGCTCGCTGCCATCGGCGAGCGTTTCGACACGGAAGGTCATCCGAAGAACATCACCACGCTGCACCCGATCGCCGCCGGCGACATGTATGGCATCAAGGGCATCGACCATCTGGCCAAGCCCGGCCTGTTGAAGCGCACGCTGTGCGGCTCCTATCCGTCGGGCCCCTCCTCTTCCGAGCCGCCACAGATATGGAAGATGATCGGCGACAATTCGGTCGCCGCCTACAACGTCCCGTCCGGCATCCTGTTCGACATGCACCGCGAGGCCGCCGCCAAGCGACCGGGCGTGCTGACCAAGGTCGGCCTGGACACCTTCGCCGATCCACGCCACCAGGGCTGCGCCATGAACGCGGCCGCCAGTGATCCCATCGTCTCGGTGCAGCAGTTCGACGGCGAGGAGTGGCTCTATTTCCGCTCGATCGTCCCTCAGGTCTCGATCATCCGGGCCACCACGGCCGACGAACGCGGCAACCTGACCTATGAACATGAAGGCGCCTATCTCGGCGGTCTCGAACAGGCGCTGGCCGCCCGCAACAATGGCGGCGTCGTCATCGCGCAGGTCAAGCGCGTCGTCGAAAACGGCACGCTCAAGCCGCATGACGTGCGCGTGCCCGGCGTTCTGGTCGACCATATCGTGGTTGCGCCAGACCAGTTGCAGACGACGCTGACGCCTTATGATCCCGCGATCTCGGGCGAGATCTTCCGGCCGCTGTCGAGCTTCCGCAATGCCGAGATGAACGTCCAGAAGGTTATCGCGCGCCGCGTCGCCATGGAGCTTCGCCAGGGCATGGCGGTCAATATCGGCTTCGGCATTTCCGCCAATGTGCCGCGCATCCTCCTGGAGGAAGGCCAGCACGGCAAGGTCACCTGGGTGATCGAACAGGGTGCCGTCGGCGGCGTGCCGCTGCTCGACTTCAAGTTCGGCTGCGCCTCGAATGCAGAGGCGATCATGCCCTCGCCGCATCAGTTCATCTATTTCCAGGCCGGCGGCTTCGACGCCTCGCTCCTGTCGTTCCTGCAGATCGACCGCCACGGCTCGGTCAACGTGTCGAAGCTTTCGGCTAGGCCGCATGTCACCGCCGGCGCCGGCGGCTTCGTCGACATCACCGCAAGGGCGAAGAAGATCGTCTTCTCCGGCTTCTTCAATGCCGGGGCAAAACTCTCGCTGGCCGATGGCGGCATCCGCATCGACCAGGAGGGCAAGGTCAAGAAGGTGGTCGCCGAGGTCGAGCACATCTCCTTCTCGGGCAAGCGCGCGGTCGCCCAGGGACAGGACATCACCTATGTCACCGAGCGCTGCGTGATGAAGCTGACGCCGGAAGGACTGATCGTCACCGAACTCGCACCCGGCATCGACCTGCAGCGCGATGTGTTGGCACAGTCAGAGATTCCGCTTGGTGTCGCCAAGGATCTCAAGACGACACCGGAAGCCCTCTACCAGGAACGGCCGATCGGCCTGTCGCTCAATGGCGGCGCCTCGCTTGGAGGCGCGCATGGCTGAGCGCCTCGTCACCTTCGAACAGGACGGCGCCATCGGCATCGTCACGCTGCGCCGTCCGGAAAAATTCAACGCACTGGACATCCCGATGCTGCGCGCGCTGGAGACAGCGCTGGACGAGGCTGAGATGGCTGACGGCGTGCGCGTTGTCCTGCTCCGCGGTGAAGGCAAGGGCTTTTGCGCAGGGGGCGATGTCGAGGCATGGGCGCAGATGAGTGCTGCCGACTTCCAGGTGCAATGGGTGCGCTATGGCCACCGTGTCTTCGACCGGCTGGCGCGGTTGCGGCAACCGACCATCGCCGTGCTGTCCGGCCACGCGCTGGGCGGGGGACTGGAACTGGCGGTCGCCTGTGATTTCCGCGTCGCCGAGGCGCACATCAAATTGGGCTTCCCGGAAACCTCGATCGGTGTCGTACCCGGCTGGTCCGGCACGCAGCGCGCGGTGCGCCGCTTCGGCGCACAGACAGTGCGGCGCATGGCGCTGGGCGGCGAGATTCTCCTCGCCCCCGAAGCGTTGGTTCTTGGCGTCGTCGACCGGGTGGTCGAAACCGGCAAGGCGCTCGCTGAAGCCAAGGCCTGGGCTGAAAAGATCGCCGAGCGCGGTCCACTGGCGACGGAAGCGGCCAAGCTGATGATCGCGGTGGCCGAGGGCGAGGAAAGCGCTGCCGCGACCGAAGCGTTGGCCAGCGGCTTCATTGCGCTGACCGGCGATCTCAAGGCCGGCGTCGGCGCTTTCAAGACCAAGCAGAAACCAGCATTTTCACGATCCTAGAAAAGAACAAAACTGATGAACGCTCCCCTCAAGATCGCCATGCCCGCCGAGGCATCCGCAGCGCCAAAGACCTACCGGCTGCTGATCGATGGAAAGCATGTCGATGCCCGCGACGGCCGCACGCTGGAGCGCAAGAGCCCCGGCCATGGCTTCACCGTCTCGCACTATGCGCAGGCCGGCGAGGCCGAAGTGGAAGCCGCAGTACAGGCTGCGCACAAGGCATTCGAAACCGGCCCATGGCCGCGCATGAAGGCGGCAGAGCGGGCCGCGATCCTGCTCAAGACAGCCGACCTGATCGAGGCGCGGCTGGAAGATATTGCCCGGCTCGATGCGCTGGAATCCGGCAAGCCGATCGCCCAGGCGCGCGGCGAGATCGGTGGCGCTGTCGACATCTGGCGTTATGCCGCGTCGCTGGCCCGCACGCTGCACGGCGAATCCTATGCCAATCTCGGCGACGCCATGCTGGGCGTGGTCGTGCGTGAACCGATCGGCGTGGTCTCGATCATCACGCCGTGGAATTTTCCGTTCCTCATCGTCAGCCAGAAACTGCCCTTCGCGCTTGCCGCCGGCTGCACGGCGGTGGTCAAGCCGAGCGAGATGACCTCCGCCTCGACCTTCGTCCTCGGCGACCTCCTGATGCAGGCCGGCCTGCCTGCCGGCGTCGTCAACATCCTCGCTGGTCTCGGCAGCGACGTCGGTGCGCCCATGGTCAGCCATCCGCTGGTCGAGATGGTGTCGTTCACCGGCTCGACCCGCGTCGGCAAGATGACCATGGCGTCGGCCGCGCAGTCGCTGAAGAAGGTCTCTATGGAACTCGGCGGCAAGAACGGCCAGATCGTCTTTCCCGATGCCGACCTCGAGGCCGCCGCCGACGCCGCCGTGTTCGGTGGCTTCTTCAATGCCGGAGAATGCTGCAATGCCGGCAGCCGGCTGATCGTGCATGAGGCGATCGCCGATGACTTCCTTGCCACGGTAAAGGCGCTTACCGCCAAGGTCATCGTCGGCGATCCGCTCAACGACCGCACCAAGGTCGGCGCGATGATTTCATCCGACCATCTGGCCAAGGTGACCGGCTATGTCGCGGCGGCCGCGAGCGAGGGCAGCAGCGTCTACAGCGGCGGCAACCGCCTTGCGTCGAGCGCCGGCCAATATCTCGATCCCACCATCATTCGCGGCGTCACCGAGGACATGGCCATCGCCCGCGAGGAAGTGTTCGGACCGGTGCTTTCCGTGCTCACCTTTGAATCGATTGAAAAGGCGTTGCACATCGCCAACAACACGCCCTATGGTTTGTCGGCGGGCGTGTGGAGCGCCAGCATCGACACTTGCATGTCGGTGGCGCGAAGTGTGCGTTCGGGAACCGTTTGGGTGAATACGTTCATGGAAGGTTATCCCGAGTTGCCTTTCGGAGGCTACAAGCAGTCCGGTCTCGGACGCGAACTCGGCAAACGCGCAGTCGAGGATTATACCGAGGAAAAGACAATCCAGTTTCATCGCGGCCAGCGCACCGGATGGTGGGTCGGCTGAGTTGGGAAGAACCCGGTGGACAGCCACCGGTCGTGTAACTGCAACAAGGGAGGAAGTTCATGTTGCGCAAACTGCTTATCGGAACGGCTCTGGCGTCAAGCTTTGCTTTCGCGGCGCACGCCGCGGACGTCAAGGAAGTCCAGATGCTGCATTGGTGGACGTCGGGCGGCGAGGCGGCTGCCCTCAACGTGCTGAAGGGCGACCTGGCCAAGGAAGGCTATGCCTGGAAGGACGTGCCTGTGGCTGGCGGCGGCGGCGATGCCGCCATGACCGCACTGAAGGCGATGGTCGCGGCCGGCAACTACCCGACCGCCTCGCAGATGCTCGGCTACACCGTGCTTGACTATGCTCAGGCCGGCGTGATGGGGGACCTGACTGAGACGG
>BFBZ01002378.1_pt1 | contig 10330 bp, 11 predicted proteins | sample 1888401 | NCBI WGS metagenome assembly BFBZ01 (sample SAMD00112614, study PRJDB3348) | symbiont metagenome | host: Chara braunii | reverse complement strand
CGCCGCCGAGAACCGCCGTATCGATGCCTGGATCCCGCAGGGCACGATGATCCGCGGCACGCTGGAGACGGCGGTCAATTCCGACCTTGCCGGCATGGTGAAGGCGATCGTCCGAGAGGATGTCTATTCCTTCGACGGCCGGCGCATCCTGATACCCGCCGGCTCCTCGCTGATCGGCGACTACAAGTCTGGTGTGGAACGCGGCCAGGAACGCCTGTTCATCGTCTGGACGCGCATGATCCGCGGCGACGGCGTTTCGGTCCAGCTCGGCTCCTACGGTACGGACCGTCTCGGCCGCTCCGGCATGACAGGTGTCGTCGATCGGAAATATTGGGAGCGGTTCGGACCGCCGGCGCTCCTGACCATGATCGGCGGGGKGACGCAATACATTGCCCAGCTCGGTCAGAAACAGGATCGCAACATCACGATCGTCAATACGGACGGAACCGTGACCAGCATTCCCCAGGATAACGGCACCACGTCACAGGATCGCGCGCGCGAGATCGCCTCCGAGACCATCGCATCGGGCATCCAGCAATTGGCGACCGAGGCCTTCCAGGATACGCGCAACATCAAGCCGACGATCCATATTGCTCAGGGCTCCGATATTACGGTGTTCGTGACGCGGGACCTTGATTTCTCGGATCTCTATCCGGACCCGGTGCGCGAAGAGTTCGACCGCTTGCGCAGAAAGAAGGCCGCCAAATGAACGCGCGCCTGTCGATCTCCGCCGAACAGCATTTTCTCTCCGAGGCGCTCGAACCCATCCGACCTTTTCTCGACGATCCCGTGGTGGTCGAGATTTCTTGCCAGCGCAGCAACGAAATCTGGCTCGAGCGGATCGGCCAGCTCAGCATGATCAGGCAAGAGATCGATGGGCTTGATCAGGAGGCGATCCGCCATATGGCGTCCCGCGCTGCCTCGTTCACCAAGCAGACCGTCAATGCCGAACGTCCGCTGCTCTCGGCGACGCTCACCGACGGCGAGCGCGTCCAGTTCGTGCTCAATCCGACGTCGGCCACTGGTCACGCCTTTTCCATCCGCAAGCAATTCATCCGACGCTTCGACCTCGACGATTACGAGAGAGCCGGAGCTTTCCGCTTCACCAAGGTGACGGGAGACGACTATATCGATGATGTCGATATCGAGTTATCGCGCCTGCTGCGGGCCGGAAGGACGCGCGCGTTTCTGGAGCTCGCGGCGATCAACCATCGCAGCATGTTGATCTCGGGCGGCACGTCCACCGGCAAAACGACATTCCTCAATACGATGCTGACGGCGATCCCGGACCATGAGCGTTTTATCCTGATGCAGGACACGGCCGAGCTTGAACCGCGCCAGGAAAACGTCGTCTCGCTGCTCGTCTCGAAAGGCGGCCAGGGCGAGGCGCGAGTCACGATGACCGACCTTCTGGCCTCTGCACTGCGCCTCAGGCCCGACCGGATCTTCATGGGCGAACTACGCGGCGACGAGGCTTTCGACTTCCTGAACGCGATCAACACCGGTCATCCGGGATCGATGTCGACCATCCACGCGAATTCTCCGCATCATGCCTTCAACCGGCTGTCGACCCTGGTGCTCAACAGCAATGTTCGCATGGAGCGCGACGACATCATCCGCTACATCCGCTCGATCATCCCGATCGTGGTCCAGTTGAAGAAGAGCGATGCTGCCGGCGGCCGCGGTGTCAGCGAGATCTATTTTGCAGACGAGGTGGACGAAGATGGCAAGCGTATCCACGGGCGCAGAGGCTGAACGCCCGAAGTGGACGAAGTTTCAGGAGGTCTCGGCCTTCACATTCCCGGTCGCCGTTCTCGGCGCCGTGCTGATATGGCTGCTGTTCTTCACGCTGATCTACGACCTGTACGTCACATCCTTCGGGTCGACCTCCTATTACGACTACATTGCGCAGGCCCGCGTTCTCGACAGTATTGCCTACACATGGTCGGTCATCCGCGCGCGAAACACCGTCGGACTCTCGATCTTGGCTCTAGTCCTGGCCTCGCCGTTTCTGTTTTTCCTTTTGTGCTTGTGGATGCTCAAAGGCGGCAGGGCGCTGTCGCGCAAGATCCTCTACCTCCTGCATATCCGGTCGATGTTCACCTTGATCGCGCATACCGCACTCATCTTCGCGGCTGCTTATGCCGCCGTGATCGTCTACGGCGTTGTCTTCTATCTCGTCGCAAGCAGAGCTGGTGGGTATGCCGCTATCGCCGATTATTATGGGGCCCATCTCGCGGCGATGTATCAGGTCCCCTTTGGAGCCACCGACGCGGCCGGTACGTTTCAGCGGCCGTCACGCCAGATAGTGCTTGCGGCGCTCGCCGGTCTGGCCGCGGCGGGAGCGCTGGTTGGGTTTCCGATTGGGGCGGCGATCCAGAAACGCCAGCGCATGATCATGGGCAAGGCGCGGCTGGCGACCCTGAAAGATGCCGCCGATTTCCGGCTGCGCGATAAGCACGGGATTGTGCTCGGTCTCAAGCAGGGCCTTCTTCTGCGCAACGATGGCGACCAGCATGTTATGGTCATCGGCTCGCCGGGACAGGGCAAGTCGCGCGGCTTCGTCATTCCGACGATGATGAGCTTCAAGGGATCGCAGATGGTCCTCGACATGAGCGGCGAGCTGTTCGAGGAGACGTCGGGCTATCTGAAGGACCGGGGCTACGAGATTTTCCTGCTGGCACCAGGATCCAAATTTACAGACGGTTACAATCCACTCGACCTGATCAGTGCCGATCCCAACCAGCGGATCACCGACCTGCAGAAACTGACGCAGATGTTGCTGCCGGAGCGCCTGCGGTCCGATTCCTCCGACTTCTGGGAGGAGAGTGCCAGAATTCTGCTCACGGCGATGCTCGGCTTCGTGCTTGAATGCCCTGATACCCGCAAGTCGCTGAGCGAACTCTACCGCATTCTCAATTCGATGTCGGACGAGCGGAAGGCGATCATCCAGCTGCTGGAAAACTACGAGGCGGTCCTTTCCGACCAGACCCGCATGCAGCTCACGAAGTTTGCCGGCCGGCACGAAAAACTCGGGGAAGGTATCGCGGCGGAGATCGTTGCCAAGCTCAATTTCTTACAGAACCCTCTCGTGGAGGCGCTGACCTCGATTACCACGATCCCGATCGACACGATCAGAACGCGAAAATTGGTGATCTTCATCCAGGCTGACTGGAACGCGATGCAGATCTACGAGCGACTGATCTCGATGTTCATCCAGCAGATGGCCGACAAGCTCGTGCAGATGGGACCGCTACGCAATGGCGAGCACGAAGTGCTGATGATGCTCGACGAGTTCGGCAATGGCGGCCGCATAGACACCGTGCTGACTCTTGCGCCGCTGATCCGCAAGAACGGCGTTCGCTTCGTCTTCATCCTGCAGGACGGTGCCCAGCTCGAGCGGCTTTACCAGCGCTCTGGCCAGAAGATTCTGATGGGAGCTTCGACGATCAAGCTGTTCATGAACTTCCAGAACCAGGAGGACGCGGCCGCCGTCTCAGCCGCCGCCGGAAGGACGACGGAGTGGGTAGAGCAGTCCTCCTATTCCCATCGGCATGGTCGCAGGCAACGATCGATCTCGAAGGTGCCGGTGTCGGTCGACCTTCTTCCCGTCAACACGTTGATGATGATGAAGCCGGAGGAAGCGATCCTTCAGGTCACCGGCATGCCGCTCATGCGCATCATGAAGCTCGACTCGGGTGGCGAGCGGATGTTTTCGAAGGTTCAGAAGTTCAAGCCAGTAATCAGGCCCTGCATGGAGCCGGTCGAGTGGACGATCGCTGATAGCGAGGCCGTCTGGCCCGGCGCGCCAGCGCCTGAAACAACGCCGTTCGCAAGAACGGCGAGCCAATTGTCGGGCGCCGGAATGGACGTCGATTTGGGTGCCATCGAGCGACCCCGGGAGGCACAGAGCGTCCGCTTCATCGTCAAGGAGGGCGTACGTCATGTCTATATCTCGTCGCTCGATGAACTTCGTCAGCGTCTGGATCTCGACGAAACGCGCGAAGCCGGCGTCTCGGAGGACGAGCCTCGGGAGGAAAACCAGAAAGCTGAGCAGAACAAGCGACCCGGTACGACGGCCAATCCCCCAGCAACGCGCCCAGCTGCGCGCGGTTCCGGTCCCATGGAGGTCGAGAACGTCCGTATCGAGATAGATCAGGCGAAGCTGGATCGTAATGTCTATCAGGGATCTCCACGACCTCGACATCGGCTTGATCGCACTTCGGATATCCAAGACGAGGCTGGAACTTCCCCTGGATCGGTCCTCCTGCGGCGACAGGAGGTCCGGGGCGCATTCGGAGCGGACATCAAGGCCTTGAACGACGCAATTTTTGAGCAGGCTGACGCGGGCTCGCTCGACCCGATGGAGTTGAACGCCGATGTCGAGCTCTTGATCGGAACCCTCTCCGGACGCTTGGCTGAGGACAGTTCGAAGGCATTTCTGCGCGAATTTGCCAATCTTGCTCGCGATCCGCTGCGCGAAGACAGCGCGCGACATGACGACGCCGACCGGGTTGAATAGGCGGTAAGTGCCGAAATGGGGAATACGCGCCTGAGATTGGGATGGGACATTTGCCAGTTTTAATTTGGGCTGACGGAAGGAGAAGATGCATGGCCGAAATCAGATACCTCGCAAATCGAAATTTCTATAAAGACGACGGTTTCGAACGGATTGTCGCGGCAGCCAAGGCTAACGCCGGCCGCTGGCTGATGATCAAGGAGCGTGTCGTGGAGAAGCGCGCTATCAAGGCACAACTTTTACGCCGGGGAGTAGGTGTAGATGAGGACCACCTGTTTCCGACGGACCTGACGCCGACGATCGCCGAACTCGCGGAAGGGCTTGTGTCCGCCATATTCGGCAGCTGCCCACCGGAGATACGATCCCGTGCTCAGGTGGCTCTGATCGAGGCAGCGGAATCCGAGCTTGATGGCGAGTGGGCACACCCATCCCGGGGCGCCTGAGAGCCGCCCAAGATATTTCTACCACGTGGATCATCGACCCGGCGTTCCGCCGCAAGTTTCAGCGATCTCCTAACTTGTCGACGACCCACGCCTGCAGCCGCCGCCCAGTATTTTCAGAATTCGGTCCGGTAAGGTCCTCCGGAAAAATGCCGAAGATTGGCCCGAGGTGCTTCATTCGCGGAATGGTTTTTTCCTTGGCCTCCCGATATTCCTCCGTCTCCATCCCGAAGGCCTCAACGAGGAGTCTGCGCGGTGGGTGATCTCTATATGCAATTTCCAAGACGAAGTCTGGTCTGCAAAGACCTATGGGCGTTTCCGACGCGAAGAGTGGCTTGATAATGGAGATCCGGAGTTCTGGCGCAGCGTCGAAGAGCGATTGCTGAAGCCAGAATAGCAGATGGGAAACGTCACGCTCAAATCCGGACTCGACGGGGAAAAGCGTATCGCCGTTGTAGACCGGCTGGGCGTAGGCCTGCACAGCCCGAGCCGGGCCTTCATCGTCTTCCTGAAAATCCACGTTCAGAAGGGTCAGAAATGGCCCTCGACTTGCCGGATCGCCGCGGAGCGGCTGTCGAACCTTCGCAAGGATGTCCATTGTTCGCGAGGAAGATGCTGGCATGATCGCCTGCGTGGATACGCTGGTTGAGAACAGCAGCATGAACCCGGTGCGGCGAAGTCCTTCAAGCCAGTCGGGGCGGGAGGTCGCAAGCAACCGTTGCCAACGGCTGTCGGGATTCCAATAGTCCGCAGCCCAGGTCGATAGAAGCGCATTTAGTGTCCAGGTCCTGAGCACCCTGAGTTCCCTCGCGGCCGAGCGCAGCCGGGCGAGCTGATTGCCGAGTTTGAGATCGGGCTCGTCCTGTAGCGGCGGGACCACGTTGGTGCCCGCCTTCTCGAGCATTCGCCACAGGATGCCTCCGAGTCGTGATGGCCGGTCGTTTCGTTCTGTCGACCGGGAGGGATCTTGACCTGAGACATCGGCAAGGCGGATGGGAATGGCGGGAAGTGCATCGATGTAGGTGCGATCCGATCTCGGCAGTGGGCGAAGATGAAAGCTACGATCGAAGAGGGCGGGGTCGGCGTCCTTGTCGACATGGAATGGACAGGATGGCGCGTGATTTGGTCGCTTGTCGTGTCGGCCGGGGACCTCATCCTTCGCGGTTAGCCGTCGCAGGGTAAACGTGCGTTCCTGCTGGATCGGGGCAAGTAGCGGCTGGTGTCGCCCGCCCAGACAGTCGCATTCGATCCAGCCATTCATAACCTTGACGCGCCGGATAATCGCAAGCGCGATCACCTCGTCGTCGTTGGAGGCAGCGTTGCCGTACCATGCCCGTAACGCGACCGCCTCGCGGTCGCTCAGTTCAGACAACACATGGGTCGAGCTGTTGCGGACCACGATACGCATGGTTTGCCGTCAATATCCGATCGACCAAAGGCTGAAGCCGAGATATCCGACACCCGCGGCACCAGCGACGGCGATGGCCGTCTCCGCCCAACCGCGAATGTCCCAAAAGCTGCCTTTCCCTGTGCGAGCACCTTCAATCGCAACGGACAGGAAGATGTAGGAGGGGATGACCATCGCATAGCCCAGGGTCAGACTATCTCTAAAGGCCACCCGAGCAGCGACGAATGCGAGTGCCAGGAACAGGGCCGCTATTCCTAACCGCCGCGTGTCAAACCGATAGCCAAACCGCTCGAGCCACACCATCAGTTTTCTCCCTTTGATAGAACCGACAAAAATTTAACCGCAGTTAAAGTTTGGCGCAATTGGAGATTGGTGTACAAACACGGGGAAACATCAATAACAGCGGGAAGCAGGGCCTGACTGGAGCATCCTTCTCGCGGCGTGCAATCGGTCTCTTGCACCGGCTGTCGGCCGCGGTGTATTGAGCGTAACGGACTTGTGAACAGTCGCATGCTAGAGATGAACAACAACCGTTTGCGCTTACCTTCTTGGTCTCAGAATAACGTCATGCATCGAATGAGCGGTAGAACTCTGAAATATTCAAGCAGCTGTCGGCGCGCTCTCGCTTCCCCTTATCGGCGCCTACCGTACGGCGACGCGTTCATGGACCCTCCGGGTGAGGATATCATTCGATGACGCGGGTGAGGGACGATGGCGCTGATCAGCTTTCGAACATGGTTGACCTGAAGTCGCTCTCCTTTCAGGAGCGGCTCGCCATCGGTCTGATGCGATTGAAGGCCCAGCGCCGGTTGACGAACAAGGACCTGGCCGAGCAGCTCGGCGTGTCGGAAGCCTATATGTCTCAGGTCACCCGCGGCATGCGGGATGTCAAGCTGTCGACCCTCGACAAGATGCAGCGCGAGTGGAATGTCACGATCGAGGATTTGTTCAGGGTTTCGGACAGTGACCTTGCTCGGATAGCGGCATGGCGAGCCCGTCGCAGGAAAAAGAAAGCCACTGACGAGCCGACGTAAGTTCTGGCGCGTGACACGCATTCGACGCGGGCTAGTGATTCAGGTTGAACCAGAACCTTTGCTTCACGCCTTGTTCGTCAGGAATATCGAAGAAATAGGGATCCGCGCGGCGCGGCCGCCGCGTCGCGATCTGCTCAGTGCAGCTATCGCCTCGATCGCCGAAGGTCCGCCGTATCACGGCTCCCCTTAGGTCGGCGTCAGAAGCGCGCTGACCGGCAGACCGGCAAATATCGACGGTCTTGATGCATTGATCGGGCTCGCCTCCCCCGCCGTTGTTTCCTTGCGAGCTATAGCCCACCGTCGTTCCTACCGGGCAGTCTTCGTAGGTTTCGTGACCCGGCTTGCCGGCATTGGCCTCATGGCAGATTGGCCACGAAAACCCCGGCTCCTTCATGGCCGCAATGAGCTTTGTCATGGGCGGAACGCAGTAGGGAACCCCGTGCCAAGACGGGTTCTGCGACGCCGCGCAAAGGAGAACTTGGCATCCCCAGGATGCATCCTCGGCATTCGCCGGGGTCGCCGATGGCGCAGAGGCCGAACTAACTATGATTGCGGCCAATATCAGCGTCGGTCTCATTGTTCGCTCCTTCAGATTGTTCATTGAATCTGCGTCCAGGCGCCGTCAATTTTCGCAAAGGAAAGGACGCCCGGTTGCCTGGCCCCGGCAAATGACCCCGTCGTCGTTGTAATGATGCCAGCGCACGTCACACCCGGCGCGGCTTGACGCGGTTTGCATTCAGAAATCCGCATTGACCGCCCCGACTTCGCAATTGCGGCGCTCGCCTCATCGTCGTTGGGAGCGTCACCGCTCGTCTTCTGTAGCGCTTCGTCTTTTAGCCGGGTGATCTCGTGTTCGAGATCGATCTCCTGGCCGCTCTTCCTCACTTCGTTGATCGCATAGCCGCCGAATGCGCCTAACAGGAAGGCGATTACCGCCGCTAGGACCGCGCCACCGGAAAGCTTGTTCATCGCCAGCTTCAGTATCCCTCGATCCCAAGGCGTTTCAGGATGGCGGCCGGATCGGTCTCGCAGTCTCTCTTCCACTCACTATGCTTTGCACAGGCATAGGCGTACTGGCTGAGATCGGCTGATGAGAGATCGGCAAGCCTGTTGCCGACAGCTTTCCACCGTTGCACCTCGGCAGGATCGCAACCCGCCCCTCCGGCTCCGCAAAAGCCGGGATCGCGCTGCTCGATCTGCTTCTGTGTGGCGCCGTCCTGCGCGATCGCTACCGAAGCGGAGCCGGACATCAATATGAGCGCTACAGCGGTTCCAATAATGCGGTTCATTCAACCTCCATGTGCTTCATTAGGTGTCAGTGACTTGGCGGGGCCCACGGGCAAGGGCAGGGGCAAGTCGCCGTCAGGTTCCAGTGAAGAGGCCCTCGATTTGTCCCCGGTCGCCACCGACGCGGTGTAGAGCCAAGGAGGAAGAAGATCCGGCGACGACCAGACGCCGTATCCGAGGCCGCGGGCCTTCCTCTCGATATCGAAATAGGCGGGGACCTGAGGTTCGCCGCGGTAGTTGAACGCGTAGCCAATGCCTTCTGCAATAGCCGTGGCGGCGAGGTTCGTCTCACCAACAAAGCAGTGCGCGAGGACCAGACCGTTCGCGTCGCGAGCAATGGGTGCGCAGTTGACGTCCTGCCCAAGTGTGCGGAGGATCATCCAGGCCCGCGAAACTTGACCTGCCGGCCAGTCGACGCCATCGCTTGTTGCTGTTTGTTCGAGGCGAGGGGCTTCGTATCCTGCAAGCCGCACGGTTTGTCCGCTCTTCCTGAATTCAAAGGTTGTGGCGTCCACGACCTGGACTTTTCCGAAGATCTGCCGGGGGATATCGGCCGGTCTGTTTTGCGCCGAAGCGGCGGTCGCCGTCATCATCATCAGCAACATCGACAATGATGCACCTCTCATCGCTGCGCTCCCGCTTGGCCGGCCAGGACTGCGACGGGATGAGGCATGTCGGAGTAGGCCCAAAGGCCTGCGCGTGCCGATCTTGCACTTTCTTCAGCCACCCTGTAGCCGGGAACGATCAAATGGCCGCTGGTGTCGACGGCGGCGAATCCCCACCCCTCGGCAATCATATAGGTCGCCAGATCATAACGCCGCTGGCCTGATGTCGTTTGGCAGGCCACCACAGCATTGTTTTGGTCGAGATCCTTGATCGTCGCGCAGACGGGCTTCGTGTCCTTGATCAATGCCTGTGCCATGATCAGATTGAGCTCTCCGCAGTCCCTGATGACGCCGGGAGAAATCGTGACAGAGGTTCCGCGGAGACACGTTTGCAGGCCGTAAAGACGATATCGCCGCCCGGCGGAAAGCCAGGTGTCGCCGGTTTCGAATTGCGCTTGCACCGGAAACGGGACAAATTGGGTTCGATCGCTTTCTTGGCTGCCTGCGGTAGTACCTTCGCTCTTAAGCGCCTGAATAGGGATGATCGGCGCCTGGAGGCGAGGAGGTTCTGGGTGGCTCGTCCCGGCGAGCATCGGCATGATCGATATGCCTGCAAAGAGGCCGGAAGCTGCGAGCGTGGACATCAACATCAGGAACCTCATCGCGATCAGTTCATGGAAGGATTGGCGCGATAGCGCTCACCGTAGGGATGCGTGAAGTGGGCGTTCGCCCAGATTCCAGTCTTTGTTCTCTTCGCGTTTTCCTCTGCCTGCGCATATTCCGGGAATATCGCGCGGCCGGCACGGTCACGGGCAGCAAACGCCAATCCCTTGGCGATAAGCACCTCCGAAAGCGATTGTGCGTCGCCGTCCTTCACGAAAAAGCACTCGGCAAAGCGCACAGTCGGCGTGCCTGTGTTTTGCCCGAGGAAATGGCACGGAAATGCGTTGCCAGCGACCGCCTTGGCTTCGCCGAGCGTGGCGGTCAAACCGGCGAGTGAAACCATCGCGCATGTCGTCCGCAGGCCAGCGAATTCC
>BFBZ01002363.1_pt1 | contig 10330 bp, 10 predicted proteins | sample 1888401 | NCBI WGS metagenome assembly BFBZ01 (sample SAMD00112614, study PRJDB3348) | symbiont metagenome | host: Chara braunii | reverse complement strand
GACGGCCGATCACGGTGAGGCGGACGCCGTTGCGTACCAGCGACTCCACCTCGCTGGCGAGATAGACCCGCAACAGCGCCATCAAGGCGGCGACCTCGGCACGCGGGCGTCGCCAATTGTCGCTGGAGAACGCATACAGCGTCAGGGTCCCAATGCCCTGGTCGGGCGCCGCTTCGACGACGCGCCGGATCGCCTCGACCCCCGCCTCGTGCCCGCGCAGCCGCGACAGGCCCTTGCGCGTCGCCCAGCGGCCGTTCCCGTCCATGATGATGCCGACATGCAGGCCATCCACCACAGCAGGCGATTTAGGTTGCAGACTACTTTGCATTGCAAAGCTCCAGGTCAAAAAAGTGCGATGCGCGATTCAGATGCGGCCCGGGATCAGGCCGACCGACGATGGCGTATGTTCCTTGCCGGCAGCCGCCGCGGCGTCGCGGACGAGGCGCTCGAGCACGGCGAGATAATCGAGGAAGCGGCGGCGTCCCGCTTTGGTCAGCCGGCAGGTGGTATGAGGGCGATTGCCCTCATACCCCTTGGTGACCTCGACGAGACCGGCTTCCTGCAGCACCTGCAGATGGCGCGACAGATTGCCGTCCGTCAGCCCGCAGAGCTGCTTGAGGTCAGCAAAAGCCAGACCCTTCGGGTGCGCCATCAGCGAGGTGAGCAGGCCGAGCCGTGCCTTCTCGTGGATGACGCGATCGAGGCCGTCATAGGAGAACGGCGCGCTGCCGTCAGTCTTCGACATCGGACTCTCCGGTCGCAAAATACAGAATGCCCGCCATCAGCCCCTGTCCGATCGCGAACGGAAGCCCCATCGTCCAGGGCGACAGCGCATGCGTGGCGCTGCCGACCAGCAGCACGGCGAAGCCGGCCATGAAATAGAACGCCCCGGCAAGCGCCACCGTGCGTGGCAGCGAGCGCACCGACGCGAACACGCCGAGCGACATCAGGATCTGCCACAGGCCCGGCAGCATCCACAGCGCCTCCGGCGCGAACTTCCACAGCAGCACCGCGAGCAGCACGCCAGCGATGCCCGCTGGCAGGAACTGCTCGACCGCCTGATGAATCATCGCGTCCGCAAGGCCGGAATGATGCCGGCGCGACCGCGCCCGCATCTCGAACCAGATCATCGTCAGCGACACGCAGGCTGCCGCCGCCCATCCGAGCAGGAACGTCCACGCGTCGGCCGTCGGGTCGCGCAGAAACAGCTGCTGAAGCAGCGCAGTGACCAGCGCTACGGCCGAGGTCGCGGCCATCGTCGCCGGCCCGTAGCCGCGAAATGCCGTGCCCGCCGCAAGCTGGCTGCGGATCGCGATGATGTCCGCCAGCGCCTTATCGAGGTCGCGCATGTCTCACCTGAGGCCCGGAACGGCTCGTTTAACTTTGCAATACAAAGTATATACGAACGCAAAGTCGATGCAAGCCCGCGCGATTCCGGAAGCGCGCCTGCGTCAGCCGCTGGGCCGCGCGTGCCGACCCGCTCCGTAGAGGCGTCAGTAATACTGATACCGGTGCACGCGGCGCGGCGGCGGCATGTCGACATAGACCGAGGGGCCGCGGCGGGCAGGATCGAACGCGACGCGCGGATTGATGCCACAGCCTGCATTGCGCCCGGAGGCACTCGCCCGGCATTGCTCGAAGGTCTGATAGGAGCAGTCGCCGGGGTAACCGACGCCTCGGCCCTGCACACACCAGGGATAGTCGTAACCGCCTGCGGAGGCCGGCGCGATACCGCCACCAAGTGCAACGCCGACGAGGCCGGCTGCCATCATCATAACCTTGCGCATGATCTGTTCCTCTTTTGGCCGGAGGGTTGCACCACACCGGCATGGTCAAAAAACGACAAATCGGCGGAACGGATCACCAACCAAGGCCGTGACGTGTCGCATGCGCGGCACGTCACCTTCAGCCCTCGACGCCCGTCTCGCGGGCCGGCGCCTCATCGAAGACCCGTCGCGGCACGCGGCCCAGCGATGGCGGCGTCGCCAGGTCGACTCATTCGACCTTCAGGCCGGCGAACTCGACGACCTTCTTCCACTTCTCGGTCTCGGCGGCGATCTGGGCGCCGAACTGCTCCGGCGACTGGATCAGCGGCTCGCCGCCGAGATCGACCAGACGGGCCTTGATCTCGGGCTCGGCCAGGATGGTGTTGACCTGCTTGTTGAGCTTCTCGACGATCTCCTTTGGCGTGTTCTTCGGCGCGCCGATGCCGAACAGCGCGCTCGCCTCGTAACCGGGTACGGTCTCGGCGACGGCCTGGACGTCCGGCAATTGCGGCGAACGCTGCTGCGTGGTGACGCCGAGCGCTCGCAACGAGCCGGAGCGGATGTGCTGGATGATGGAGGGCATGTTGTCGAAGATGACCTGCACCTGGCCGCCGAGCATGTCGGTGATCGCGGGCGCCGCGCCGCGATAGGGCACGTGTTGCATCTTGGTTCCGGTCATCGCCATGAACATCTCGCCCGACAGATGCACCGAGGTGCCGTTGCCGGACGAGGCCATGTTCACCTTGCCGGGGTTTGCCTTGAGATAGGCGATGAACTCGGCGACGTTCTTGGCCTCGATGTCCTTGTTGACGGTCATCACGTTGGGGACGCGGTTGAACGAGGCCACCGGCGCGATGTCGCGGACGAAGTTGAACTTGAGATTGGTGTAGAGGCTCGCATTGATGTAGTTGGCCGGATTGACCAGCAGCACGGTGTAGCCGTCGGCCGCCGCGTTCACGACGGCATCGGTGCCGATATTGTTGCCGGCCCCCGGCTTGTTCTCGACGATGAACTGCTGACCGAGCGTCTCGGACAGCCGCTGGCCGATCAGCCGCGCCAGGATGTCGGTCGCGCCGCCCGGAGGATAACCCACCACGAAGCGGACGGGACGGGTGGGATAGTCGGCCGCGGACGCCTTGCGAACGGCAGCGATGGACGGGACGGCGGAGGCGATCAGACCAAGCGCGGTACGACGTGAAATCATGCGTTTCCTCAGGCATTATCGTTGAGCGGCGGTTAACGAGCCGCCGGGATCGATTGTAGCAGAGTGCCGCGATTGCGGCGAGATCGATGCCCCATCAGGAGGGAAGAGCCCCATGCCGGTCAAGGTCGATGCGCTCGATCATCTGGTCATCAATGTCGCCGACGTGGACCGCACGACGGCGTGGTACCAACAGGTGCTGGGCATGACGGTCCAGGTGTTCGATCCCGGACAAGGCAAGGCGAGGCGCACGTCGCTGCTATTCGGGAACCAGAAGATCAACGTGCGACCGAAGGACGCGGACAAGGTCGATTGGTTCACGGCCGACCATGTCGCGGCCGGCAGCGACGACGTTTGCTTCCTCACCACCAGCACCCCCGACGAGGTGGTGGCGCATCTCGAGGCGCTCGGCATTGCCATCGAGGAGGGCCCGGTCGCCAAGCAGGGCGCGCGCGGCACGCTGCGCTCGGTGTATTGCCGCGATCCCGACGGCAGCCTGATCGAGATCTCCTCGTATCAGGATTGAGCCGAGGCCGCCCTTAGGTCATTTCGTCACGGTCTCGCCGCTCTTGTCCATTTTCGCGATGATCTCGCTGCGCGACCATCCGGTCAGTTGCGCGAGATCCGTCGCCTGCGTGGCGAAACGTGCGGCGAGACTGTCCCGGTAGGTCTTCGCCGCGGCACAGGACGCCTCGCCGCGCCAGGGATGGTGCTGGACATAGCGACCCTGGAAATTGCTGCGGTCCTTGGTCTCGGCGAAGACGATGTCCTCGGGGAAGGACTTCGCATCGTAGCGCACGTGCAGCCGGGTCACGAAGGCGCTGGCTCCGGCCGTGCCCCGGCGGAGACTGAAGGCGGTGTCATCGTCGCTGCCGATCCAGCGCGCGCCGAGCTCGACCAGTTCCTTGTTGCTCATGGGATCGGCGGCGCAGGGGTCGCACCATCCCATGTCCCAGGCATATTCCACGAACACCGCCTGCATGTTCTCGCGCGCGACCGCCCGCTCGAACAGCGCCTTGTAGAACGGCCCGAACTCGTCCTTCACATAGAGCGGAACATCGATATCGGATGGGATCTTCACCGTTCGATAGTTGGCCGCCTCGATGCGGCCGCTCCTGGTGAGCGCATAGATGATCAGGTCCTGCGGTCCCCTGGCGTTGACCGTGCCGAGCCGCAGCGGCACCATGAACTTGGCGCTCCGGTAGCGCACCTGCAGGGGCCGCAGGGAGCCGTTGCCGATCCCCTTCATCCGCTCGACATTGACCTTCGCGACGAAGAACCGCATGCCCTGCCTGATGTAGCTGCCGAGCACGGCCTCGGCGCCTTGCGGGATGCGATAGTCGTTGTCGGTCAGCCAGCGCGTCAGTCCGTCGCTCTCCTGCGCCGACAGGATCAGCACGTCGTATTCGGCGACGTCGTAGCTGGCCTCGACGGTGACGCCGTAGTTCCGCCGGGTCATTTCGTAGACAGCGCCTGCCATCATCGGCGCCGCCGGCATCGCCCGCGCCGCAACGACGACCGGCGCGCATGGATCGGCATCATGATATTCGACCAGCCGCGGCGCGGTGTATTTGTCGAGATGGTCGATGGTCTTCGGCTCGACCACGCCGATCTGCTTGCGCTCGATGAAGGTCGGCACGGGGACGACCACCGCGAACTCCTTCACGTCGCCCTCGAAGTCGCTGGCCATCGTGATCGCCGTCTGCTCGCCGTCGCGGGCCAGCACGACCTTCGATGACTGGTTGAACAGCTTCGCGTCGGCCTGGGCGACATAGAAGCCGCAAAAGGCATTCGCGGGCGCCATCGCTGCGTTCGCCAGGATCGCGGCGGCCGCGACGCCGGTGCGGAAGAGCTTGCTGTAACGCAGGGTCATGTCGACACTCCTTCGGGAACGGGCGAACGCCAGGAAAAGCGGGTCTCAGGGACGAGCCGGTCGAGCAGCAGCGTGAGCGGCGACAGCGCGATCAGCGACACGTAGAGCGCCGGCCGCATCTGCATGGCGAAGGTGAGGTAGTGCGCCGCGACCGCAACGCTCAGCGCGAACAGCAGCCGGCCGACGCGCGAGTCCGGCGAGGTGCGCGGGTCGGAGATCATGAAGAAGGTGAAGATCAGCAGCGAGCCGCTCTGCAACTGATGCAGCGGAATCGCCAGGGGATCGCCGAGCCAGGCGGCACGCAGCAGCAGCAGTGCGGCATGGCTGGCGAAGAAATAGACTGCGATGTCCGCGCGTCGGGAGGCGCCGAGCACCAGGATCGCGAAGAAGCCGGCGAGGCTCGCGAACCAGATCTCCGTCCCCCATTGGCCGGGCGAGATCCACACGCCCTTGGAGCTGAACAGCAGCACCACGATCGCCAGCCCCGCCGGGTTGAACACGTGCTTGCCGTCGACGCGCAGCACGAATTTCGAGCCGATGGCGATCACGGCTGCCGCCGCATGCAGCCACAGCGCGTCGGCGCGCAGCAGCAGGCTGAGCGACAGGCCGGTGATCAGCGGTGACTTGAGATCGAGCGGCGCGCCGGAGATGCGGCAGCAGACCACTTGCGTGAGCAGCGCCATGGCGACCGCGACCACGCTCGCTGCGGGACGCGCGCCGAAATCGATCATGGCGAAATTGATCGCCAGCAGCGTCGCCAATGCCGCGATCTGGAAATAGCGGGCATCGGGCAGCCGCCATGGTCGTGGCTCGGCCTGCATGCAAACCTCCGGGCGTGTCTTGCCGCGCCATTGGTCGCCCGCGAACGGAGACGGGTTCAATCCCGATTTGATCGCGACGGCGCAAGGTGGCAGAAGATGACGACGAGAACGAAGCGGCCGGAGACAGGCCGTACTCAAGAACGACGGGAGCGAAGATGACGGGAACGACGATGGCAGCGGGCACGGTGACGCCGTTCGACGGCATGGACGTGCCGTGGCTGTTGAAGCTGCGCAGCGAGACCCGGCGCGATCATCCGTTCCTGATCTCGGCGCCGTTCGAGGCACCGGCGCGCCGCTGGACCTATGGCGAGTTTCACGAGCGTGTCGGCGCATTGGCGGCCGGGCTGGTCAAGCGCGGCGTCCAGCCCGGCGATGCCGTGCTGATCCATCTCGACAATTGCGTCGAGGCGATGCTTGCCTGGTTTGCCTGCGTCGAGCTGGGCGCGCTCGCCGTCACGACCAACACGCGCTCGGCAGCCGCCGAGATGAGCTACTTCGCGGAGCACTGTCGCGCGGTGGCTGCGATCACGCAGCCGGCCTATGCCGAGATGATCGCAGCGCATTGCCGCGGTCTCAAATGGATCGCCGTGATCTCGCACGATCCGGGTCAGGCGGAGGCGTCGGCCGTCGAACGAGGCGAGCGCTTCGAAGCGCTGTTTGCCGACAGCGCCGATCGGCCGCGGCGGCCGGCCGATCCGCTGGCGCCGTGCAGCGTGCAATACACCTCGGGCACGACATCGCGGCCGAAGGCGGTGCTGTGGACGCATGCCAACGCGCTGTGGGGCGCCAAGGTCAACGCCGTCCATGAGGATCTGCATCAGGGCGACGTGCACCAGACCTATCTGCCGCTGTTCCACACCAACGCGCTGGCCTATTCGATGCTTGCCACACTCTGGGTCGGCGCGACCTGCGTGATCCAGCCGCGCTTCTCCGCGCGCCGGTTCTGGAGCGCGGCGCTCGAGCATGGCAGCACCTGGACCTCGACCATCCCGTTCTGCATGAAGGCGCTGCTCGACCAGGAGGTACCGAAGCATCACAAGTTCCGGCTGTGGGGCACGGCGGTGTCCGAGCCGGCCGCCTTCGCCAAGTTCGGCATCAAGATCATCGGCTGGTGGGGCATGACCGAGACCATCACCCACGGCATCGTCGGAGAGGTCGATCAGCCGAACGCGCCAATGTCGATCGGCCGCGCGGCGCCGGAATACACCATCCGCATCACCGACGATGACGGCCGGCCGACCGAGGTCGGCGCCACCGGCAATCTCGCCATCAAGGGCGTGCCCGGCCTGTCGCTGTTCGCCGAATATCTCTACAACGACGAAGCGACGCGCACGAGCTTCGATGCCGACGGCTTCTTCCTGACCGGCGACCGCGTCACGCGCCTGGCCGACGGCTTCATCAAGTTCGGCGATCGCACCAAGGACATGCTCAAGGTCGGCGGCGAGAACGTCGCGGCGTCCGAGATCGAGCAGGTGATCATCACCGTGCCCGGCGTACGCGAGACCGCCGTCGTCGCCAGGAAGCATCCGATGCTGGACGAGGTGCCGGTCGCGTTCGTGATCCCGCAGCCCGGGATCGCGCGCGACGAACTGCCCGAGAAGGTGCTGGCCGCCTGCCGCGCCGGGCTCGCCGACTTCAAGGTGCCGCGCGAGGTCAAGCTGGTCGACGAGATGCCGCGCTCGACCCTGGAGAAGGTCGCAAAGGCCGAGCTGCGCAAGCTGCTGGATTGAGCGCCGCGTCAGCCCATCGTGACGCGGATCGGCAGCTTCTTCGGTCCGTTCACGAACGTTGCCCGCGTCATCAGCACCGGCCCCGCCGGCGACAGCGACGTGAGCCGCGGCAGCAGTTCCTCGAACAGGATGCGCATCTCGAGCTTGGCGAGATGCTGGCCGAGGCAGAGATGCGTGCCATAGCCGAACGCGACGTGGCGGTTCGGCTTGCGGTCACAGCGGAACGTGTCGGGCTGCTCGAACACCGCCTCGTCGCGATTGCCTGACGCGTAGCACAGCATCAGCCAGTCGCCCTTGGCGATCCTGCGGCCGCCAAACTCGGTGTCGGCGGTGGCGCTGCGCATGAAATGCTTGACCGGCGTCATCCAGCGGATCGCCTCGTCGACGAGACCCGGGATCAGCTCGGGATTGGCTTTGACGCGCGCGAACTGCTCGGGATCTTCCGCCAGCGCCCAGATCGCGCCTGCCGTGGACGACGACGTCGTGTCGTGACCCGCGGTCGCCACGATCATGTAGTAGCTGGTGCGGTCGTGCAGCGGCATGTCCTCGCCATTGATCCTGGCGTTGGCAATGACGGTGGCGAGATCGTCGCGCGGATGAGCCTTGCGGTCTTCGGTGATGCGCTGGAAGTAGGCGGCGAAATCGGCCACCACCGCCTGCAGCATCGCCGCGAACACCTCGGCCGACAGCGCCTCCCGCACCCGCGCCGTGTCCGGATCCTGCGGGCCGAACAGCTCCTGCGTCAGCTTGAGCATGCGCGGCTCGTCCTCCTCCGGCACGCCGAGAATCTCCATGATCACGTGCAGCGGATAATGGAGCGCGACGTCGGCGACGAAATCGCAGACGCCGCCATTCGCCGCGGCCTTCGCCGCCATGCGGCCGACGGTCGCCCGCGCGATCTCGCGAATGCGCGGCTCGAACTTGGCGATGTTGGCCGGCATGAACCAGCCCTGCGTCAGCGCGCGATATTTCGGATGGTCCGGCGCATCCATCTGCACCAGCGAACGCACGAGATTGGGCTGGCCGGTAATCTTGTGAACGCGCTCCAGCACCGCCTTGTTGGTCAGCGTAGTCGCACGGTCGGCATTGTGGAACAGATCGTTCTGACGGCTGATGGCGAGAATGTCAGCGTGCCGCGTCACCACCCAGAACGGATCGAACGCATCGAGCTCGGCCCGCCCGAGCGGATTGTTGGCGCGCAGCCAGCGATAGGCATCATGGATGCGGTGGTCGGCATAACAGGCCGGATCGACCAGCGCGGCGGCGATGTGCCCGGGAATGACCTCGCCGGCCTGTTCGGCTGCGCCCATGCTGCTCCTCCCGCCTTTCACCGATTGGCGGGTAGGATAGTGCGCCTCGGCCGAGATGCACTTGCGTCGAGCGGCTACCCTCGGGCGATGGATGCGCTCTCAGGCGATCGCGTCAATGCGCGCCCATCGCGACCGGGCGGAACGCCTGTAGCAGCTGCTGGTCGAGCTTCGGGCCCATGTTCTCCATGATCTGGAACGCGCGCGCATGGGTGAAGGCCGGCCGATAGGCGCGGTGCTCGATCAGCGCGGCGTAGATGTCCACGATCGTGGTGAGGCGCACGATGTCGCTGATCTGCTCGTTGTGCAGCGCGTCGGGATAGCCGGAGCCGTCGAGGAATTCGTGGTGATGCAGGATGACGTCGAGCATCTCCGGCGGGAAGCCGCCCTGCCGCCACAGCGCCTCGTAGCCGCGGCGCGGATGCTGGCGAAGCAGCGCGATCTCTTCCGCCGTCAGCTTGCCCTGCTTGTCGAGGATCGCGACCGGGATGAACGCCTTGCCGACGTCGTGCAGCAGCGCCGCGCGGACCAGCCGGCGCTGGTCGTCGTCGCGCATGCCCAGATGAATCGAGAAGCCGACCGCAAGGCCGGTCACGAACAGGCAATGCCGATAGGTGTCGTTGTGATGACAGCCGACCACGGTCATCCATTCGCGCAGCGAGGAGTGCTTGATCGCCTTCAGGATCTTGTTCTCGGCCGCGACGATGTCCTCCATCGTCAGATGCGCGCCAGTGGGCAGCTTCTCGAAGATCTTGACCATGATGGCCTGCGCGGCCTCGACGCCGCGATTGAGCAGCTTGCCGCGATCGGTCTCGTCATAGCCGTCGTCGGCGGGAAGCGCCGAGCGGATGCGCTGCAGCACGTCGGCGGGGCTGAACGGCCGCGCGATGGTATCGGTGGCGCCGAGCGCCCATGCCTGCATGGTGGCGTGGTGCAGCGCCTCCGCGAGCACGAACAGCCGCGGCACGTCGCTATAGGCGCGCGACGACAGCTTCTTGCGCACCCGCTGCACGCTCTCGGGCGAACGCAGGTTGATGTCGACGATGACGCCGGAGAAGCGGTTGCCGGGGTTCTCGGGGATTTCGGTGGTCGGCATCATGTCGACGTCGCCGACCGAGCGCAGGATGCGCGCCAGCTCGCTGCTCTGGTCACCGCGATCCGACGCGAGCAGGAGATGGCGCCTGTTCGCGGTCTGGGTCACGGTCTGCTTGGCTGTCGCGCTCATACGTGCTCGCCCCCTGCGGTTTGCTGCCCATGCAAGTTACCGGGATACGGGTTCGTCGCGGCTTAAGCCGATCATTCAAGCTGTATCGTTTCAGGTGAGCGAGACGTTAAGAGGATCATTCAAATCGTGCCGCGCGAGAACCTGACCGCAGCGCAAAAAAGACCCGCCGGAGACGAGCTCCGGCGGTTCCCAGATACAGGAATGGTCTCGCGACGACGCTAGGCCCTCATCGCCGCCTTGACCGCTGCGGCGGTGATCGGCAGCGAGCGCAACCGCGCGCCACAGGCGTTGTAGATGGCGTTGCCGAGCGCTGGCGCGACCACGGTCACCGCGGGCTCGCCGACGCCGGTCGCCTTCTCGCCATTGGCGATCACGGCGATCGCGACCTCCGGCACCTGGCTCATCCG
>BFBZ01002381.1_pt1 | contig 10334 bp, 10 predicted proteins | sample 1888401 | NCBI WGS metagenome assembly BFBZ01 (sample SAMD00112614, study PRJDB3348) | symbiont metagenome | host: Chara braunii | reverse complement strand
CCACCGCCAGCACCACAAGGTGTTCGTTCCTGGTATTGGTCCTCACCTGCGACATCCAGTAGAAATCGCCGCTGATAGTGGCTTTTGGCTTATAAAGCACAAAATAATGTTCTAGGGCCTTTTGCATTTCCTCCTGCGGTGGCAGGATGCTGCGCTGGATCCGGCGCGCATAATTGATGCTGTCTTCTATATCCTTGTTCTTTTCCTCGATGATGCCCTTTTGCCGGGCCAGCTGCTTGTTGGATTCGGCCAGCGACAGGCGCGCGATGATCTCTTTTTTTGTGAGGTTGGTGCGTGTATTGATGAGCAGGATGGTGAACAGCGCTACGGAAGCCGTGAGCATGCCACCGTTCATTAGGATCTCGGAAAGGTGCAGGTGGCTGTTGAACCGGAACAGGATAATATTGGCCAGGAACGAGATGCCCACCACCACGATAGAATACACGGGGCGCCACAGTACGAACATGCCCGCGCCAATAAATAAGGCGATATAGGCGAATGTATGCTTCTGTAGCTCCGCAATATCCATGACGCTGTACATATAAGCGTTCTGCAGGGTGATCCCCAGGAAAGGAATGAACGCGATAACAGAAGGCCGGTTCCTGAACTTGTTTTTATACACGATTCCCATAAACGTGGCAACTGATACCACGAGGCGGAATACCAGGAAATCAGTAAAATGTCCTGGGATATTAAAATAATCAGGAATAGCCCATATCGGGTTCAGGATCACCGCCACCCAGGCCACCAGCACATGGTATTTGAAGGCCGTTTCTTTCAGCTCGCCTTTCCAGTCTACAAACAAGGCTGGTTGTATTGCTTCGGCATTTGCCATAGAGGATTCCCGGTTGTTGCTTATAAAAGCGTGGGTCTTGTAAAGATAAAAGAAATTGTGGCTGGCAGTGCCGGATCGTGAAATTGTTTTTCCGGGATCCGGGCGCCTGCCCTACCCGTATATATGGATGCGTGAAATCTCAACCCGTTTTTTTCATGCAGTTGGTTTGGATAAAGGGGCAGATCCCAACACGGTTTGCCCCTTTGTCATTTCCCGGCTTCCAAGCTGCTTTTGCTGTCTGTGGCCCATTTGATGAGCAGTTGCCGCTGGGCATCCGTGAGCTTTGCCAATGTGTGCACCAGCAGGTATGAGCTGACCGGCATCTCCTGCTTTTCCACGGTTTCCGCTATTTCTTCGAGCTTATGTGCCTGGCGTTTGGGGCTGTAAGTGGCAAACTGAGAAAAATTAAGTTCCTGCCGGCCTTCTGAAATATGGTGATGGATCCACCAGCCCAGGGGCTGGATGTTTTCGTACCACATGTGGTTGGTATGGTCTGAGTGACAGTCGTAGCAGGATACCTCGAGGATATTTTTAACATCAGCCGGCAGCTCCGTCACATGCGTGATGTCGTTCGCTGTATCAGCTTTTCCTTCATTTTTTACGGGGCGGATAAATTGGATAACTACCAGTACCAATACAATACCGAGGATGATCTTCTTTTTTACTGACATATCATGATCGTTTTAAAATTAACCTGTTACAATAATTTTACCTGGTACTTTGCGACCATTTTTTCAAGTTGTTCCTGCGTTACCCCGTGGATGTTGGATTGCCCGTGCCGGTTCTCAACGGTCACCACAAACACGCGGTAGCCAAGATCCGCCGCCAGTTTGAAATAAGGCGCCATCTCCCACTCCATGGTAAAAGTGTTATCTACCAGCACCTTTGCCACGCCTTGCTGCATCATGTACCTGGCCTGTTCCTCGCATTGCCTGTAGGCTTGGTGGTTTTGCCGGTAGTCGAAGTTGTATTCACCCGTGGCAGGGTCGGTAAAATAACTGTCGACAGAGCAAACGGGATATTTACCCCGTTCGCTCAGTGCTGCTGCCAGCGTGCTTTTACCGCTGCCCGGCAAGCCACGCAACATGATCATAACAGGCTTTTCAACAGGATCCATTTTCAATAAAGCGAATGTATGAAAAATTAGGTCATGCTTGCCCGGCAGATTGTAAGAGCCATTTTTTTTGTATTATTGCCCCATGCGATCGATCAGCCGGCAAACATTGTTCTATACAGGCCTGTGCAGCCTCCTCTGCATGGTTTGCCTTGGCCAGCCCTTTGTTGATCCTGTGAGCTTTACGACGCGCTACCTTCAGTCGCCCTACAAAGACAGTGTGCCTGGCGTGAACCAGACCGTTGATTATAACCTGGGCCTGTTCATGCCCAAAGAATTGAAGAGCGGGCACACTTTCCTGTTGCGTCTCAACAGCGAGATGATCCATTCCAGCTCCATGTCGGGCACGTACGCCTGTTCATCCAATCTCTATTCTGTTTCCCTGCCGGTGGGCATGCAGCTGCTGAGCGGGAACAAAAAATGGAAAACACTGCTCATGGCCATTCCGAAGGTGAGCAGCGATTTCAAAAATAACCTGTCGAAAGACCTGTTATTAGGAGGCATTTCGATGGTGACCTATGTAAAAAGCGACCGCCTTAAATTTAAGCTGGGCCTGTATTACAGCCGGGAATTCTGGGGCGATTTTTTTATCCCGCTGGTAGGCATGGACTGGAAGATCAACGATCACCTGAGCATGTATGGTGTGATGCCCTCCAACTACAGGATAGAATACAAATGGAACGACAGGTTGTATACCGGGCTTTGCTTCAAATCTTTCCAGCGCTCCTACAAATTAGGCAGCCAGCAGAACAATGATTTTGTAAGGGTAAAGGATACGCAGCTCAAAGCTTTTGTTGATTACTTTGTGTACAGGAAGCTGTTGGTATTTGCCGACGTGGCCTATGGTTTCCAGTACAGCCTGGTGCAATATGCCAGCCGCAACCAGCGCAGCTATTCACGAGCCAATCCTTTATACAGCCCGTTCAATAACAATTTCCTGTTCACCGTAGGTGTGGCCTATCGCATCCGGCTCGACCTGAACGCCAGGCCATAGGCCGGCTCAATTATTCTTCGCTTTCTGCCGGATCCATTTATACACCAGTCCCACTTCATAATCGCTGAGCCGCCCGCTGAGCGGCATGGGGTTGCTTGTTGAATTCATCTGGATGTATATCACGCTGGCATCCGCGTTCACCGTGTCAACTTCCTGGTGGGCAAACAGCTGCTTGTAGGCTACAGCCGGTGACAGATCGAGATGGGCTGCCGGTGAAGAGCCACCATGGCAGCCACTGGTATTACAGTAGGTGTTGAACAGGGGGATGATGTGGGTACTGAATGATACCACGGCAGGCAAAGGCTTTACAGGTTGTAATGGTGCTTTGTTTTTGGTGCATGAAAAAAAACAAACAGCCATGATCCCCAGCAGGGCCACAACTGTTTGTTTAAGGTATGAAGGTACCGGTGTCAAAAGATCACTCGTAATGGAACATGAACTGGATATTGTTCGAGATCTGGGCTGCAACTGCTGCATTACTGAAAGGCGTGGCAGTGGGTTGCGTTTTGAAGTTGACGCCCTGCAGCAATTTACCGTAATCGGCTATGATATGCACCAGCTGGCTTTGGCCGGGTGCTACGGTAAAGGCCTTATCAGGCAGGGTGAAGGTTTTAAGCATGCTGCTGGTACCCAGCTGGTAGCTGAAAGGCGCATTCACCGGGCCATTGTTCAGGGCGCTGGTATCCGCCTTGCCCTGCAGGTTCATAAAGATATAGCCCTGCGTGGTGGAGCCGAACCACATAGACGGGTTTTGTGTATAGAGCGCGTCTGTTGGAGCATGCGATGCAGGTGTCGTTTGATTGGCCGCAGCATCCACACCCACATTGAACGTTACCGACAGGTAATTGCCCGATGGTACCGAGCCTACCAGGTACTGCTCCTGCGCGATCTTTTTGAGCAGGTAAACGTTACCGGCCGAAACAGTTGAGCCATCTGCTTTTTTGAGGGTGATGCCCGATATGTAGAACTGGGCCAGGTCGAGCTCAAAACGTCTGCCGGTAGCGTCTTTGGCCACCATACCCGAATCAACCTCCGTGGTATCGATATGGGTGTGGATGTGCAGGTAGAGGGTACCGTTAGCAGGTGCCGGCTGATCGGCCGGTTGTGATTTTTTCCTGCACCCGGCCAGGGTCAGCAAACAAAGGCTGGCGGCCAGGAGCGTGAGTTTAAAATAATGTGTCATAATACTTCGTTTTTTTGAATAAATGTTTAAAATGAGAATTGCCACCCGGCATACAACATGCCGGTGGTGTTCATCTGGATGCCGTTGACATGCTGGTATACAGGCAGGCCGTATTCCACCATTAGCTGGTTGCCCCGCAAGTGCCCTTCGGGAACAAGAAAGTTGAGGCCTGCGTAAGCCCCTACCCTGCCGGACCCGCTGTTTTTTGTATCAGCCATCGGGTCGCTGGTGCGGTAAGGTGCAATGTCCTGGTCAAAGCCATTGATGGCGGCGGCGGCGTTGCCATCCACCCGCAGGGAGCTGCTGATCCAGCGGCTCCAGCGGCAGGCCAGCCAGGAGGTGGCATTGAGGTTGTTGCCTGTATTATAGCCATACCTGTTGTAGCCCAGGTTTACAGTGCCTGTGGCCTGTATACCCCAGGACCATCTGTTGCCGTGTCCGGTATAGGTAAGCCCCGGGAGCCAGGCCCAGGTGCCGGTGCCCGGCTGCATACCATAAGCCTGGCGGTGGCTATCGCCCATCATGTGCCCCTGCATGGAAATGCTTCCTGTTGGAACATTGAGGCCGTTGCTCAGCAATAGTTCATGGTTGCCCTTGTCCAGGAGCTTCCAGAGCACATACAGTTTTGTATCGCCCATGCCATTGGCATGTTCGTACATGCGCATGGTATTGCTCATACCGGTCATTGTCATGTGGCTCATATCAGCGCCGGCCATGTTCATCATGCCGTACATGCTCATATCCATACTCATATTGTTGGCCACATAACCGGCCATGCCCATCAGCGTGATCCTATTGCTGAGGCCATACATGGCCATCACCATATGCATTTGCATGTTCATGGCCACAGGCGCCATAATGTATTGCTGCATCACCCTGTCGGTACTCAGGGTAGCCGATCCGGCAAGGTTTCCGCGCATAGTCATATTCATGTAGCGGTAAGAGAACATCCATTGCCCCTTGCTGTGCCCGTGGTCGAGCATCACGCCTACCGGCGCGTGGAAATCGGGCCTTGCAGCACAGGCGCAACGTTTGCTGCAGGCCGAATCCTGTGCCCATATGGCAAATGCGGTGAAGCATAATACCAGCATGAGCACGTTTTTAGTTGAAAACATGGTACATGGTTTAAGAAAGTAAATGATGATTGCTTTCGGGAAATAAAGTGCAGGTTATGGCATACCAGCGCATAGGCCGGAATGCGGCATAACAAAAGACTTAATTTCCCCCGGAGGTTCAGGCGGCCTGTGGCGGCGGAGATGTGATATCGATCACGGGAGATACATAGACCGCGATCGGGGCCTGGTTTTTCTCCCTTACAGGAAGAGGTTTATGAACGGAGAGCCTAAGCGCTTCGGCCGGCATCTCCTGGAAACCGAATACCTTGATCAGCGTAGGAGCCTTTGACTTCGAATCCTCTTCGGCGGCTGTTTTGATCGTTTTTTTGAGGTGACATTTCCCGTTGCAATGCATTTGCGGCTTGTTCTTGTTCTCGCACAGAACCGTGGAAATGTATTTGTAGTTGATGCAATAGTTCAGGTAAGGAACATACATCCTGAAGATGCCTGCCGTATACAGCACCAGCATCGTCATGCAAAGTAATCTCTGGTATGTGGATCCCTGTTTCAAAACCCGGCAGCAAAAATAGGGATTAAACGGCTGGAAAAAAATAAAACCTTCATAGGCTCTGGAGATCGCTGCTGTAATCGTATTGCAGGTCTTCGTGCAGCATGCCTACGGCTTTGTTCGCTTTTTTCACCTGGCTCTCGTAAAGGTTCACCAGCACCTGGTTTTTGTGAAAAGGAAGACCAGATTGTTTCATGGCCTGGCAAAAATAAATGAGCAGGTCGGCCTCCGTTTGCTTATCGCCTGCGTATTTGATGTACTTGTTTGTAAATCTCAGGATCTTCCGGATGCTCTTCTTGGCAAAGTATAAATTGTTCTCGGTGTTGATCTCCGCGAACAGGGAGCTGATCTCTTTTTTAACAGACATCATAAAGCCCGGCTTATCAGCACTGTCGAACACGAGGTAGCTCAGCAGCTCCTTGTTGTCTTTTTTGTATTTGGCCAGGTGGATGCACAGTTCTGCCAGCCGGTCGGGGTCAAGCAGCTGTAACTCTTTTTTAAGCTCGTGCAGGCTCGCTGATTTCATTGGCAGATCGCTTGTGCCCGGTCAGGCATTTCTTCTTAAAGGTTCCAGCAAATGATCGAGCCCGTTCAGCTTGATCTCGTACATTGTATGCAGCAGCATGCCCAGCTTTCCTCCAGGGAATCCTTTACGGTTGAACCACTCAAGGTAAGATACCGGCAGCCGGCACAATACCACGCCTTTGTATTTGCCAAAGGGCATTGGCATGCTGACGAGCTGCAGTAAAAGTTGCGGATCTGTTGTGTCTGTCATGTGCAGGTAAAGCGAAGGTAATCGTTTTTAAAACATGGTGCCGGCTAAAAAGGCTAAAATAAAAAAGGACTCCCGTATTGAGCAGTCCCTTACTATTGCTGGCATTGGTGATCCCGACTGGATTCGAACCAGTCACCTACTGCTTAGAAGGCAGTTGCTCTATCCAAATGAGCTACGGGACCAGATTTTGGACTGCAAATGTAGCAAAAGAATTTAATTATGCCCTGAGAATGCCCCTGAAAAGGCAATATTTTGGTATTTTAGGCGATTATAAATGAGCGTGCAACTATCCGTCATTATTGTGAATTACAATGTCAAGCATTTCATTGAACAATGCCTGCATTCTGTGATCAAAGCATCCGAAAAGATCTCGGCAGAGATCTTTGTGGTGGACAATAATTCGGTGGATGGTTCAGTATCGCTGATCCGCGAAAAGTTCCCTCAGGTTAAGCTGATTGAGAACAAAGTGAACACAGGCTTCTCTGTGGCCAACAACCAGGCCATCAGGCTGGCGCAGGGCCGGTATGTGCTGCTGCTCAACCCCGATACCGTGGTGCAGGAAGATACTTTTGTCAAAACCATCGCTTTTATGGACACACATCCCGAAGCCGGCGCGCTGGGTGTGAAGATGCTGGATGGCAAAGGCAATTTTGCTCCCGAATCGAAGCGAGGGCTGCCTACTCCCATGGTAGCCTTTTACAAAATTTTTGGGCTGGCCCGGCTGTTTCCGCGCTCAAAACGGTTTGGCAAATACCACCTGAGCTATCTCGGCGAAAATGACATCAACGAAATAGAGGTACTGAGCGGGGCTTTCATGTTGTTGCGCAAATCGGTGCTCGATACCATCGGCCTGCTCGATGAAACATTTTTCATGTATGGCGAGGATATAGACCTGTCGTACCGGGTTACCAAAGCCGGTTATAAGAATTATTACTACCCCGAAACGCAGATCATACATTACAAGGGTGAGAGCACCAAGCGGGGCAGCGTCAATTATGTGCTCATTTTTTACAGGGCCATGTCGCTCTTTGCCAGGAAGCATTTCACCAGCTCAAATGCCTTCTGGTTTTCGGTGCTGATCAATTTGGCCATATACCTGAGGGCCGCGATGGCTATTGCCTCAAGACTCGTGAAAACATTTGCCCTGCCCGCTCTCGATTTCGTGATAACGGTTACCGGCCTGTTCCTTACCAAACATATTTACGAGGTCAACTACGGCTTGTCCGACAATTTTTATTCTGCCAAGCTCATCGATGTGGCTTTCCCACTGTATGCGCTGGTGTGGCTATGCCTGGTATACCTGAGCGGTGGCTACGATCTGCCTGTTAAATTTCCCAGGATCATCAGGGGGATTCTTGTAGGTACGGGCATCATCCTGATAGGTTACGCGCTGCTGCCCGAAAGCCTGCGTTTCTCAAGGGCGCTCATCCTGCTGGGTACCGCCTGCACCATCCTGGCGTTTGTGTTCAACAGGCTCCTGCTGCACCTGCTCCGCATCAAGCCCTATCTCCTCAATACCTCAAATGCCAAGCGTATCGCCATTATCAGTGAAGAAAAAGAATTTGACCGGGTATACGGGCTTATCAGGCAAACCAAGGTGAATACAGGCTTTGTGGGCTTTGTGAGTGCCGAGAACAACGGCGTTCACAACCCGCACTATATTGGCCGGATGAGCCAGGTGAGCGAGATCATTGCCGTACACAACATCAACGAAATTATTTTCTGCGCCCGCGATATCAGTTCCAGCGATATTATCAATCACATGCTCACGCTGGTGTCGAGCGGGGTCGATTTCAAGATCGCGCCACCCGAAAGCCTTTCCATCATTGGCAGTAACCACATCGATTCTCCCGGCGACCTGTATGTGATAGATGTGAACAGCGTAAGCAAGCCTGCCAACAAGCGAAAAAAACGCCTGCTCGATATTGGCGTCAGCCTGCTGCTGCTGGCCGGTCTCCCGGTGGTGATCTGGTTCCAGGAGCACAAGGTTCGCTTCGTCGCCAACCTTTTCAAAGTGCTGTTCGGTTTCGATTCGTGGGTGGGCTATGGCCGGGTGTACGATAAATCCCTACCAGTGATCAAGCCTTCGGTGCTCTCACCCTCCGATCTCGTTTCCCCGGATGTTCATTTCGATCGTAAAAAGCTGCTGAACCTGAGCTACGCCAAGGATTATAAAATAGAAAAGGACCTCACGATCATCTGGAAGTGTTTCCGGAAATTGGGGAACTAAGCCCCGCTTTTTAATAAAGGTCCTGCGTATCCACCAGGTCCTGCACATCTGATGGTTTTACTTTCACTTTTTTTACCGGCACCGGGATATTGCCGTTGCCGGTCTGTACATTGTTATCGCCGCCGTCGATGCTGTTGTTGAGATCCATGGCATTGTACATCTGCTGGTTGTTATAGATGGATTTGGTACGCCCGAACCTGATGACAAGGCCGAAGTTCACAAAAATACTGCCATCGATCCGGGCTTTGTAAAAGTTTGAATACACGCCCTGATTCTTTTTGTTCTCATACTTGGAAAAGAACGCGAGATAGTTCTGCGTGGTGAGCCCGCCGCTCACATAAAAGTTGAAATATCTGGAAGGCAGCACATCCAGCCGGAGACCCGACAAAAATTCGTAGCGCCCGAAATAAATGGTCTTGTCGTCGTATATGGGATACAGCCCATCTACGTTGGCCATTGAATACAAGCCGCCCTGTGGTTTGGTATAAAGGCTGGTGCGGACATACTTGCCTGCCGGCACAGTGAAGCTGATGATCCTCGGGAACTGCACGCTGAAATTGATCCCATCGAGCCTCCCCACGCGGATGCCGATATAAGGCAGGTGGTAACGGTTGCCCCACAGGAACGAACGTGTGTAGCCAAACCGGATACCGAAATGATCGCTCAGGGCAATATTCCACAACAGGGTACCGGCAATGCGCCCCGTACCGGTATAGGGATAGCCACGGTCCCTGGTTAAAAAAGGCGAGAATTCGGCGAAGAAAATGCTTTTTTTGCCATCATTGAAAATGCCCCTGAAGCCGATGGAGGTTTTAGAGAAATGGTGGTTCGGAATGCCTGTAAATTGCGGTGTAAGGCCTGCATAACTGCCCGTGACAAGCAGGTGCAGGTTAGAGATGCGGGTGCTGTCTTTGCTGTAGAAATCTTTGGTGGCCACAGGTACGCTAAACCCAAATACAACCTGATTTAACTGGTACGATCCAAGTCTTTTGCCGACATAATTATGGGGTGGCAGTTCTCTTTGCCCGGTGGCGTATACATCGGCGTAAATGGTGTTGCTGAAATAGTGCCTGGGTGGTTTCACAACCTTCCTGAGACTGTCTCCGTTAAATGTCAAAAGCTTTGCCTGTGAAGCAAAGCCGACGATGAGCAGGAAAAATATTATATACCTGGTCACTGTTCAGGAGGTTGGTTGGCTTTAATGGATTTGATCAGCTCACGCTTGAATTCTTCTTCGGCGTGCCTGAGCGCGGCCACTTTTTTGACGGGGAGGATCTTTTTGAATTTATCGTAATACTCCTTATACAGGTCAAACTCTTTTTGTTTCAGCGTGACTTCAGCATTCAGAAATGCCTCCGCTTCCTTATCCGTGGCAAAATCGTAATTGGTATCCTTGTTATACTGCTGCCTGAACGTTTTACGGGCCGCCTCCAGTTTATCATTCATCTCGTTGTAAAGCGGCCAGAAGACCTGCGCTTCCTGGGGGCTCAGGTTTATTTTCTGGGTAATATAGGTGGCACGCAGGGCCTCGATCTTTTCGCGCTTCGAGCCACCGGGCTGGGCCATGAGCGGGCCCATGA
>BFBZ01002359.1_pt1 | contig 10337 bp, 8 predicted proteins | sample 1888401 | NCBI WGS metagenome assembly BFBZ01 (sample SAMD00112614, study PRJDB3348) | symbiont metagenome | host: Chara braunii | reverse complement strand
CTCAAATTCACCGGAGATCCTCCATGCTACGAAGGAGCCCGACATGTCACTCGAATGCACTACTCAATCTGGGTGCAGAGACCGGACGCTTACCAGCAACCGGACGAGGGCAGGATAAAAGAGCGCACATTGCGCGGCGGTCGTGTGGTGGGGGTTGCCTGACAATTGGACTCGCATCGCACATTGCTGCCACCTCGTGCAATGTGCATCGACCGCCCAAGGTCTTGTGTCTGCATGTTCTTTTCCACATTGCAGGACAACGCCATGAGCGATGAGCGTGAGTTTCGCATTCGGCCCGGCCGCGTTCGCTCGACCCGCACCCAGCAGGCACGGCCTTTCATCGCCCAAGCGCTCGCCGCCGCGAAAAAAGCCGGGGGCGGCATCTCGCGCTCCGGACGGATCGTGCCCGGCAATCGCTCTCGTTTCGGTCACGGCCAGCGTGCGAGCATCCAGGCAAACCGCCTCATCACCTCGCGCTCGCGCGGCGCAGTCGTGAAGGCGCGGGTCGTCCGTCACGCTGCGCGCACCGCCCCGCTTGGAACGCACCTGAACTATTTGCGCCGGGAGGGCGTGACCCGAGACGGGGAAAAGGCGCGGCTGTACGGGCCAGGAAGGGAAGATATCGACGGCGTCGCCTTTGCCGCGCGCCTTGAAGGCGACCGGCATCATTTCCGCTTCATCGTCTCGCCGGACGACGCCCTTGAGATGGCGGACCTCAAGTCCTTCACGCGCGATCTGGTGGTGCGGATGGAAAAAGACCTCGGCACGCGGCTCGACTGGGTGGCGGTCGATCACTGGAACACCGAGCACCCGCACATCCATCTGATCGTACGTGGCGTTCGCGACGACGGCCAGGACCTGGTCATCTCTCGCGATTACATCAAGGAAGGCATGCGCGATCGGGCTCGCGATCTGATCACCCAGGAGCTTGGACCGCGCTCCGATCTCGACATCCGCCGCACGCTCGAGCGTCAGATCGAAGCCGAGCGCTGGACCCAGCTCGATCGCCAGTTGGGCCGTGACGCGCGCGACAGCGGTGTCATCGATCTCGCACCGAGTGATGGTCGCCAGCCCGACGAATTCGTCGTGCTGAAGATAGGCCGATTGCGCAAGCTTGAAGCGCTTGGTCTCTCCGACCAGGTCGGACCCGGGCAATGGATAATCAGCGAGAACGCAGAGACGACGCTGCGCGAGCTCGGCGCGCGCGGCGACATCATCAAGCGTATGCACCGAGCGCTCGCCGAGCAGGGCATCGACCGTGGCTCGGCCAGCTACGTGCTGGCCGGCGAAAATCTCGATGTCCCCATAATTGGTCGGCTCATCGAGCGGGGCCTTGCTGATGAATTGAACGGCACCGCCTATGCAGTGATCGATGGAGTGGACAGCCGCACCCATCACATCAGGCTTGCCGATCTGGATGCAGCCGGCGACAGCGCGCCGGGTTCGATCGTCGAGCTGCGCAAATTCGACGATGCGCGCGGCCAGCGTCGGGTCGCGCTCGCCGTCCGCTCCGATTTCGATGTGGAAGCGCAGATTACGGCTTCCGGGTCAACCTGGCTCGATCGGCAGAACATAGCCCCAGAACCTGCCGCTCTGGCGGCAAGTGGCTTCGGCGCCGAGGTTGGGGACGCCCTGAACCGGCGGGCCGAGCATCTTGTCGGTCAAGGGCTGGCGGAGCGGCAAGGAGGCAGGTTTGTCTTCACCCGCAACCTGATTGACACGCTGCGCCGTCGCGAACTCGAGATGCTTGGTGAGAAGCTCGCGGCCGACACCGGGCTACCCTTCAATCGTGCCGGCAGCGGAGACTATGTCGCCGGCACCTATCGCCAGCGCTTTGCGCTCGCCTCCGGCCGCTTTGCCATGCTCGAACTCATGAGCGGAGATGGGGGCCTCGGTTTCCAGCTCGTGCCCTGGTCGCCCTCGCTCGAAAAGCAACTCGGCAGGCATGTCTCCGGTGTCGCGCGTGATGGCGGGGGCGTCGACTGGAGTTTTGGCCGCAAGCGCGGCCTGGGCCTCTGACAACTCAACAAAGGACGTTGCCATGTCCGCCACGAAAATCCTCTGGGGCCAGATCCTGACTGTCTTCCTGATCGTCCTGCTGACGACCTGGGCGGCAACGCAATGGACCGCATGGAAGCTCGGCTTCCAGCCCCAGCTTGGGCCACCCTGGTTCGAGCTCGCCGGCTTGCCCGTTTACTATCCGCCGGCGCTGTTCTGGTGGTGGTATTTCTATGACGCCTATGCCCCGAAGATATTCCTGGAAGGCGGATTGATAGCCGTGTCCGGTGGGTTCCTCTCGATCATCGTTGCGATTGGCATGTCGGTGTGGCGAGCGCGGGAAGCCAAGAATGTCTACACCTATGGTTCGGCGCGATGGGCCGGCAGGAGGGAGGTGGAGGCTGCCGGCCTGCTCGGGGCCGACGGAGTGGTGCTCGGACGCTATGCCCACCATTACCTGCGCCACGACGGACCCGAGCACGTGCTGTGCTTCGCACCGACCCGATCCGGCAAAGGCGTTGGTCTCGTCGTGCCTTCACTGTTGACCTGGCCGGGTTCCGCGATTGTCCACGACATCAAAGGCGAGAACTGGCAGCTCACCGCCGGCTTTCGGGCTCGGTACGGCCGCGTTCTGCTCTTCGATCCGACCAATTCGAAATCGTCGGCATACAATCCCCTTCTCGAAGTGCGCCGCGGCGAATGGGAGGTGCGCGACGTCCAGAACATCGCCGACATTCTGGTTGACCCGGAAGGGAGCCTGGAGAAGCGGAACCATTGGGAAAAAACCAGCCACGCTCTTCTGGTCGGCGCGATCCTGCACGTCCTCTATGCCGAGGAGGACAAGACGCTGGCCGGCGTGGCGGCTTTCCTGTCCGATCCGAAGCGGCCGATCGAGTCGACCTTGGCCGCGATGATGAAGACGGCGCATCTCGGGGCGAGCGGTCCGCATCCTGTCATCGCGAGTGCCGCGCGTGAACTGCTCAACAAATCCGACAACGAGCGATCGGGCGTGCTTTCGACCGCGATGTCCTTCCTTGGTCTCTATCGCGATCCCGTCGTCGCCGAGGTGACCCGGCGCTGCGAGTGGCGGATCGCCGACATCGTCGGCGGCGGGCGACCGGCGACGCTTTATCTCGTCGTTCCGCCTTCGGACATCAATCGGACCAAGCCGCTGATCCGCCTGATCCTCAACCAGATCGGTCGCCGCCTGACGGAGGACCTGCAGGCTAAGGCAGGTCGTCATCGGCTGCTGCTCATGCTGGACGAGTTCCCGGCCCTCGGTCGACTCGACTTCTTCGAGTCCGCCCTGGCATTCATGGCCGGCTATGGGCTGAAAGCCTTTCTCATCGCGCAGTCGCTGAACCAGATCGAGAAGGCTTACGGGCCTAACAACTCGATCCTCGACAACTGCCATGTGCGTGTGAGTTTCGCCACCAATGATGAAAGGACCGCCAAACGCGTCTCTGACGCGCTCGGCACCGCAACCGAGATGCGGGCGATGAAGAACTACGCCGGCCATAGGCTGTCGCCCTGGCTCGGACATCTCATGGTGTCGCGGCAGGAGACCGCACGCCAGTTGCTGACCCCCGGCGAGATCATGCAGCTTCCGCCGACCGATGAGATCGTGATGGTGGCAGGCACGCCGCCGATCAGGGCCAAGAAGGCGCGCTACTACGAGGATGCCCGTTTGCGCGAGCGCGTCCTGCCGCCGCCCGAACTGACGCGATCAGAAGAGGCCCATGCTGACGACTGGAGCCAGCTGCCGCTCCTGCTCCGCCCTGAAGTCACAGAAGGTCCAGGCACGCCTCTTGAGGACGACGCGGACCCGACCGGATCGGAGCGGCGTCTGCAGCCGGAACTTGATCGTGCGCGGCCCGTCGACAAAACGTCTCCGATGGAAAACGAATTCGAGATCGACCCGGCCGACGATGCCGACGACGATGACGCCATCCGCAATCGACGCCTGGCACGGCTCATGCAGGGTGTGGCGCGGCAGGTTTCTCTCGATCCCGACGACGGCATGGAGTTGTAGGCGCCATGACCTCTCGCAAAAAGAAAGCGCAGATCTCCGTCTATCTCGATCAGGCGATCATGAGGATGCTTGCCGACTACGCCGCGCGGCGCGATCAGTCGCAATCCATGATCGCGGAGGCTGCCATCGCTTCGTTCCTGTCGCCGGATGCGGATGAACGTCGCGAGGCGGCGATCGCCAAGCGCCTCGATCAGGTCGATCGGCGCCTTGCCCGCCAGGAGCGCGATGTCGGCATCGCGGTCGAGACACTGGCGGTGTTCGTCCGCTTCTGGCTCGCGACCACGCCCACCTTGCCGGAGCCTGCCGCGCAGGCCGCGCGTGCCAAGGCCGCCGAACGCTACGAGGCCTTCGTCACGGCGTTGGGTAGGCGCCTGGCCAAGGGGCCGAAGCTGCGCCAGGAGATTTCGGAGGATATCGATCCGAAACAAGCCGGAGAGATTTAGCCTGCCTCACCTTGGACTGGCAGCGTGCGATGGGCTTCGCAACCTATTGGTTTACAGTTTTTTCGAGTTGCGGCGATGATCGCCGCAAATTTGCATTGTTGTAAACCAGCTGCAGCCGTGATAGTTTATAAAAATGTAGAAATGCGGCGATCATCGCCGCATGCGCCAAAATCTATAAACCCATGCCAACGAATGCTGACCGCCGAGAACTGCTTCAAACCCTGGTACCCGAAGGGCTCCCGGTGACGAAGCATTGGCTGACCAAGCAAAGATCGGAGTTTGATCGTCACGCTCTCGATAATCTGCTCAAAAGCAAGCAGATCAAAGCGCTGGCGCCTGGCGTGTATGTGCGGCCAGGCACGCATGTGACCTGGCAAGGCGTGGTAGCCGCGCTGCAGACCATATTCGGTACGGACCTCAGTGTTGGCGGGCTTACCGCACTCGAACTGCAGGGATTTGCCCACTACCTGCCGCTGTCACGCCGGCGATCGGTGCATCTTTACGGCAAGGATGCTTTGCCGGCCTGGCTGAACCATGCCTTMCCGGCCGTACAATTCGTCCGCCACAACCGTCTCTCCTCGCTAGGCGGCTCCGGGCTCGTTTACCGGGAATATGATCCACTCGAGCGTACGCTGATCGATGTGGACGTTCCGGGCCAGCGGCAAGGTTTGTGGCCCTTCACATTGTCGTCGCCCGAACGTGCCTACCTGGAGGTGCTGATGGATGTTCCGACGGCGATCTCTTTCGAGCATGCCAATCAGCTGCTTCAGGGCATGACGACCCTTTCGCCGCGGCGCATGGAAGAGCTTTTGCGCAAATGCACCAACGTCAAGGTCCGCCGGCTGTTCTACTGGATGGCCGAACGCAATGCCTATGCCTGGGTCAAGAAGTTGCCCGAACCGCGCGCGCTCGATGCGCTCGGCCTCGGCCGCGGCAACAGGGTTCTGGCCAAGGGCGGCAGACTCGATCAAAAATATCGAATAACCGTCCCGGAGGAGATGTGGACACCGCCAGCCCTTACTACAGACAAGTCCGCCTCCTGACCCGCATCTTGCCGCTGGTGGCGGCCGAAAAATCGCTCGCCCTCAAGGGCGGTACCGCCATCAATCTTTTTCTCCGCGACCTGCCGCGCCTCTCCGTCGACATCGACCTTGTTTATCTGCCGATGGACGATCGTGACGCGGCATTGAAGAACATCGCGGAAGCGCTTTCCCGCATCGCCGAAACCATCGTCGCCGCCATGCCCGGCACCGAAATTATTCGCTCCTTCGAGCATCAGGCGGATGCGCTGCGCCTCTTCGTCTCCCAGGGCGATGATCGCATCAAGATCGAGCTCTCGCCGGTCCTGCGCGGATCCGTCTTTCCAGAGGAACTACGCGAAGTGGCGCCTGCGGTCGAACAGCAGTTCGGCTACGTCGAAATGCAGCTTCTCTCGATACCCGACCTCTATGCCGGAAAGATTTGTGCCGCCCTTGACCGCCAGCATCCGCGTGACCTTTTCGATGTGAAGCTGCTCTTCAAAAACGAGGGTCTCACGGAAGATCTGGTCAGGACCTTTCTGGTCTACCTCATAAGCCATAACCGGACGATGGCCGAACTGCTGCAGCCCACCCGCAAGGACATTGCCGGCATCTATCAAGGCGAATTCGTTCGGATGTCTCAGATCGAGGTCAGCCTTGAGGAACTGCTGGCTGTTCGCGAACGCCTGATCGGCGACCTCAACAAGGCTCTCACCGAAGATCAGCGCAAATTCCTTCTGTCGTTCAAGGCCAGACGTCCGGATTGGAATCTGCTGGGTATCGAAGGGGCACACAGGCTTCCCGCGGTTCGCTGGAAACTGCACAATCTGGAACGAATGCCGCGAGACAGGCACCGTCGGGCATATCAGAATCTGGAACGTGTGCTCGCCACCAGTTCCAAACAACCCGGGCAAGATTTGCCACCCGTCGAAGAATCCTGAGTCGTTGGCAGTTACCGCCACCCTCGGGCGTCGCCCGGCCAGGCAGAGTTGAGGGAAGGGCGCGGCCCCGATGCAACGAGGATCATCGGCGCCATCGCCGAACTCCTGTCATTGCACGCTATGCTACTACTACGACCGAAACTTGTTGAACCGGCCTGATTTGCGGCTTTCTTAGTCATCCCCAACAGGGGAGCAGTTCATCGCGTCCCCTTCGGCATAGGGGACGGCATGACCACTCGCCACCATCGAGCAGAAGCGATCCAGCGAGGCGCCCGCATGCTGAGGACGGCGCTCGGCCCTGCCATCGCCCGATATCTGGAAGACCCCGGTGTTGTCGAGGTGATGCTGAACCCGGACGGTCGGATCTGGGTTGACCGGCTGTCGGAAGGGCTGGCGGAAACCGACGAGACCATGGCGGCCGACGATGGCGAGCGCATCGTGCGGCTTGTCGCTCATCATGTCGGCGCCGAGGTGCATTCGCGCTCGCCCCGCGTCTCGGCCGAATTGCCGGAGACCGGCGAGCGCTTTGAAGGACTGCTGCCGCCGGTCGTGGCTGCGCCCGCATTCGCAATCAGGAAMCCCGCCGTCGCGGTGTTCACGCTCGACGACTACGTTTCCTCCGACATCATGACTGCCGATCAGGCAGCAATCCTTCGCGCGGCCGTAGCATCCCGCGCCAACATCCTCGTTGCGGGCGGCACTTCTACCGGCAAGACGACGCTGACCAACGCGCTGCTCGCCGAGGTGGCGAAGGGTGCGGATCGCGTCGTGATCATCGAGGACACACGCGAACTGCAATGCGCTGCACCAAACCTCGTTGCCATGCGGACAAAAGATGGCGTCGCCACGCTCTCCGATCTGGTTCGGTCCTCGCTGCGTTTGCGCCCCGATCGGATTCCCATCGGCGAAGTCCGGGGGGCCGAAGCCCTCGACCTGCTGAAGGCATGGGGAACCGGACATCCGGGCGGCATAGGAACCATCCACGCCGGCTCGGGCATCGGCGCGCTGCGCCGCCTCGAGCAGCTTATCCAGGAAGCCGTCGTCACGGTTCCGCGAGCCCTGATCGCCGAGACCATCGACCTCGTCGCGGTCCTTTCCGGTCGTGGCTCCGCGCGACGGCTCGTCGAACTCGCCCGCGTCGAAGGGATCGGGCCGGGTGGCGACTATCGCATCCAACCAGCCGTAACCAGCTTCCAAGGAGAACCCGAATGATCCAACGCGCCCTTCGCCTGCGTCGCCATCTCGCGACGGGGGTCGCCTTGATGACCGTCAGCCTGCTCATGGCGCCCGGCGCCCATGCCTCTGGCTCATCGATGCCCTGGGAGCAGCCCCTGGAAAAGATCCTCCAATCGATCGAAGGACCGGTCTCCAAGATCATTGCCGTCATCATCATCATCGTCACCGGGCTGACGCTCGCCTTTGGCGACACGTCGGGCGGCTTTCGACGGCTGATCCAGATCGTGTTCGGCCTCAGCATTGCATTCGCGGCATCGAGCTTCTTCCTGTCGTTCTTCTCGTTCGGCGGCGGGGCGCTGATCTGATGGCAACCGCATTCGAACAGCTCGACCTGGTGCCGGGATTTTCGATCCCCGTCCATCGCGCGCTCACCGAGCACATCCTGCTCGGCGGCGCCCCACGCTCGATAGCGATTTTGAACGGCACGCTTGCCGGCGCGGTCGGCCTCGGCTTGCGCCTGTGGCTGGTCGGGCTCGCCATCTGGGCTATCGGCCATTTCGCAGCGGTGTGGGCGGCCAGGCGCGATCCGCTCTTCGTCGAGGTGGGCCGCAGGCATCTGCGCATTCCCGGCCATCTGTCGGTCTGAGGGAGAGGCACCAATGATGAACCTTGCCGAATATCGCCGCACCGCCAGCCGCCTTGCCGACTATCTGCCGTGGGCCGCGCTCATCGACCACGGTATCGTGCTGAACAAGGACGGCAGCTTTCAGCGCAGCGCACGCTTTCGCGGTCCCGATCTCGATTCCGCCGTCGCGGCCGAACTGGTTGCTGTCGCCTCGCGCATCAACAACGCGTTGCGCCGCCTCGGATCGGGCTGGAGCATCTTCGTCGAGGCGCAGCGCACCGAAGCTGCCACCTATCCAGACGCTAGCTTTCCCGATCCCGCCTCCGCGCTGGTCGATGCCGAGCGCAAGGCCGACTTCGAGGAGGCCGGCGCGCATTTCGTGTCACGCTACTTCCTGACTTTTCTCTACCTGCCGCCGGCCGAGGAAGCCGCACGCACAGAAGCCTGGCTCTACGAGGGCCGCGAGCGATCCGGTGTCGATCCTCACGAAATCCTGCGCAGCTTCATTGATCGCACGGATCGCTTGCTCGCATTGCTCGACGGCTTCATGCCGGAATGTAATTGGCTCGATGACGTCGAGACGCTGACCTACCTTCACTCGGCGATCTCCACCCAACGACACCGCGTCCGTGTTCCCGAGACGCCGATCTACCTCGACGCGCTCCTCGTCGACCAGCCGCTTACTGGCGGCTTGGAGCCACGCCTTGGCGACCAGCATCTGCGCATCCTCACCATCGTGGGCTTCCCGACCGCGACCACGCCCGGCCTGCTCGATGATCTGAACCGGCTGGCCTTTGCCTATCGCTGGAGCACCCGGGCGATCCTGCTCGACAAGACCGACGCGACGAAATTGCTGACGCGCATTCGCCGGCAATGGTTTGCCAAGCGCAAGTCGATCGCGGCGATCCTGAAAGAGGTCATGACCAATGAGGGGTCGGTGCTGGTCGACACCGATGCTACGAACAAGGCCGCCGACGCGGACATGGCCTTGCAGGAGCTTGGGGCCGACGTCGCCGGCATGGCCTATGTGACGGCCACGATCACCGTCTGGGACGCCGATCCCCGCATTGCCGACGAGAAGCTCCGCCTGGCCGAAAAGGTCATCCAGGGCCGCGACTTCACGGCCATGGTCGAGACCGTCAACGCGGTGGATGCCTGGTTGGGTTCGCTGCCGGGTCATGCCTACGCCAATGTGCGCCAGCCGCCAATCAGCACTTTGAATCTCGCCCACATGATCCCCCTGAGTGCCGTGTGGGCGGGGCCGGAACGGGACGAGCACTTCGAAGCGCCCCCGCTGCTTTATGGCAGAACCGAAGGCTCGACCCCGTTCCGGTTTTCTTTGCATGTCGGCGATGTTGGACACACGCTTGTCGTCGGTCCGACCGGCGCCGGAAAGTCGGTGCTGCTGGCGCTCATGGCGCTGCAGTTTCGCCGCTACCAGGGCTCCCAGGTCTTCGCCTTCGACTTTGGCGGCTCGATCCGCGCGGCCGCGCTCGCCATGGGCGGCAACTGGCACGATCTCGGTGGCGGTTTGACCGAAGGCTCGGATAGCTCAGTTTCCCTTCAACCGCTCGCCGGGATTCACGACACCTATGAACGCGCCTGGGCGGCGGACTGGATCGTCGCCATCCTCAGGCGCGAACGCGTCGAGATCACGCCGGAGTCAAAGGAGTACATCTGGACGGCGCTGACCTCGCTTGCTTCCGCGCCGGTCCAGGAGCGCACCATCACCGGCCTCAGCGTGTTGCTGCAATCGAACGAGCTCAAGCAGGCCTTGCGTCCGTTCTGTGTCGGCGGTCCCTACGGTCGATTGCTTGACGCAGAGTCCGAACATCTTGGCTCGGCCGGTCTGCAGGCGTTCGAGATCGAGGGACTTGTGGGCACGAGCGCGGCGCCGGCCGTGCTGGCCTACCTTTTTCACCGCATCGGCGACCGGCTCGACGGGCGACCGACGCTGCTGATCATCGACGAGGGGTGGCTCGCCCTGGACGACGAGGGCTTCGCGGCGCAATTGCGTGAATGGCTGAAGACATTGCGCAAGAAGAACGCTTCCGTCATCTTCGCCACCCAGTCGCTCAGCGACATCGACAACTCTGCCATCGC
>BFBZ01002380.1_pt1 | contig 10340 bp, 10 predicted proteins | sample 1888401 | NCBI WGS metagenome assembly BFBZ01 (sample SAMD00112614, study PRJDB3348) | symbiont metagenome | host: Chara braunii | reverse complement strand
CCTTTTCCCGCGCCGGCGACACCCATGGCCGGCGCCGCTCCGCGGCCGCCGCCGGCTGGCCGCGCCCGCCGGCCTGCCGTGCCGAGCAGGGACAAGTGCATAGCCATGACCAGCGACATCCGAAGCGTCTTGCGGGTCTTCGTCTTCATGGCGGCCGCCATCGGCACCCTCTATTGGCTCGACGCCACCTTGCGCGTGATCGCGCTGCCGGCCGGCCGCCGCGACGGCCTCGATACGATCGGCGTGCTGATGACCACCGGCTATTTCCTCGGCCTGGTGCTGCCCGTCCTGATTCTCGGCATTCTCGGCCGCTGGCTGGTGCCGGGCGCCGTCCTGGCGGTTGTCGTGATCGGCCTCGCCACCGATGCGATCTGGCCCTGGCTGCCCTGGTGAAGCGGCGGCGGCTGCCGCAATTTCCGTTGCGTTAGTTTCGCGCCGGCCCCAGGCTGGGCGCGCGGAACCGGCCGCCCATGATCCTGCGCTCGTGAGCATCACGCGCTCGTGAGCGCGGGCGAAGCGTCCAACCGAAACGAGTGCCGTGTTCCCTATGCGCCCCGCCGGTTGGCGGGACAGAAAACGGGAGACAGACATGAACCGCCGCCTCGCCCTCAAGCTCCTGAGCGCCGCCGCCCTTGGCGCCGCCTTGCCGATCCCCGCGAGCCACAAGGTCTTCGCGCAGGCCGCCACGGGCCCCTTCGCGCTGCCGCCGCTCGGTTATGGCTATGACGCGCTCGAGCCGAATATCGACACGATGACGATGACCATCCATCATCAGCGCCACCACGGTGCCTTCATCGGCAACCTCAACACCTTCGCGGGCCAGTACCCGGCCTTGAAGCCCGACGCGGTCGAGACTGTCCTGCGCAATCTCGCGGCCGCGCCCGAGGCGATCCGCACCGGTGTCCGCAACAATCTCGGCGGCCATTGGAATCACAGCCATTTCTGGGACATCATGACCCCCGGCGGCGCCAAGGAGCCGGGATCGGAACTCGCGAGCGCCATCAGCGGCGCCTTCGGCGACCAGGGCCAGTTCCGCCAGCGCTTCAATGCGGCGGCGGCCGGCCGATTCGGGTCGGGCTGGGCCTGGCTGGTGGTCGACAAGGACAAGAAGCTCGCCGTCGTGTCGACGCCGAACCAGGACAACCCGCTGATGGACGGCGTCAAGGGCGTGGTGCTCGGCGTCGATGTCTGGGAGCACGCCTATTACCTGAAATACCAGAACCGTCGGCCGGACTATGTGACCGCCTGGTGGAACACGGTGAACTGGACCAAGGCCGGCGCGAATTTCCAGAAGGCCATGGCCTGAGCTTTTTTTGCCGCGCTTGCAGGCGGAGCTCAGGCTTCGCCTGCGGGCTCTCCGATGAGCCCCTGGCGCCGCCGATGGCCTCCAGCGCGGGGCGCACCGCGCGCGCTGCAAATTTTTGAGACATCGAAATCGTGTATTTCTAAATTATTACAATAAGATATTTTTTATTTCTGATGTTAATTCTCAGGCGATTCGCGCCGGCATCGAGATCCAGGATTCCTCAGGATATTGCTCCCCGGGCCCGCGCCGTTCGGGCACGCCGACATTCGTCCATGGCTCTATGTTTTATCCACGATAACCGGATTGTATAAATTTTCGCGACGGCGTATGCATTCCGCCAACAGCCTGCGCGACAGGCCGGGGGAATGGCGATGGCCGAGACGACCGATGTCGTGATTGTGGGAGGCGGCGCGATCGGCGCCAGCATCGCCTATTTCCTGCGCGACCGGCCGAGCCCGCCCGACGTCACGGTGGTCGAACTGGATCCGAGCTATGCCCTTGCCTCGACGCCGCGGGCCTCGGGCGGCGTGCGCCGCCTGTTCTCGCTGCCGGAAAACATTCAGCTGTCGGATTTCAGCATCGGGTTTTTCGAGCGCTTCGCCGAGACCATGGCGGTCGACGGCAGTCCCGCCGAGATCGGCTACCGGCGCGGCGGCTATCTCTTCATCGTCCCGGACAAGGCGGCGGCGCTGCTCGAAGCCAATGCAGCCGTGCAGAGACGGCTGGGCGTCAAGGTCGACCTGCTCGATCGCACCGGTCTGAGCGAGCGGTTTCCGTCGATGTTCGTCGACGACCTGGCGATCGGCGCTCATTCGACGGAGGACGGCTGGCTCGATCCGCATGGTGTGCTGCAGGGGTTCCGCCGCAAGGCGTCGAGCCTCGGTGCCCGGTTTGTCGCCGACGAGGTCACCGGGCTCGATCGGACGGGGCAGCGCGTGCGCAGGGTCAGGTTGGCCTCCGGCCGGGAATTGCGGACGGATTGGGTGGTCAATGCGGCCGGCGCCTGGGCCGGGGAGATCTGCGCGATGATCGGCATGCCGGCGCCGATCCGGCCGATGCGCCGCTACGAGCACTATTTCGAATGCGCCGAGGCGATCGAGCCCCTGCCCTATGTGAAGGATCTCGACCGGCTGGCGTTCCGGCCGGAGGGCCGCGGCTATACCGGCGGCCTGCCCAATAGCGACGAGCCGCGCGGTTTCAATTTCGAGGTCGACAACGACTATTTCGGGCGCGTGGTCTGGCCGGCCCTGGCGCATCGCTTCCCGGCCTTCGAGCGGACCCGGGAACGCAATGTGATGGCCGGGCTCTACGACCAGAACGAGCTCGACGGCAATGCGATCATCGGCCCCTGGACCGGCACTTGCGACAATTTCCTGCTCGCCGCCGGTTTTTCCGGTCACGGGTTGATGCATGCCCCCGGCACCGGCCGGGCCATTGCCGAGCTGATCTGCGACGGCGGTTACCAGAGCATCGATCTGACGCGGCTCGGCTGGTCCCGGGTCGCGCGGAACGAGCCTTGTCCGGAACGGGGCATTCTCTGAGGCCGCGGCCGCAATCCATCGCTTCCGCCCGCGGAGGCCGCTGAAACATCGCCGGCGCGCGCCGGACGCCGGAGGAGCCGGACGTGACCATACAAAGCCAGGCTGCAGTCGATACCGCGGTGATCGGAGCCGGCAGCATCGGCCTCGCCGTCGCCTATTACCTCGTCACGCGGCACGGGGTGAAGGACATCGTGCTGATCGATCCGCGCGATCCGATGAGCCTGACATCCGCGCAATCGGGTGAGAACTACCGCAATTGGTGGCCGCATCCGGTCATGACCGCCTATACCAACCACAGCATCGACCTGCTCGAGGAGATCGCGGCGGCGACCGGTGACCGGATCCGCATGACCCGGCGCGGGTATGCGCTGGTCACCCGCAGCGCCGAGCCGACCGATCTCTTGGCCGAACTCCAGACCGGCTATGGCGCGGCAGCGGCACGGCTGGTCCGCGTCCATGGCGCCGGCGCCTCGTCCTATGCCCCACCGCTCTCCGCGGCCTGGGACAGCGCGCCCGACGGCGTCGACGTGCTGCGCGACCCGGCCTTGATCCGCGCGACTTTTCCAAGCTTTGCGCCCGACGTGGCGACGGTTCTGCACATCCGGCGCGCCGGCTCGATCAGCGGCCAGCAGCTCGGCCAGTTCATGCTGGAAGCGGTCCGGACGGCCGGCGGACGGCTGAAGCGCGGCAAGGTGGTCGGGATCGAAGGCGGTCAGCCATTCGTGCTGAGCCTGGCGACGGCCGAGGGACACGAAACGATCCGCGCCGAGCGTCTGGTCAACGCCGCCGGCCCGTTCTTCAAGGAGGTCGCGCGGCTGCTCGGCGAGGACCTGCCGGTCCATTGCGTCTACCAGCAGAAGATCTCCTTCGAGGACCGCGAGGGCGTGGTGCCGCGCGACATGCCCTTCGCGATCGACCTGGACGGCCAGGAGATCGCCTGGTCCGACGAGGAGAGGTCGATCCTGGCGGAGGATCCGGACGGCCGGAAGCTGCTGGCGGCCATGCCCGGCGGCATTCATTGCCGGCCCGATGGCGCCGAAGGCGGCAAATGGATCAAGCTCGGCTGGGCCTATAACGACAGGCCGACCGACCCGGCCGGGCCGGAACCGATCGACGGCCAGTTCCCGGATATCGTCTTGCGCGGTGCGAGCCGGCTGAACCCAGCCTTGCTGACCTATCTCGGCCGCCTGCCGCGCAACACCCATCACTATGGTGGCTATTACGCCATGACGCCGGAGAACTGGCCGCTGGTCGGGCCGATGCGCACCGCCGGCGCTTTCATGGCCGGCGCGCTTTCCGGTTTCGGCACGATGGCAGCCTGCGCGACCGGCGCGGTCTGCGCCGCCTGGGCGGCCGGCGCCGCGGTGCCGGACTATGCCCATGCCCTCAGCCTGGCACGCTACGACGACCAGGCGATGATGGCGGAGCTTGCCAGCCTGACCAGCAAGGGCGTGCTCTAGCACCAAGGGAGACGATGGGGCGATGGCGATGAAACCTGCGGCGGCGAAACCGATGGCGTCGGATATCGTGCGGGACGGCCTGCGCCAGGCGATCCTGGACGGCGACTTCCAGCCCGGCGAGCAATTGCGCCAGGACGAACTGGCCGACCGGTTCGGCACCAGCCGGATCCCGGTCAGGGAGGCGTTCCGCCAGCTCGAGGCCGAGGGCCTGGTGACCTTGCATGCCAACCGGGGTGCGGTGGTCAGCAGCTTGTCGCTGCAGGAGGTGCTGGAGTTCCTCGACATCCGCATCGGACTGGAATGCCAGGCGCTGAAGCTGGCCATTCCCAACATGGCGGAAGAGGATTTCGATCTGGCCGCCGACATCCTCAGGTCCTACGAGGTCGAGCCCCTGCCCCGGCGCTGGAGCGAAATGAACGAGCGCTTCCATTTCGCGCTCTACGCGCCCTGCCAGCGTCCGCGGCTGATGGCGATGATCCAGCAGACCTGGAGCCAGGTCGGCCGGTTCACGCGCATGCAGGTGTCGATGGCGGCCGGCAAGGAGCGGCCGCAGCGGGAGCATCACGCCCTGCTCGCCGCCTGCCGCGACAACGATATCGCGGGCGCGGTACGCATGCTCGAGGCCCATATCGCCCAGACCCAGAAGTCGCTGGTCGCAGCCGCCAGGCGCGGCGCGCCGGCCGGACTTTCCAACACGCCGTGATGCCCCGACAGGCCATGGCCGAGGCAGCAACCCGATTGTCCGGCAAGCCGGATGGTTCCAACCGGAGGGTGACATGAGAAAAGCTCTTTTCGCGACCTTGGCCGCCGCATTGGTGGCCCAGGCGGCGCCGGCCTCGGCCGGAACCACGCTGGATACGATCCGCCAGCGCGGCTCGCTGAAATGCGCGGTCCAGGGGCCGTCCAATCCCGGCTTCGGCGTGCCCGACAGCCAGGGCCGCTGGACCGGTTTTAATGTCGACCTGTGCCGCGCCGTGGCGATCATGATCTTCGGCGATCCCGACAAGATCCAGATTTCGGCGCTCACCACCCAGACGCGCTTCCCGGCGCTGCAATCGGGCGAGGTAGACCTGCTCACCAACAACACGACGGTGACGCTGACCCGCGACACGCAGCTGAAGTTCAACTTCCCCGCCATCACGTTCTTCGACGGACAGGGCATCCTGGTGCCGCGGCGGCTGAACCTGACCTCCGGCAAGCAATTGTCGGGGGCGACCGTCTGCGTCCAGCCGGGAACCACCACCGAGCTCGCGCTGACCGACTTTTTCCGCAAGAACAACATGCGCTTCACCCCGGTCGTCATCCAGTCGCGCGACGAGCTGACCCGGGCCTATGCCGACGGCCGTTGCGACGCACTGACCTCGGACGCGACGACTTTGGCCGCGCAGCGCTCGACGCTCGCCAATCCGGCCGACCACGTCATCCTGCCCGACCGCCTGTCCAAGGAGCCGCTGGGTCTTGCCGTCCGGCACGGCGACGAAGAGTTCCGCGACATCGTCGCCTGGGCCTTCAACACGCTGGTCAATGCCGAAGAGCTCGGCATCACCAGGGCCAATGTCGACGAGATGGCCAAGAGCACCGACCCGGAAATCCGCCGTTTCCTCGGCGTCGAACCTGGTCTCGGCGTGGCGCTGGGGGTCGATGACCGGTTCGGTTACGCGATCATCAAGGCGCTGGGCAATTACGGCGAGCTCTATGAGAAATATCTCGGCGAGAAGACGCCGCTCGCCATCCCACGTGGCCTCAACCGGCTCTACACCGATGGCGGCAGTCTCTATACGCCGCCGTCGCGCTGACCGGACGCCAAGGCTGATCCGATGCGCCGAGGACCGTTCCCCCTGAAGATGACGTCCTCGGCCGGGCCGGCCGGGCTCGCGGCGCTGTGGAACGACCGCGCCGCCCGCCGGCTGATCTACCAGGGCGCCTTGCTGGTCATCGTGCTGGCGGCCCTGGCTTTCCTCTGGTCGAACGCCTCGGCCAATATCGCCCGGCGCGGGCTCGAGCTCGGTTTCGCCTTTCTCGGCCGCACCGCCAATTTCGCCATCGGCGAATCGGTCGTCGCCTATTCGCCGGCCGACAGCTATGGCCGCGCGCTGCTCGTCGGGCTGACCAATACGCTCATGGTCGCGGCCGTCGGCTGCCTGATGACCACCGTGCTCGGCGTCAGCCTCGGCGTCATGCGGCTGTCGTCGAACCCGCTGCTCGCTCGGCTGGTCGGCCTTTATGTCGAGCTCGGCCGCAATGTGCCGCTGCTGTTGCAGCTGTTCTTCTGGTACGCGCTCTGCACCAGGCTGAGCGGGCCGCGCCAGGCGCTGTCGCCGCTGCCGGGCGTGTTCCTGTCCAATCGCGGCCTGCGCATGCCGACGCTGGTGGCCAATGACGCGTTGGCCCTGGCGGCGTGCGGCCTCGTCGTCGCGGCGCTGCTCGGTCTGGCGCTGCGGCTCTGGGCCGGCCGCCGGCAGTCGCTGTCGGGACGGCGGCCGCGGATCGCCGGTTGGGTGGCGGCGGCCGCCGTGCTGGCGCCGCTCGGCGCCATGCGGATGGCCAGCAGCCGCCTGGCCTTCGACGTGCCGGAGCTTCAGGGCTTCAACTTCGTCGGCGGTCTGGAGCTCAGCCCCGAATTCGTCGCGCTGCTGGTCGGGCTGACCTTCTACACCACCGCCTTCGTCACCGAGATCGTCCGTGGCGGCATCGCAGGCGTCGGCAAGGGCCAGTGGGAAGCGGCCAAAGCCCTCGGCCTGCCCGGCGGACGGATCATGGCGCTGGTCGTGCTGCCGCAGGCGCTGAGGACGATCATTCCGCCGCTCGCCAGCCAGTACATGAACCTGATGAAGAATTCGTCGCTGGCGATAGCCATCGGCTTTCCCGACCTGATCAACATCTCGAACACCGTGGTCAACCAGACCGGTCAGGCGCTCGAGGTCATTTTCCTCTTCATGGCCGCCTATCTGTCGATCAACCTCACCATTTCCGGCGTCATGAACTGGCTCAACCGCAGGGTCGCAGGGAGGTCGGCATGACCACGGTCACGGCGCCCCCGCTCGCCTCGCAACCCGGCCGGCTGCGCCTGTCGGCGCGGCTGCGGCCGCTGTTCGCCAACTGGTTCAACGGCATCATCACCGTGCTCTGCCTGGCCTTCTGCGCCTGGGCGCTGGTGCAGCTCACCCGCTGGGCCTGGAGCGACGCCGTCTTCCAGGGCGATGCCGCGGCTTGCCGCGCGGCCGCCGGCGCCTGCTGGGCCTTCGTCGCCGACAAACTGGGCTTCGTCGCCTTCGGCTTCTATCCGCAGGGCGAGCGCTGGCGCGCCGTGCTGGCGCTCGTGCTGATCGCCGCGACGATCGGCGTCAGCCTCAACCGCGGCTTCTGGCGCGCCTGGCTGGCAGCGGTCTGGTGCGCCACCTTCACGCTCGACGCCCTGCTGCTGCATGGCGGCTTTCTCGGCCTGACACCGGTGCCCCTGCGGGCCTGGAGCGGCCTGGTGGTGACCGTCTGGGTGGCGGTGGTGGCGCTCGCCACCTCCTATCCGCTCGGTCTCGTGCTGGCGCTCGGCCGCCGCTCCGACATGCCGGTGGTGCGCTGGCTGTCGGTCGCCTGGATCGAGATCGTCAGAGGCGTGCCGCTGGTTTCAATCCTGTTCCTCGCATCCATCATCGTGCCGCTGTTCCTGCCCGAGGGCGTCGAGGTCGAGAGCCTGATCCGCGCCCAGATCGCCTTCACCCTGTTCGGATCGGCCTATCTCGCCGAAGTTTTCCGCGCGGGATTGCAAGCGGTGCCGGCGGGGCAGTTCGAGGGCGCCCATTCGCTCGGCCTCAGCCATTGGCAGGCTCTGCGCCTCATCGTCCTGCCGCAGGCGCTGAAAAGCGTCATCCCGGCGCAGGTGAACACCTTCATCATGATCTTCAAGGACACCAGCCTGATCCTGGTGATCGGCATTTTCGACCTGCTCGGCACGCTCAAGGCGAGCCTGTCGGACCCTGCCTGGCTCGGGTTCTCGACCGAAGCCTATGTCTTCGCGGCGGCCGTCTATTTCGTCATCTGCTACGGCATGTCGCGCTACAGCCGCCACCTGGAGGCATCGCTTGCGCGCGACCGCAGCCGCTGAGCCGCCAACTCAAGGCGCGCGGAAATAGCTCATGAATTCCATCAGCGAGCCGTCGGGATCGCGGAAATAGACGCTGGTTCCCGGCCCCTTGGCGCCGTGGCGCGCGACCGGACCGAGTTCGACGGCCACCTGATGCCGCGCGAGATGGGCCATGGCGCCGTCGATCGGCCCGTCCCATTCGAAACAGAGGTCGGAATTGCCCGGTTGCACCGGCAGCCTGGCCACCGGCGTCGCTTCGACGCCGGGACCGTGGCAATTGAGCTGGGTATCGCCGAAGCGGTAGGCAAAGCCCGGGCCGCGCGCGATGATCTCGGCGCCGAGCACGTCGCGATAGAACGGATTGGACCTTGTCCAGTCGCCGACATGGATCACGCAATGGTCGAGCTTGATCCGCATCGCTGTCGCCTCCGGCCTATCCCCGGTCGCGCATGATGCGCGCCTGGTCGCGCTGCCAGTCGCGCTTTTTCTCGCTCTCGCGCTTGTCGTGCAGCTTCTTGCCGCGGGCGAGCGCTATCTGCAGCTTGGCGCGACCCTTCTCGTTGAAATAGAGCTTCAGCGGAATGACCGTCATGCCTTCGCGCTGGACGCCGCCGATCAGCTTGGCGATTTCCTTCTTGTGCAGCAGCAGCCGGCGCGGCCGGCGCGGCTCATGGTTGAAGCGGTTGGCCTGCAGATATTCCGGGATATTGCAGTTGAACAGGAAGAATTCCTCGCCCGAGGGCCCGGCATAGCTCTCGGCGATCGTCGCCTTGGCGGCGCGCAGCGATTTCACCTCGGTGCCGGTCAGCGACAGGCCGGCCTCGAAGGTCTCCATGATCTCGTAGTCATAGCGGCCGCGCCGGTTGTCGGCGATCAGCTTGATGTTCGGATCCTGCTTGGGCGCCATCAGTTCATCAGGCCGGCATGGACGAGCGCCGCCTTCAAGGCCTCCTTGGTCGCCGCGGTGACCGGAACCATCGGCAGCCGGGTTTCTTCCGACATGCGGCCGAGCATGGCGAGTGCCGCCTTGGAGGGGGCCGGGTTGGGTTCGACGAACAGCGCCTGATGCAGCGGGAACAGCTTGTCCTGCAGCTTCAGCGCGGTCTTGTAGTCACCCGCGAGGCAGGCATTCTGGAAATCGGCGCAGAGCCTCGGCGCGACATTGGCGGTCACCGAGATGCAGCCATGGCCGCCATGGGCCATGTGCGCCAGCGCGGTGCCGTCCTCGCCCGACAGCTGAATGAAATCGGGACCGCAGACCTCGCGCTGGGCCGAGACCCGGTCGAGCTTGGCGGTGGCATCCTTGACACCGACGATGTTCTTGATCTTGGCCAGCCGGCCCATGGTCTCGACCGACATGTCGACCACCGAGCGCGGCGGGATGTTGTAGATCAGGATCGGCAGCGTGGTCGATTCAGCGATCGCCTTGAAGTGCTGATAGAGCCCTTCCTGGTTCGGCTTGTTGTAATAGGGCGTGACGTGCAGCAGCCCCTGCGCGCCGGCCTTTTCGGCATGCTGCGAGAATTCGATCGCGTCGACGGTGTTGTTGGAACCGGCGCCGGCGATGACGGGCACCCGGCCGCGGGCCTCCTCGATCGCCCAGACGATGACCTGCTTGTGCTCGTCATGGGTCAGCGTCGGGCTCTCGCCCGTGGTGCCGACCGGCACGACGCCGTGCGAACCTTCCGCGATGACCCAGTTCACATGGGCGCGGAACGCTTTCTCGTCGACCTTGCCATTGGAAAACGGCGTGACGAGCGCGGGCATCGACCCCTTGAACAGAGCGGCGGACATGAAACGTTCTCCCGAACGTGGATGAGTTAGCACGGAATAGCGCGGCCGATCGCCACGCGTGAAAGGTCGGACACAAAGCCTTGTGACGGCCCGGACGTCAAGCGGGGCGGTATTTTCGCATGGCTGACGGCGCCTCGTCGACTCGACCAACGCCCCGA
>BFBZ01002379.1_pt1 | contig 10341 bp, 8 predicted proteins | sample 1888401 | NCBI WGS metagenome assembly BFBZ01 (sample SAMD00112614, study PRJDB3348) | symbiont metagenome | host: Chara braunii | reverse complement strand
CATCGGCCACCTGGTCGAAACCATCGAGGCAGCCGAATGCAGGAACTACTTCAAAAACGCCGGTTACGCTTCCGTCAAAATATGAAACGCTCTAAGACGACGGTTGTTGTCCTCGGCAAAGTCATCGGATCGGCGACGTTAGGACAAAGGTCGAAGCCAGTCCCCGCAACCAGTTTCGTCACAATACCCTAACCGTCCCGGTCTTGCCGGGGCGGTTTTTGATGCGCTGCTTTCAGCGCCGCCTGCGTTTCGAAGCCCGTGCTGGCCTGACTGGGTTTGATCAGCACGCAGGTTGCGAGCCTGTAGCGCGCCGCCTCCTCAACCCGGGCCGCGTTGGTTACGAGCGGGTCATCGCCGACGATTTGCACGCGCTTGATCGTTGGGCGGCGATTGATTGCTGCAGCTCTCTCGCATCTTTTGTGGCGGGCCTTGGGCCGGCCCCCAGCATAACCGGCCACCGGCGTAATACGAAGCCGCGGACCTAAAACGCGTGAGCAGCGCGTTGCGACAGGCTGCTGCAATGGTCTCCTGTCATTTGGCCTCTCACGAGACCGCAGGCGACCCAATCATCGGATTGCGGACCGGCCAAGGGTGAGAGGGCCGGCGGTCGCCATCGCTTCGGAAGACCTTCTGACCGTGGAAAGCAATGCAAGCATGACACGCCCCTTTTGCTACCAATGCTGCAGCGCAGCCGCCCTTGCCATCACTTTTCTGGTTAGCGCCAGCMCCMCTCACAGCGCCGGCGGCACCGCCGCTGCCACCGTACAGACGGAGGCGGCCAAGCGCATGGTATCGACCTTCGTCGTTGCAAGCAGCATGAGCGAATGGACACTGTCGTTGAGTGGCGTTCTTGCTGCCCGCGAGGAGGTCGCAGTCGGTGCTCCGCAGCAGGACCAGCGCATATCAGACGTCGACGTCGAGGTCGGTGATCATGTCAAAGCCGGGCAGGTCCTGGTGCGGCTCGACACGGCCATGCTCGATAATCAGCTGCGCGAGGCCGAAGGCCGCGTCGCACGCGCAAGTGCTGCTGTCGCCCAGCAGCAGGCAACGGCCGCGCAGGCGCGAGCAGCACTGGAGCGCGCCAGCCGACTCAAGGCATCGGGGACGGTTTCCGGGCAGGTCTATGACGAACGCGCGTCGGCTGCAGCGGTCGCCAGCCAGGGCGTCGCCGTGGCACAGGCCGAACTCAGCCAGGCCGAAGCCCAGCTCTCGGAATCCCGCCGGCTGCGCGAACGCGCCGTCGTCGTGGCGCCAGTGGGCGGCGTCGTCTCCGAACGCCATGCCAATGCCGGCGCACTGACCGGATCGGAGCCGCTGGTCCGCTTGATCCGCGATGGCGAGGTCGAACTGGCCGTCGACATTCCCGAAAGCGAGCTGCCACAATTGGCCGTTGGCCAGCCGGCCGAAGTGAGACTTCCCGGCAGCGACGACGCGATCAGCGGCAAGGTGCGGATGATCACGCCAAAGATCGATCGCGACACCCGTCTTGGCGGGGCCAGGATCGCGCTTGAATACGATGCCGGACTGTTCCCAGGCGCCTTTGGCCGTGCCGAAATTGTGGTGGCGAAGCGTGAGGCCATCGTCATCGACGATTCAGCACTTCTTTATGACAGCGAAAGCGACACGACCTCGGTCTTTGTCGTCGAGCGCGGCCGGGCGATGCTGCGAGCGGTCGAAACCGGCCTGCGGGACAATGGCAGGCTCGAAATCGTTGCCGGCCTCAAGGCAGGTGATGTCGTCGTCGCCAAGGCTGGCGCGTGGCTGCGCGAAGGCGATGCGGTGGCGACCGTCGACATCGGTGCGATCACCGGAAGTACCCGCCCGTGATCAGCAACATGTCCGCATGGGCGATCCGCAAACCGATGCCCACCATCGTGCTGTTCGTCGTCGCCACGCTGGCCGGATTGGCGGCGTTTCTGCGCCTGCCGGTCAATGCCAATCCGAGCCTGTCGTTTCCGATCGTCGCCGTCACCGTGTCGCAAGCAAGCGCGGCACCGGCCGAGATGGAAAACCAGGTCACGCGCCGCATCGAAGGGGCCGTCTCCGGCCTCCCCGGGGTCAATCACATCAGCTCGACAATCAAGGATGGCGTGTCGACGACCACCATCGAGTTCAAGATCGGCATAGATCCAGACCGGGCAACCAGTGACGTGCGCGATGCGGTTGGCCAGGTCAGGTCCGATCTGCCGCAATCGGTCCAGGAGCCGATCGTCTCGCGTGTCGATGTCGAGGGTGGGGCGATCCTCTATTACACGGTGCAAGCACCCGACATGTCGGTGCTGGACGCGTCTTGGTTCGTGGACGACACGATCAACCGCGAGCTTCTCGCCCTTCCCGGCGTCCAGAAGGTCGAGCGTCTCGGCGGCGTCAATCGAGAGATAACCATTTCGCTCGACCCCGACCGGTTGCTGGCGCTGGGTGTGACGGCGGACCAGGTCAATTCTGCGCTGCGCCAGATCAACGTCAATGTTCCAAGCGGCCGCGGCGAGATCGGTCAAAGGGAGCAGTCGATCCGCACTTTGGGCAGCGTAGGATCGCTCGATGAGCTGTCTGGCCTTTCGGTTTCCTTGCCGGGAAACCGCTGGGTGCAACTGCGCAACATCGCCACGATCAAGGATGGGCCGGCCGAGCCGCGCGGTTTTGCGCGCCTCAATGGCGAAGCCGTCGTCGGATTCTCCGTCTCCCGCGCCAAGGGCCACAGCGACACGGCCGTCGCTGCCGGCGTTACCAGGCGGCTGGCCGAAATTGCGGCACGTACCCCCGGCGTTGCGTTCAACGAGGTCATCTCCAATGTCGAATACACAATGGCGAGCTACAACGCCGCCGTCGCCGCCCTAGTCGAGGGCTCGGTCCTGACCGTGGTTGTGGTGTTTCTGTTTTTGCGCAGTTGGCGTGCCACGCTGATTGCCGCAGTGGCGATTCCGTTGTCGATCCTGCCGACCTTCGCGGTCATGGATCTCCTCGGCTTCACGCTGAACGGCGTCAGCCTTTTGGCGCTGACGCTGGTGGTTGGCATTCTGGTCGACGATGCCATCGTCGAGATGGAAAACATCGAACGCCATATCGACATGGGCAAAAGGCCGTATCTGGCCTCGATCGAGGCGGCGGATGCGATTGGCCTGGCAGTCGTTGCCACAACCTTGACCATTGTCGCGGTGTTTGCGCCGGTCAGCTTCATCGGTGGTGCCGTCGGCCAATATTTCAGACAGTTTGGCGTGACGGTCGCTGTCGCCGCGCTGATTTCGCTGGTGGTGGCAAGATTGCTCACGCCGCTGATGGCGGCCTATCTGTTGCAGCCGAAGGCTGCAGGAAACCATAGGGCTGAGCCATCGCGGCTGTCGCTGTGGTATCTCTCGGTGCTGGGCTGGACGCTCGACCATCGCAAGACGACATTTGGCCTGGTCGCCGTGTTCTTTGCGGGCTCGGTCTTCCTTCTGACCCAGTTGCCGACTGGCTTCGTGCCGACCGGCGACAGCGACGTCTCGCAGGTCCAGGTGACGTTGCCGCCGGGCACGCGGCTAGAGGAAACCGCGCGGGTTTCCGACACCATCGTGCGTGACCTAAGGGCACGGTCGGACGTCGCAAACGTTCTGGTGACCACCGACGACGTCAACAAGGTGACCTTGCTTATCAGGCTCAAGCCGCGCAGCGAGAGGCAGCTCGACCGCAAGTCGTTCGAGCTTGCCGCGCTTCTGATCCTGACCGAGACACCCGACATCCAGTTCGCCTTCGTTTCGGATTCCGGCGGCAAGGAAGTCTCGATCTATCTGGCCGGCAACAATCCTGAAGAACTGAACAGGGCCGCGCACCAGCTCGAGACCGAGATGCGGGCGATGCCGGAACTCGTCAATGTGTTGTCCAATCAGGCACCGCTGGCCCCCGAACTGCTGCTCAAGCCGCGCCTGGACGAGGCAGCCCGCCTTGGTGTGTCGGTGATGTCGCTGGGCACCGTAGCGCGCATCGCCACGCTCGGCGAAACCGACTCCAATTCGGCCCAGTTCAACCTTGGTGACCGGCTGGTGCCGATCCGCGTGCTGCTCGACAAATCGGCGCGTGGCGMCCTCGATMCCTTGCGCAAACTGCGTGTTGGCACCGCCGATGGCAAGGTCGTACCTCTGACTTCGGTCGCCGACATTTCGTTCGGCGCCGAGGAAGGCAAGGTCCAACGCCTCGACCGCAAGCGCTTGGTCGCGGTCGAGGCCAATCTGAACGGGATCGTGTTTGGCGATGCGATGAGAGCGGTCGCCGCACTGCCGGCGCTGAACAACCTTCCTGCCAGCGTCAGCCATGTCGAATATGGCGCTACAGAAGAGATGACGCAGATGTTCCGTGGCTTCGCACTGGCGCTGGTGGCCGGAATTCTGATGGTCGTGGCAGTGCTGGTGCTTTTGTTCAGGAACTTCCTGCAGCCGCTCACCATCCTGATCGCCTTGCCGTTGTCGCTCGGCGGCGCCGCACTGGCGCTGCTGCTCTATGGCGCAGCCCTCGACCTGTCGTCGACAATCGGCATCCTGATGTTGATGGGCATCGTCTGCAAGAACTCGATCCTGCTTGTTGACCATGCCATCGAAAGCCAGGCCGAGGGCATGGACCGGCGCGCTGCACTGATGAAGGCAGGCACGGCGCGCGCGCGCCCGATCATCATGACCACGATCGCCATGGTGGCCGGCATGATGCCTGCGGCGATCGGCATCGGCGCCGATGCCAGCTTCCGCGCGCCGATGGCCGTTGCGGTGATCGGCGGGCTGATCACCTCGACCCTGCTCAGCCTGATGGTCGTGCCGGTCATGTTCACCACCATGGACGATCTGAACGTCTGGCTTGGCCGTCGCCTGAAGCGGCTTACCTCGGTCACCGAGGCAGATCTTGCCGCTGGCGCGCTGATCACCGAACGCGGGAAGGCGGCCTGATTTGGGTCCGGTCGTAGCGCCGTGCGTCCTGGCGGAGGCACGGCTTCGGTCATTTCGGGTTGCGATACGCTTGAAAGTTCTTGATCAGGCATTCTAAGCTGGGCGCGACCTAGCCTAGCGGTCTGGATCGGATCGTGCCGAAGCAAAACTCGTTGGGCGGAAAGAGCGGCTTGGCGGTATATCGAGGGCCGGCAACCGCTACCTCGGACAAATGCTCGTGTCGTCGCGCAGGCCGTCAGGTCGCGGCGTGGCGACCGTCAGCTCGGCATCGCAAAAGACATTCGCAGACACGCGCCTTTGTCAGCTTCGACGACGGCAACCTGACCACCGTGCAGGTGCATGATCTCCTGGACCAGATTTAGCCCTAGTCCGGCGCCGCGACCGTCAGGTGTCAAGCGGTTGAACGGGTCGAAGATCTGCCTCCGCTCACTGGCTGGAATACCTTTGCCTTCATCGCAAACTTCGATGAAGCCGGCTGCTTGGACACGAACCGTGATAGTTCCGTGGCGGCCACCATGGTCGATGGCGTTTTGCACCAGATTGGTCAGCGCCCTTTCGAGCGAGGTCTGGTCGCCCATGATGAGGATTTCGCCCCGTTCGGCTTCAAATGACATGTCGTAGCCTGCCGCAAGCGCCAACGGGCCGAGGTCAAAGACCACCTGTTTGGCCATTCCGACAAGATTGACCGGCAGGAAGTGGTTCGACTTCTTGTCAAGTCGCTGGAGATCGAGAAGCTGGCCGGCGAGGGTTGTTAGACGTGCCGCATCCTCTAGCAGGCTCGTCTTGTCGGATCCGGAAGGCAACGCCGCAAGTCGAGCATTCAATATGGCAATGGGCGTGCGCAGTTCGTGCGCCGCCTGCGCGAGAAAACGCTGATGGCGTGCATATCCCGCATCGAGGCGCTGGAGCGCATCGTTCACCGCGCTGACGAGAGGGCCGATTTCGACAGGCACATCGTTCACCGATAGCTGCACGCCGCGCTTGTCAAATTCGATGCGGGTCGCTTGTGCCACTGCCCGGCCCAGCCCCTCCAGCGCCCGGCGTACGACAACAGGTGTTGCGACCAGGGTTGCCAGTGCCATGAGGGCGATCACAGGCAAGATGACAGAGACAAATCCACCAGATACGCCCCAGGCAAGGCGACGGATGGACATCCGCCCTTGCGTGCCCGTCAGGATCTGAACTCTGCCAGCGGCCGTAGTGACCCACTTAACAACTGCATCAGGTTTTCCATCCACTCCGAGTTGCCCCAGCCGGGCGTCATTCAGCTTGTCGAGTATGCCGACGACGGGCGCATAGGTCGCCGGAATGTTGCCCTCCGACAAGCGGTGTGCCTCAGCATCGCGGATCACGAACCATAGCCCCGGCGCTTCCGACCGGAGACGAACAAGTGCGGAGGTCGGCTCAAGAGCCAACCCGCCACTTGAGTCTCGAACAACCGCATCCGCGATCACGTCGAGACTGCCTCCCTCGTAATCGTCGACGAGATAGCCGGTGATCCAGAGTGCCCCGACGATCAGCACCACAAATGCTGCGATCATTGCAGCTTGCAACGCCACAATTCTGCTGACCAGCAGCCATTTCAGGGAACGCGGATTCGGCCGTATCATGTCGTCTCGCGCAGCAGATAGCCGACGCCACGTATGCCACTGATCATCACGCCCGCATTGGCATCCGAGAGCTTGCGGCGAGCCCGTGAAATATGCGTATCGAGAGCATTCGACTCGATTTCGTCATTCATGCCGAAAACGGCCTCCATGAGCGTCTCGCGCAGCACCATGCGTCCCATCCGTCGCATCAGGGCTTCAACGACGAGCAATTCCCGCCGTGGCATCCGTAGGAGAACCCCGTCGACATGCGCCTCGCGATGGGTGAAGTCGAACGACACGCGACCTATGCTCACGATGTCGGCTGGCATATTGGCTGGACGGCGCATGATGGCCCTAAGCCGAGCCAACAGCTCCTCAAAGGCAAACGGCTTCCCAAGATAGTCGTCAGCACCACTGTCCAGGCCAGCAACCCGGTCGATCAGGTCACCCTTTGCCGTCAGCACCAGAACCGGCACCACATTGCCGTTCGCCCGCAGCGATTTGATCAGCGAAAGCCCGTCGCCATCCGGCAATCTGCGGTCCAGCAGCACCACGTCGTAAATGTCGTTGTCGAGCGCGGCGTCTGCCTCAGCCAGACTTGCCACATCGTCGACAACCATGTCGTGGCGGACCAGCCCGCTGCGCAGAACCGCGACCATGGCCTGCTCGTCTTCCACCAACAGCACGCGCATTCAATCAGCTCCGTCCCAACTCCGTCGTTCACGCGAACAGTTTAGCCAGGCACCAGCGCAACTGCATTGCGAGAACCTTGCAGGCAAACACCTGCGAGTGACTTTTTTGGCCTTTCCCGATGCCGCGCAAACGATCCCTCGAAGAATATTTGTGTGACAGGTTTTCTCAATCCGGGCGTGTGAGTTCTCGGCTCCTCACTGAATAGGACGAGATCAATGCCCTGCAATTTAGCCAGCCCCGCAGCTGAACGACGCGTCAACCCTTCTGTTTATGGTTCGATCCTGGAGGGCAAGCATGTCGATCGCTGATATCCCGCCATTCTTCCTTGCCTGGCTTCGCAATCCACGCAGCATCGCGGCTGTGGCCCCATCGGGCGCCCGGGTCGCGGCACTGATGACCCAGGACATCGGTTCTGCGACCGGACCCGTCATGGAGCTAGGACCTGGCACCGGCGCTTTCACCTACTCACTGCTCAAGCGCGGTGTGCGCGAGAGGGATCTTACGCTGGTCGAGTTCAGCGCTGATTTTGTCCAACTCTTGAAGTCGCGCTTCCCCCAGGCCCGCGTTCTCAAGATGGATGCCACACGGCTTGCCGACCTCAAGCTGTTTGACCGCGCGTCGGTTGGCGCTGTTGTCAGCGGGTTGGGTTTTCGTGCCATGCAGCCCAGGCAGGTTACCGCCATCTTGAGCGGAGCCTTCAAATATCTGAGACCCAACGGCGCGTTCTATCAGATCACCTATGGCCCACGCTGTCCGGTCCCCGATTCCGTTCTCGATCACCTGAGCCTCAGTTCAGCGCATGTCGGCCGAACTGTCTGGAACATACCGCCGGCGTCCGTCTATCGGATTTGCAGATCCGATGACTGCGCCTGAGCTCACCATGCACGTGCCGCACGCTGTCACCGTGCTGATGAGCTTCGGGCTCGCCGGTATCGGATGTCTGGCGGTTGCCGAAAAGTTCGTCCCTCTCTTTCCGTCCTATATCTTGCTGATGCTGCTGGGATTGACCGTGCCAGATGGCGGGGCACTCGTGCTAACCATTGTAGTCACGACATCTGGGTCGGTGATTGGAGGGCTGTGCTGGTATGCGATCGGCTTTTCGCTCGGGCCGCAACGGGCGCGCGCGGCCGTGGCGCGTTATGGCAAATGCATATTCCTGAAGCTGGCATTCTATGACAGGCTGGCCGACGCTTACCGTCGCAATCATTTCTGCGTGACGCTGGCGGGGCAGGGCATTCCGGCGGGTCGAATCTATCTTGCCTTACCGGCAGGCGCCTTGAAGCTTGAAACCAGAACTTTCCTGGTAGCGACCTCACTTGGTTGCCTGCTGTGGAACACGCCGTTTCTGTGTCTTGGCTATGCCTTGCGCAGCAGCGGACATGATCTGGCGCAAGTAGGCTTCTGGGCCGCCTTCGCCATCGTCACGTTCGAAGGCATAATTGTGCTCGCCATCCGATCTCGAAAGTTCAGGAGAAGCGGTGGCTCACACGCTCAATCCGCGAGCCGTCGCTCTAAAGGAAGTCTTTGGTAGACATGATGACGTGTCGCGCCGAGTGACAACCGGCAAGTTGCTGCTCATTCCCTGAACGCGAATACGGCTCTGGTGTGCTCTACAGATCGCCCGCTCAGGGACGGTCACGAACGCACTCCATCGAAGGCGTTCCCGTAAGGTATCGCCAACTTAACCAGCCACGGATGATTTGCGGATAAGGGAGATGTTTGACGGCTTCGTCATGGAAGAGGTGGAGTTGACCTACTGACCCGCACCGGGTTTGCCGGAGGCTCCAACTTCTCATCGACATACGCAGCAACACGACGACGCAATTCAAGGGGGAGCGGCTTGCCCATCGCGGTTTCCTTTCAACCACAATGAATCACGAACTCAAATCAAGGGGAATCCTGAATCCCTTAAACCGCGACACGCTTTAAAGCCGACTACTTGGCCCCTGGGTCGGCGAGTACGCACGTCTGCGCAAAGCGCGCCGAGTGGCAGCGCAAAGCCGCGCCTCCGAATAGTCGCTGTCACATGATGCCGAAGGTTTTGTATGCCTCCACCGCGCTCATGCCTTCGCGGATCGCCTTGGCGACGAGCTTTTCGCCGCGTACCTTCTCCAACGCCAGCCGAACCACCTCTTCCTCGGCTTGCGGCGGGATGACAAGGACGCCTTCCTTGTCGCCGAACAGGAGCGTACCCGGCTCGATCCGCACACCACCGATCTCGAGTGCGCAGCGATAGTCCATGACCTTGCCGCGCACACCCTGGTCTTGCGCGTAGTAACCGGTGCAGAAGCAGGGGAATCCCAATGCCTTGATACCGTCCGTGTCGCGGGCGAAGCCGTTGAGCAGCGCGCCATGCGCGCCGAGAATCTTCGCGCGGGTCGACATCAACTCACCCCATAGTGCGTAGCGGGTCGAGGCGCCGCTGGCGACGTAGATCTCGCCTGGCTTGAGATCATCCAGCGCTTCGAACATCAGCCCGAACGGCTTGGTCATCAGCGGATTGTGCGTCGGTTGCTCGGATGGAAAGATATCGGTTTCAAGTACCGGCATGGCCCGGCCAAGCAGCCGCGTCGTCTCGTCGACCGGCCTGAACACGGGCGGCAGGAATTGGTGCTGCAGCCCGAGCGTATCCATCACGTCTCCGACGACCGCGACGAAGAGCTCGCTTTCGAACAGACGATACATTTCGGTGTCGTCGGCATAGAGGCGCGTCGAACTGGTCATGAGGCTTGCATCCGGATGTTGGTGGATTGGGCGGTACGGGAAGGGCCGAGCGCGGCGGCGTTCTGGACCAGTGCGCGCATATAGCCCAGGGCAAAAGCCTTTCCCGCGTGCCAGGGTGCGTCGCAGGACATTTCCGGCGTATGATCGGGGATGATCACGCCCTCATAGCCTTCGTCACGCAGGATGCGGACGACCTCGGCCATATCGATGTCGCCGTCATCGACGAAGGTCTCGTGATAATTCGGCACCTTGCCGCGCACATTGCGGAAGTGGATGTAGCCGATGCGCCTGCGTTGGGCGAAGCGCCGGACGTGCCCGTAAATGTCGTCAGCGCCAGGCATCTCCTGCAGCGAGCCGAGGCAGAGCTCCAGCCCATTGGATGGCGAGTCGACGATGTCCATCAGCCGGTCGTATTTCTCCGGCCG
>BFBZ01000012.1_pt46 | contig 10342 bp, 11 predicted proteins | sample 1888401 | NCBI WGS metagenome assembly BFBZ01 (sample SAMD00112614, study PRJDB3348) | symbiont metagenome | host: Chara braunii | reverse complement strand
AGCGCGGCCATGTACCAGAGGTCACGCAGGAAGGTGGGCGCTGTGTCTGCGCCCGTGGCGAGGGACGGCTCCGCGTTCACGGGGCGGTCTTCGCCCTGTCTCTTATACACATCTAGATGTGTATAAGAGACGGGCGTTGGATTGTTCCTTGCGGACGATCTCCAGAACGTCTTCGGCAGTGAGCGGTTCGAAATAGAGGCGGTCCGACGTGTCGTAATCTGTCGAAACCGTTTCGGGATTGCAGTTGACCATGATGGTCTCGTAACCGCGATCCGACAGCGAGAAGGCTGCATGGCAGCAGCAATAGTCAAACTCGATGCCCTGACCGATGCGGTTGGGGCCGCCGCCGAGGATGATGATTTTCTTTTTGTCGGTCGGCTTGCTCTCGCATTCGACTTCGCCCGAGACGGGGTTCTCGTAGGTCGAATACATGTAAGGCGTCAGTGCGGCGAATTCGGCGGCGCAGGTGTCGATCCGCTTGAACACGGGATGCACGCCGAGCTTGCCGCGCAAAGCGCGAACGGTTTTTTCTTTCTGGCCGGCAAGTTTGGCAAGGCGCGCGTCGGAGAAGCCCATCACCTTCAGCCGCGTCAAACTTTGCGCATCCTCAGGGATACCGTTGGCGCGCACTTCGGCTTCGATGGCGAGGATGCTTTCGATTTCGCCCAGAAACCACGGATCGTATTTCGTGACCGCGGCAATTTCCGCCATCGGGAAATTGTAGCGCATCGCTTGTGCGGCGATCCGCAAACGGTCGGGTGTGGGCCGCGCCAATGCCGCGCGGATCGCATCCTTGTCGTTCGCAAGCTCGATCTCATCGAGGCCGGAAAGCCCCGTTTCCATCGAGCGCAGCGCCTTCTGCAACGATTCCGCGAAGGTGCGCCCGATGGCCATGGCTTCGCCCACCGATTTCATCGAGGTGGAAAGAAGCGGCTCGGCACCTGGGAATTTCTCGAAGGCGAAACGCGGGATCTTGGTCACCACATAGTCGATGGTCGGCTCGAAGGCAGCCGGTGTGACCTTGGTGATGTCGTTCTGCAATTCGTCGAGCGTGTAACCGACCGCAAGCTTGGCCGCGATCTTCGCAATCGGAAAGCCGGTGGCCTTGGAGGCAAGCGCGGAGGAGCGTGACACGCGCGGGTTCATCTCGATCACGACCATGCGGCCGTCCTCAGGGTTGACCGCGAATTGCACGTTCGATCCGCCGGTCTCCACCCCGATCTCGCGCAGCACCGCGATGGAGGCCGAGCGCATGCGCTGGTATTCCTTGTCGGTCAGCGTGAGCGCGGGCGCCACCGTGATGGAATCGCCGGTATGCACGCCCATCGCATCCACATTCTCGATGGAGCAGATGATGATGGCGTTGTCGGCGCTGTCGCGCACGACTTCCATCTCATATTCCTTCCAGCCGAGCACGGATTCTTCGATCAGCACTTCGTTGGTGGGCGAGGCTTCAAGGCCCGCTTCGACGATCTCGAAGAATTCTTCCCTGTTGTAGGCGATGCCGCCGCCTGTGCCGCCAAGCGTGAAGGACGGGCGGATGACGGCGGGCAATCCCACCATCGCGAGCGCCTCTTTTGCGGCGCCTTGCGATTCTTCGGCCAGCCCCATGATCGGGTTGTTGCGGCTGTCGTAGAGGAAGTTTCCCTGCTCGTCTTTCCGGTGGCGCAGTTCGCCTTTCAACGTGATGCCGCGCGGCACTTCGAGGCCGATCTTCAGCATGGCGCGGCGGAACAGCTCGCGGTCTTCCGCCTTGTCGATGGCATCGGCGCTCGCGCCGATCAGCTCGACATCGTATTTTTCCAGGGTGCCGCGTTTGCGCAAGGAGAGCGCGGTGTTGAGCGCGGTTTGCCCGCCCATGGTCGGCAGAAGCGCGAAGACGCGGCCTTCGGGAATGTTGGCCTTTTCGCGCGAGATGATCTTCTCGACGAAATCCGGCGTGATGGGTTCGATATAGGTCGCATCCGCCATGTCGGGGTCGGTCATGATCGTGGCGGGATTGGAATTGACGAGAACGACGCGATAGCCCTCGGCTCTGAGCGCCTTGCAGGCCTGCGCGCCGGAATAATCGAATTCGCAGGCCTGACCGATGACAATGGGGCCGGCGCCCACGATGAGAACAGTATGGATATCTTGGCGTTTGGGCATCGTGTCTCATGCGCGTGGCCGGAGGCACGCGGGATGCGCGTGCCGGGCCGTATGTTGTTGTAGGTTAAGGGGATCGTTTAGCTACGATGGGTCCCGGGGGCAACCCCAAACTGTCTTGTCCCCAGCCCATTTCGATTTTGCTGGGAAATCTGCCGAAACGGAGTCGATTTATGCCTCTGGGGGCGGCTCAGGGGCGACTTCTGAGAAGCTCCGGATGGGGATAATCGCAGCGGCCCTGGGCGGAGCTAGAATCGAACTCGAAATAGACGTTGTTGAGCGCCCCGACGATCGACGGATAGGCCTGAGGGAGGCTGCGAGATCCCCCCATTATATCGATGGTCGTCCCATCCAGCATTTCGAATACGAACGCGACTTCTCCAGCTGTCCGAATTCCATGTGAACAATAGGTGCGAACAAAAGCAACGTCTTGCCACGAATAGTTTCTGGCCTGAGACCACGGCCATGACCGATACAAAATCGCTTTTGGCAACAAGCAGAAGTCGGACGTAGAAACGAGAGGATAAGCGCCAAATATCAAAGCGCCGACAAAGGCGGACACGCCAATCATCGTCATACTTGGAATAGCATTTTTGGGCTGTGACACCTTCGTTTGCCACGGACTTCCGATAAAAGGAACGTGGCGACGAATGATGCCGTGTATGGCGTTGGCTATCGCCAACGCTGCAATAACGGCAGAGTATTTTTGAATCTGTGGATGTAGGGTGCCGAAGAGAAAGCTCGTTGGCGGACAAAGTCCCTTTGCGAGATAATCCATGGCATTCGCGCGGTAAAACATCAGCGCGAGTGCTATCAGCATGAATGAGGCAAATCCGGCGAAGCTTTTGGCACGTTCGTTTTTGGCCAGCGCCTCGAACACGTCTCTATCTGCCGAAAAAGTGAATCATATCAGCTCCGCCACCTCAGAATGATTTCCTGCACCGGGTTGGCAAACTGTGTGCCGGTCTGAACCGCCTCGGCCCAGGCCTTCTTGAGGCGGTGGTACCAGATGGCGGGCTGGTCGGCGTCCTGGATCAGCATCAGGCGGGGGTTGAATTTCAGGCCCTCGCGCTGGAGTTCCACCATCTTGCGGTCATCGCCGAGGAAGGTGGGGCCGAGCGCGATGAAGAAGGGTTTGATGAAGCCCAGCCAGGCGGGCCAATAGAATATCTGGGTGACCTCGGTGGTTTCGGCGTCGATGGGTGTGCAGACGGTGAGGCCCACCACATCGATCTGGCGGCCCAATAGCGTGCCGCGGATGTTCTCGAAGCGGATGCCCGGCAGTTCGAAGGTGATCTCGGTCGTCACGTCGCCGCCCAGCAGCCGGTAGGCGGGTTTGGAAGGCTGGTGCCGGGTCATCACGAAGCCGCGCGCTATCGGGCCATAGGCCTTTTCCTTCAGTCGGGGCGCGCGCTTCCACCACCAGCGGCCATGGACATAGGGCGCATGCGCCGGGTCCATCAGGCCGATGACGGCGTGATCCATGTGGCATTTGAACGTCTGGCTTTCCCGCCAGCGCGGGCGCGCGTTGGGCACGCCGACTTTGGGCGGCTCGATTTGCGGCGGCTGGGCCTCATGGCCGAGGGCAGGCATATAAACCCAGATCAGGCCATCCTGCTCGCGCAGATGATAGGCGCGGACGCGGATTTTGGACGCATCCATATCTTCCGCCTCGACCAGCGAGGGAATCAGCGAGCAGACGCCATCGGGTTTGAAGCGCCAGCCATGATAGGGGCACTCGACTGTGTTCTCTTCCAGCACCCGGCCTGCCGACAGCGGTACGCCGCGATGGGGGCAGATGTCGCGCAGCGCGAAAGCCTTGCCATCGCGCATCCGGCCCAGCAGCACCGGCTCGCCCAGAAGGATTTCGCGGCGCAGCTGGCCGGGGGAAAGCGTGTCGGCCAGCGCGGCCATGTACCAGAGGTCACGCAGGAAGGTGGGCGCTGTGTCTGCGCCCGTGGCGAGGGACGGCTCCGCGTTCACGGGGCGGTCTTCGCCTTGCCCGGCAAGGGCTTCAACAGGCTATCGAGGGTGGTCATGAATTGCTGGCCCTTATAGGCAGGCAGCTTATAGGCCCATCCGTCGGTTCGCGCATCAATCGTGCGGGCTTCCTTCTGGGCGGCGGGTGTGGCGGCCTCAGCCGAGATACGGGCCCAGTGGTCGGGGCCTTCGGCGATCACCTGCACCGATAGGGTGAGCCCATCGAATGTGTGGGTGACGACGCGCGTGGCGGCGGTGAAATCGAACGTCCGCGCGGGCTTGATGTCATCAAAGGTGAAGCCGACCACGGACACAGCCACCCCATCGGGTGACTGGCTGTTGAGGAGTTCGCGGCCCTTCGGCAAGGCGACGAGATGGAAATCGGGATCGCTCTTCTTGTCGCGGCGCACGGCATAGGACGGGCCCTTTGCCGGGAACACATCGACTTCCTGGATGCGGGAGCGATCCACATCCATCACGGTGCGGTCCATCCATTCCGCGGGATCGCTGACCGGTTGCAGCACGCCGCGGGCGAGCCAGCTTTGCGTGGAATCCGGCTTGCGCACGAAGATGCCGGTCAACCCGCTTGCGTCGCCGATATCCTGTGCCTTGCCCGCGATAAGGGAGGCGAGTGCGTTTCCCTTCTCATCCGACAATGTGATGAGCACACCATTGCCGCCGCTCGATGGCGGATCGAGATCGAGATAGCGCAGCCAATCCACCCGGGCGGTGCGCGGTTCGAGCGTTTGCAATGTCGCCACCGCGTTGATGGTTTTGCGCACCTCTTCGAACGAAGCCGGATAATCGCCGCGCTCCGGCAGCGTCCAGCCCTTTTCGGGTTTGAACACCACGTCGAACGCGCCGTTCTTCTGCGAGGCGATGTGGATTTTCGCGACATTGCGGATGTTGTGCGCAAGGCCGGGGAAGAAGGTTTCAGGGGTGGGCGCTGGCGCTGCGGCCTGGTCCCTGTCTCTTATACACATCTAGATGTGTATAAGAGACAGATGTACCAGAGGTCACGCAGGAAGGTGGGCGCTGTGTCTGCGCCCGTGGCGAGGGACGGCTCCGCGTTCACGGGGCGGTCTTCGCCTTGCCCGGCNNAGGTTTCAGGGGTGGGCGCTGGCGCTGCGGCCTGGTCCTGCCGGTAAAGCGCCAATGCCGCCAGCGCGACCAGCACGACGGCGGAGATGGTCAGCACGAGCAGGTTGCGGCGGCGTGGATCGGATGTCATCGCGCCCTCACAAGCTCAACGCGCGCGCGCGGCGGCGGCGGCGGAAGATTGCAAGCCCGATGGCGAACGCCGCCACCAGAAGCGGCACCAGCGCGATGTTCACGAAGGCGAGCCATTCGCCCAGCCGGTCCACTTCCTTGCGCAGATTGTGCTGTACGTCGCGCAACTGGGTGCGGGTATCGAGGAGTTCGCGCTTGAAGCGTTCGATCTCCGATTGCTGGGCGGCCGATACCGTTTGCGTTTGTGCGCTCGTTGCGCCTCCGCCCTGTTGCAACGCACGCAGGCGATCCTGCGTATCGGTCATCTTCTGCTTCAGCGCGTCGGCTTCGGACTGGAATTGCGCCTGCGCGTCGGCCTGCAATTGCTGGACGACGGTGAACGGGCGGTCGTTGGTGGCGCGCGTGCGCAGCGAGATCAGATCGTCCGATCCCATCAGGTTTTCCACCGCGTTCAGAACGAAGGCGCCATTGTCGGCGAAGGTGGATGCCACGCGCTTGCCGTAGAGATCCTGTACCCGCACCCAGAACCGATCATCGAGAATATCGGTATCGGCGACGACGATGATGTTGGCGTCCGCCTTGCTCTGTTTGGCCTGCGCGGGCAGGGGCGTTGCACCTGCCGCAACCGGCGGCGGGCCATTGGGGAACGCTGTCTTTACCGGGCCGGAGATGCGGGCGGCAATCGTGTAGTGTTCGCCGGTGGCGCGGATGCTCGCCATCAATTGCTGCGGCTGGATTTTGCTGCGCGCCTCCTCGCCGTCGATCGGCATGGCGAGATCGGAGGATTGCACAAGCGGCGTGAATTTGGTCGAGGCGCTCTTGAGATGCGTCAGCGCGCCGACGCTGGCGAGATTGAGCGATTGCAGATTGGCGGTGAGCGGATCGTGGCGATCGAAGTTTTCCGGCGTCAAATGCAGCCACAGCGGAAACGCGGCCACGGGATTGCGCGGATCGGCCGACACCTGCACATGCTGCGCAAGCGCGCGGTCCACGATCACCTTCGAGGGATCGAACGCGATGCCCCACGTCTTGAACAGTTTCGGCAGATCGGAGATAGGCGATCCACCCGATTGCGGATCAAAGCCGCCGCCGGGCGTGGCCATCTCCGAATTCGGATCGACGAATACCAGCACGCGCCCGCCCCGCAGCACGAACTGGTCAATGGCGTAAAGCTGCGTGTCGGTCAGCCCCGTCGGGTGGGCGATCATCAGCACATCGACATCGGAGGGCACGCGGTCGAAGCCTTGCGGGATCATGCGCGTGTCATACGTCTGGCGGAGCTGTTCGTAGATGATGTAGGGCTGCGCGCGGCCCTGCATCGCCGCCATCACGCCACCCGCGCCGACATCGAGTGGCAGCCCGGTGATGATGCCGAGCACCGGCTTCTTCGGCGTCGAGAGGTGATAGATCAGCGTGGTCAGATCGTATTCGAGATAGGCCTCGCGTTCCTGCGAGAAGAAGGGGATGGCTTCCTTGCCGTCGATGGTGTTGGTGCCGACGACGCCGAAATACACCATGTCGCCGGATTCGGTCGGCGCGCCGGAAAGCCCGTTGGCCACCGCCTCGTCTTCGGCGGGCGTGAAGGGCTCGGGATCGATTTCCTGCAGGATGATCTTGCCGCCGGAAATCGCGGCGTAATTGTGCAGCAGGTCGCGCACGCGGTTCGCATAGGCCTGGATCTGCGCATAATCCGACGCGACCTTCTTCGAATAGAAGAATTTGAGCGTGATCGGTTCCTGAAGCTTTGCGATGGTGCTTCTGGTGCCTTGCGAGAGCGTGAAGACGCTGTTCTCCGTCAGGTCCACCCGCGCGGTGGTGACGGAGGCATCGAGCGCGATGTTGAGCGCCACGAAAATCACCGCGGCCAGCGCGATGGCGGCCAGGGCATAGGCTCTGCGGGGGATCGTGCTCATCTTATCCCGCCTTCTTGAGATCGATGATGACGACATTGGCCGCAAGGAACAGCCCAATCAGCGACAGGAAGAACACCACGTCGCGCAGATCGATCACGCCGGCGGCGATCGAGCCGAAATGGGTGAGGAAGCTGAACGAGGAGATTGCACTCACCAGCACCAGCGGCGCCCAGGCCTGGAAAAAGTCGATCACGATGGGCGCGCCCGAAACCGTGAACAGGAAGCACACCACCACGCTCACGATGAACGCGATCACCTGATTGTTGGTCGCCGATGAAACACACGATCCAATGGCGAGATAACCGCCCGCCATCAGGAAGCTGCCGACATAACTTGCCAGGATCACCCCGTTATCCGGGTTGCCCAGATAGTTGACCGTGATCCAGATCGGAAAGGTCAGCGCCAGCGCCACGCCGGTAAATGCCCATGCGGCGAGAAATTTGCCCAGCACCGCCGCCCAGATCGGAATGGGCAGCGTCAGCAGCAATTCCATCGTGCCGGTGCGCCGCTCTTCCGCCCACAGCCGCATCGCGATGGCGGGCACGAGGAACAGATAGAGCCAGGGGTGATAGCCGAAAAACACGGTGAGATCGGCGATCCCATTGTCGTAGAAGCGCCCGATATAAAATGTGAACGCGCCCATCGCGAATAGGAAGATCACGATGAACACATATGCCAGCGGCGTCGCGAAATAGGCGGCGAATTCGCGCTTGAAGATGGGCCACACCTGGTTCATGCGCGGGCCTCCCGCGCGCGCGCGGTATCCTGCGTGGTGATGGCGCGGAACACTTCGTCGAGGCGGCCTGCCTCGGCATAGAGTTCCTTCACGTTCCAGTTTCCCGCTTTGGCGAGCGTGCTCACATCTTCGATCAGCAGCGCACCGCTTTTGGGGAAGGCCGTCAGCTCTACAAGGCCGCTTGCGCGCTTGCGCTCCTCCACGCTCGCGCAATTGTGCAACGTCTTGAGCATGGTCTTGATCGCGCCCGCATCGGCTTGGGGCACTGCGAGCGTCACCGCGTTGTGATGGCGCGAGCGGGCGAGCAGTTCGGCCGGCGTGCCGTCGGCGACGATGCGGCCCTTGTCGATGATGACGGCGCGGGTGCAGATCGCCTCGACTTCTTCGAGCAGATGGGTGGAAACGATGATCGCCTTTTGCGGCGCCATCGCGCGGATGGCCGCGCGCACTGCATGTTTCTGGTTGGGATCGAGACCATCGGTCGGCTCGTCCATGATGAGCACCGGCGGATCGTGCAAGATCGCCTGCGCCAGACCCACCCGCCGCTTGAAACCTTTCGACAGCGTTTCGATGGGCTGGTCCAGCACCGGATCGAGATCGCACTTTGCCACCGTGTCGGCGATTCGCGCGCGCGCGATGCTGCCTTTCAATCCGCGGATCTGCGCGATGAAGGCGAGAAACTGGCGCGGGGTCATGTCGCCATAGGCGGGCGCGCCCTCCGGCAGGTAGCCGATCTGGCTGCGGGCGGCGATTCCATCTGTCTCGATATCGTGGCCAAGGATTCGCGCGTGGCCGGAACTGGGCGAGAGATAGCCCGTCACCATTTTCATGGTTGTGGATTTGCCGGCACCGTTCGGGCCCAGAAAGCCCAACACTTCGCCCTTGCCGACCACAAGGTCTATTCCGTCGACCGCGGCGAACGGGCCGAAGCGTTTTGTCAGGCCCTCGATTTCAATCATCGCTTTGGGAGTAATCCGCAGAATACAGGGCAAAATTTCCATAGAGAACTGCCGCGCGCCCCGCAAGGGCGGGCGCGTTACCGATGCGTCATAAGCAGTTAGTGTTTTGGGCGGTCCGGGTTGACTGGGCGGGCAGGGCAGGAATGATGAAATTCCAAACCCCGGAATATGCCCCTGAGCGCTCTTCAACGCATCGACCGCAAGATTCTCGAACGCGCCACCCTCGTCGGCATCGTATTGGAGGTGGCGCTGGTGGTGACCAGCTATTTCGTGCCGTGGGTGGAAGTACATGTCTTCCAGTTCGGCGGCATGATGATCGCGGCCATCGCGGGCTATCTTTATGGGATGCACAGCGCCAAGGGCTGGGGCGCCAGCGCCCTGGCCGGCGCGATCTCTGGCGGCACCTGTGGGATCATCGGTCTTGCCGTCGCCGTGGTGCTGAAGGAAGTGCCCACATTGGCGCTGATCGTGGGCACGCTTATCTGCATCCTCACCGGCGCGGTGGGCGGCTTGTTCGGCCAGATGGCCGCGAACATGAAGAAGCTGATTTAAAAAAAGCTCATCCTCCCTTGAGGGGGATCGCTTCAAACCCGCAACATCAATCCGCCATCCACCACCAACCCGTGCCCGGTGACAAACCCGCCGTCATCCGAAGCAAGGAACAATGCGCCGCGCGCGAGATCGATGGGCTGGCCCAACCTCCGCAGGGCGGATTTTTTCGCCCAGATATTCGCGATATCGGGCCGCGCATCCCACAAGCCGCTGGTCATGCCCGTTTTGATTGCCCCGGGTTCGAGATAGTTGGCGGTGATGCCATATTTGCCTAGCTCCAGTGCGAGCGTGCGCGTGAGCCCCGTGACACCGGCCTTCGAGGCGCAATAGGCGGAAAGGCCATAATCGGTTCCTTCCGCCATCACCGATGCCACATTGATGATTCTTCCGGCCGGGCTTTTGCGCAGGTGCGCAATCGCCTTCTGGCAAAGCTTGAACTGCGCGGTGAGGTTGACCGAGATGGTGCGATCCCAATCGGATTGCTTCATCTCTTCGGCGAGCGCGCTGGACGCGACGCCGGCATTGTTCATCAGGATGTCGAGCTGGCCGAAACGGGCGATTGCTTCGGCAACAATTGCGTCTGCCGCATCTTCATCGGCCACGCTCTTTTCGAAGCACGCGATGGCCGCGTGGTCTTCATGGGCGGCAGCCAATCCCTTGCCGGGCAGATCCACCGCCAGCACGCGCGCGCCTTCGGCGGCGAAAAGCTGGGCAGAGGCTTGTCCGATGCCGGATGCAGCCCCAGTTACAATGGCGACACGATTTTCCAGACGCATGCGTTCCTCGCTGAATGACGATCATCCAGCGTGACGCGAATAGGAAGGGGA
>BFBZ01002377.1_pt1 | contig 10343 bp, 11 predicted proteins | sample 1888401 | NCBI WGS metagenome assembly BFBZ01 (sample SAMD00112614, study PRJDB3348) | symbiont metagenome | host: Chara braunii | reverse complement strand
CGCCACCAAGATCATCAAGCCGTTCAGCGAGCGCGATTTCCCCAGCGTCCTGAGCGCCGAGCCGCAGGACGCCGACTATGAGCTGCGCAACCGCGCCGGCACGGTCGGCGCCTATCTGCCGGTGGTGGCCATGGCCCTGGTCGGTGGCTTGATCCTGGCCGCCGGCGTGTTCTGGGCCCTGGTGTCGCAAGGCGGCTCCGGTTCGGGCTTCTGGATCGGCTGGCTGGCCGGTCTGGCGGGCATCGCGATCCTCGGTCGCGCCGTCTATTTGTTCCTTGAGCGCCTCGGTCAGGTCGGTGGCGGCCTGGATGACGATCAGGACCGCAACTAGGCCCGCTGACGGTTCCGACCCGGGCCTCGGTATGCTAACCGGGGCTCATGGCGCGGACCCCTGTTCTTCCTTCCGTCCTGATCGCGGGCGCCCTGGCGCTCGCGGGCTGCGCGAGCACGCCTGAGCCGCAGGTTCCGGCCTGTCCGGCGGGGCAGGAGCCCATGCGCACGGCCCAGCTCTTCTTCGGCCGGAACATCGGCGACAAGCCCGGCGTGACCGAGAAGGACTTCCAGGCCTTCGTCGATTCGGAGATCACCCCGCGCTTCCCCGAGGGCCTGACGGTGATGGACGGCGGCGGTCAGTGGCAAGGCGCGGAGAACGTCCTGATCCGCGAGGCGTCTAAGATCGTCGTCCTGGTGTTCGCGCCGGGCCAGGGCCGGATGGCCAAGGTCGATGAGGTCCGCAAGGCCTACAAGCAGCGCTTCCGTCAGGAGTCGGTCTTGACCGTTACTCAGGACGCCTGCGTCGCCTTCTGAGATTTTCGTCTGGAACCCGACTTTCCCGGGCGCCGTTCACCCTGCCTGAGACACAAGCAGGAGAACGAACATGCGTAAGATCATCATCACGGCTTCGGCCGGCTTCATGGCCCTGAGCCTGGCGGCTTGCGGCACCACCGTGACCGAGCGCGCGGCGACGGGCGCCCTGGGCGGCGCGGTCGTGGGCGGCGCGGTCAGCGGTGACGTGGGCGGGGCTGCGGTCGGCGCGGCGGTCGGCGGCGTGGCCGGGGCTGCGACCACCCCCCGTCGCTAAGACCTAGCCCAAGGACGCCGCCAGGCCCTGCATAGTCTGGGCCGTGGCGGCGTCGGCCGGGAAGAAGGTCTCAAGGGTCAGTTCCTGGAGCGTCACGTCCACGGGAGTGCCGAACACCGTCGTGGTCGTGAAGAACGATAGCATCCCGGCCGGCGTCTTGAGCTGGAAGGGGATCGCCACCCCGCCATATTCGTCGCCGGCCTTGCGCGGCGGCTGGCCGCCGGTGATCGGATAGGCCTTCAATTCCGTCAGCAGATCGTTGAGCGCCGCGTCGGCGGTCAACTCCACCTGCCGACGCAGGCGCTCCAGCACATGGGCGCGCCATTCATGCAGGTTGACGATCTGGGGCGCCAAACCCTTGGGGTGGAAGCTCAGGCGCAGCACATTGACTGGCCCCTTCAGAAGCTCCGGATCCGCGCCGGCCATCATCGGCCCGATCATCCGGTTGGCGCTGACCAGGTTCCAGTGACGATCCACCGCCAGGGCGGGATGGGGCTCATGGCCCTTGAGGATAATGTCCACGGCCCGCCTGGCGTCGGCCAGCGCCGGATCATCCAGAGACCTTTGCGGAAACACCGGCGCGAAGCCCGCGGCCACCAGGATCACGTTGCGCTCCCGCAGTGGAATGTCGAGCTGGTCGGCCAGCTTCAGGACCATGTCGCGGCTGGGCTGGGCCCGACCGGTCTCCACAAACGACAGGTGACGGGTGGAGATGTCCGCCTCAAGGGCGAGATCCATCTGGCTCAGGCGGCGTCGTTGCCGCCACTCGCGGAGGTGATCGCCGACGGCGTGTGCGGTTGCGCTCATGCCCCTTCATAGCGAGGCCTGAGAAGCGGCTCCATGACCTCAGAGGTAATGGGGAGGGAGCAGGGCTCGACCTCCAACCTGGTCTCCAAAAATGTGAAGGGCCGGTCCCTCGCGGGACCGGCCCTTCCATTGTCGGACCGCAGGGATCCGGCAGACCTTAAGCGCTTACGCGCACGCCTCGTAAGCGGAGGCCAGGGTCGCGGTTTCCATCTGCGGATGAAGACAATGAGACACTGGGTCACCTCCTTTCAGCTGTTGAACAGGACCTTGAATATGGGAGGTATTTTCCGGAGTCGCAAACGTCGCCGTGCGGTTCTTTGCGTTTGAACGCAGATGTGTGCTTTCCAGGCGCCTTCAGCGCGCGCCCAGCGGCGGCTGTGGTTCGTGCTTGCTGGGCCGGCGGCGCAGCTCCGTGACCGGTGTCTTGAGCTTGTCGAGGGCGACGATGGTGGCGTCGTAGCCCGCCTTCACCGCCGGGTCGTAGGCCGACCAGTCGCGGATTTCCACGCCGGTCATGTCGGGGGTCACCAAAACGTCGGTGGCCTCCCGCGCAGCGGCCAGGTCGCGGCCGCTGGTGACCGTGGCGGCCCGCATCAGCAGCGAGACGATGGGCGGGCCCTTGCGCCATTGCCCTGAGCGGATCCAGCGCCAGACCGACTCGGGCCGCGCCACGTCGTCGGCGGTGATCGAGCGGCCCCGGCTGACATCGACGCCGACGATGGGGCCGAGCTGCGAGATCCGCATGATGTCGGCGGGGAAGTTCTTCATCACCSCCCCGTCCACCAGCACGTTGTTGTTGGATTCGTCGATGGCCGGCGGCATGACGCCGGGCAGGGAGATCGACGCCCGCAGGGCGTCGCGCAGGCGGCCGCTGCGGTGGATATGGCTCATGCCCGTCGTCAGGTTGGACGAGACGCAGAAGAAGGGCAGCCAGAGGTCCTCGATCTGGATGTCGCCGAAGTGCTGGGCCAAGCGCTCGCGGACCTTTTCCCCGCGGGTCATGGCCAGCAGGGGCAGGGCGATGTCGTCCAGGGGGCTGGTGTTGACGAATGCGTCGCGGATGCGCTCGTCCATCTCGTCGCCGCCCCAGTCGAGGGCGAGGCCCGCGGCGATGATCGCGCCCATCGAGGCGCCGCCGACGAAGTCGATCGGCACATGGCGCTCCTGCAGCGCGCGGATCGCGCCCACATGGGCGTAGGCGCGGGCGCCGCCGCCCGAAAGCACCAGGCCCACCGACTGGCCGGTGAGGACGCGGGCGATGCGCTTGCAGTCCTCCAGGTTCTCCCGGCGCAGATGGAACAGCCGGGCGGGCAGGGTGGCCTTGACCCAGGCGCCTGAGCCTTCCGGATGCTTGGCGTCTTTCTTCTGGACCAGGATCAGGTCCACCAGGCTCTGGGCCTGCAGGGGTTCGTTGCCGCGCACCAGATGCTCGGCCGGGGGCACGAGGTCGCCGCGGGCGACGCGGAACAGGCGGTCGACCTGGCGGCCCACCACCTGGCGCCATCCCTGGTCCTCGGTCTCGGCGCAGTAGAAGACGAAGTCGTAGTCCCGCTCGACCTCGGAGAACCACTCCGTGGGGGCGCTCTGGGCTTCGGAGCCGACCACGGTGATGGAGTAGCCCAGCTTGCCGACCTCGCGGCCGATGCGGTCCACCAGGGGCCGAATGGTCACGCCGCCGCCGGTGGCCACGAAGCCGAACACCGAGGGCTCGCCGATCGACGCCTTGGTGGCGGCCTGACGGCTGCGCAGGATCATCAGCCGGGCGAGCTCGGTCATCACGTGCGGATCGGCCTCGACGGCCTCGAAGAACACGTCCCGCGGCAGGGAGAAGATCTCGGAGTCCCGCAGGGCCACCACCTGGGCGGAATGGGGCGCGCCGGCGATCAGGCTCATCTCGCCCACCGGCTCGCCCGGGCGGATCACCCCCAGGAACTGCGCCTCCTGGCCCTCTTCGCGACGGAAGGCGCCCAGGCGTCCGGCACGGACGAAATAGAGATGATCGGCGGGCTCTCCGGCCCGGTACAGGGTCGCGCCGCCCGGCAACGAGAACCACGACGCGTCACCTTGGGCCCGCTCGGTGTAGAAGAGCCGCGCCAGGGCCGACTCGGTCGGGATGTCCGGGAGATTGGCCACGGCAGGGAACCTAGCGCGCGTCGCGTCCGCTCGCTATGGCTTCGCTAAGGCGCGCGGTCGATCCCGGAGCCGGGTTCCGCGTTCCACCAGCGCCAAAGGAGTAAGCCCCATGACCAATCCCATCGCCGACCCCTTCGTCGAAGGTCCGGACACCGACACCACCTCTGATCTGGTGCGGATGGAAGCCACGCCTGAAGGCGTCGTGACGGTCACCCTCAATCGGGCCGCCAAGAAGAACGCCTTCGACGCCGCCCTGATCGCCGCCCTGCACGAGGCGTTCAAGACCCTGGACGACTCCGAGAACGTCCGCGTGGTGTTCCTGCGCGGCGAGGGCGGGATGTTCAGCGCCGGCGCCGACTTGGAATGGATGCGTGAGGCGGCTGAGCGGACCGAGTCGGACAATCGCGAGGACGCCCTGGAAATGGCCCGGATGCTGAAGAGCCTCTGGGACATTCCGGCCCTGACCGTGGCCCTGGTCGAGGGCGGCGCCTTCGGCGGCGGCGGCGGTCTGGCGGCGGCCTGCGACATGGCCATCGCCACGGCGGACGCCAAGTTCAGCTTCTCCGAGGTGAAGCTCGGCCTGATCGCCGCGACCATCAGCCCCTATGTGGTGGGCGCGGTCGGCCCGCGGACGGCGCGGGGCCTGTTCGCCACCGGCAAGCTGTTCGACGCCGCCCATGCCGAAAAGATCGGCCTGATCACCGAGGTGGTGGCCGACGCCGAAGGCCTGGCCGCCGCGGCTGAGCGGATCGCGGCTGAGATGATGGCCTGCGCTCCCAGCGCGGTCGCCGCCTCGAAGATCCTGGTGGACGACGTGGCCTATGAGGACATCGACGACGTGCTGGAGGACACCGCCCGCGCCATCGCCCGTATCCGGGTGAGCGAGGACGGGCAGGAGGGCGTCATGGCCTTCCTCGAACGCCGCAAGCCGCGCTGGGCGCTCTGAGGTCCCATGCCGCTGCACATGATCAAGCTGGTGGTCGGCCTCGACACCGTCGAGGAGCTGCTGGCCTGGCATGAGAACCGTGGTGGGCCGTGGATCATGCAGACCCGCCAGACGCCGAAGCGCGCCGACGAACTGCTGGACGGCGGCTCGCTCTATCGGGTGTTCAAGGGCCAGATCCTCTGCCGCCAGGCCATCCTGGAGGTGAACACCGTGGGCGAGGGGCCGAACGCCCGTTGCGAGGTGACGGTGGACCCCCAGGTCGTGCTGGTGGCACCGACCCCGCGGCGGGCCTTCCAGGGCTGGCGGTATCTGCAGCATGCCGACATCCCGCCGGACCTGAGCCAGGACGCCGACGGCGACATTCCCAGCGACCTCGCCCGTCAGCTTCGGGAAGCCGGCGCCTGGTGAAGCCCTAGACGGCGATGTTGTCGATCAGGCGCGTCTTGCCGATCATCGCCGCGGTCAGGATGCGACCCGGTACGGTCAGCGGACCGAGGCCCGGATGGGACAGGTCGTCGGCGTTGCGGACCTCGAAATAGTCGATCCGCTGGAAGCCGGCGCGCTCCAGGGCGGCGAGGCCGGTGTTCTGCACCCGCTCAACGCTCTCGCCGGCTCGCAGGCGGCGCGCGGCGTCGGTCAGGGCGGCGTGGATCGACGGCGCGATCTCGCGCTCGGCCGGGGTGAGGTAGGCGTTGCGGGACGACAGGGCCAGGCCGTCCGCGGCGCGCGCGGTGGGGGCGCCCATGATCTCCACCGGCATGTCCAGGTCGGCGGCCAGGCGCTTGATCACCTGGAGCTGCTGGTAATCCTTCTCGCCGAACACCGCCACGTCGGGTTGGGCCTGGTTCAGCAGCTTGGAGACGATGGTCGCCACGCCCGCGAAATGGCCGGGCCGGGCGATGCCGTCGAGGGCGTCGGTGACGCCGGAGACCGTCACGGTGGTGGACGCGCCCGGCGGGKACATCTCGGCGACGGTGGGGGCGAACAGCAGGTCGCAGCCCGCCCCGGCCAGCAGGGCGGCGTCGCGAGCTTCATCCCGGGGATAAGCGTCGAAGTCCTCGTTGGGGCCGAACTGGGTGGGGTTGACGAAGACGCTGGCCACCACCTTGGCGGCGCGGGTCTTGGCCAGGGTCACCAGCGACAAATGACCTTCATGCAAGGCGCCCATTGTAGGCACCAGACCGACCCGGTCGCCGGCCTGCTTCCAGGCGCCCACGGCGGCCCGAAGTTCGGCGATGCTGCGGGCGACGGGGAGGGGGGCTTGAGACATGAACAGCGTTATCCTGAAAGGGTTTGACGCAATGCGAGGCGGCTTATGGCGCGCGATGCGGCGGACGTCCATTCCATCCACAAGCCGCGACAAGCCATCCCGTTGACGCAGGACGCCGCGTAAGGCTCCTGTTAACCCCAATGACCGGCGCACCGTCGCCGCTGGAGTTCTGATTCGATGTCCCAAGCTAAGGTGATCGTCGTCGGCAATGAGAAGGGCGGGGCGGGAAAGTCCACCATCGCCATCCATGTCGCCACCGGTCTGCTGCATGCCAACGTGAAGGTGGCGATCCTGGACCTGGACCTGCGTCAGCAGTCCATGGGCCACTTCTTCGCCCACCGGGAGGCCTGGCTGGCCGCCAATGGCGTAAGCGCCCCCATGCCCATGGTCCATCCGCTGAGCGCCGACCTGGCCAAGGCCCCCGACGCGGAAGCCTTGGCCCACTTCGAAGACGCCTTCGCCAAGGCGTCGGAGACCGCCGACTTCGTGCTGATCGACACCCCCGGCGGCGACACCGCCATCAGCCGGGCCGCCCATGGCCTGGCCGACTTGATCGTCACCCCGATGAACGACAGCTTCGTCGACTTCGACATGCTTGGCGTGGTCGATCCGGTCAGCCTGGAGCTGAAGCGGCCGAGCCTCTATTCCGAGACCGTCTGGAACAGCCGCAAGCTGAAGGCCGCGGCGTCCGGAACCACCATCGACTGGGTGGTGCTGCGCAACCGTCTGGCGCCCACCGAGGCCCGTAACCGCAAGCGCCTGGACGAGCGGGTCCAGGCCCTGTCACGTCGCGTGGGCTTCCGCGTCGGGCCGGGTCTGCGCGACCGGGTGATCTATCGCGAGCTGTTCCCGTTCGGCCTCACCATCGCCGACCTGTCGCCGACCATCCGTCCTGTGGCCATGAGCCTGCAGCACGTGGCGGCTCGCCAGGAGCTCCGCGCGCTCATGGCGTCGCTCGGCCTCGCTGAAACCCGCGACGAACTGCTCGCCGCCGAATAGACTTCTCCCATGATGTACCTGGCCCTCGGCTGCGCGGCCCTGCTGGCGCTCCTGTGGGCGGGCGGCGGACGACCGATCGTGAAGCGCCGCGAGTGGCGGTTCATCACCGGCGTCGCAGCCATCGCGGTGTTCGCCGCGGCCGCCTATGTGGGGATCCGGGGCGCCTGGGGCTCGGCCATCGTGATGGTGGTGGTCGGCCTGTGGCTCGCGGTCTCCACCCGGCGCACGGGGATGGGGCCGGGCACGGCGCCGGCCCGCGAAAAGCTCAGCCTGGCCGAAGCCCGCTCCATTCTGGGTGTGAAGGAAGGCGCCAGCCGCGACGAGATCAAGGCTGCCTACGCCCGGCTGATGCGCCTGGCCCACCCTGACAAGGGCGGCACCGACGGCCTGGCCGCCCAGCTCAACGCGGCGCGGGATCGGTTGCTGAAGGGGTAGGGAGCTCTTCCCCACCCCACGCATCGTCATCCCCGACACGCTTACGCGGTCGGGGATGACGATGCGTGGGGTGGGGACCCGTCGGCACCCTAGCTCGGCTTGATGACCAGGCAGGCGAGCTTCTTTGCCTTCATGGCGCCGCAGGCGTCCTTGGCGGAGGCTTCGGTGAAGCCGTCGAAGCGGGCGCGGTACTTACCGCCGCCCTTGCCGTCCACGGAGCCGTCGGCCTTGGCGAAGTGCTTGCTGAAGCGCTTGTTCACGAAGGTGAGCTGTTCCTTGGCGTCGCTCTTGGACTTGAACGAGCCGACCTGGACGGCCCACTTGCCGGACTTCTTCTTGTCGGCGGTGTCCTTGCCCTTCTTGAGGGCGGTCTTGTCGGCCTCGACGATCTTGATCTTGGCGGCCGAGGGCAGGGGCGTGGCCGAGGCCAGCTGAATGTCGCTGTCGCCCTGGGTGTAGGACGGACGCGAGGCGGCGTAGAGCGGCTCGGGCTCGAACACGTTCTGGGCCACCAGGATCTTCTCGCCGCGATCGCGGCGGGCGATCACCTCGAAGCCGGTCAGCAACAGGTCCTGGGCGTTGGTGTTCCGCGAGGCGGTGGAGGGCGCGCCCAGCACCACCGTGATCAGGCGGCGGTTGTTGCGCACTGCCGAGACCGCGATGTTGTAGCCCGAGGCGTTGGTGTAGCCGGTCTTCAGACCATCGACGCCCGGCATCGAGCTCAGCAGACCGTTATGATTGCGGATGTTCTGGCCACGGAAGTTGAACGACTTGGTGCCGAACAGGGAATAGTACTGCGGATAGTCGCGCATGACGGCGCGCGACAGGATGGCGATGTCCCGCGCGGTGGCGATCTGACGGCTGTCGGGCAGGCCCGACGCGTTCACGAAGCGGGTGTTCTGCATGCCGAGCTCGCGGGCGCGCAGGGTCATCATGGCGGCGAAGCGGCTTTCCGAACCACCCAGCTTCTCGGCCAGGGCGACGGCGACGTCATTGGCCGACTTGGTCGCCAGGGCCAGCATGGCCTGTTCGACGGTGATGCTTTCGCCAGGCGCAAGGCCGAGCTTGGTGGGGGCCTGGGCCGCAGCGCGGGGGGACATGACCACCGGGTCGTCCAGCTTGATACGGCCGGCCGCCAGGGCTTCGAACGCCAGGTACAGCGTCATCACTTTCGTGATCGACGCGGGATACCGGGGGCTGTCCGCGCGTTTGGCGTACATGACCTCACCCGTCGAGGCGTCCACGACCACGGCCGCATACTTCGGCTGCGTGGCGGGGAGCTGCAGGTAAGGAATTTGCGCCTGTGCGGCCGTGGTCGCGATGGGCGCAAAGGCCGTCGCAGCCGCTAGGCCAAGGGAAACAAACAGGCGGCGGGCGCGATCAAGCATCGGTTCGTCCGTCGAATCAAAGGGTTGGAGTGGCCCCCCGACCACCCGTTCGTGAACCTAGCATGTCGCCCGAGGCGTTGCGTGAGGGTAAACGAGAGTTGAATTTGGCCCTTTTGTCGCGGCGCCTGCGATCAAAACTATTGTGATCGGATTTAGGCGCCAAATTTTGTGCGGTGCACAAAAATGTCGTTGACTGCTGCACTGCAACATGAGAAACAGGCTGCGAGTTCAGCACGATGTCAACGACATTGGTGCATTGCAGTGACAGCCGCCCCCCATTCCCGCCTGAGGAGTTTCCCATGGCCGCCGCCGAAACCGTAAAGACCACCGTCGAGCAGTTCACCACCGCTGGCAACGTCGCTTTCAAGGACGCCATCGAGAAGTCCCTGGCCGCTCTGAACGACGCCAACGCCCACTCCAAGAAGAACCTGGAAGCCGTCATCGCTTCGGTGACCGCCGCCACCAAGGGCGCCGAGTCCCTGGGCGCCCAGGCCATGGCCTATTCGAAGTCGGCCGTTGAAACCAACGTCGCCGCCGCGAAGTCGCTGGCCTCGGCCAAGTCGGTTCAGGAAGTCGTCGAGCTGCAGACCTCGTTCGCGAAGTCGGCCCTCGAAACCTACATGGCCGAAGTCGGCAAGATGTCCGAGATCGTTTCGGCCTCGGTGAAGGACAGCATGAAGCCGCTGAACGAGCGCGTCACCGCCGCCGTCGAGCGTCTGCAAGCCGCCCGCTAAGATCTGAGAGTTCTCCAGTCGCACCCTGCGTATTTGGGTGCGCCTCCCGGAAAGGCCCGTGCTGGCGACAGCGCGGGCCTTTTCTCTTTGAGGCGCGGGCGCTAGACCAGCGGTCATGTCGCAAGTCGAAGAACGCCTCGCCGCCGCCGGGATCACCCTGCCGCAACCCAATCCGCCCGTGGCCAACTATGTGCCGTTCGTCAGGACGGGAAATCTGGTCCACATCTCCGGCCAGGTCTCGGTGGACGCCAATGGCGGCGTCCGCGGGATCGTCGGCGAGGATGTCACCGCCGAGGCCGCCAACGGCGCGGCGCGAATCTGCGGGATCAACCTGCTGGCCCAGATGAAGGCCGCCTGCGACGGCGACCTGGACCGCGTGGTCCGGGTGGTGAAGCTGGGCGGCTTCGTCCAGGCCGGTCCCGGGTTCTTCGAGATCCCGCCGGTGGTCAACGGCTGTTCTGACCTGATGGTCCTGGCCTTCGGCGACGCGGGCAAGCACGCCCGCTCGGCCGTCGGCGTCTATCGCCTGCCGATGAACTTCGCCGTCGAG
>BFBZ01002376.1_pt1 | contig 10350 bp, 8 predicted proteins | sample 1888401 | NCBI WGS metagenome assembly BFBZ01 (sample SAMD00112614, study PRJDB3348) | symbiont metagenome | host: Chara braunii | reverse complement strand
CCGCCGCGCCCTGGACGATCTTGAAATCCGGCAAACCGCCGGCGCGCTCCCCGGATAACTGGCGGACAGCCTCCAGCGCACGATCCCAGTTCGACCCGCCATCGGCCGCGACCCGGACGGTGATGCGCGGCCTGACCAGCGCATAGTCGGAAATCGACACCTTGCCGGCGAGCAGCGGGAACAGGCGCAGCGCCCCGACCGCCGCGTCGGCGGTCGCCAGCACCTCGCCACCGGCGCCGATGGTCACGCCGTCAAGCTGCACCGAAAGCTGCGGCAGGACCGAGACCGAAACCGGACCGGCGATCGTCACCGGCACGCCGAGCCGCCGGCTGAGTTCGCTCACCACGGCATCGCGAACGCTTTCGGCCGGGAGAAGCGCCGGCACCAGGGCCAAGGCAAGCGCCAGCGCCAGCGCCGTGGCGCCGACGATCGTCAACACACGTTTCAGGGAAGAGGCGAGGCTCACGCGACGTGATCCTGGGTCCGGGGCTGCCGCCCGCGGCGGCCGGCCATCAGAATGAGCGACATCAATGATCGCGCAGAGATGGCGTCGCCGCGTGGCTTTTCAATGGCCAGTCACGGCGGCGCCGGTCGCGGTGGCCGGCCGGCCCGCAAATGCATGTCGCGCCGACCGGGGCCGGCGCGACGACAGGCATTGGCGGCCTCGGGCCGGTATCAGGCCGCGGCGGCGAGCGTCGGGCTGACCGAGAAGCTGGCTTCCGTATTGGCCTTCACATCATCGAGAGTAACGCCGCTGGCGAGCTCGATGAGCGTCATGCCGGTGCCGCCCTTCTTGTCGATGGTGAAGACGCCGAGATCGGTGATCACCAGGTCGACCACGGCCGCGCCGGTCAACGGCAGGTTGCAGCGATGCAGCAGCTTCGGGCCGTCCTTGGCGCTGTGCTCCATGACCACCACGACCTTCTGCACGCCGGCGACCAGGTCCATGGCGCCGCCCATGCCCTTGACCATCTTGCCCGGGATCATCCAGTTGGCCAGGTCGCCGTTCTCGGCCACCTGCATGGCGCCCAGGATCGACAGGTTGATATGGCCGCCGCGGATCATCGCGAAGCTGTCGGACGACGAGAAATAGCTGGTCGTCGGCAATTCCGTGATGGTTTGCTTGCCGGCATTGATGAGGTCGGGATCCTCTTCGCCCTCGAACGGGAACGGGCCCATGCCGAGCATGCCGTTCTCCGACTGGAGCTGGACGTTCATCCCGGCGGGGATGTGGTTGGAGACGAGCGTCGGAATACCGATGCCGAGATTGACGTAGAAGCCGTCGCGCAGCTCCTTGGCCGCGCGCGCGGCCATTTCATCACGGGTCCAAGCCATCAGACTGTACTCCTCTCAGGCCGCTTGCCGCGGACGCGTGGTGCGCTGCTCGATCCGCTTCACCGGATTGGCGACATGGACGATGCGTTTCACATAGATGCCGGCGGTGTGGATATGGTCGGGATCGATCTCGCCGGGCGCGACCAGGTGCTCGACCTGGGCGATCGTCAGCCTGGCGGCGGTCGCCATCATCGGATTGAAGTTCCGCGCGGTCTTCCGATAGACCAGATTGCCCTCGCCATCGGCCTTCCAGGCATGGACCAGCGCGATGTCGGCGAACAGGCCGCGCTCCATCACATAGGTCTCGCCGTCGAAATCGCGAATTTCCTTGCCGTCGGCGATGATCGTGCCGACGCCGGTCTTGGTGAAGAAGGCGGGAATGCCCGCGCCGCCGGCCCGGATGCGCTCGGCGAGCGTGCCCTGCGGATTGAATTCGAGTTCGAGCTCGCCGGACAGGAACTGCTGGGCGAACAGCTTGTTCTCGCCGACATAGGACGAGATCATCTTCTTGATCTGCTTGGTCTCGAGCAGGATGCCGAGGCCGGCGCCGTCGACACCGGCATTGTTGGAGATGACGGTGAGATTCTTGGCGCCGCTGTCGCGCACCGCCTCGATCAGCACATCCGGAATGCCGCAGAGGCCGAAGCCGCCGGACATGATGGTCATGCCGTCCTTGATCTGCCCGGCGAGCGCCTCGCGGGCGGTGGAATATGTCTTCGAACTCATTGCAAAATCGCCCCATGCACGGGCCCGGAGAGGCCACGACCGAATGCTCGCTGCATTCTATGGATTTACCGCCCGAGAATGGGCGATTTCCGGCACTGCATCAAGGTCGAACGGACCCCCGGCGCAGCACCGCTGCTTCCCATAGCCCAAAATCGCGCGCCGCCCGAGCATCGTGTGGCGGTTCGCCAGGCCGCGGCCGACCGAGCCCGATGGACGCGCGCCGAGTGATCCCGCGCTGCGCGCCGGGAACGTGGCTTTCTGGCGGATTCTGCCCGTGAAATGATCAATTCCTGGGCATTCCCGGCAGGCCACCATCAGCCGAAGGACGGATGGGGCGGTTTGAAGCACGAAATCGCATTGACCTTGGCGCAGCCAGCGCTAGCCTTCCTGCCAAGTCCGCTCCGCCGGATGGGGAAAACAAGCGGCGCCGAAGACGGGAAATCCCGCGCGGTGCCGGTCCAGGGAGGATATGGCGTTGCCGCCATCATCATCGGCCGCGCCGGCGCGGCCGTCTGCCGCACGTCTGGATGTCGAGGGCCTGTCGCTGCAGTTCGGCGGCGTCAAGGCCCTGGATGGCGTATCGCTGTCGGTGGCGCCCGGCTCGATCACCGCGCTGATCGGCCCGAACGGCGCCGGCAAGACCTCGGCCTTCAATGCCATGTCCGGCTTCTACCGGCCGAAGAGCGGCAAGGTGCTGCTCGACGGCCAGGACATCACCGATGTGCCGGCGCGCGACCGCGCCCGGCTCGGCCTTGCCCGCACCTTCCAGAACATCGCGCTGTTCCGCGGCATGACCGTGCTCGACAACATCAAGCTCGGCCGGCACGCCCATCTCCAGACCAATGTGCTCGACGCCTTTCTCTATTGGGGCCGCGCCAGGCGCGAGGAAATGCAGCTGCGCGCCGAGATCGAGCGCGACGTCATCGACTTCCTCGAACTCGATCATATCCGCAACGTGCCGGTGGCGATCCTGCCCTATGGCCTGCAGAAAAAGGTCGAACTCGCCCGGGCGCTCGCCATGCGGCCGCGCATCCTGATGCTCGATGAACCGGTCGCCGGCATGAACCGCGAGGAAACCGAGGATATGGCCCGCGCCATTCTCGACGTCCGCGACGAATGGGGGGTCACCGTCCTCCTCGTCGAGCATGACATGGGCATGGTCATGGATATCTCCGACCATATCTGCGTGCTGAACTTCGGCCGCCGCATCGCCGCCGGCGCGCCCGCCGAGGTCCGCGCCAACCCGGATGTCATCAAGGCTTATCTCGGTTCGTCTGGCGACCCGCGCAAAAACCCGAGCGAGGCGGTGGCCTGATGTTTGGCAGGATCGATCTCGTCGACCTCGTCGAAACCAGCCTCGCGGGGCTTGGCACCGGCGCCCTGCTGGCGCTGACCGGGGTCGCTTTCGTCATCATCTACAAGGCGACGAAAGTGATCAATCTGGCCATCGGCGAGATGCTGATGGTCGGCGCCTTCGTGTTCTACGGCTTCTCGGCCGGCCTCGCGCTGCCGATCTGGGCGGCGATCCCGGCCACCCTGGTGGTCGCGGCGCTGGTCGGCGGGGCCATCGAGCGGGTGATGATCCGGCCGCTCCTGAAGGACAATCCGATTTCGGTGTTCATGGTCACCATCGGCCTGTCCTCGATCCTGATCGGCCTGGTCGAGATCATCTGGAGCGCCGAGCCGCGCCGGCTGCCGGAATTTCTGCCGAACCAGCCCTTGATCCTCGGCGAGGCCTTCGTGCCGTCGAAGACCGCCTATTCCTTCCTTATCGCCGCCGCCGTCGTATCGCTGCTGATCGTCGTTTTCGCCTTCTGGCGCGGCGGCGTGGCGCTGCGCGCCACCGCCACCGACCGGGCGGCAGCCTCCTCCGTCGGCATCGACGTGCCGGGCGTCTTCTCGTTCTCCTGGATGCTCGCCTCCGTGGTGGCCGCGCTCGCCGGCATCCTGGTCGGCTCGGTCGGCGGCATCTCCTCGGCCATGGGCGTGTTCGGCCTGTCGGTCTTCGTGGTGGTCATCCTCGGCGGCCTCGACAGCATTGCCGGCGCGCTGATCGCCGGCCTGTTCGTCGGCTGGCTCGAGGCCATGGTCGGGCTGGTGTTCGGCGGCGAGTTCAAGCTGCTCGCCACCTTCTCGATCCTGCTCATCGTGCTCACCGTCAGGCCCTACGGCCTGTTCGGCACCCACGAGATCGAGAGGCTGTGACATGAGGATCGCCACCGCCAAGGAGAGCTACGCGGCCGACGAGGCCCTGTTCAAGACCGACACCCAGCGCGTCTGGTTCGGTCTCCTGATCCTTGCCCTGTTCGCCTATCCGCTGGTCGGCTCCGGCTACTGGATGTTCCTCGCCGTGCTGGTGATGATCAACGTCATCTCCACCACCGGGCTGAACATCCTGACCGGCTATACCGGCCAGGTCAGCCTCGGCCATGCCGCCTTCATGGCGGTGGGCGCCTACACCGTCGCCTTTTTCGACGGCCGGTTCGGCACGCCCGTGCATCTCAACCTGGTGCTGGCCGGCGCGATCGCCGCCGCCATCGGCATTCTCGTCGGCTTGCCGTCGCTGCGCATCAAGGGGCTCTATCTCGCCATCGCGACGCTTGCCGCTTCCGTCATCCTGCATTTCGTCTTTCTGAACTGGACGCCGGTCACCGGCGGCCTGCGCGGCCTCAACGTGCCCACCGCCAGCGTCTTCGGCATCGAACTGGCGACGCCCGAGCGGCTCTACTGGCTGATCATGCCGATCGCGGTGGTGATGGTGCTGGCCGCCAGGAACCTGTTCCGGACCCGCATCGGCCGCGCCTTCATCGCGATCCGCGACCGCGACATCTCCGCCGAAATCATCGGCATACCCCTGTTCAAATACAAACTGATCAGCTTTGCCATCTCGTCCTTCTATGCCGGCGTCGCCGGCGGTCTGTGGGCCTATCTGTTCCGCGTGGTGACGCCGGAGAGCTTCCCGGCGCTGGCCTCCATCTTCTTCCTCGCCGCCGTCATCGTCGGCGGCGCCGGCACCATTGTCGGCGCCATCTTCGGCGCGGTGTTCATGACCCTGGTGCCGGAGTTCCTCAAGCTCGCGGCCGCCGTGATCACCCCCTGGTACCCGGACGCGCCAATCTATCTCGCGCCCGTCCGCAACGTCGTGTTTGGCGTGCTGATCGTCGGCTTCCTGATCTTCGAGCCGATGGGGCTTGCCGAGATGTGGCGGCGTGTCAGGCGCTTCTTCGCGCTCTGGCCATTCAGAACCTGAGACCCGAACACCGCCGGCAAGGCGGGGCAGAAACCCTGGAGGAGACCCTCATGACCAGCACTCGTTCGACCAAGCCGTCCCGGCGCATGTTCAACCAGCTCGGCCTCGGCGCCGCCCTGGTCGCCACCTCGGCCGGCCGCGGCTTCGCCCAGGCGCCCGACATCGTCATCGGCGCGGCGAGCCCGCTGACCGGCGTCTTCGCCTTTGCCGGCGTCGAGGGTTTCGAAGGCGCCCGCGACCATTTCGACTGGGTCAACCGGCAGGGCGGCGTCGCCGGCCGCAAGATCAAATATCTCGCCGAGGATTCCGGCTACCGGGTCGACAATGCGGTGGCGATCTTCACCAAATTGACCAGCCAGAACACCATCCCGATCTTCTTCGGCGATTCGACCGGCTTCCAGAAGGCGATCAATCCGGAGCTGAACCGGCGCGGCACCACGGTCATGGCCGGCGCCTCCTTCGCCACCGAGATCGACGATCCCGCCGGCTTCCCGAACCAGTGGATCCCCGGTCCGAACTATTCCGACCAGCTGCGCGTGCTGCTGCGCTACATCCAGAGCCAGAAGCGCGGCGCTTCCGTCGTCCTGGTCAATTCCGACACAGAATTCGGCCGTGACCCGATCGCCGCCGCCGAGCAGGAGGCGACCCGCCTCGGCCTGAACATCGTCGAGAAGATCATCACCCAGCCGGGTTCGGTCGACGTTTCCGCCGATGTCTTGAAGATCCGCCGGCGCAACCCGGATTACGTGATCTTCCACGGCTATGTGCTGCAGCCGATCCCGGAATTCATGGCCCAGGCCCGGCAGGCCGGCATGACCTCGAAATTCATGGGCACCTTCTATTCGACCGATACGGTGCTGATGGGCCGGGCCGGCGCGGTCGCCGACGGCTATCTCGGCGTCTCCTGCTACAATTTCGACCCCAATGCCCCCGGCTCCCAGATGGCGCTGGTGCGTGAGTTCAACGGCACGCGCGTGCGCACCAACGCCTATTTCCAGGGCTGGACCAACGCCATGATCGCGATCGAGACGCTGAAGCGCACGATCGCGGCCAATCAGGAGTTCAACGCCGTCAACCTGATGAAGGCGGCCCGCTCGATCCAGGGCTTCGACACCGGCGGCGTCGTCGGTGTGCCGGTGTCGGTCACCCGCAATTCGCTGCCCGTCGGCCGCATCTACGAGTTCAAGGCGGCCGAGAAACGCCTGGTCGCGGCCTCCGACTGGATGACCATCGCGCCGACCAGCTGAACCTGAACGGCCCCGCCGGCCTCGGCCGGCGGGCGCATCGGCGTCAGCGCCGGCCGAGGCAAGAAGAACCAAGGGGGAGATGATCAATGCCGGCTCTGCATCGCCGCAACTTCACGCGCCTCGGCCTCGGCGCCGCATTGGTCGCGACATCGGGCGGCCGCGGCTTCGCGCAGGACCCGGACATCGTCATCGGTTCCGCGACCGCGCTGACCGGCGTCTTCGCCTTTGCCGGCATCGAAAGCTTCGAGGGCAGCCGCGACCATTTCGACTGGGTCAACAAGCAGGGCGGCATCGCCGGCCGGCGGATCCGCTTCCTGACCGAGGATTCCGCCTACCGGGTCGACCAGGCGGTGGCGATCTTCACCCGCATGACCAGCCAGCATCGGATGCCGGTCTTCCTCGGTGATTCCACCGGCTTCCAGAAAGCGATCAACCCGGAACTGAACCGGCGCGGCACCACCGTGATGGCCGGCAATTCCTTCGCGACCGAAGTCGACGACCCCGCCGGCTTCCCGAACCAGTGGATGCCCGGGCCGAATTACACCGACCAGATGAAGGTGCTGCTGCGCTATATTCAGGGCCAGAAGCGCAATGCCACCATCGTGCTGGTTCATTCCGATACCGAATTCGGCCGCGATCCGATCGCCGCGACCGAACGCGAGGCCGGCCGGCTCGGCCTGACCGTGGTCGAAAAGATCGCCACCCAGCCGGGTTCCGTCGATGTCTCGGGCGATGTCCTGAAGATCCGCCGGCGCAATCCCGACTACGTCATTTTCCATGGCTATGCGCTGCAGCCGATTCCGGAATTCATGGCCCAGGCCCGCCAGGCCGGCATGACCTCGCGCTTCATGGGCACGATCTTCTCGACCGACGCGACGTTGATGAACCGCGCCGGCGCCGTGGCCGACGGCTATCTCGGCGTGTCCTGCTACGAATTCGACACCAGCGGCGCCGGCGCCCAACTGGCCGCGATCCGCGAGGTCAATCCGGCGCGCACCCGCATCAATGCCTATTTCCAGGGCTGGACCAACGCGCTGATCGCCGCGGAAACACTCCGGCGCACGCTCGCCGCCAATCGGGAACTCAGCGCGGCGAACCTGATGACGGCGGCGCGCTCGATCCAGAATTTCGACACCGGCGGCCTGATCGGCGTGCCGGCATCGATCGCCCGCAATTCCATTCCGGTCGGACGCATCTACGAGTTCAAGGCCGCCGAGAAGCGCCTTGTGCCGGCTTCCGACTGGATCGCCATCGGGGCCGCCGGCTGATGCCGCGGCCACCGCACCGACAGTACCGCATTTGTCCACTCCGTCCTCTCACCTGCGGCGAGCCATGACAGCGGCCAGCGACATGATCCTCGAGGTCAACAATATCGAGGTGGTCTACAACAAGGCCATCCAGGCCTTGCGCGGCCTGTCGCTTGCGGTCCCCAAGGGCCGGATCGTGGCGCTGCTCGGCTCCAATGGTGCCGGCAAGTCGACGGTGCTGAAGGCGGTCTCGGCCCTGTTGCCGATGGAAAACGGCCTGGTCACCGAAGGCCGCATCCTGTTCGACGGCAAGCCAGTCGAGCAGAGCGCGCCGCACCGGCTGGTCCGCTCAGGCTTGTTCCACGTGATGGAGGGCCGGCGCATCTTCGCCGATCTCACCGTCGAGGAGAACCTGGTCGCGGCGACCTATGCGCTGAGCGGCAAGCCCGACGCCAAGCCTGACTTCGACAATGTCTATCGCTACTTCCCGCGGCTGGCCGAACGGCGCAAGAACATCGCCGGCTATCTCTCCGGCGGCGAACAGCAAATGCTCGCCATCGGCCGCGCCCTGGTGGCGCAGCCGCGCGTCATCCTGCTCGACGAGCCCTCGCTCGGCCTCGCCCCGCTGCTGGTCGAAGAGATCTTTTCGATCATCGCGCGGATCAATGCCGAACAGGGCGTCTCCATGCTGCTGGTCGAGCAGAATGCCGCGGTGGCGCTGTCGATTGCCCATTACGGCTACATCATGGAAACCGGCCGCATCGTCATCGACGGCCCGACCGACAAGCTGATCGCCGACCGCGACGTCCAGGAATTCTACCTTGGTCTCGCCCACAAGAGCTATCGCGACATCAAGCACTACAAGCGCAGGAAGAGGTGGCTGTCATGACCGCGACCGTCATTCCGCTGAACCAGCTCCGCGAGACGTCGGGCGCGGCGGCGCCGGCCGCCGCCGATCCGGCGGCGCTGCCGCTGAAGACCATTGTCGAGATGCTGCGCGACTATGCCGGCAGCCAGCCCGATGCCATCGCTATCAGGCAGAAGCGCTTCGGCATCTGGCAGCCGACCACCTTTGCCGACTATTGGCGGCGCGCCCGCCATGTCGGCCTCGGCCTGCGCGCGCTCGGCCTCGCACCCAAGGGTCACGTCGGCATCATCTCCGAGAACCGCATCGAATGGGTGCTGGCGCAGCTCGGCGCCGGCATTGTCGGCGCGGTGACGGTCGGGGTCTATCCGACCAGCCCGTCGGGCGAGGTCGCCTATGTGCTCGACCATGCCGATGTCAGCATCGTGGTCTGCGAGGACCAGGAGCAGATCGACAAGATCGTCGAGGCGCGTGCTCAGCTGCCGAAGATCATCAAGGTCATCGCGCTCGAGGACCGGGGACTGGCCGGCTACGAGCCCGGCCTGGTCATCACCTTCGACGAGGTCGAGGCGCTCGGCCGCGCCGAGGACGAAAAGAACCCTGATATCGCCGAGACGCTGATGGCCGGCCATTCACTGAACGACATCGCGCTGTTGATCTATACCTCCGGCTCGACCGGCAAGCCCAAGGGCGCGATGCTGTCCTATCGCAACATCCGGGCCGGAGCCACGGGACTGCTCGACCGCTACGGCATCGGCGAGGGCTGGTCGACCTTGTCCTACCTGCCGCTCTGCCATGTCGCCGAACAGGCGACCACCGTGTTCGGGCCGCTTTATTCGGCGAGCCAGGTGAATTTCGGCGAGAGCCTGCGCACCGTCCAGGAGGATCTGCGCGAGGTGGCTCCGTCGAGCTTCCTCGGCGTGCCGCGCATCTGGGAGAAGATGCATTCGGGCATTCAGGTCAAGATGTATGAGGCGCGGCCGGTGCAGCAATGGCTGTACAGGACAGCCTTCAGCCTGTGCGAGCCCTTCGCCGCCAAGGCGCCGGCGCAGTGGACGCTTGCCGAGCGCGCCAAATATGCGCTCGCCTATGTCGCGGTGTTCCGCGCCCTGAAAAACGCCATCGGCCTGACCCGTTGCCGGGTCGCCTTCACCGGCGCAGCGCCGATCTCGCCCGAGGTGATCCGCTTCTTCCGCACCATCGGCGTGCCCCTGGTCGAGATCTACGGCATGACCGAAACCTCCGGCGGCGTGCTCGGCCAGACGGTCGACGACGTGGTCGTCGGCACGGTCGGCACGGCGATGAAAGGCACCAATGTCGATCTCGCCGGCGATGGCGAGATCCTGGTCCGCGGCCCGGCCGTGTTCGAGGGCTATTACAAGAACGAGGCGGCGACCCAGGCGACGATCGTCGACGGCTGGCTGCATACCGGCGACGTCGCCGAACAGGCCGGCCGGCACATCAAGATCGTCGATCGCAAGAAGGACATCATGATCACCGCCGGCGGCAAGAACCTGTCGCCGACCGAGATCGAGCACGCGGTGAAGACCAGCCCGTTCATCAAGGAATGCATCGTCTTCGGCGACCGGCGCAAATATGTCGCGGCGCTGATCCAGATCGAGATCGAGACGGTCGGCAAATGGGCCGAGATGAAAGGCATCGCCTTCACCAATTACAAGA
>BFBZ01002370.1_pt1 | contig 10364 bp, 7 predicted proteins | sample 1888401 | NCBI WGS metagenome assembly BFBZ01 (sample SAMD00112614, study PRJDB3348) | symbiont metagenome | host: Chara braunii | reverse complement strand
GCTGATCGTCGAGGACGACGACGTCCAGCGGGACGCGGTCGGCAAGTTGCTGGCGTCGCGAGACGTGGAGACCGTGGGCGTGGGCACGGCGGCCGAATGCCTGGAGCAGCTCAGCCAGCAGACCTTCGACTGCATGGTGCTCGACCTGTCCCTGCCCGACGCCACCGGCTTCTCGCTGCTGGAGACGCTCAGCGCCGGCGACCACGCCTTCCCGCCGGTGATCGTCTACACCGGCCACGACCTCTCCCCCGACGACGAGCAGCGGCTGCGCCGCTACTCGCACTCGATCATCATCAAGGGCGCCAAGTCGCCTGAGCGCCTGCTCGACGAGGTGTCGCTGTTCCTGCACCAGGTGGTGGGCGAGCTGCCGCCCGAGCAGCAGAAGATGATCCAGAAGGCCCGCAACCGCGACGCTGTGCTGGAGGGCCGCCGGATCCTGGTGGTCGAGGACGACGTCCGCAATGTCTACTCCCTGACCAGCGTCCTGGAGCCCCGGGGCGCCATCATCCAGATTGCGCGCAATGGCCGCGAGGCGATCGAGGCCCTGGATCGGTCCGCGGACGATCCGTCGGCGGCCATCGATCTCGTGCTGATGGACGTGATGATGCCGGTGATGGATGGGCTTGAAGCCACCCGACGCATTCGCGACGACGCGGCCTGGGCGAAGCTTCCCATCGTCATGCTGACCGCCAAGGCCATGCCGGACGACCAGGAACGCTGTCTCGAAGCCGGCGCCAACGACTACCTGGCCAAGCCCATCGATGTGGACAAGCTCCTGTCGCTCGTTCGGGTCTGGATGCCCCGGTGAGCGCACGTGACGGCGTAGAAGACCTGGAAAYCCAGCTGCTGCTGGAGGCGCTGTATCAGCGCTACCACTACGACTTCCGCCACTATGCGCGGGCGTCGATCAAGCGCCGCCTGATCCAGGCGCGCGACCAGCTCGGCTTCGGCAGCATATCGGCCATCCAGGACAGCCTGCTGCATGACCAGGCGACCCTTCCCCGGCTGCTGAACTATCTCACCGTCCAGGTGAGCGAGATGTTCCGCGACCCATCCTACTTCCTGGCCTTGCGGGAAAAGGTCCTGCCGCACCTGCGCACCTATCCGTCGCTCAAGGTGTGGGTGGCCGGATGCAGCAATGGCGAGGAGCTCTATTCCCTGGCCATCCTGCTGCGTGAGGAGGGCCTGGATCAGCGCACCCAGTTCTACGCCACGGACATCAACCCCAGCGCCCTGCGGGCGGCCGAGGCCGGGATCTATCCTCTCGATCAGATCAAGAAGTTCACCCAGAACCACCAGAAGGCCGGGGGCAAGTCGTCGCTCTCGGACTACTACACCGCCGACTATGGCCGGGCGGTGTTCGACAAGAGCCTGCGCAGCCAGGTGGTGTTCTCCGACCACAGCCTGGTGACCGACGCGGTGTTCGGCGAGATGCACCTGATCTCCTGCCGCAACGTGTTGATCTATTTCGATCGTCCGCTGCAGGACCGGGCCCTTGGCCTGTTCAGGGATTCCCTGGCGCGCAAAGGCTTCCTCGGTCTCGGCTCGAAGGAGAGCCTGCGCTTCTCCGACCAGGCCGCCGCCTTCTCCGACTTCGTCCGCGACGAGAAGATCTACCAGAGGCGGGAGCCATGAGTTCTCCGTCCATCAAGGCGGTGGCGATCGGCGCCTCGGCCGGCGGCGTCCAGGCGCTGTTGCAGATCCTTCCGGCGCTGCCGGCGGACTATCCCCTGCCGATCCTGATTGTGGTCCACGTGCCCCCTGACCGAAACAACGCCCTTGTGCCGCTCTTCGCCAGCAAATGCCTGGTCCAGGTCAAGGAGGCCGAAGACAAGGAACCGATGTCGCCGGGCGTCTATTTTGCGCCATCGGACTACCACCTTCTGGTAGAGACCGACGCGTCCCTGTCGCTTTCGTCGGACGAGCTTGTGAACCACTCGCGCCCAGCCATCGATGTCCTGTTCGAGACCGCCGCAGACGCGTTCGGCTCCGAGCTCGCGGGCTTCATCCTCACCGGCGCCAATGACGACGGCGCCCGCGGCCTGCGCGCGCTTGCGGAAGCGGGAGGCCAGGCCTTCGTGGAAGATCCCGCCGACGCCTACGCCTCGACGATGCCGGCCGCCGCCCTGCGCGCGTGCCCTGGCGCGACGGTGCTGCCTCTTGCGGCCGTCGGCCGCCATCTGCTCAGCCTGGGCGGGGCGTGACCATGCAGACCGAACCGATCAATTTCCTGCTGGTCGACGACTTGGAGGAGAACCTGCTCGCGCTGGAGGCCGTGCTCCGGCGCGAAGGGCTCGCCTGCCTCAAGGCGCGCTCGGGTGAAGAGGCTCTCGAACTGTTGTTGGTTCACGACGTCGCCCTGGCGCTGCTCGACGTGCAGATGCCCGGCATGGACGGCTTCCAGCTCGCCGAGTTCATGCGCGGCGCCGAGCGTTCGCGGCACATCCCGATCATCTTCGTGACCGCCGGCACCACCGACGCGCGGCGGCGGTTCCGCGGCTACGAGGCCGGCGCCGTCGACTTCATCCAGAAGCCGATCGAGGCCGATGTCCTGCGCAGCAAGGCCAACGTCTTCTTCGACCTGCATCAGCAGCGCCGGGAGATCGTCACCCAGCGGGATGAGCTCGCCGCCTACACCAGCGCCCTGAAGGCCGCCGATCGGCGCAAGAACGAATTCCTCGCCGTGCTCGGGCACGAGCTGCGCAACCCGGTGATGGCGCTCGGCGCCGGACTGCAGCTCATGCAACGCAGAGATGATCCAGCCCTTGCCGCGAAACTGCGCGCGCAGATGGACCGGCAGGKGGTGCACCTCTCGCGCCTGGTCGAAGACCTGCTCGACATCTCCCGCATCGACCAGGGCAAGTTCTCCCTTCGGAAGGAGAAGGTCGCCCTGCAGACGGTGCTGGAGTTTGCTGTCGAGGCCAGCCAACCGCAGATCGACACCTACCAGCACAGCCTGGAGATCGACATTCTCGAGACCCCCACCTGGCTGGACGCGGACCCCACCCGCCTTGCCCAGGTGGTCAGCAACCTGCTCAGCAATGCGGCCAAGTACACGCCGAAGGGCGGCCAGATCCGCCTGGCCGCAACCGTCGCTGACGGGATCGCCGAGATCGAGGTGACGGACAACGGCATCGGCGTTCCCGACAACATGAAGTCGAAGATCTTCGACCTGTTCGCGCAGGTGAAGAACCCGGCGGAGCGCGCGCAGGAGGGCCTGGGGATCGGGCTCGCCCTGGTCAAGCAACTGGTCGAACTGCACGACGGAACGATCGAGCTGAAGAGCAGCACCGTGGGCCAGGGAAGCACCTTCCTGGTTCGCCTTCCGGTCCTCGCCTAGGGCGCGACAGGCCGCCCGAACCTCGCTAGAGGGGGCCATGGATCCCGTCGACGTCCACGGTCACGCCACCGTCTTCCACCCCTATCGCTGATGACCAAGATCGCTCGCCGTCGTCGGAAAACCACCCTCGCCTGGCTGGCCGTCGCCTGCGTCGCCGTGCTGGCCGCGGCGCTCGCGGCGGCCGCGCTCTGGCCGCGCTCTCCGGTCGCCAACCTGATCGCGGCGGAACGGGTCTTCACCAAGGCCTCACGTGATTTGCCGACCCGCCCGGACGACTGGCGCGGTCGCATCGACTATCTGCGGCTGGACGCCCGCCTGCGGGAGCTGATGACGGATCCGTCGATGCAGGGACTGGCGGCGGCCGTGGTGGAGGACGGCAAGCTGACCTTCGTTCAGGGCTACGGCGTCACCTCAGCGCAGGACGGGCGGCCGGTGGACGCCGAGACGATGTTCCGTTGGGCGTCGCTCTCCAAGACGGTCTCGGGCACGCTGAGCGCCCAGCTCGCCGAGGCCGGCGTCTTCGCGCTGTCCGACACGCTGGGCGCCTTCAACACCAGCCTGCGATTGGCGGGAGGCGGAGAGCGCCTGCTCACCATTGAACAGCTACTGTCCCAGCGCACTGGTCTTCCGCGGCACGCCTTCGATGATCGCCTGGAGGCCGGTGAGGCGCCGACGGATATCCGTCAGTTCCTTGGCTCGGTTCGTCCAGTTTGCCCGCCCGCGACCTGCCACACCTATCAAAACGTCGCCTACGACACGATCAGCGAGGTGATCGGCGCGGCGACCGGCGAACCCTACGCCGACGTCGTGGAAGCGAAGCTGTTCCGGCCCCTGGGGATGCGGACGGCGACGATCGGCCTGCAAGGCCTGACCGCGTCCGACAATTGGGCCAGGCCGCACCATAGAGGCCAGTTGCTCCCTATCTCGGAGGCCTACTACCGGGTCCCCGCCGCCGCCGGGGTCAATTCCACAATCATCGACCTAGCCACCTGGATGCAGGCTCAGATGGGGCTGAGGCCCGACGTCCTGCCGCCGTCCGTGCTCGAAACCGCCCAGCGCCCCCGGGTGGCGACGGCCAGTCCCTACGGCCGTATCGCCCTGGCGCGGGAGCTCAAGGATGCGGGCTACGGCCTCGGCTTCCGCAGCTTCACCTACAAGGGTCATCGGCTGGTCAGCCACAGCGGCGGCGTCTCCGGCTACCGGGCGACCATGGTCTTCGACCCGGCCGCCCGCACGGGGATCGTCATGCTCTGGAACAGCGACTCCGGCCTGCCCTTCCGGGTTCAGGGCGAGTTCCTGGACCTCGCCTATCAGCTGCCGTTCACCGATTGGGTCGGCCTTGAGACGCGCGAGGCGCAGATCGCCGCCCCGGTGAGCAACTAGTTCAAGCCCCCAGCTTGGCGCATGAGCCGAGCGCCAAATCGCCCGCGCGTTCGGCCACGCTGGAAAACACCCACTTGCAACCAACTCTCACTTGCAATACCCGAACCCCTTCGTGAAACGGGGCGTAGAGTGGAATGCTGAGAGCACAACCTTCGATCAACACCGGCCGACGCACCCTGGCGCGTTCCGCCTCGGCCCTGGCGCTGCTCGCCGCGTCCGTTACGCCCCTGACGGCCGCCATGGCGCAGGAGACGCCGTCCGAGGACAAGACCGAGGTCGAAGCCTTGATGGTCTACGGCCGCGGCGCCACCGAGAACTCGGCCGCCACCGGCCTTGACCTCACCCCGCGTGAGACGCCCCAGTCGCTCAGCGTCATCACCCGCGAGCAGATCGAGGACCAGGCCGCGTTCAAGGTCACCGAGGTGCTGGCCTACACCACCGGCATTTCCGTCAAGGCGGTGGACCGCGGGCGCAACGGCCTGTCGGCCCGCGGGTTCGAAATCACCAACTTCCAGATCGACGGCGTGCCGTTCGAGACCGGCAATGTCGGCCTGGAAGAGACCAGCACGGCCCTCTACGAGCGCGTGGAGGTCGTGCGCGGCGCCACCGGCCTGATGCAAGGCGCGGGCGAGCCTTCCGCCTCGATCAACCTCGTGCGCAAGCACGCGGACTCCCACGTCCTCTCGGGCGAGTTCACGCTGGAGGGCGGAAGCTGGAACAGCTTCGCCGGCATGGCGGACGTGACCGTCCCCCTTACCCAGGACGGGACCATACGCGGCCGCTTCGTCGCCCAGGCCTATGACAAGGACGCCTTCGTCGACCTGGAACACTCCAAGGGCTTCACCCTCTACGGCGTGATCGACGCCGATCTCGGCGACCGCACACGGCTCAGCCTCGGCGCCAGCGTCCAGCACGACGAACGCAGCGGCGTGCTCTGGGGCCAACTGCCCTATTGGTACACCGACGGCACGCGCACCAACTGGCCGCGGTCGCAGTCCAGCGCCGCCAAGTGGAACCAGTGGGACACCACGGAGCAGACCGCCTTCATCACCGTCGAGCACACCCTCAGCGACCGCTGGAGCGTCCGCGCGGACGCCAGCTACCACCGGCAGAACGAAGACTCGAAACTGCTCTGGATGTGGGGCGACCTGGATTCGCAGACCGGGGTCGGCATGAGCGCCTGGCCCTATTGGTACAATTCTACGCCGGAACAGTGGAACCTGAACCTGACGGTCAAGGGCGCCTTCGACCTGTTCGGCCGCCAGCACGAGCTGATCGTGGGCGGGATGTACAATCGCCTCACCAGCGGTTGGAGCAACCAGGATCCCGTAAGCGCAGTGCCCGACGCCGGCGACTTCCGCCTGTGGGACGGAAACTATCCCGAGCCCGTCTGGGGCGCCCGCTACGACATGTCGGGGATCGGGACCACGACCCAGGGCGCCGTCTTCGGCGCGACCCGGCTGCAGGTGCTGGATCGCCTTAAGGTGATCGCCGGCGCCCGCCTCAGCTACTGGAAGCGTGACGAGGAAGTGTCGCTCTACACGCCGACCGCCTTCACCCTCAAGCAGACCAACGTCTTCACGCCGTATGTGGGCGTGATCTACGACCTCACCGACAACCTCTCGGCCTACGCCAGCTACACCAGCATCTTCGACCCGCAGTCCTACAAGGACCGCAACGGCAAGTACCTGGATCCTCTGGAAGGCGACAACTACGAGGCCGGTCTCAAAGCGGACTTGATGGGCGGCGCACTGCGGGCCTCGGCCGCCGTGTTCCGCGTCGAGCAGAACAACTTCCCCGCCATCGACGCCGGCTTCTTCGTCCCCGGCACCATCGATCCCGCCTATCGCGCCGCCCAGGGCACGGTGTCCAAGGGCTACGAGATGGAAGTCGCCGGCAAGATCATGTCGGGCTGGGACATCAGCGTCGGCTGGAGCCAGTTCACGGCCAAGGACGGCGACGGCGTGGACGTCCAGTCCCACCACCCGCGCCGGGTGCTGCGCCTGTCGACCAAGTATGAGCTGCCGGGCGCGCTCGAGCGCCTGAGCGTCGGCGGATCGCTGCGCTGGGAAAGCCGCCCGCCGCAGACCGCCGTCAATCCGGGCTCAGGCCTGACCGAGCCGGTCGGCCAGCCGGCCTATGTGCTCGTGAACCTGCTGGCGCAGTACGATCTCAACGATCGCACCTCGGTCCAGCTCAACGTCAACAACCTGTTCGACAAGGCCTACTACAGCAACAACGCCTGGTTCGCGGGCTTCGTCTATGGCGAGCCGCGCAACGCCCGCGTGACCCTGCGCTACGCGTTCTGACGTCAAGGTGGCCGCCGGTGTCCCCGGCGGCCACGACCACGGCGGGKGGGKTAGGCCTCCAGCGCCACGATCATCTCGACCCGCGTCGCGTGCCTGCCGCCCTCGAACTGGGCCGCCAGGAAGGCGTCGACGATATCCAGCGCCAGTCCCTCGCCCACGACGCGCGCGCCGATCGAAAGCATGTTGGCGTCGTTGTGCTGGCGGATCATGCGGGCCGAGAACGTGTCGGCGCAGACGCCACAGCGCACGCCCTTCACCTTGTTCGCCGCCATCATGATACCCTGGCCTGTGCCGCACAGGATGACCCCGAGCCGGCAATCGCCTGAGGCCACCAACCGCGCCGCGGCCGCGCCGTGCTCCGGATAGGGCGTGCTCTCCGAGGTCGTCGGTCCGATATCGACAACCACCCAGCCCTGGGCCGCGATATGGGCGGCGACGGCCTGTCGGAGTTGGATCGCGGCGTGGTCGCTGGAGAGGACGACGCGATTGTTGGCGGTCATGGAAAGTCACCCCGGCTCCTGAAGACGCCTGACGCCCAACCGCCAGACGCCGACACGCCCCGAGCCAGGGCGCATCGCACCGTGGGCCGATACCATCATCCGCGAGCCTGAGCCCAGAGGCGACTTTCCGCAGCGCCCACCTTGGTCGAGGTGAGGTCAGGCGGCCGCCAAGGCCCGGCCTACGTCTCCCGTCAGGCCATGTCTGGCGACCTGGGTCTCGACGCGGTCCCGCCATGCGTCCCAGTCCAGCAGCTCAAGCCTCGCCGCGCTGCCGGCAAGGCTGCGAACCACCTCCCGGCGGGTCGCCTGCGGCGCCAGGGCCCCCACGAAATCGACCACGTAGTCGCGCGCCACCCGCCCCGGCTGAAGCTGCGCGTAGGTCCCGCACACCGGAAGCCCGACGATCGCGCGGTGCGTCAGGTCCGCGTCTCCGACCAGCGCCATCTCCGCCAGCAGGCCGACCCCCAGCCCGCTCCGGACATAGGTCTTGATCACCTCGGTGTCGTGGGTGGCATAGGCGAACTTTGCTTCCAGCCCGGCCTTGGCGAAGGCGGCCGTCACGCTTGAATGGGTGCCGAGCGCCGACTCGTACCCGATCAACGGGTAGGCGGCGAGCTCGGCCGGGGTCAGCGGGCCTTCCGACTGCGCCAGGGGATGGCTGGCCGGGAACAGGGCCACCCGGCGCCAGCTGTAGAGCGGCACAACCGGCTCGGCCGATTGCGGCCGCTCGATCTGGCTGGCGATCAGCACGTCTGCGTCGCTGGCTGCGGTCCGCGAGCACTCGACGTCGCCGAACAGGTTTATCTTCACCGTGACCTGCGGATATCGCGCCTTCAGCAACTGCAGGGCCGCCGGCAGGACAAACCGCGCCTGGGTCTGGGTGGTGGCGATCACCAGTTCGCCCTGGCTGTCGCCCCGCTGATTGGCGGCAAGGGTCTGGATGTTCGCCGCCTCGGCGACGATGAGACGCGCACGCGCCGCCACCTCGGCGCCGGCCGCGCTCAGTCGCTCCAGGCTCTTGCCCCGGCGCACGAAGATCTGGAAGCCGAGCTCCTCCTCCAGCAGTTTGAGCTGCTTGGAGAGGCCGGGCTGCGTCGCGTTCACGCGCTCAGCCGCCGTGGTGATGTTCAGATCGGCGTCAACGATCGCCAGAAGATAACGCAGCTGCGCCAAAGTCATAGAAAGTCCGCCCCCTAGGCTTGCCCCTAAATTCCTAGTGAAGCAGTGGGATTTGCCAATTTAGTTTTTCTCTGAAGTGCCGCAGGAATGTCCGCATGCTGCGGGTCGACGCGCCGGAATCCGTTGCGAACGGCGCAAAAAAGGGCGGCGTCGCCCACGCGACGCCGCCCAACTTTTCCGCCATCCCCACGAAAGAGGGTGCGCGCCCTCCCCGCCTAGTTCAGGGCGGCGCTGATGGTCAGGCCAAGCCAGCGTGGGATGCCGGGCTTGTACTGGTTCCAGGAGGGCGCGAGGCCGGTGTCCACGTTGAACACGTTCTTGGCCAGCAGGCGGGCGTCGAACCGGCCGTCATTCAGGCTCAGGCCCACCGACAGGTCGGTGACTCCATAGCCGTCGGTCTTGGTGTACCGCGACAGGGTGATGTCCGGGTAATAGGCGCTCTGGAAATTGTGGTTCAGGTTGGCGTGGAAAGCCCGTCCCGCCGACAGCGGATAGGTGAAGTCGACGAAGACATTGCCGCTCCACTTGGGCGCCCCGGCCAGGGTCTTGCCGCTGGCGTCATAGTAAGGGCCGGCCGGGTTCGAGCCGCCGAGTTCGCCCGGATTGGCGGCGAACTTGAAGTCCCGATAGCGGGCGTCGGTATAGGCGCCGGAGAAGCGGACCGTGGTGTAGGGCAGACCGAAATAGGCCACGTCCAGTTCGACCCCCTTGGTCCGAACCTCCGGCACGTTGCCGAGCGCCGAGAGGTAGGCCGGCTTGCCGTCGTTGTTGAGCAGGGTCTGGACCTCGTCATAGACGAAGCCCGGCTGCAGGTAGTCCTCGATGTCCTGCAGGAAGGCCGTCGCGCTGAACGACAGGTCGCCGTCGAGGATGAAGGATTTCAGGCCCAGCTCGTAGGCGTTGGTGGTTTCCTTCTTGGCCGGCACCGACTTACCGCCCGCCGCCGTGGCGCCGACGATCTGCGAGATCCCCGGCTTCTCCCCGTGTTTGTAGGAGATGTGCAGGGTGTGGTCGTCGCTCAGGCGATAGGAGGCGCCAAGCTCGATGGTCGGCAGGGTGCCCGAATATTCCTCGGCTTCTGAGAGCTGGTAGAGCGCGCCGAGACGCGCCGCGCGGATCGACTTCGCCGCCCCGACCTGGGCGCGCTGGGCGGCGGTCAGGCCCCCATAGGTCCCGACGCCAAAGTACTTCTGGGCCACGAGGTCGGCGAGCGCCAACTGGCTGGCGGAGTTCACMCCGGTCAGGMCCCCCGCCGCATTGCTGTTGAAGCCGTTGAGCGTGACGTTGTTGATCGCCGCCGGGTTCAGCTCCGCGCCGAAGCCGTTGGAGAGGATCCCGCTCTGAGCCCAGCTCTGGCGCTCCTCGCGGGAGAACCGCAGGCCGGCGCTGAGCGTCAGGGCGTCGGTCGCATCCCACACCACGTTCGAATAGGCCGCGAGGGAGTCGGTCTTGTAGTGCTCCTTGCGCTGGGTGATCAGCCCGTCCACCGAGTTCAGCAGCAGCGCCCTGCCCGCGGAGTCCGCCGCGTTGGGCAGCAGCGGATTGACCGGATCGAGCAGCGCGTACTGGGCCGCCGTGGCGTACCAGGCCCCGCCGTCCGAGCCATAGCGTTCGGTCTGGCTGTAGTTCGGGAAGCGGCCGCGGAAGTAGTAG
>BFBZ01000022.1_pt21 | contig 10366 bp, 10 predicted proteins | sample 1888401 | NCBI WGS metagenome assembly BFBZ01 (sample SAMD00112614, study PRJDB3348) | symbiont metagenome | host: Chara braunii | reverse complement strand
TTCATCGACAATTTCCTGAAACCCGGCAACCTCGCCGGCGGCTTCGCCTATTACCGCGCGGCACACGCCGGCCGCATCGCCATGATCAAAGGCGAAGCGCGGCCGTTGCCGCCAATCGCAACGCCAACTTGCGTGCGCTGGGCGGAGCACGATCCGCTGTTTCCCTATGCCTGGACGGACCGTCTTGGCGAGACCTTCAGCAATCTCGACCTCGCTTGCTTCGCCGGGGTCGGCCACTTCCCGCACCGCGAGGCGCCGGACCAGGCCGCCGCGGAGATCGACCACTTCTTTACGCGGATCGGCTGGCGCTGAGGGCATCACGCACGCGCTGCTGATCGCTTCCGCGCGGATCGCGCTACGCGCTCGTTTCCAAAACGAGAAAACTGATCGCTGAAATCAGCTAATTTATTTCCAAAAAACGAAAGGGCAGATTGCGGCGAACGGGTGCCGCCTGGGGCGCGTGGCGGCGCATCGATCACATCAAGAAGCCGCCATGGAGGAAGCCCGAAGATGCGCAATACGAAGGTCAAGAGCCTGATGCTCGGCACCGCAGCAACTTTCGCCACCCCGATCGGCGCGCTTGCAGCCGATCTGCCCGTAAAAGTCAAAGCGATCGACTATGTCAGGATCTGCACACCGTACGGCGCGGGCTTCTATTCCATCCCCGGCACCGACACCTGCATCCGCATTGGCGGCGGCATGCGCATCGACACCTCGATCCATGGCGGCATCTACGACACGCCGTACTGGCAGGGCGGCAACAACGGCGCGGGATCCTACAACAAGGAATATTTCCTGTCTCTTATACACATCTAGATGTGTATAAGAGACAGGCCCTACATCTCGTCCGGCTTCCTGAGCGGCTCGAACGACGTGGTCGGCATCCCGATGCTGGCCTATACCGCCACGTTCGATAACGGGCTGTCGGCCACGCTGGCGCTGGAAGACGCTCCGCCCCATCACCTCGCCGGCGTCATCAACACCTCGGCGCCGTTCCTCGGCCCCTTCGGGCGCGCCGAACTCAACTACGGCACCACCCCCAGCACGTTCCTCGGCAATGCGCAGATCGGCGATCATGCGCCCGACATCGTCGCCAATTTGCGGCTCGACCAGGCCTGGGGATCGGCGCACATCGCGGCCGCGGCGCACGAAGTGCACGGGACCTATTACACCGCGTCCAGCAGTGATACCGGCCATCCGCCCGCGACCTGGGGCTATGCGGTGACCGGCGCTTTCGAGCTCAAGAATCTTCCCACCGGCGTCGGCGACAGCCTGAAGGTCGAGGCCACCTTCGCAAACGGGGCCGCGAAATACGTGTTCGGCGGCACCTGGGACACCGCCGGCGCGGGCCGCTTCGCTGTCGCCAATGGCGGCACCATGCTGGTCGGCTATGCCCTCGACGGGATTTATTCGGGGACCAGTGCGATGAACGGCAGCGGCATCCTCAAGAGCAATGCATGGGATGTCAGCGCCTTCTACGAACATTACTGGAGCCCGGCCTGGCGGACCTCGGTGTTCGGATCATACACCGCCATCTCCTATGGCAGCGCAGGAGACGCCGCGCTGCTCAACGCCTTCAACGTGCTGCTGACACCGCAAAACGTCACGGCGGGAACAGCCCTCGGCGGCAGCTTCAACCTCGGCATCACCCAGATCGGCACACGCACGGCCTGGACTCCGGTCCAGGATCTGACGCTGTCGGTGGAGTTCACCTACACCCGGCTCGACCAGCATCTGACCGGCACAATCAATGTGGCCAACGTGCCAGGCTACGGCGGCAGCCCGGCGTTCGCGCTCAGGGACCAGAATCTCTATAACGGTTCGGTCCAGATCCAGCGCACCTTCTGACGACACCGACCTCTCCGGCAAACCTTGCCGGAGAGGTCGTCAGCTTCGGTTCTCCGATCTCCTCGGGAATCACCGCATCAAGCGCGCGCCTCAGCTCCGAGCGCCCACAGCGCTAACTTGGCCGCGCCGACATCAACAATGTCGCCGGGACGCGGATTGGTGAGCGCCGGCACCTCGACGTTCAGCTCACCGGCTGATGTCCGCAGCCGCAGCGAGCGTCGCGCACCGCGAAATACCGAAGCCATCACCTCGCCGCGCCAGACCGCGTCGGTGTCGCCAGCCATGCCGCCCATCCGCAGATCCTCCGGCCTGACCAGGACCGACACCTGGCTGCCCGGGACAACGGCCTGGTTGCTGTAGGCCACACCTTCCCAACCCTGCCCCTGCACGCTCAGCTTCGACAGATTGCCAGACGCGGGCTCCACAGTCGCGACCGTCGCATCGAGCAGGTTCGGTGCGCCGAAGAAGCGCGCAACAATGTCCGAGCTCGGCCGCTGATAGATGTCCTGCGGCGAACCGACCTGCAGAATCCGGCCCGCGCGCATCACCACCACTCGATCGGACAGCGCCATGGCTTCGTCCTGGTCGTGGGTGACATAGAGCGTCGTGATCCCCAGCCGCTTTTGCAGCGAACGGAACTCATCACCCATCTGGGTGCGCAGCCGCGCGTCGAGATTGCTGAGCGGCTCGTCGAGCAGCAGCACCTCCGGCTCGAACACCAGCGCACGCGCGATCGCCACGCGCTGCTGCTGGCCACCCGACAGCGCGGGCGCCGGCCGGTCGGCGAACCGCTCCATCTCCACGAGCTTGAGCGCCTGCTCGACCCGCTGGCGGATTTCGCTCTCCGGCCTGCGCCGCACCCGCAGCGGATAGGCGACATTGTCGAACACCCGCATGTGCGGCCAGATCGCGTAGGACTGGAACACCATGCCCAGTTGCCGGCGATCCGGCGCCACATGGATTTTCTTCGCCGGCTCGTTGACCACGCGCGAACCGATCAGGATGCGGCCGCCGGTGGCCTCCTCGAGGCCGGCGACCATGCGCAACGTTGTGGTCTTGCCGCAGCCGGACGGCCCCAGCAAGGTGACGAATTCACCGGCTCCGATGCGCAGATCGATGCCGTCGACGGCAACGAAGCCACCGAACGAGCGCGAGACATTTTCCAGGATGACGTCGGACACGAGAGCGATTCCGTTGCTAGAGTGTGCTGATGTAGCGCTTGATCAACCGTAGCTGGATCCATCGAAACAGGAACACCAGCAGCATCATCATCAGGCCGACGACGCTGACGGCCTCGGCCTGTCCGTTCTCCCACATCCGCAGCAGGACCACGGACAACACTTCCGATCCTACCGAATACAGCAGCACCGAGGCGCTCAGTTCGCGCATGATCCCGAAGAACGTCAGCACCCAGCCAACCGCGAACGAAGGCCAGGCCAGCGCGATCAGGATCCGCCACAGCGTCTGCCACAAGGTCGCGCCGTGGACGCGCGAGCATTCCTCGAGATCGAACGACAACTGCCGATAGGCCGCCGACATCACCCGCACCGCGATCGGCGTGCCCAATGCGATATAGGCGATCAGCAGTGCCCAGATGGTGCCGTAGATCGAGATGGTCGACGGCAGGAACGCAAAGCCCCAGAGAAAGCCGACCGCCAGCACCATGCCGGGCATCATCCAGGGCAGCCAGGCCAGCACGTCGATCAGTTGCCGGCCGCCCCAGCGAGTGCGCGTCGAGACATAGGCGACGATGGCGCCGAGTACCATGGTGGCGGACGCGCCGCCGAGGCCGAGCAGGAAGGTGTTGCGGAAGGCCCGCCACACGTCGTCGTTCGCCAGCACCGCGCGATAGTGATCGAGCGTGAGCATGTCCCATTCGTAGAAACCGAAGAAGCGGAAGAACGATCCCAGCAGCAGTTGCCCGATCGGCAGCACCACGCTGACCACGAAGAACGCCGCGCACAGCGCGAAGGTCACCCAGCGCCAGGGGCCGAGATCGATCACGCGCGGCGAATAACCCTTGCCGGTGACGGTCTGGAAGCTCTTGCCGCGCAACAGCCGCCACTGCCACAACACCAGCAGGAACATCAGCCCCATGATGACGAAGCTGAGCGCGCTGGCGAACTGATAGTTCGGGATCGACTGGTGGTGGATGGAATTGTAGATCTGCGTGGTCACCACCTCGATCTTCGCGGGCGTTCCGAAGAACAGCGGCGATTCGAAGCTCTCCAGCCCGCGGATAAAGCTGAGCAGGAAGGCGGTCACCACCGCCGGCAGCATCAGCGCGAAGGTCACACGCCAAAAAGTCCGCCACTGCGACGCGCCGCACATCCGGCTGGCCTCTTCCAGCGCCGGATCCATCGCGCGGAAGGCCTCGACGATGAACAGGAACAGGAACGGCGTCGAATACTGCAACATGTGCCAGACCACTCCGCCGTAGGAGTAGACATTGACCAGCGGCTCCGTGGAGCCGCTGAGCCACTGCCAGGCGAGGTTGATGACGCCGACCTGCGGATTGCCCAGCATGCCCCATGCCATCGCGGTGAGGATCGGCGGCACGAAGAACGGCAGCGTGATCAGCACCTCCAGCGCGCCGCGCGCCGGTGTGTTGGTCCGCGCGATGATCCATCCGAACAGCACCGCAAGCGCCAGCGAGGCCACCGTCTTGACCAGCGAGATCCCGACGGTGTTGCCGAAAACCTCCGCCGTCTGCCAGGTGAAGACCTGCCGATAGCCCGCCAGGTCGAACGTGCCGGCAATCCCGGGCGGCGTGGTGTGCAGGCTGCCGTAGAGCAGCATCGACAGCGGATAGAGCGACAGGAACGCGAGCAGCAGCGCGAGACCGATCAACGCCAGGCGGCGCGGCAGCTTGCTGTCGCGCAGGCCCGGCAACTCGGCGGGAGGCGCGATGGCCGGGCGGTCGATGCGATGCGAGGACAACAGGGTCATGTGGCAACGCCAGGCGGCGCGGCAGCTTGCTGTCGCGCAGGCCCGGCAACTCGGCGGGAGGCGCGATGGCCGGGCGGTCGATGCGATGCGAGGACAACAGGGTCATGTGGCGCGCTATTGATAAAGTTTTCGGGCCAGTTCCATCATCGCCGAGCGCTCCTCCAGCGTCGCCGCGCCCATCAGCTTGGCGTTCGCGAACGGCTTGGCGTCGTCACTGGCCTGCTCGGCAACACCCTGGACAACCGGCAGCATCCAGCCGTTGGCATAGGCCAGCTGCGAGGACTGCTCGAGGAAATGGTTGATCAGGAGCCGCGCCGCATTGGGATGCGCCGCATTCTTCAGCAGGGCGAACTCCATCATGGCGTAGGGAGCTCCCTCCTTCGGGACGATGACCTTGACGGGCAGCCCCTTGAGGTCGGACGCGAAGGCGAAGTTCTGCGGGATGTAGATCGGATATTCGCCACGCGCGACACGGCGCGCGTCGTTGCGCAGATCGCGGCTGAACACCGGCTTCTGCTCCGCGAGCTTCTCGTTGAAAGCCGCCCCCATCTTCTTCTGCAGAATGGCGAACATGGTGTTGCCGCTGCCGAGCGGGCGCATGTCGTCGGACAGGATCTTTCCCTTCCATCGGGGATCGGTGAGATCGTTCCAGCTCTGCGGCTCGTCCTCCGGCTTGACCAGCCGGGTGTTGATGAGAATTCCCATTGGCTGCACATAGGCGGGAACGCTGAGTTCGGTCGCCTTGAACGGCTCGCGCAGGTTCGCCGCATTGGGAATGGCGCCGACTTTCTGCACGTAATCGCCGGTCTTGACCTGCTCCTCGAGCATGGTCGTGGTGATGATTTCGGTATCGCCCAGGAACCGTCCCGCCGCCTGCTCGGTCCTCACCCGCTCCGCAAGCTCGCTCGCCCGCAGATCCAGGCTTTCCACCTTGATGCCGTATTTGGCCTCGAAGGACTTGAGCACCGCAAGGTAATACGGCGCGCCCAGCGCCATGCTGTAGACGACGACCTTGCCCTCTTTCTTCCCGGCCTCGACGACGGAGGCCCAGTCCGCGGTCTGCGCCGAGGCCGACGCCAGCGGGCCCGAAAATAGGCCCAAAGACAGGCTCAAGAGCCATGTGGCCCATGCCACCTTTTTCACTATCACGTCCCTCCTCCTTTCGCGGCTTGTTGTGATCACCGCTTTGCGCGTTGTCAGACGTCGATCACCACATATTGCTGCTCGATCGCGACAGGAAAAGTGTCCGCCCGCAGTTCGCCCTCGACCAGCGCGCCGCCGGTTTCGACCGTGAGGTCGAAGCTGCGCACCTTGGTGCGGCGGGGATCGCAGTACGATTTGCCGGTCCGAATATCGAACTCCCAGCCGTGCCAGGGACAGCGCACCAACTCCCCCCTGCGGCTGAACTGGTACGATCCGGGTTCATCGGATTCGACCAGCCCGACGATGCGTCCCTGGCACAATGAGGCACCTTCGTGCGGGCAGCGGTTGCCGATGGCGAAGAATTCGCCGCCGACATTGAAGATCCCGATCTCGCGCCCCGCGACCTTGACAAGCTTGCGCTCGCCCGCCGGAATCTCATCGACCATGGCAACGACATGACGCGGCATCAGCGCACCCCGTAAAGTTGCTGCGCGTTGCCGAACAGGATCTGGTGGCGCTGCGCGGCGGTCAGCGGCGCGCGGAAGGCATAGCGCGGATCGTCGAAATCCCAGTGCGGATAGTCGCTGGAAAACAGGATGCGGTCCCAGCCGATCCGCTCGAACAGATCGATGAGATGCGCGGCCCGATCCGGCTCCTCCATCGGCTGGGTCGTGAACCAGACGTGGTCCTGGACATACTCCGACGGCTTGCGCGTCAGATGCGGCACTTCGCTGCGCAGCCGCAGCCAGTGCTTGTCCATCCGCGCCTTGAGCGAGGGAATCCAGCCGAGCCCGCCCTCCATGATGACCACCCGCAGTTGCGGAAAGCGCTCGAACGCGCCCTCGAAGACAAGGCTCGCAACCACCGCCTGCATGGTCTGCGCGACCGCGTGATGCTCTTCCATGTAATAGGACGGCCAGCCGCCGCCGGTGGTCGGATGACCGTTGGTGCCGCCGACATGAACCGCAATCGGCAGCTTGTTGCGCGCAGCCGCCTCGAGAATCGGCCAGTAGCGCCGCCGTCCCAGCGGCTCGTCGGTGCGCGGCAGGATCAGGATCTGCGTAAAATTCGGATCGCCTGCGCGCGCCTCGATCTCGGCGACCGAACCCGCCGTATCCTCCTGGGCCACCAGGATCGACGCCCTCAGGCGGGGCTCGTTCTTCACCCAGCGCTCGACCTGCCAGGTGTTCATGGCCTGCGTCAGCGCCACGCCGAAATCCAGATTGCGCTGGCTGCCGGGATTCCAGCGCAGCGGGATCAGCATGCCGATGTCCACCCCGTTGGGATCGAGATGCTGCCGCTGCATCAGCGTCAGGCTGGAGCCCGGCGGGCCGCCTTCCTCGGGATAGGCGTCGACCCGCGCTGCGTCCGGCGACATCCGCGGATGGGTCAACGCTTCGGAAAACGCATGGCGTAGATGGCTGCCGTAAACAGCGAGGTGATCGATCCAGCGTTTGGCCAGGAACGGATGGACCTCGGTCCAGGCCGTCATGGCCGGATGGATGTCGCAATCGATCACCTTCAGCTTCGCCTCGGCCGGGCGCTCGAGTTCGAGGGTGCTCATGCCTGCGCCTCCAGGGTATGCGCGGCCATGGCCAGCCGCGGATAGGTCGCGCGCGGGTTGTCGCGGAGGATCTTGCCGGCCAGCGCCGCGGGCAGCCGCGGCGGCAGCGCCTCGTCGCCATCGAACTGCCAGTGCGGATAGTCCGTGGAGAACAGGAACAGGTCGTCACAATCGAGATGATCGATCAGGCGCAGCAGCGCTTCCGCTTCGTCCGCCGCGTCGATCGGCTGGACGGTGAAGCGGACGTGATCGCGTAGGATTTCCGAAGGCGTGCGCATAACCCACGGCACCTCCACGCGCACCCCTTTCCAGGTCTTGTCGGCACGCCAGGCAAAGCCGCTCAGCCAGGTGAGGCCGGACTCGATGGCCACCACCTTCAGGCCAGGAAACTTGGCGAACACGCCTTCCGAAATCAAACTCTGGAGCTGGTTCTCGAACGCCGCCGACTGGGCGACATAGTCCTCGACATAATAGGACGGCCAGCCGACGGCGGTGGGCGCGGAGCGATAGGCGCTGCCCGCATGAACGCCGATCGCCAATTCCAGCCGYTCGGCAAGCTGATAGATCGGCCAAAGCTGGCGACGCCCCAGCGTCACCTCGCCCGACACCAGCATCAGCACCTGGACGAAGCGCGGATCGTCCGCCCTGCGCCGGATCTCCTCCACCGCAAGCTCGGTGTTGTGGGCCGGGATCACGATCGAAGCCCGCAGCCGGGGATCGCGGTTCAGCCACTCGTCGCGCAGCCAGTCATTGGTGGCCCGGCAGAGCGCCGCCGCCATGTCCTCGCTATGCATGACCTGGCCGCCGTACAGGCAATTCAGGATCCCGAACTGAGGCGCGTAGCGATCGAGCACATGGGCGCGCATCGCCTCCAGCGATGAGCCGGGTTTGCGGCCGGCGCCGAGCGCCCAGTCCGGACGGCAGGACAGCGGCGCATTCTGCGGATAGCTGGTCAGGCTGAGATTGAGACGGTCGAGCGCGCGGACCGACACCATTTCGCGCCAGTAATCGTCGAGATAGGGCAGCAACACGTTCATGCCGGGCAGCGCCGGATGCAGGTCGCAATCGATCGCGCCGGCATAGCGCTCCGGGTCATGGGGTGACAGCGTCTGCTGGGCCGCGTTCATCGTTCCTCTCGCCTGTGGATCCCGGTCTTGGCTAGCCGAGCCATCATATATTGACGTATCAATAAATGACATGTCAATGATGTTGACGACCGACCCCGGTTCGATAGGGGGCGCGGCTTCGCTCTGTTATCCTTGTCTGCACCACCCCGGGATTCGCCAGATGCCGTCGACGAAGAAGAAAGCGATTGCCGCGACCGAGCCGGATCAGCTTCCGTTCGGCGGCCTGCTCGCGCAGCAGCACATCACGGTTCTCCTGGTCAGCATCGGCATGCGCCTCAACCGCGGCGCCACGGCCTATTACCGCACCGCCTGGGATCTCGGCATGGCGGAATGGCGCATCCTGATGGTGCTCAACAGCACCGAGTCCCTCAATGTCGGGGAATTGTCCGAGGCGGCCGACCTCGACAAGGCCGCCGTGAGCCGCAGCCTGCCGCTGCTCGAAGAACGCAAGCTGGTTTCGGTCGAACAGACGCGGACGCGCGGCCGTGCCGCCATTGCGCGGCTGACGGCCGAGGGCAAGAAGCTCTCCGCACGGTTGCTGCGCGTGTCGCTGGAACGGCAGACGCGATTGTTCAGGACCTTTCCGAAAGCCGATAAGGACCAATTGAACAGGCTCCTCGAGCAATTGTCGCAGGCGCTTGCCGATGCCGACTGGGAGCATTGACCCGACCCCGGCTACTTGTAGATGTCCCTGGCCAGCGCCAGCATGGCGTCCTGGGTATCGACATTGGTGGTGCCGAGCAGCTTGGCGCCGGTCAGCGCGCGCATCTCGTCCTTGATCGGTCCTTTGAGATCGCCGACCACCGGAATCAGACCGGCATTGGCGTAGATCAGTTGCACCTCGTCGCTGAGATAGTGGTTGATGAACAGCCGCGCGGCATTGGGATGCGGCGCGTTGCGGATCAGCGCCATGTCGAAACGGATATAGGGAACGCCCTCCTCCGGAATCAGCAGCTTCACCGGCAGCCCCTTCAGGACGGTGGTGTTCGAGAACAGCTGCGGGATGCGCATCGGATATTCACCGCGCGCGACGCGGCGTTCGTCATTGCCGACATCGCGGCTGAAAACCGGCGCCTGCGCCGCCAGCTTCTCGTGGTACGAGCGCCCGAACGCATCCTGCAGCACCGAGAACATCACATGCCCGCCGCCGAGCGCACGGGCGTCGTCGGACAGGATCTTGCCCTTCCACACCGGATCGAGCAGGTCCTTCCAGCTCCGGGGCTCCTCGCCGCTCTTGATGCGGGCGGTGTTGATCAGGATGCCGTAGGCGAGGATGTAGCTCGGCACCAGCGTGTCGGTGGCGGACTGCTGCGGCGGCAGCCGCCGGGCATTGGGAATGCCGCCGTGCGGCTGCAGCTCGCCGTCGCGCTGCGAGCGGATCATGGTCGCAGCCCCGTTCTGGATCACGTCGCCGATGAAGCGCCCCGCGGCCTGTTCGGTGCGCAGCCGTTCACGCAGTTCGCTGGCTCGCACGTCGAGCAGCTCGACGGTGATGCCGTATTTCTTCTCGAAGCTCTTGATGGCGGCGATGTGGAACGGCGCACCGAGAAACGAGGTGTAGAACGTCAGCTTGCCTTCCGCCTTGGCGGCGGCGACCAGCGCGGCATCGTCTCCCTCCTGCGCCATCGCGCCGGACGAGATCACGCCAAGGGCCATCGCTCCAAGCACGACACCCGCCGCCATTGCACGCAAACAGCTCCCGACCATCTCGCTTCCTCGTTCTCTGCTTTCCGCG
>BFBZ01002347.1_pt1 | contig 10371 bp, 10 predicted proteins | sample 1888401 | NCBI WGS metagenome assembly BFBZ01 (sample SAMD00112614, study PRJDB3348) | symbiont metagenome | host: Chara braunii | reverse complement strand
AGCTCGAACTCGTCCTTCTCCGAGTTCAGGAGCTGGCGGATCTGCTCGGCATCGCCGATGGCGTCGCGGCCGCGGGCGATGGTGCCGGAGATCGGACAGGTCTCGACGCGACGGCCGTCGGAGCGGACGAACATCTCGGGTGAGGCCGAGACCAGGAACTCGCCGTCGCCGAGATTCATCAGCGCGCCATAGGGCGACGGATTGATCCGGCAGAGCCGCTGGAACACTTCCGCCGGCGAGCGCTCGCACGGCTCGGCAAAGAGTTGGCCGGGCACCGCCTCGAACAGGTCGCCGCGGGCAAACGCGGCGCGGGCCTTCTCGACCGTCGCCTGGTACTCGCCGGGCGCGTGATCGGCAAACCCCTGGCGCGGCTCCTTGAGATAGATGCTGGCGTCGGTGTCGCGCGACAGGCCTTCCGTCGACTGTCCGTTCCAGGAAAAATCATAAGACAGCACGACGCCGCGGCCGGTGGCGCGGTCGTAGGCCAAGAGGCGATCCGGCACGTAGAGCACGATGTCGCGCTGGTCCTTCTCGCGCGGCCGCTTCTGCTGGAGGTCCTCGATCTGGAACACGAGGTCGTAGGCGAAGGCGCCGAACAGGCCGAGCAGCGGGTCGTCATTGGCCGAGAGCGCCGCGATCATCGCCCGCACCAGCGACATCACGCTGGCGCGCCGCGTGCGCTGGTCCTCCTCGACCGGGGCCGGGCCGCGGACGATGTGTCCAGCGAGCCGCGCCGGCGAAGCTTCGGTGATGACCACACAGGGCTCGCGCAGCGTGTCCTTCAGGAACGCGATCAGCACCTCGCCGCGGCGGTTCAGCGCCTGCAGGGTGAAGTCAGTGCCCTTGGTCTCCAGCACCAGCGGCGGATCGGCGAAGCCGAGGTCGAAACTCTCGTAGCGGCCGGGCACGGTCGTGCCCGAGGACAGCACCACGCCACGGCGGCGGTCGAGCAGGTCGATCAGGTCATCGAGCCGGCTGGCGCCACCGGAAAACTGCTCGACGGCGCGCGTGATCGCGAGCCCGCTGGAGGTGCGGTAGTCGCTGCGGGCCGGAAGGGCGAAAACGGTCCTGTTCATGGGGTCCTCTTGGGCGTCCTCTTACGGAATTTGCCGAGGAAACGCCACACAGGACCAACCGGAAGCCGCCGCTGCGTGGCGGCCCCTCTGCGATCTCATGTCAAACAAATCGCACCGGCCACCTCTTACAAGGTGCGCCACCAGAGACGGGCTGGGCGGACAAGGGTGCTCATGCGGCGGAACTGACCACGGCGGGCAGCCGGGGTCAAGGGCGGCTGGGCCACAAATGGGGGTGGGATGCCTCAGCCGATCAACAGAGGCGCCGCGGGCCGGCTGCCCGATACGGCGCCCTCGCCCCTTGTGGGTCCCCTTGTGGGAGAGGGCATGTGCGGCCCATCCGCTAACGCGGTTGGGTGAGGGGTCTCTCTCCGCAGCGGCGCTTGCAGAGGCATACCCCTCACCCAACCGAGCATGCCGCTCTGTCCTACATGCCCTCTCCCACAAGGGGCGAGGGCGCAATAATGCGCACCGGCGAGCGGAAGGCACTGGCGCCGACGAGAATGACAAAGGAATATGCAGCAGCATTCTCGCGACACATGATGCCCGAGTGATGATCATCAATTCCGCCCTCCAAGTCGAGGGCGCAGGAAAGGCCGGGCATCGGCTGATGCCCGTGGCCCGCCTGCAGCAAAAAAAGCAGGCGGCAGTCACCACAGGTCAGCCGGACGACCGGCCTTCCCTGCGCGATGGTCTGACGGCTTATACGCACTCTCCCCGGGGACCGGGCTGTCTTGCCCCCGTGACCGGCGGATCATCATCACCACCGGCGCGGCCTCAGCGTCGGGAGGCCAGGACCATGCGACTTCACCGTGCGCGCCCGCCGTTCGTCCGCACGACGTCTGCCATGCTGCGACGTGACACGCCCACCGCATCTCCACCCCGCGTGTCGTGACGATCGCGATACGCCCCTCGTGCCGGGGTGGGACGGAGATATCAGAGCACGAATTCCGAAAAATAGAAACAAGAATGTTTTTTGGCGAAGGACTGGACAGGGCAAATCAGCTTGAGGCGGCTGATGAATTTCGCGGGGCGGCGCATGATCGACCAGCCCGGCACGGAGATCATCGGCAGAGCGAATATCCGAATTGCCGGGCATGCAGTGCCCGGTCTATGCTGCATCGTCTCCCTTGCTGAAGGCATTCGTCCTTTGCGACGCCATCCCCTGGCCTTGCCCGCCATGCTCCTCTTTGCCGCGGCGACGGCGCCCGACGTTGTTGCGCAGGGCGAGCCGCCACTGGCCTGGTGCCTGGACCGCCGTTTCCCGGCCGACCAGCGGATCGAGAGCTGCACCTTCGCATTGCAGTCCGATCGATGGTCCGGACAAGATCAGATCCACGGCTATTTCAATCGTGGCAATGCGTACTATGAGAAACAGGAGTACGACCGCGCCATAGCCGATTTCACCGAAGCGATCAGGCTCGATCCCTCCTACCCGGCGGCCCGCAACAATCGTGGGTTCGCCTACGCAGGCAAAGGCGACTACGATCGGGCGATTGCAGATTATGACGAGGCGATCAAGCTCGATTCGAAGAAGCCGCTCTACTACTACAATCGCGGCTTGGCCTACTTCTCGAAAGAAAATTATGATCGGGCGCTCACGGACTTCAATCGAACGTTGGCGCTGGACCCCGAGCAAGCCAAGCCCTACGTTGATCGCGGCGCAGTCCATGTTCTGAGGAACGACTTCGATCGCGGTCTCGCAGATATAGACGAGGCGATCCGACGCGACCCGACTGACGCCACCGCATACACCCTTCGCGCCGCCGTGCATAAACACAAGAAGCAGTTCGACCGCGCCATCGCCGACTACAGCGCTGCAATCAAATTCGGCCTGACGCCCGCGAAAGCCCTTAACGCCCATTTCAACCGAGGGATCGCGTATTTCGAAACAGGTGACATCGATCACGCCATCGCCGATTTCGACGAAACGATCAGGCGCGATCCGGGTCACGTTCTTGCCCATGTCAATCGCGGCATTGCATATGACGATAAGGGCGATCACGACCGTGCCATCATAGATTTCGGCGTGGCGATCAAGCTCGAGCCGCAACACGCGAAAGCATACATGAACCGCGGCGCGGCCTACGACAAGAAAGGCGATCATGATCGCGCCATCGCCGATTTTGACGAGGCTCTGAGGCTTAATGGCAAGCTTGCAGAGGCCTTCAACCGTCGCGGTATCGCCTACGACGACAAAGGGGATCACGACCGGGCCATCGTCGACTTCGATCAGGCCATCAGGCTCGATCCGAGCTATGCCGATGCCTACAACAATCGCGGCCTCGCCTACAAGGAGAAGGCGGACTACGATCGCGCGATCGCCGACTTCGACGCGGCCATCGCCCTGGCGCCGGATTTCTCCGAGGCCCAAGGCAACCGGGATGCGGTTCGCGAGCTGAAGAAGAGCCGCGGGGCTGCAATGCCGGCCCCGGAACGTTAGACGGGTCCGCGGCTGATGCGGACGCGGCGCTGGGTCCGGCCAACCCGGCTATTCCTGACGCGTCATGCGCAGCCGCCCGCTAACCGCAACTCACTGCGATGCATATCGAACAGGTCGCCACGAGACTCGAGGCAACCTGCTGCTACGAGCGCACGGGCGCGCGCGAACAACTCGATATCGCCCGTCTGCAGCACAATCGTCCCGGTTTCGCAAAGCGCCTCCCCGATAATGCTCGCCGCCTTCTGCCAGTCGGCCGTGGCAAATGACAGCAGCACCGAATCGAAGAACGAGATCGGCGCTGACACCAATTCGCCGTCGCGAATGACGCGCAACGGCGCGTTCTCCGCTTTGAGGCGCGCCCAACGTTCTCGGCAGGCATCACGCCGGCTTGGCGACAGAACGGTCCGCAGATCCCACAGTGCATTGTCGCGAATTGTCTCCGGCGACACTAAACCCAGGCTGACGGCCAGCCGTGGCGCCTTCGGCCCTGTCTCCCCTGCCCGCACGACTGTGTCGGTGAGATCGACGATCTCGATCGGCTCATCGCCGAGCCGCCACAGGAGTTCGAGGAAGCCGGCATATTCCTGGGTCGATCGCCGCGTGAACCAGGCGATCCGTCGGTTGTTGCTCGAGAGTGCCTCGTCCCAGAACGATGTTGCCTGGCCGCCCACCTCTTCCCAGCCTGACACTTGCAATTCCTGGTCCATCCAGGCGGTTCGCAGCTCCGGGTCGGGTGGATTGATCGGACCAAAGCTCAGGCTGTCGGCAAAGCCAATCACGCGGTCGCTGCGCCCAGCCTGCTGGAGCGCAGCGCGCAACGTGCCTGCAGCGGACATGTTGAAGACGACATGAAGGATCGCGTGGGGAATTGTTATCTCCCTTGCCAGACGTGCGTTCACGTGGGGCGAGTCACGATGACGCTTCCCTCGCGCCCCATCGCCGCGCGAGCTTGCTGAAGCGCACCGATGACTCGATCGAGCTCTTCGGCCGCCATGAAGACCTCGATGTCGCCGTCCGTCCTCAACGACAGCGACAATCCAACGCTGCTGCCGACGACGCGAACCAGCACGCATGCGTCGTCGCCGGACGACTTGTCGACGAACGTGATCGGCTCGGTGCTCATGCGGGATCCAGGATCATCTGATAGGCCATGCTAGCAGATATCGAAACGTCGTTGGATTCGACATGCCGCCAAACTGGCGGTGCGCTCCCCTCCCCCTTGCGGACAGGGGAGCTCACTGGCGTTGGGGCGAGCGGCACCTCACAACTTGCGAAGCCGAGCGCTCGCGCGGCAGCGGCTCTACAGCAGCGCCAGCGCGGCTTGTTTGAGGTGGGCGGCGATGGCATCGCGGGCTTCGCGTGAGCCGACGCTGCGCGCCATCGTCACCCCTCCCGAGAGGATCGCCATCAGCGACCAGGCCTTTTGCAGCCGAGCTTCATCGGTGCTCCCCTGCAGCCCCTTTGCGATCTGCTGCGCGACCCTTTCGAGCGCGGTGCCATAGGCGGCCTTCGTTTCCTCGCTGGCGCGCGTCACGTCCGGCGTCAGGCTCTGCAGTCCGCAGCTCGAGTCCAGGATGCAATGGAGACGTTCTCCGAGATAGAATGCGATGAACGCCTCGGCCCAGCGCGCTCCCATCTGCTGCTGAAGACTCGCAATGCCCGTCCTGAGATCGTCCAGCCCGGCCAACGCGGCGGCTTCGAACGCGGCGTCCTTCGACTTGAAGTGACCGTAGAACGCGCCGGACGTGACCCCGGCTTCCTTGGCGAGGCCGTCGACGCCGATGCCGCCATAGCCAAGCCGGCGAAAGCCGCGCCCCGCGGCCTCCAACAACTTCGTCTTTGCTTCCTGCTTATGCTCGGCGTGGTACCGCATCTGGCGCCTTCCATAGCGATCGTTATTTCATGCTTGACTGATAACGATCGTTATTCTATTGGTGGATCACGGTCGTTATATAATGACCGCCGTTCCCCGGGACAACCGCCCTAGGGCGAGCACAGGAGGAGTCATGCCGATCAGTCTCACACTCACCGAAGGCGTCATCGCTGCCGACCAGGCGCCGATCGCCGTTGCGCGGATCACGGAATCGTTCCTGAGACACCATGGTCTGGCGGGCAACAGGATCATGGCGGCGAACGTCACGGCCCATCTGAACATCCTGCCGAAGGGCCATACCTTCGCCGGCGGCACGCCGGTCGATGGCGCCTGGATCGAGACCAAGACGCCGTCATTCGCGCTCGCCAGTCACGAGGTCCAGACGGCGTTCTTCGGCGAAGCCACCGACATCCTGCATGACCTCTCCGGCGGGGCGCTTGCCAGGGACCGGATCTGGTCCAACGGCGTCCACGCCGTGGACGGCACCTGGAATCTCGACGGCAGGCCGATGACCAACGACGCGCTCGTGGGGGCCATCACCGCAGGATGACCACGGTCGTCACGGCCGCTACCGCATTGCGCGGCGGCGGCCGTGATTGAATGCCGACCGCTCACGTCCCCGGCTTCACCAGCCCCAGCTCGGCGAACTTCATCTCCGTCGCCACCACCGCGTTCTCATACACCTCGCCGCGCTCGACGAAGTAGTTGAAGTAGCCGGCCGGCGTCTCCGGCTGGATCTCGACCAGCTCCACGGTCTTGTATTTCGGATCGGTGATCACGCCGCTCGCGATCAGGTCGTTGATGCGCTTGAGCGCGTCGACCTCGGCCTTGTAGCCGACCGAGAACCACATCTCCGTGGTCCAGTCCTGCACCTCGAACCAGTTGGCCGGCGCCTGGCCCTGCCACCCCTCGGCGAGCGGGCGGACGGCAAAGACGCGGTCGAAACCGTGCAGCTCGGAGATGATGCTGGCGCGGTGATAAGCGCCGTCCATCTGTCCCTGGGGCAGCTTGGTGAAGCCGTAGAGCGACAGCCACAGCGCGGCCTTGACCGCCTCCGGCGTGATCGGGCGGATGGCGCGCTCGGCCAGCACCTCGGAGGCGTAGCGCAGGTCGCGCTTGGCCGCCGATTGCCGCGCCTTGACGGCATGGGCGTTGGGAACCGACTTCTCCGCCGGCAGCAGCGCCCGCGCCGCCTCGTTGCCGTAGAGATAGCCGGTGCCGGTCTCGGGATCATAGGTGTTGAACACGACGCCGACCGACGTGGCGTTGAGCGTCTCCGCCGCGTGCGCGAAGTCGGCCTCGCTCCGCACCGGGACATATTGCTGCGCCGGCCACAGCCGGTCGGCGAGGGCGTTGAACGGGCCGTCACGCCAATCCGGCCAGGAGACGAAGCGCGCCAGCGCCTCGGCATAGGCGGGACGAAACACCCCGGGATAGCCGAACATCACCGTGCGCAACTGCGACGCCGGATCCCGGTGGCGGTCGGAGGACATCAGCTCGTTGCGCAGATCGAGACCCTGAAGCCACGCCGACAGCACCAGGATCTGGCCGGACGTCGCGGTGACGAGATCCGGCGTCACGCCCCAGGCGCGGGCAGTGTCGAGGAAGCCGGCGCCATGGGCGTTCAAGCCGCCCAGCCCGGCCAGCGCAAAGGCCACTCGCACGGCTTTCTCCATCAGCAGAGGGACCGGAGAACGCTACCTCAGATTGTTTCGGCGACGCAACCGACGGCGAGACGCGGCGAATTCGAACATCGAACGAAGCGACGCGCTTCGAACATGATCAATGCTCAGATCTCCGCGGGATCCCGGTGATTCGCCGAAACGTGACGGCGCCAAGCGACGAAAAGCTGCAGCCGGCGGCTGTGTGGTGCCTCACAACCTCATGTTGCGCGCGTGCACGCCGCCTCGGGTATCGACCCATGATTGTCGCAACCCAAAAAAGTTACATAACTTGGCTGTGCGCGAGGGCAACACTGTTGTCTATCTGCAATAGTGTGGCAATGATTGGTTAACCATATTGAATTACCTTGGTTAACATGGCCCGCGGCAAACAGCCTTCAGTGTCGCATGCGCTCCCGAAGCAGCCGACGCTGCTCGATTGCTTCCTCGAAGCGCAGGCAAAGCGGACGAAGCGTCGACGGCGCTCCGCCGACGCAGTGACCAGCGCCGACCCCTTGGCTCCTTCAGACGACGCTCCGACTCTTGGTGAGGCCGAAGCGCCCTCGGCCGAAACCAAGACCGCCCGCGCGGTTTGAGTCCGCACGGCGCGGTTTGGAACCGACGCGCCGGCCCTCAGCTCAGCCGAGGTGCTTGTGGAAAAACGCCGTGGCGCGGCCCCAGGCGAGCTCGGCGGCCCTGCGATCGTGCACGGTCATGCGCTGCTCGTTTACGAAGGCATGCTCGGCATCGTAGCGATAGAGCTCGAGCGACTTGCCGGCGGCCTTCATCGCCTTCTCGAAGCCGTCCACCAGCGCCGGCGTGCACCAATCATCCTTGTTGGCAAAGTGGGCCTGCAGCGGGATCTTGACGTCGGCCGGCTTCGCCGCCTGCTCAGGCGGAATGCCGTAGAACACGACGCCGGCGGCGAGCTCGTCGATCTTGGTCGCGCCGATGATCGTCACCGCGCCACCGAGGCAGAAGCCGGTGAGGCCGACCTTGGCGCCGTTGCGCGCCAGAAATTGCGCGGCCCCGCGCACGGTCTGCGTGGTCGCGTCCATGAAGTCGAGCGAGTTCATCTCCCGGCCCGCCGCATCCGTATCGTGATAGGGCACCACCGTGCCCTTGTAGAGATCGGGCGCCAGCGCGTTGAAGCCGGCGAGCGCGAAACGATCGCACATCCCCTTGATCTGGTCCTGCAGGCCCCACCATTCCTGGATGACGACGACGCCCGGCGCATCGGCCTGCGCGGCCTTGGCGAGATAGCCCTTGGCCTCCTGGCCATCGGGGCGCTTGAAGCTGATCAGTGTGCCCATGTGTTCCTCCGCAGGTTTTGTTGGAAGCTGAGGAGCGGGGTTTACCGCAAATGCGCGTCCGGCGCGACGGGAGGCGATCGGGTTCGCTGCAACGTGAGAGGATTCGTAGCCCGGATGAGCGCAGCGACATCCGGGGTCCTCGCCGGCACTGTTGCGATCCAGGATGTCGCTGCGCTCATCCGGGCTACGGGCGCTAGACCGGCATCGCGCGCGGCGCGAACAGGATCACGGCCATGCCGGCGAGGCAGATCAGGGCGCCGGCGGCGTCCCACGGATCGGGGCGATGGCCCTCGACCAGCCAGCCCCATAGCAGCGCCGCGGTGATATAGATGCCGCCATAGGCGGCGTAGGCGCGGCCGGCGAGCGGGCTGTCGGCCACGGTGAGAAGCGTCGCGAAGCCGGCGAGCGCGACCATGCCGGGCAACAGCCATAGCGGCGACTGCCCGAGCCGCAGCCAAGCCCAGAACGCGAAGCAGCCGCCGATCTCCAGCACGGCGGCGCCGGCGAAGGCGAGAAGTGACGGCATGGGCGAACTCCGTTTTCCCGGCTGCGCCGCGGACAAGGCCTCCCCTGGCCCGAGCCCAACTAACACAGGGACAACAAAAAAGCCCCCGGAGGGGCTTTTCGTTTTCATCAGACGTTTCCGATCACCGCTCAATGCGCGGCGGCCCAGACCCGCTTCTTGGTGAAGTACATCAGGCCGGCGAAGATGATCAGGAAGATGAACACCTGATAGCCGAGGCGCTTGCGCGCTTCCATGTGCGGCTCGGCGGTCCACATCAGGAAGGTCGCGACGTCGTGGGCATACTGCTTCACGGTGGCCGGCGAGCCGTCGTCGAACGTCACCTGGCCGTCGGACAGCGGCGGCGGCATCTTGATCGCATGCCCGGGGAAGTACTTATTGTAGTACGAGCCGTCCGGAATGGTGACGCCGTGCGGCGGGGTTTCTTCATAGCCCTGCAGCAGCGCGTTGATGTAGTTCGGGCCCTGCTCCTGGAACTGGGTGAAGAAGTCGATCAGGAACCAGGGGAAGCCGCGCTTGTAGGAGCGCGCCTTGGCCATCAGCGACAGGTCCGGCGGGGCCGCGCCGCCATTGGCGGCCCGTGCGGCCTGCTCGTTCGGGAACGGCGACGGGAAGTAGTCGGCCGGCCGGCCCGGACGCTCGAACATCTCGCCGGCGTCGTTGGGACCGTCCTTGATCTTGTACTCGGCCGCGAAGGCGGCCGCCTGCGCCGGCGAGTAGCCCGGGCCGCCGGGCTCGGCGAGATTGCGGAACGCCACATATTGCAGCGAATGGCAGTTCGAGCAGACTTCCTTATAGACCTTGAGGCCGCGCTGCACGGCGCCGCGATCGAAGGTGCCGAACGGACCGGCAAACGACCACTTCGCCGAAGGCGGGTTCTCCTGGCCTTCGCTGGCACGGGCGTCGCCCATGCTGCCGGCGAGCAGCGACACCGCGGCGACCAGCGCGATCACGGTCGAGACCATCGGCGCCGCCTTGCGGCCGGACCTGGCCAGCACGTCGTCAGCGATCGAGTTCGGCAGCGGGCGCGGCCGCTCGATGCGCGCGAGCAGCGGCAGCACGATCAGGAAGTAGGCGAAGTACAGCACCGTCAGGATGCGGCCGAGCACGACATAGACACCCTCCGGCGGCTGCGCGCCGAGATAGCCGAGGCCGATGCAGACGACGACGAAGATCCAGAAGAACTGCTTGCCGAGCGGACGGTACTTGTTGGAGCGGGTCTTGGCCGAGTCGAGCCAGGGCAGGAACACCAGCACGATGATGGCCGCGAACATCGCGATCACGCCGGCGAGCTTGTTCGGGATCGAGCGCAGGATCGCGTAGAATGGCAGGTAGTACCATTCGGGCACGATGTGCGCCGGCGTCACCGCCGGGTTGGCCGGGATGTAGTTGTCGGCCTCGCCGAGATAGTTCCTGTCTCTTATACACATCTAGATGTGTATAAGAGACAGCGTGATGGCCGTGCGTCTCTAGTGCGCGGCGGCC
>BFBZ01002369.1_pt1 | contig 10373 bp, 8 predicted proteins | sample 1888401 | NCBI WGS metagenome assembly BFBZ01 (sample SAMD00112614, study PRJDB3348) | symbiont metagenome | host: Chara braunii | reverse complement strand
CCGCCGCCAGCCTGAAGCTGTTCCCGATCCTGGCGTCACGAGCGACCGCCATCGCCGCCGTCGACAATCCCGAGGCCGCCATCCAGCTCTTGGTGCGGGCCAAGGACGAGGCCGGCGGCGCGGTGGAGGCCTTCGAACTGATGGGCCGCCGCGGCGTGGAGTTCGTGCTGAAGAACATTCCCGACCAGCGCGATCCGCTGGACGCCGCCCATCCCTGGTACGTGCTGATCGAGATCGCGTCCGGCGAACCTGGCGCGGCGGAATCGGCCCTGGAGCGCCTGCTAGCGAAGGCGCTGGAGGACGGCCTGGTCCGTGACGCCACCATCGCCCAGACCGAGGCCCAGGCGAAGGCGCTGTGGGGTGTCCGGGAGCACCAGTCGGCAGGCCAGAAGCCCGAGGGCGCCACCTGGAAGCACGACGTCTCCGTGCCGGTCAGCCAGGTCGCGGCCTTCATCGCCGAAGCCACCGCCGCCATGGAGGCCCTGGTCCCAGGGGCTCGGGTCACCGCCTTCGGCCACGTGGGCGACGGCAACATCCACTACGACGTGATCCGCCCGGACGGCGCGCCGGATGCGCCCCATGCGGCCCGCCGCAACGACGGCTCCCGGATCGTCCATGACATCGTCGCGCGTATGGGCGGCTCGATTTCCGCCGAGCACGGCCTGGGCGTGATGAAGACCGAGGAGGCGAGGCGCTACAAAAGCCCGGTCGAGGTTGCGGCGCTCACCGCCATCAGGCAGAGCCTGGACCCCAAGCGGATCATGAATCCGCGAGTCTTCTTCTGACCGGATAGCCCATGTTGATCGCCCTCTCGCCGGCCAAGGCGATGGACTTCMCCCGGCCTGAACAGCCCCTGCCGATGACCACGCCGGAATTGGCCGAGGACATCGCCGAGCTGGACCAGACCACCCGGAAGCTGCGGGTCGTCGACCTTAAGAAGATGATGGACCTTTCCGACAACCTGGCGAAGCTGAACCGCGAGCGGTTCCAGGCCTTCGACCCGGCGATGGAGGATGGCCTGCAGGCGGCCTTCGCCTTCAACGGCGACGTCTATTCCGGCCTCAAGGCCCGGGAGCTGGACAAGAAGGCCCTGACCTATGCGCAGAAGCACGTGCGGATCCTGTCGGGCCTCTACGGCGTGCTGCGGCCGCTGGACGCCATCCAGCCCTACCGCCTGGAGATGGGCGTCTCGCTGAAAACCAAGCGCGGCAAGACCCTCTACGCCTTCTGGGGCGACCGGCTGGCCAAGACCCTCAACGAGGCGGCCCACGGACAGAAGGACAAGACCCTGGTGAACTGCGCCAGCCAGGAATATTTCGGCGCCGTGGACGTGAAGGCCCTGACCCTGCCGCTGGTGAGCTGCAAGTTCCTGGAAGAGAAGGACGGCGAGGCGAAGATCATCTCGTTCTACGCCAAGAAGGCGCGGGGCCTGATGGCCCGCTACGCCATCGACAACCGCATCGACCAAGCCGTGGCGCTGAAGGATTTCGACGTCGACGGCTACCGGTTCCAGGCCAAGGCCTCCACCGACACCGAGTGGGTGTTCCAGCGGCCCCAGCCGCCGCCGGTCTCGGCCAAGAAGAAGGCCTGAGCCTGGCCGCTTGACCTCGGCCCGTCTGGGTCTGACAGTTCTTTTCTAGGGCGCGGTACGACGCCGAGGGAGAACGTCATGGGTGAAGCGACGACGCGGGATGCGGTCCAGACCACGGCTGGCCGGGTCGAGGGTCTGCAGCGGGGTGGCCATCAGGCCTTCTACGGCATCCCCTACGCCGCCTGTCCCACCGGGGAAGGCCGCTTCCGTGCGCCCACGCCCGCCGAACCCTGGGCCGGGGTCAGGCTGGCCCATGACAAGGGCTTCGCCGCCCTGCAGACCAGCCATTTCATCCCCGGTTTCGCGGCCACTGGACCGCAGGATGAGGACTGCCTCAACCTGAACGTCTTCACCCCCGCCGCCGACGCCGCCAAGCGACCGGTCATGGTGTGGATCCACGGCGGCGGCTTCACCCACGGCGCCAGCTATGAAGAGCTCTATGACGGTGGTCCGTTGGCCGAGCGGGGCGATCTGGTGGTCGTCTCTCTCAACTACCGTCTGGGGGCGCTGGGCTTCCTGTCGATCCCCGAGGCGGGCGTTCCGGGCAATGCCGGGCTGTTGGACATGGTCGCGGCCCTGGGCTGGGTTCGCGACAATATCGCCGCGTTCGGCGGTGATCCGGGCCAGGTGACGATCTTCGGCGAGTCCGCCGGGTCCGCCGCCGTCGCCTGCCTGGTGGCCATGCCCGCCGCCAAGGGCCTGTTCCGCCGGGCCATCCTGCAGAGCGGCGTCGGTCGCGCAGGCGCGCCTGAGGTCGCCGCCAAGGCCGCGGACGCCCTGCTGGCCAAGCTCGGTCTCGACCGCACCCGCACGTCTGAGCTCTTCACCCTGCCGGGCTCGGCGATCCTCGAGGCCCAGGCAGGCGCCAGTCTTCCGCCGGGTATGGGCTTCGGACCGGTGCGTGACCCCGGATCGCTGCCGGAAGACCCGATCAAGGTCGCCCGCGACGGCGGCGCGGCCGATATCGACCTGCTGATCGGCTCCAATCGCGACGAGGTGAAGCTGTTCATGCCCGGCAAGCGGGATCCGTTGAGCGATCAGGCGCTGCTGGCCTCGGTTCGCGCTCGCCTGCCCAAGGCCAGCGACGGCCAGGCGCTTGATCTCATCGAGGTCTACCGCGCCTCCCGCCAGACAAAGGGCCTGCCGGTCGAGAACCTGGACGTCATCGACGCCATCGCCAGCGACATGCAGTTCCGCATCGCCTCCACCCGGCTGGCGGCGGCGCAGACGCCCCATCGTCCGGCCTATCTCTACCTCTTCACCCACGTGTCGCCGGCGCGGCGTGGGGCGCTGGGCGCCTGCCACGCCCTGGAGATGCCCTTCGTCTTCGGGACCACCAAGGCCCCGACCCAGGTGAAGTTCGCCGGCGAGGGGGCGGACGTCGAGCGGCTGGAGGGCGAGATCATGGACGCCTGGATCGCCTTTGCCAGGACGGGCTCGCCCAGCCACCCAGGCCTGGGCGACTGGCCCGCCCACGATGCGGCCGGCCGGGCGACCATGGTGTTCGGCACCAGCGGTTCGCAGGTGGAGGCCGATCCGTTCGGCGAGGAACGCCGCGCCCTCGACGCCCTGCTTTGAGCAACCCGCCCCAAGGCTTCTCGCAGGAAGCCGTGTAAAAGGCGGCGACGGCCGACCTGGGGAGGGGTGCTTGATCGACTTGGATGTCCTGGACACGGCGGTGCGTCTGGCGGCGGCCGGAGCGCTGGCGGTCATTGCGGTCGCGATGCGGGCGTCGCGATTGCAGGGCGCCCTGGCGTGGGTCGGGCCGATCTTCTTTCTCAGCGCGATGGGGCATGCGCTCTTCAACTGCGCCCTGCTGCGCGATGTCGGCGACCATTCGGCGCTGTTCGTGACGATCACGTGGGCGCTGGGCACGCTCGGGGTATGTTTCTTCTGGTTCCTGGTCCTCGCCCTGTTCGAAGACCAGGGGCGGGTCCGCCCCTGGCGGCTGGCCGTGATGCTCGTGCAGTTCAGCCTGGGCTGGATTGGCAGGKTTTYGGCTGCTCCGATCGACAAGATCGCCTGGACAGCCTTCCACCTGATCTCTCTCGCTGTGATCGTCATGACCTTCGCCGCGATCTGGCGTAGCGGGCGCGACGATCTGGTGGAGCCGCGCCGCCGACTACGCGCGCCGGTGATGGCCGCGGCGGCGGCTTACATCCTGCTGATCGTCGCCACCGACCTCGCCGGCACCTACGGAGTCGCCATCCGGGGCTTGAGGCTTGGGGAAGCGGTGGCGTTGTTCCTGCTGGCCATGGCTGCGGCCTTGGCGCTTCTACGGCTCGACCCGGCCATGGTGTCGACCTCGACTCCGACTCGCGCCCGTAGCGCCACCCCGGACCAGCTCGACAGAGCGCCGCTGCTCCGTCTCATTCGAGCGATGGATGAGGAGCAGGTCTGGCGGCGAGAGGACCTGACAGTCGGCGCCCTGGCCGCGCATGTTGGCCTGCCTGAGCACCGCCTGCGGCGGTTGATCAACGGCGAGCTCGGGCATCGAAACTTCGCGGCCTTCGTCAATTCCCGACGGATCGAGGCCGCCAAGCTGGCCTTGAGAGATCCAGCCCAGGCCAGAGATTCGGTGTCGACGATCGCCTTCGCTTTGGGTTTTGCGTCGCTGGGCCCCTTTAACCGCGCGTTCAAGGACGCGACGGGGGTCACGCCAAGCGCCTGGCGGGCCTTGCCGATTTCGGAAAGCCTCGCCGAAATCTGAAAACCTGCGTCGATTTCCGCAAATGGCGAGACATCGGGTGGGCGGCTGAGTTGGGCTTGGCGGATCGAGACGCCCAACAGGACCCGAGCCCAATGATCGAGACAGATCTGCCCCCCATCATCATGCAGTGGCTCGCCAACATGCGCGCCGACGTCACGCGCTACGCCGTGTTCTCCATAGGTGTATGGCTGGTGCTCTGGGTCGCGCTCGCGCCGGTTCTGCGCGGACGGAAAATCCGCGAGGCCACGCCGCCGGGCCGCCAGTTGCTCAGCGAGTTCGGCTTTTCGATCCGTTCAATCGCCGTCTTCTCGACCGTCGGCTTGGCGACCTTCTTTCTGGCCAGGATCGGCCTGCTGCCCGGACCGAAGCTCGCAGCCACCTGGGGGCCTGTCTGGTTCTGGGCCAGCTTGCTGATGATGATCGTGGCGCACGACGCTTGGTTCTACTGGACCCACCGGTTGATCCACGATCCACGCCTGTTCCGCCGCTTCCATCGGCGGCACCACAGGTCGAACAATCCCTCCCCCTTCACCGCCTACAGCTTCGATCTGGGCGAGGCGGCCATCAACGCGCTCTTCGTGCCGCTGTGGATGTGCGTCGTGCCCACCCGCTGGGAAGTCGTCGGCCTGTTCATGCTGCATCAGATCGTGCGCAACACCATCGGTCACTCCGGATATGAGCTGTTCCCGGCCAACCGGCACGGCAAGCCGCTGTTGCCGTTCCTGACCGCGGTCACCCATCACGACCTGCACCACGCCCAGGCGGGTTGGAACTACGGCCTCTATTTCACCTTCTGGGACAAGGTGATGGGCACGGAGCATCCCGAGTACGAGGCCCGGTTCGCCGAAACTGTCCGTCGTCAGAAGCGCGCGGCCCAATCGGCTTGACGGCCGCCGCGTCAGCCGCTCCTTGTCGGCCCAAAGCAACGACGACGAGGAAACGCCATGGCCTACAAACCCTTCGATCTGACCGGCAAGGTGGCTCTGGTCACCGGCGGCAATGGCGGCATCGGCTTCGGCATGGCTGAGGCCATGGCCCAGGCGGGCGCGGATATCGTGATCTGGGGCTCCAACCCCAAGAAGAACGCCGACGCCGAGGCCGCGCTGAAGGCCACCGGCGTCCGCGTCCTGACCCAGGTGGTCAATGTCGCCGACGAGGCCGCGGTGGACGCGGGCTTTACGGAAGCCGTCTCCAAGATGGGGCGGGKGGACACCGTGATCGCCAACGCCGGGATCGGTGGCGGCGCGTCGTCCTTCTCCGAATTCCCCACCGAGACCTATCGCAAGGTCCTGTCGGTGAACCTGGACGGGGTGTTCTTCACCCTGCGGGCGGCGTCGCGACACATGGTCGAGCGGGCGAATAGCGGCGACGCCGGCGGCTCGCTGGTCGCGATCTCGTCGCTGTCAGCCCTGGACGGCGCGGCGCGCAATGAGGCCTATGCGGCGACCAAGGGCGCCTTGATCCCGATGATCCGCGCCATCGCCGTGGAGCATGCCCGCTACGGCATGCGGGCCAATGTGATCCTGCCCGGCTGGATCGCCACCGACATGACCGCCGGGGCCCAGGGCAACGACAAGTTCAACGACAACGTCATCAAGCGGGTGCCCATGCGCCGCTGGGGCAAGCCCGCCGACTTCGGCGGCATGGCGGTCTATTTCGCCTCCGACGCCTCGGCCTTCCACACCGGCGATTCGGTGCTGATCGACGGCGGCTACGGGGTCTTCTGAGCCGCGCTGACCTAGGGTCATAGTTCCCAAGCCGCACGTGCTGCGCCATCCTCCCGGACAATAAAGTTCGGGAGGAACGCCATGACCTTGCATACGCCGCTCTGCGATCTGTTGGGGGTGAAGCACCCGATCATGCTGGCCGGCATGGGCGGCGTGTCCTACGCCGAGCTGGCGGCGGCGGTGACCAACGCCGGCGGCTATGGCGTCCTGGGCATGGCCGGCCGGACGCCGGAGTTCATCCGCGACGAGATGCGCAAGGTCCGCAAGCTGACGGACGGCCCGTTCGGCGTGGACCTTCTGGCCGCCAGCCCCGAGAGCCTGACGGCCTCGGTCGAGATCATCATCGAGGAGGGAGCCTCCAGCTTCGTGGCCGGCCTCGGCGTGCCCATGCCGATCATGGAGAAGCTGAAGAAGGCCGGCCTGAAGGTCATGGTAGTCTGTGGGGCGGTGAAGCACGCGGTGAAGGCCGAGCAGGCGGGCTGCGACGCGGTGATCTGCCAGGGCGGGGAGGGCGGCGGCCATACCGGTCTGGTGGGGACCTTGCCGTTGGTGGCCCAGGCGGTGGAGGCCGTGAAGATTCCGGTGGTGGGCGCCGGTGGCCTCTATGACGGCCGCGGCCTGGCGGCGATGCTTTCCCTGGGCGCCGTCGGCGTCTGGATGGGCACCCGGTTCATCGCCTCGCAGGAGGCTCACGCCGGTCAGATGTACCGCGACACCATTGTCGAGGCGACCGACGAGGACACGGTCCGCACCCGCAGCTATTCCGGCAAACCCATGCGGGTGAAGAAGAACCCCTATGTGGAAGACTGGGAAAAGCGGCCCCAGGATATCCAGCCCTTCCCGATGCAGGCGATGCTGTCGAGCCGCGAAGGCGTGATGGGCGGCATTGGCGGCCAGATCGAAGGCCTGGACGCCGACCGCTCCTGCTTCGCCATGGGCCAGTCGGCGGGCGGGGKGCACGATATCCTGCCAGCCGCCGAGATCGTCCGGCGGATCATGTCCGAGGCCGAGGCCGCCATCGACCGCACCGCCAAGCTCCGCGCCGCCAAGGTTGACGCCTGAACGGGCGCCCGCCGCGCAAATTCAGCACAGCGAAAACCGGCGTTCTGCGCCGATTTGAGGCCCGCGCCCGTCGTGGGGCAGGGGCGCCCGATCCGGGGGCGATCCTCCAGCGAGCGAGGGTAAAAGCCGCCGGCGCGGCAAGAACGGGCTTCGCGTGCGGGGGCGTGGCCTCCAACGTGCCGGCCGGATCAGCGACGGGGGCCGCGATCAGCCTGGGCGCCCTCGTCCGACCAGTGGTGGTCAGGCAAGGGGACAAGCATGAGAACGAGTTGGCTTTCGACGGGCGCGGTGGCGGCTGTGGCGATGATCGCTGCGGTCAGCGCGGGTGAGGCTTCGGCCCAGGTCAGCGCCTCCAAGCTGGCGGCGCTGAAGACCGAGGCGGTCAAGAACGTCGAGGGCCGCGCCAAGCTCGAACAGGAGATGGTCGACTCGATCTTCAGCTTCGGCGAGCTGGCGATGCAGGAGTTCGAGACCTCCAAGTACGTCACCGACATCCTGGAGAAGAACGGCTTCACCGTGGTTCGTGGCGTGTCGGGCATGCCCACCGCCTGGACCGCGACCTGGACCAACGGCACGGGCGGCCCGACCATCGCGGTCGGCTCCGACATCGACGGCATTCCAAAGGCCAACCAGAAGCCGGGCGTCGCCTGGCGCGAGCCTATGGTGGTCGGCGCTCCGGGGCACGGCGAGGGCCACAACTCCGGTCAGGCGGTGAACGTGGTCGCCGCCCTGGCGGTCAAGGACATCATGACCAAGGAGAAGATCCCCGGCACCCTGGTGCTGTGGCCGGGCGTCGCCGAGGAGCCGGTGGCGGCCAAGGCGTTCTTCGTTCGCGACGGCATGTTCAAGGACGTGGACGCGGTGCTGTTCACCCACGTGGGCTCGAACCTGGGCACCACCTATGGCCAGCCGGGCGGCACCGGCGGGGGCAGCGTCCTCTACACCCTCAATGGCGAATCGGCCCACTCGGCCGGCGCGCCCTGGCGGGGCCGCAGCGCACTCGACGCCGTGGAGATCATGGACGTGGCGTGGAACTTCCGCCGCGAACACCTGCGCCCGGAACAGCGCTCGCACTATGTGATCAAGGACGGCGGCGACTTCCCCAACGTGGTGCCGTCGACGGCCACCGTCTGGTACTATTTCCGCGAACAGAGCTTCGAGCTGATCCGCAAGAACCTGGCGATCGGCACCAAGATCTCCGAGGCCGCGGCCATGGCCACCGACACCACGGTGACCCACCGGATCATCGGCACCGCCGCCAACCGGCACTTCAACAAGCCGATGGCCGAGGCCGCCTACGCCAATACCCAGAAGGTGGGCCTGCCCACCTGGACCAGCGAAGAGCAGCAGTTCGCCAAGGCCGTGCAGAAGCTGGTGGGTGGGAAGGAAAAGGGCCTGGACACCGAGCTCTCCAAGCTGCGTGAGCCGGATCCCGAGCCCAAGAGCGGCGGCTCCGACGACATCGGCGACGTGTCGTGGGTGAAGCCGACGATCACCATCAACTTCCCGTCCAACATCCCCGAGCTGCCGGGCCACAACTGGTCGAACGCCATCTCGATGGCCACGCCGATCGCCCACAAGGGCGCCCTGGCGGGCTCGAAGGTGATGGCCATGACCATGCTCGACCTGATCACCCAGCCCAAGCTGCTGACCAGCGCCAAGGCCTACTACACCAACGTCCAGACCAAGGATCAGAAGTACGAACCGATCCTGACCGACGAGAAGCCGTACATCGAGATGAACGCCGACATCATGGCGCAATTCCGCGAGCAGATGCGGCCGCTCTATTACGACCCGTCGAAGTACGGGACCTATCTGGAGCAGATCGGCGTGAAGTGGCCGTCGATCACCAAGCCGGCGCAGTAAATGCTTGTCCCTCCCCTTTATGGGGAGGGACAGACCGCGAAGCGGTCAGGGTGGGGTTTGCTGAGTCAGCAAGCCCCACCCGTCCGTCGCTTCGCTCCGGCCACCCTCCCCACGAGGGGGAGGGAAAGCCTTTCAGTTTCAGCCCGCGAGCTTCGCGGCGATCTGGGCGACGTGGCGGCCCTGGAAGCGGGCGCCTTCCAGCTCGTTGTCGCTGGGCAGACGGGCGCCGGTGGGGCCGGTGATGGTGGTGGCGCCGTAGGGCGAGCCGCCGGTGATTTCTTCCAGGTTCATCTGACCCGGCCACGCGTAGGGCAGGCCCACGATCACCAGGCCGTGGTGCAGGAGCTGGGTGATGGTGCCGATGGTCGTCGTTTCCTGGCCGCCGTGCTGGGTGGCGGTGGAGGTGAAGGCCGAGCCGACCTTGCCCACCAGGGCGCCCTTGGCCCAGAGGCCGCCGGTCTGATCCCAGAACGCAGCCATCTGCGAGGCCATGCGGCCGTAGCGGGTGCCGACGCCGACGATGATCGCGTCATAGTTGGCCAGATCGTCCACGGTGGCGATCGGGGCTTCCTGATCGAGCTTGTAGCCCGAGGCCTTGGCCAGTTCGTCCGAGACGGTCTCCGGAACCCGCTTGATGTCGACGGTCGCGCCGGCTTCGCGCGCGCCCTCTGCGACGGCCTGGGCCATCTTCTCGATATGCCCGTAGGTGGAGTGGTAGAGGACGAGGACCTTGGCCATGGGAAAGCTCTCCGGAGTTCCAAAAAAGGGGTGGCCCCCCGCTTTCGCGGGGAGCCTGGGGGGTTGGTTTGACTAGACGGCGTCGACGAGCACGAGCTCGGCGTCTTCCAGGGCGGTGACCTTGATGGTGGTCACGTCGCGGATGGCGAGACCGTCGCGGGCCTTGGCTTCCACGCCGTTCACCTCGACCTTGCCGGTGGCCGGCACCAGATAGGCGTAGCGGCCTTCGCCCAGCTCATATTCCGCGGTTTCGCCGGCCTTGAGGGTGGCGGCGACCACGCGGCCGTCGGCCCGGATCGGCAGGGCGTCGGTGTCGCTTTCATCGCCGCTGGCCAGGGTGACGAACTTGCCGCTGCGGTCGCCTTTCGGGAACGGCTTAGCGCCCCAGGACGGCTGGCCGCCGGCCTTGGTCGGCAGGATCCAGATCTGGAACAGGGTGGTGGTTTCCGGTTCGAGGTTGAACTCGGCGTGCCGGATGCCGGACCCTGCGCTCATCACCTGGACGTCGCCCGCCTCGGTGCGGCCGGTGTTGCCCAGGCTGTCCTGGTGGGTGATCGCCCCGGTGCGGACATAGGTGATGATCTCCATGTTCGCGTGGGGGTGCGGCGGGAAGCCGGAGTTCGGCGCGATCGCGTCGTCGTTCCAGACCCGCAGGGCGCCCCAGTTCATGCGCTTGGGG
>BFBZ01002368.1_pt1 | contig 10374 bp, 8 predicted proteins | sample 1888401 | NCBI WGS metagenome assembly BFBZ01 (sample SAMD00112614, study PRJDB3348) | symbiont metagenome | host: Chara braunii | reverse complement strand
CCTGACCGCCGATGGCGACCGGGCGTTCCTGGATCTTGTGCATGCCGAGAATGCCCGACTGCGGCGCATTCAGGATCGGCGAAGACATCAGCGAACCATAGACGCCACCATTGGTGATGGTGAAGGTGCCGCCCTGCATGTCAGCCATCGAGAGCGTGCCGTCACGGGCAGCCTTCGCCAGACGGCCAAGTTCCTTCTCGACTTCGGCGATCGACATCTGGTCGGCATCGCGGATGACCGGAACGACCAGTCCCTTGTCGGTGCCGACAGCCATGCCGATGTGGCAGTAGTTCTTGTAGATGATGTCGGTGCCGTCGATCTCAGCGTTGACAGCCGGCAGTTCCTTCAGCGCGTGGGTGACGGCCTTGGTGAAGAAGCCCATGAAGCCGAGCTTCACGCCATGCTTCTTCTCGAAGATGTCCTTGTACTTGTTGCGCAGGTCCATGACGGCCTTCATGTCCACCTCGTTATAGGTGGTGAGCATGGCGGCGGTGTTCTGCGCATCCTTGAGGCGGCGGGCGATCGTCTGGCGCAGGCGGGTCATCTTGACACGCTCTTCGCGGCTGACGTCCTCGACGGCGGTCGGTGCGCGCGCGGCGACCGGAGCAGCCGGTGCGGCGGCCGGCGCCGAGGCGGCCTTGGCAACGGCGGCGATCGCATCACCCTTCAGCACCTGACCGCGCTTGCCGCTGCCATCGACCTGATCGGCGGAGATGTTGTTTTCGGCCAGCAGCTTGGCGGCGGCCGGAGCCGCCGGCATGGCGGAAGCCGGAGCGGAGACGACGGGCGCTGCAACCGGTGCGGCGGCAGCAGGTGTCGGTGCGGCAGGCGCAGCAGCCTGAGCCGGTGCGGCTGCGGCGCCGTTGCCGGCTGCGATCTGGCCGAGCAGCGCGCCGAGACCTACGGTTTCGCCGGCCTGGGCAACGATTTCGGACAGGGTACCGGCCGCAGGTGCCGGAACTTCGATCGTTACCTTGTCGGTTTCGAGCTCGAGAAGCGGCTCATCGGCCTTGATGGCGTCGCCGACCTTCTTGAACCAGGTACCGACGGTCGCTTCGCTGACGGATTCGCCGAGGGTAGGAACGCGGATTTCAGTGGCCATTGTTCAGATCCTGATTTTCGTCATTATGAGTTTGGATGGAATTCCGGCGACAGATGGCCGGGGAACGAATAGCGCCATGCGCAACAATTGCCCAACCGGCGGCGGCCGATCGGGCATCTGCTTCGTGCAGGCGATAGGTGGCGTATTGCTGCATGGCTGCCATCTTCTCCCCCGTCGCATCCTGCGGAAGGCTGGAGCGCGACGACGCGATTTTCAAACGAAAACGTGTCATCGCGCAACCCCTCAACCGCCGAGCGCGTCCTCGAGGAACGCCGCAAGCTGCGACAGATGCTTGGACATCAGACCCGTCGCCGGCGAGGCGGCGGCCGGACGGCCGGTGTAGCGAACGCGCTGGTACTTGGCATCGATATGGGCAAGTACCCATTCCAGATAAGGATCGATGAAGGACCATGCGCCCATGTTCTTCGGCTCTTCCTGGCACCAGACCATCTCCGCATTGCGGAAGCGGCTGAGCTCGTTGATGAGCGCCTTGGCCGGGAACGGGTAGAGCTGTTCGATGCGCAGCAGGTAGATATCGTCGATGCCGCGCTTTTCGCGCTCTTCCAGCAGATCGTAATAGACCTTGCCCGAGCAGATGACGACGCGACGGATCTTGTTGTCCTTCTGCAGCTTGATCGGGCCATCCTTGATCACTTCCGCATCGTCCCAGAGCAGGCGATGGAAGGAGGTTTCCCCTGCCATCTCCGCAAGGCTCGACACGGCGCGCTTGTGGCGCAGCAGCGACTTTGGCGTCATCAGGATCAGCGGCTTGCGGAAATCGCGCTTCAGCTGACGGCGCAGGATGTGGAAGTAGTTCGCCGGCGTCGTGACGTTGGCGACCTGCATGTTGTCTTCGGCGCAGAGCTGCAGATAGCGTTCCAGGCGGGCGGAAGAGTGTTCCGGACCCTGACCTTCATAGCCATGCGGCAACAGGCAGACGAGACCGGACATGCGCAGCCACTTGCGTTCGCCCGAGGAGATGAACTGGTCGAAGACGACCTGCGCACCGTTGGCGAAATCGCCGAACTGGGCTTCCCAGAGCGTCAGCGCATTCGGGCGGGCCAGCGAATAGCCGTATTCGAAGCCGAGGACAGCCTCTTCCGAAAGCATCGAATTGATGACTTCGTAGCGGGCCTGGGTCGGCGACAGGTTGGCGAGCGGAATGTAGCGCTCCTCGGTTTCCTGATCGTAGAGAACCGAATGACGCTGCGAGAAGGTGCCGCGTTCGCAATCCTGGCCGGAGAGGCGGATCTTGTGGCCTTCGACGACAAGCGCGCCGAATGCCAGGGCTTCCGCCATGGCCCAGTCGATGCCTTCGCCGGTCTGCACCATGTTGGCGCGATTTTCCATAAAGCGCTGGATGGTGCGGTGCGCGTGGAAGCCGGCCGGAATTTCCGACAGCTTGCGGCCGATCTCCTTCAGCGTCTTCATCGGCACGGCGGTCTTGCCGCGGCGCTGCTCGTCGGCATTGTCTGCCGTGTGCAGGCCCGACCACTCGCCGTCAAGCCAGTCAGCCTTGTTCGGCTTGTAGTGCTGGCCGGCCTCGAACTCTTCCTCGAGATGAGCGCGCCAGTCGGCCTTCATCTTTTCGACTTCGCCCTCGGTCAGTACGCCTTCGCTGATCAGGCGCTGCGAATAGAGCTGCAGCACCGTCTTGTGGGCGCGGATGACCTTGTACATGTTCGGCTGCGTGAAGGACGGTTCATCGCCTTCATTGTGGCCGTAGCGGCGGTAGCAGAACAGATCGATCACAACCGGCTTGTGGAACTTCATGCGGAATTCGGTCGCAACCTTGGCCGCATAGACGACGGCTTCCGGATCGTCACCGTTCACATGGAAGATCGGCGCTTCGATCATCTTGGCGACATCGGACGGATAGGGCGACGAGCGCGAGAAGGCCGGATTGGTGGTGAAACCGATCTGGTTGTTGATGATGACGTGCATGGTGCCGGCAACGCGATGACCGCGCAGACCCGACAGGCCGAGGATTTCGGCAACCACGCCCTGACCGGCGAAAGCCGCGTCGCCATGGATCAGTAACGGCACGACCTTGGCGCGTTCGGACAACGGAATGATATCGCCGTCCCAGAGGGTGGCGCCCATGTCCTGCTTGGCGCGGGCCTTGCCCATGACGACCGGGTTGACGATTTCCAGATGCGACGGGTTGGCCGTCAGCGAAACGTGGACCTTAGTGCCGTCGAAATCGCGATCCGAGGAGGCGCCGAGATGGTACTTGACGTCGCCCGAGCCTTCGACTTCGTCCGGTGCGTAGGAGCCGCCCTTGAACTCGTGGAAGATGGCGCGATGCGGCTTGCCCATGACCTGCGAAAGCACGTTCAGGCGGCCGCGATGGGCCATGCCGAACAGAGCTTCCCGGAGGCCGAGCTGGCTGCCGCTCTTCAGGATCTGTTCGAGCGCCGGGATCAGCGATTCACCGCCGTCGAGGCCGAAACGCTTGGTGCCCTTGAACTTGACGTCGAGGAACTGTTCGTAGCCTTCGGCCTCGATGACCTTCTGCAGGATCGCCTTCTTGCGCTCAGGATTGAAAGCAATCCCCTTGTCGACGCCTTCGATGCGCTCCTGGATCCACGCCTTCTCTTCCGGATTGGAGATGTGCATGAATTCGACGCCGAGCGTCGAGCAGTAGGTGCGCTCGAGAATCTCGATCATTTCGCGCACGCTCGCATATTCGAGGCCGAGCACGTTATCGATGAAGATCTTGCGGTCGAGGTCGGCCTCGGTGAAGCCATAGGCTTCCGGCGACAGTTCCTTGTAGTCTTCGACCGGAGCGGCGATGCCGAGGGGGTCGAGCTTGGCATGCAGGTGGCCACGCATGCGATAGGCGCGGATCATCATGATGGCGCGGACGGAATCGCGCGTCGCCTGCAGGATGTCTGCGGTATCGGTCGGCTTGCCCTGGGCTTCTGCCTTGGCCTTGACCTTGGTTTCGATCGCCTTTTCGACGATGCCCCAGTTGCCGTCGAGCGCGGAGATCAGCTCGCCATTTGCCGGGATCGGCCAGTTCTTGCGCTGCCACGAAGCGCCCTTGGCCGCCCGCTTCACATCGCCGGGGCTGTCTTCCAGCGCCTTGAAGAATGACCGCCATTCGTCGGATACCGACGATGCGTCGTCCTCGTAGCGCGCGTAGAGCTGCTCGATATAAGCAGCGTTCGCGCCGTCCAGGAACGAAGTGATCTGAAATTGCTCGTTGGCTTCTTGCCTTGCCATGGTGATATGCGGACGCCTTCGTCCGCCTCCCGACTTGTTTGCATTGCCGGCTTATGGACGTCCGGCGACCTTATTTCGTCAGCGGCCTTTTGGACCGCACATCTAAACTTGCGAATTGGAAGGCCGGACGGGATGGGCGCTTGCCGCTCCCCGTCCGGGTCTTGCTATAGGTAGGTTCAGCCCTTCAGGACTTCCACCAGCGTCTTGCCGAGACGCGCCGGCGACGGCGACACGCGAATGCCTGCCGCTTCCATCGCCGCAATCTTGTCTTCCGCGCCACCCTTGCCGCCGGAAATCACGGCGCCAGCATGGCCCATGGTGCGGCCGGGAGGTGCGGTGCGGCCGGCGATGAAGCCGACCATCGGCTTCTTGCGGCCCTTCTTGGCTTCGTCCTTGAGGAACTGCGCGGCTTCTTCTTCAGCCGAACCGCCGATTTCGCCGATCATGATGATCGACTTGGTTTCGTCGTCCGCAAGGAACATCTCGAGAATGTCGATGAACTCCGTGCCCTTGACCGGGTCGCCGCCGATGCCGACAGCCGTCGTCTGGCCGAGGCCTTCATTGGTGGTCTGGAACACGGCTTCATAGGTGAGCGTGCCGGAACGCGAGAGAACGCCGACCGAGCCCTTCTTGAAGATGGAGCCCGGCATGATGCCGATCTTGCATTCGTTCGGGGTCAGAACGCCGGGGCAGTTCGGTCCGATCAAGCGCGACTTCGACTTGATCAGGCGATCCTTCACCTTGACCATGTCGGCAACCGGAATGCCTTCCGTGATGCAGACGATGAGCGGGATTTCCGCATCGATCGCTTCGAGGATCGCAGCCGCGGCACCTGCCGGCGGTACGTAGATGACCGAGGCGTTGGCGCCCGTGGCGTCCTTGCCTTCAGCAACGGACTTGAAGATCGGCAGCTTTTCGCCGTCCTTGCCGGTCCAGGTTTCGCCACCCTTGGAGGGATGGATACCGCCGACCATCTTCGTGCCGTGATAGGCAAGCGCCTGTTCAGTGTGGAAGGTGCCGGTCTTGCCGGTCAGGCCCTGAACCAGAACCTTGGTGTCTTTGTTGATGAGAATAGACATGCGAGGCCTTTGTTACGAGAGGTTGGAAGACGCAGAGGCAACGCGACGGTACAAGCCGCTGACAACCTCCTGCCATGTATCGCTGCCGGCGGGCGCAAAAGTGACGCCCATGCGGTAGCAGTCTTCATTTTCGAACTGGAAGAGAGTGCGCTGCGCACCGCGCGGCGAGACCCTGGTCAGAACCAGCCTGTCGTCGATCCACTCGCCGGAGGCCGGCGCTGCGGGCACAAAACCCACCGTATCGAACTGATAGAGCTTGTAGGCCTGATCCGTTCCGTCGAAGCCGAAAATATTCCGCGCTTCGAAGGAGGTTTCGCCATCACGCGTCTGCACGTAGCGCTGCTCGACGAAGAATCCGTCGAACAGACACTCGGCCGTGAGCCGCGCGGTTGCCGTACCTTCCTTCGTCCAGGCCGAAGCCGCGACATGCTCTTCCCCTTCCCAGGTGCCGGCAAAGGCACCGAGGCGAAGATGAGCAGCCGTTGGAGTGAAGGAAGCAGCCATCCCGATCAGCCCTTGACTGCCTTGACGATCTTCTGGGCGGCATCGTCCAGGTCATCTGCGGAGATGACGTTGAGACCGGATTCGTTGATGATCTTCTTGCCGAGCTCGACATTGGTGCCTTCGAGGCGAACGACGAGCGGAACCTTCAGACCGACTTCCTTGACGGCTGCGAGCACGCCTTCGGCAATCACGTCGCACTTCATGATGCCGCCGAAGATGTTGACCAGAATGCCCTGGACAGCCGGATCGGCAGTGATGATCTTGAAAGCGGCCGTAACCTTTTCCTTGGTGGCGCCACCGCCGACATCGAGGAAGTTCGCCGGCTCAGCACCGTAGAGCTTGATGATGTCCATTGTTGCCATGGCGAGACCGGCGCCGTTGACCATGCAGCCGATGTTGCCGTCGAGGGCGACATAGGCGAGGTCGTATTCGTGCGCCTGGATTTCCTTCTCGTCTTCTTCCGACGTGTCGCGCAGCGCGCGGACGTCTTCATGACGGAAGAGAGCGTTGCCGTCGAAGGACACCTTGGCGTCGAGAACGCGCAGACGGCCATTGGTCATGACGATCAGCGGGTTGACTTCGAGCAGAGCCATGTCCTTCTCGACGAAGGCCTTGTAGAGGATCGGGAAGAGCTTGGCGGCGTCTTCGCGGGCAGCACCCTCGAGCTTCAGCGCATCGGAAAGAGCAGCCGAGTTGGCAGCCGTGACGCCTGTCGAAGGCTCGATGGCGACGGTGATGATCTTTTCCGGCGTGTCATGCGCGACGGTTTCGATGTCCATGCCGCCTTCGGTCGAAACGACGAAGGCAACCTGGCCGACCGAACGGTCAACCAGGATGGAGAGGTAGAGTTCGCGGTCGATGTCGGCGCCGTCTTCGATGTAGAGGCGGTTGACCTGCTTGCCGGCCGGGCCGGTCTGCTTGGTGACGAGCGTGTTGCCGAGCATGTCCTTGGCGTTGGCGACAACATCGTCAACGGACTTGGCGAGGCGAACGCCACCCTTGGCGTCCGGGCCGAGTTCCTTGAACTTGCCCTTGCCGCGGCCGCCGGCGTGGATCTGGCTCTTGACGACGTAAAGCGGGCCCGGAAGCTGCTTGGCAGCGGCGGCAGCTTCGTCGGCAGAGAAGATGGCAACGCCGTCCGCGACGGGTGCGCCATAGGTCTTCAGCAGAGCCTTGGCCTGATATTCATGAATGTTCATGGATTTATCCCTGTTATAACGGCTAGATTATTTCAGCGACGGCGCGATGGCGATGCAGGCTTCGCAAAGACCGGCGACGGATGCGACCGACTTGTCGAAGGCTTCCTTCTCGGCCTTGTTCAGGTCGATCTCGATGATGCGCTCGACGCCGCCGGCGCCAATGACCGTGGGAACGCCGACATACATGTCCTTGACGCCATACTGACCATCGAGATGGGCAGCGCTGGGCAGAACGCGCTTCTTGTCCTTGAGGTAGGATTCAGCCATTGCGATGGCGGAGGCGGCCGGAGCGTAATAGGCCGAGCCGGTCTTCAGCAGGCCGACGATCTCGGCGCCGCCGTCCCGGGTGCGCTGGATGATTTCTTCGAGGCGCTCAGCGGTGAGCCAGCCCATGGTGACGAGGTCCGTCAGCGGAATGCCGGCAACCGTGGAGTAGCGAGCGAGCGGAACCATCGAATCGCCGTGACCGCCGAGAACGAAAGCGGTGACGTCTTCGACGGAGACGTTGAATTCCTTGGCGAGGAACAGGCGGAAGCGCGACGAGTCGAGCACGCCGGCCATGCCGACCACCTTATTGGCCGGGAGGCCGGAAAACTTCTGCAGTGCCCAGACCATGGCGTCGAGCGGGTTGGTGATGCAGATCACGAAGGCGTTCGGGGCATACTTCTTGATGCCGGCGCCGACCTGCTCCATGACCTTGAGGTTGATGCCGAGAAGATCGTCGCGGCTCATGCCCGGCTTGCGGGCAACGCCGGCGGTGACGATGCAGACGTCAGCGCCTTCGATCGCCGAATAGTCGCTGGCGCCGGTCAGATTGGCGTCGAAGCCTTCGACAGGAGAAGACTGGGCGATGTCGAGACCCTTGCCCTGAGGAATGCCGTCCGCGATGTCGAACAGGACGATGTCGCCCAGTTCCTTCAGGCCGGCGAGATGCGCCAGCGTGCCACCAATCATGCCAGAACCAATAAGTGCGATCTTGTTGCGCGCCATTTCGGTGTATCCTTTGCGATCAAAATCCGTGGCGGGACGCCATGCAAGGCATCCACAATAGCCGCCAATCGCATAGACCCAAAGGCGGAAATTGGCAATTGATTATTTTGAGAGCAGCAATTTCAATCGGTTAGATCGATAATTTCTTACGTAAACGTAAGAAATTCTGTCACCGAATTGTTACTCGGCGGCTCGCTTTGCCGGAGTCTGGGCAAGATACTCGGCACTGCGCATCTCGAAAAGCCGGGAAGTCGTGCGGTCGAATTCGAAGCCTTCGGTTCCACGCCGCTCGACCAGCAATTCCTCCGGCATGGCCGCTGCAGAAACATAAAGGCGAATATTATGATCGTAAAGCGTGTCGATCAGAATGATGAAACGCTTGGTCTGGTTGCGCTTGTCCGGCCCGAGCTTTGGCACGCGATCCAGAAAGATCGTATCGAAACGCTCGGCTATGGCGAGGAAATCGGCAGGCCCAAGCGGCGCCTCGCAAAGATCGGTGAAGGAAAAGCGCGCCATGCGATCGACCGCCAGCGGCACATGAATGGAGCGCCCCTTCCGCGGAACCTCCATCGGCTGCGCCCTGCGTCCGTGCAGTGCCTGCATCCAGGATGCATCCATCGCCATATCAGCGCGCTGGTCGAGCGGCGTGAGATAGACGGGTTGGCTGTTCAGCTTCTCCATGCGGTAATCGGTCGGCGAATCCAGCGTCACCACATCGACATAACGTTTCAAGAGATCGATGAAGGGCAGAAACAGGCCGCGATTGAGCCCATCGCGATAGAGATTGTCGGGCTCCACGTTAGAGGTGGCGACCAGAACGCAGCCAAGCGAAAACAATTCGGAAAACAGCCGCGACAGGATCATCGCATCGGCGATATCGGTAACGGTGAATTCATCGAAGCAGAGCAGTTCCGCCTCGGCATAAAGATCGGCGGCAATCGGCGGCAGCGGATCGGCCTGCTTGGTCTCGCCATTCTTGAACTTCAACCGCTGCGCCGCAATGCGGTTGTGAACATCGGTCATGAACTCATGGAAATGCGCGCGGCGCTTCTTCTGGCAGGGCGCCATGGCGAAAAACATATCCATCAGCATCGTCTTGCCGCGTCCGACACTGCCGTGGATATAGAGGCCCTTGATGGTTTCGACCGGCTTCCTGCGCGCGGCAAACATCCAGCCGAGTGCGCTCGACTTGCTGGCCGGGCGCTTCCGCTTGAGATCGGCAAGCACGCGATCGAGCAGTCTCGCCACGTTCATCTGCGCCGAATCCACCTGAAGCGATCCGGAAGCCGTCAGCGCCTTCAGCTGCTCGCTGACGCTGAGGGAATAGTCGGGCATGGGCTGCATGGGGAAATATCCGCCTGTGCAAAAAGGGGCGCGCCGAAGGACGCTGCCCCGTCAGATAAGCTTATCGGCTGAGGCCGATCGGCTGGCCGGAAGCGGTCGAGCCGTCAAAGCGCGAATCGGCCGTCTTGTAGAGCGTGCCGATCGTGCTGCCGTCGCGATTCTTCAAAAGAATCTGCTTGCCGGAAACCTCCCAGGACCCCATTGCGGTAAGCTCGCCCGAGCAACCGCGCGTGCCGCCACGAGAGCCGCTGCCGAGATTGGTGAGCGTCAGGAACATATCGCAGCTCGATCCGCCGTTGCTGACCTTCCAGCTGCCGACCATCGACTCCTTGGTGACGTCCATGGCGGAAGCGGCCATTGCCTGCTGCTGTTGCGGGTTACCCGCATTCGGCGCATTCGACGGCGCCGCCGGAAACTGAGAGGGGTCGCCGCCGTTCGCAGGAGGAAGCTGGCTTGACTGAACGGAGGGAACAGGCGCTGCCTGCAGCGGCGGAGCCGAATAATTGTCGTTGTATGCTGTGCGCTGGCAACCGGCAAGCGACAGGCCTATCACCGCAGCCGTCACCGCATATCTGAACTGCATCATCACACTCCTAATTAATTGTCCACCGCTGACATTTGCAAAGTGATGCTCAATGACGTGGGAATTATCGTATTTCACTTTGGTTAATCAAGTCGATACCGCCATAATTTGCCGTAGGCCATAGCTGGACAAGAATCGGGTGGTTTCAAGGCCTAACGCGACGAACCTCATCCAGATGAGTGCTGTCACCAAATTTCCGCGCCCACCATGGCCATTCGGTTTCGGCTTGCTGCTACATGCAGCCGCGAAACCGACAACCGATGCTACGCTTCCGTCAAGTCGGCGAAGCTAGTTTCTGCTGGGCCAGTCTAAATCACTCGAGTGCGACGCGAGAGTGCCAAACGG
>BFBZ01000012.1_pt412 | contig 10375 bp, 10 predicted proteins | sample 1888401 | NCBI WGS metagenome assembly BFBZ01 (sample SAMD00112614, study PRJDB3348) | symbiont metagenome | host: Chara braunii | reverse complement strand
GGTTATAGAGCCAGCGCTTCGGCCCGCGGGAGGCTTGCGCATATTGCTGCCACTTGTCGGAATCCACATCCACGAGATAGAGCACAACCTTGCCCGGATCGAAATCGCGGCGATGCATCAGATAGGGCGCCATCGCGGAACTGAACACAAAGGCGCAATCGATGCGGCGTTTCGCAAGAAGCTGCGAAACCCAATCCTCCATCGCCTTGCTGCCGAAATAGGATGTGGTGATGGGGCCGCCACGGAACAACGCCGCCAACCCCATGGGATAGACGAGCCTAGGGTCCAACCGCGGAAGAAAGCATTCACCGCCTGCCAGCGAACGCAACGCCTCGGTATAGGCAAGATCGGCAGGATCATCGACAAAGGCGCCGACATGCACCGTGTGATGCTGCGCCAGATGGACAATCTGCGCATGGGCGCGGATCTTCTCACCCTTGTTGGGCGGAAACGGAATGCGGTGGCTGAGAAAAAGAATTTCCACGGGCGTTCAGCCCCGTGCTTGCGGGATCGGATAGACCCGATCGATGCGCTGCCATTTATATGTGTTCAGAAGCTTCGCCAGGCGCTTTTCCATGCGGCCGAGATTTGTGTAATGGCGCACCCGCGTCTTCAGCGCGGCGCCCGGAATGCGCGGCTGGCCGGGATCGATTTCCCAGGGGTGGAAATAGAACATGCAGGGCTGGTTGTCGTCGCGCCGCACGCGATTGAGGCCGAATGTGCTCATCCAATAGGGCAGCAGGCGAAAATAGCCGCCGCCACCGCAAGGAAGATTGGTGTTGAACAGGCGCGCCGTTGTAACCGGAATTTCCAGAAAGTCGGTGCCTTCGAACGGGTGAAACGCAAAACGCGGCGCCTCGGGGATGCCATAGAGGTCATGATGAATGGGATAGGTGCTGGAACTGTAACGATAGCCCGCCTGTTGCAGCTCTTCCAGAATCCAAAGCGTATCGCGCGTGATGGAAAAAGATGGCGCCCGATACCCTTTCACCTCAACACCGCTCAAATCTTCGAGCAGCGCCTTTGCGGAAACGATATCCTCGCGGAATTCTTCCGGCGATTGGCCGGCCGCGCGATAATGCATCGTGCCGTGCGATGCCAATTCATGGCCCGCGTCGACGATCTTGCGGATCAGGATGGGATGGCGCTTGGCGATCCAGCCCAGCGTGAAGAAAGTCGCGGTCGCATCCGCGCGTTCGAACATGGCGAGAATGCGATCGATATTGCGCTCGACGCGGCACTCGTAATTCGGCCAATCGGCCCGGTCGATGAGCCCGGCGAAGGCCTCAACCTGGAAATAGTCTTCGACATCGACGGTGAGCGCATTGGCAGGCCCTGCGCAATCGAGCGGCCGTGTCGACCATCCGGCGATGATCTGGGCATTGTCGGGGAATGTTGTGAGCTGGTTCATCGCGCAGTCTTCAACCGCGCGGACGGGTGTCGGGTCCGCTGCTGAAGCCGAGAAGATCGTAAAACGCCGATGCGATCTGGCGCAGAGACTTGTCCTGACGGGCGAGCCGTTTCTCGAGTTCGTTGACACGGAACGCGAGATCGCCGGGCGATACGCCGCGCTCAAGTACTTCGCCACCTTCGGCAAAATGCGCAGGTGCGGCGGGCGTGCTGACAACGCGCGCGGAGTTCTCCGCGCGCAGATCGGCGGCGACCTTGTTCACATCYTCACCTGTGAAACGGTGGAGATTGTCGAGGAAGCCCAGCAGCAAAAGGCGATTGCAGAGCGTGTTTATCTGGCGCGGAATCCCAGAGGTGTGATCGTAGACGGCATCGACAGCGCTCGTCTCGAACACGGGATCGTTCTGCCAGCCGACATGCTTCAGGCGATGGGGCAGATATTCACCGCATTCCGCCCGGCTCATGGGCCCCAGATGATAGGAAGCGATCACGCGCTGACGAAGCTGTTCGAGATCTGGGTTGGCGATGACGTCGCGGAATTGCGGCTGGCCCACGAGAAAGCTCTGAAATGGCGCTGCGTTTCCGACCTGAAAATTGGAAAGCATGCGCAACTCTTCGAGCGCCTCAACCGAAAGGTTCTGCGCTTCGTCGACGACGAGCAGCGCGCGGCGGCCATCGCGATAGAGCGTTTCGAAGAAGCGCTGCAGGCGCAGCAGCATCGAGGCCTTGTCGGCCGGAATATCCTTGATGCCGAAGGCTGCCGCGACCATGCGCAGCAATTCCGAGCCCGCAAGAAGCGTGGTCACCACATGGGCGGCCACGATCTTGTCGCTGTCGATGGTGGTGAGCAGGTGCTTGACGATGGTGGTCTTGCCTGCGCCCACCTCGCCGGTGATGACGATGAAGCCTTCGCCGCGGCTCAAGCCATAGCTCAGATGCGCCATTGCCTGGGAATGGACGGTGCTGTCGAAATAGAATTTGTGGTCGGGCGTGAGCAAAAAAGGCTCGCCGCTCAGTCCATAGAATTCGGTATACATCGCGTCCTCTCGGGTGGAACCTCGGCCGGTCAGGCGGACGCGGCGTCAGTGTCCTTCCGATAATAGTAGTAATACGCTGCTGCCGACGTATGGCGCCATTGTGGCGACTTGTTGAACAGCATCATCACATTGCGCGCCGCCGAGATGCGCGTGAGCGCTTCCTCGACGTGGTGGCGCGAGGGCTGCCCCGCGGCAACCACCATGATGACGTGATTCATGTGCGTAACGAGGGCTGCCGGCTCGGATGCGGCCAGAACCGGCGGCGCATCGATAATAATGATGCGATCGGGGAACCGGGTGGAAAGATCCTGGCAGATGTCGGCCATGCGCTTAGAAGCGAGAAGTTCCGGCGAGCCCGCATCGTGCTTGCCCGCGAAGATGACGCCGCGCGACGGCGCGCTCAGCTGCAGCTCGGTGAAGCCGGGCACCTGTCTCTTATACACATCTAGATGTGTATAAGAGACAACTCGATGATCGTGCCCTCGGCATAATAGGGAATGCCGATCAGCGACAGCCAGCTCGTGATGAAATGCGTGGTGAAGCGCTGAAGCGGCGGAATGAGATATTCGCCCGTGGGCACCAGGAAGAACAGGAACAGCGCCGGAAACATGACGACGCGATAAACCTGCCAGCCGAACAACGCCACGATCAGAACCTGCACCATGGCCATAATCATGAATTGCTGGGCTTCGTTGATCGCCACCAGGTGACCAAGGAACCAGACAAGTGCGAGCGGGATGATCGCCAGCAGAGCAGGCAGATAAAGCGTCGGCCGCACGGATGCGAGGTCCTGACGCCTCGTCCACACCAGATAGGCCGAGATCGGCGCGATGAGATAGCAATGCGAATAGGTGGGTGAAACCCAGTAGACGTTAAGCGCGGCAGAGACGGCAGGCCAATAGAAGAAGCCCATGAGCGCGAGCAGTGCGACGAACGCGGCGATATGCCGGATCCACAGTGCTTTCGCGCTCGACTGAACGTCGGTCATCACGGCATCGGCCATCAGATTGTTCCTGCCAGGGGGGCTGTTTGAGATTGATCCGGTTTTGTTTCGAGATGGGCGGATGCTGCCACATTGGGCCTGCCCGCCGCTGCTTCGAGAAGAGAATCGAGATCCGCAAGATTGCGGGCCCAATCGTGATGGCGTTCGACATATTGCCGGCCATGGGCTGCGATTTTCGCGCGTTCCGGCCCTATCGCGGCGGCGATGGTGGCGTCGGCAAACGCCGCCGCGGTATCGGCCAGCCAGAAATCGCTGCCCGGCTCGGCAGCGAGCGCGCGGGAAGCCGCCGTCGTCGCGACCACGGGCTTACCCAACGCCATCGCTTCCAGCACTTTGTTCTGCACGCCGCGCGCGATATGCAAAGGTGCAACGCTCGCGGCGCCATGAACGATATATGGGCGAACATCGACCACGCGCCCCGTCACCGTGACATGCGGGAAATTCGCGGCGACAAGTGAGCGGGCGGGATTGGAACCGACGACATAAAACCGCGCGCCCGGCAGGCGCGAAGTGATGAGCGGCATCACGGATTGGGCAAACCAAAGCGCGCCTTCGACATTGGGCCGGTAATCCATGGCGCCCGTCATCACCAGCGGAATTTCGCCCCTGGGAAATGGGTTGGTGAAATTGTGGTCGGCCGAGAAATGCGAAAAATCGACTCCGTTGGCAACGCTATGGATGCGGCCAATGGATTCCGGCGCGAGCTGTTCGAAAGTCTGCGCTTCATAGGGCGAAACCAGCATCGTGGCGCCAAAATGGATGGCGGCATCGCGTTCCAGATCGAGTAGCGATTTGCTTTCGCGGTTATAGAGCCAGCGCTTCGGCCCGCGGGAGGCTTGCGCATATTGCTGCCACTTGTCGGAATCCACATCCACGAGATCGAGCACAACCTTGCCCGGATCGAAATCGCGGCGATGCATCAGATAGGGCGCCATNCGCAGCCAGACTGACGGCGAGGTTCATGGCAGTGAAGGTCTTGCCTTCGCCCGGCAATGCGCTTGTCACCATGAAGATGTTGTTGACTAGGGCGGTGCCATTCGGGCCGCGCGCCAGGGGCAGGAGTTTGCGCTTTATGGCGCGGAACTCGTTATAGGTCGTGGACGAGGTATTATCGGGCGTCACGATCTGGGATTGGCGAATGCGTGTCAGGTTCAGGCGCACAGGATGGCTGACAATCGCGGCCGGTTGGGCCGAACCGCCGGCGCGGGCAGCGGGAAGTTCCGCCCGCTCAGGCCTGGCAACTGGGGCTTCCGCGCGGGGTGCGGCAACCACAGGGGCTTCGGCACGGGCGACAGGCTCGCGGCGAAGTGTGGGCTGCTCGACCACGGGGCGGGCTTCCGCCACGGGCTGATCGCCCAGCCGCTTGGCGGCGCGCTGGATCAGATTCAGTCGTTCGAAGCTTTCGGTCATAGGATTATACCTGCGGCGGGCGCGACGGAGGACTGGAATACCAGCAAGATTGTAACATATCCGATTAACAAAAGCCCCATCGCTGCGGCCATGGCCATAACGGCCTTGCGCATGTTCTCGGCATCGGCCGCGTGGCGCACATTGGAGATGATGCCGATGATCGGCACATCGAAGGCGGCACGAAGCTGGTCGCTGACCACGAAGCGCTCGGCATTCATGCCCAGAAGGAAGGCGACAGCGGCGCCGCCGCCAAGCCCAAGCAGCAGGACAAGCGAATTGAACACGATGCGATTGGGCGCAACAGGATGTTCGGGCGCCTGCGGCGGTTCCACAATGCGGAACACCATCGAGGATTGCTGATCGCCCACCGCCTGCGACAGGCGCGCGGATTCGCGGCGTTTCAGAAGCTCCTCATACTGCTTGTGCAGCACTTCGTAATCGCGATCGATATCGGCGTATTGGCGCTCGACGGAGATTGCTTTTTCCATCACGCGCTTGGTGTTTTCCAGATCGGCCTGGGCCTGCGATACGCGATGCTCGCCCAGCGCGACATTGGTTTCTTCGTCCGACAGCCTGGAGCGCAGCGTCACATAGACGGGGTTGGAAATGCCCTGATGATTTCCATCCATCGCCGAGCCGGTATCTTTTTTGGCTTCCGCCTTCAGGCGATTGACCAGCTTCTGGGTGGCCACGACATCGGGATAGGAATCGGTGAAGCGCGAACGCAGATCGTCGAGCCGCGATTCCGCTTCGGCCAAAGCCGTGCCGCGCCCGCCCGCATTGCTGTTGAGGATGATTGGCGAGGGGGCAGCCACGTTGAGAATTGCAGCCGTTCCGGACAATTGCGCCATGATGCTGTTGCGGCGGGTCTGGGCCGCATCAAGATCGGATTGCGCCGTGGCCAGATCGGATTTGGCCTTGTCCAGCCGGGCATCCGTGCTGCTGCCGGTGAAGTATTCGAGATTGGCCGCCTTGAAATTGGCGCGGCGTTTCTCGGTCTCGCGCAGCAGCCGTTCGTATTCGGCGACGCGCTCGCTGATAAAGGATTGCACGCCTTCCACGTCGCGGCGCTGATCGCCCACATTGGAATCGACGAGGATCGAGACCAGTGATTGGGTCACAGCCTGCGCATAGGCCGGGTCGCGATTTGTGTAAGACACGCCGAACAGGTTCTTGGCGCCGAGCGAACGCAGCGAGACATCCTTTTGAACGTCGCTGATCTTGTCCTGCAAGGCGGCAGCGGAAAGCGCGGCGGCATGCGGATCGGTGAGGCGGATGACCTGCTCGATGTTGGGGCGCGTGATGAGCGTGCGCAACATGACCGAGACCTGCTGGTCAGGATCGTTGCTCACAGCAAGGCCCTGCAACAGGGGCCTCAGCAATGTGTCCGTATCGATATAGACCTTGGCTTCAGACTGATACCGGTCGGGAATGATCCCGACGCCTATCCAGCCAGCAAGGCAGATGATCCAGGCGGCTCCAATTCCATACCACCTGTACTGCCACATGCTGCTCAGATAGCTGAACAGCTGAACTTTCCAACTCTGCATTTATCGACACCTCGTCAGATCCCTGAGCTTTGGCAGATGAACGCTCGCCGCCCCTGAACACTGACGTCCTTACTATGACCGGGATAAGTCCCATACGCCGTCGGCCGGAACATAGGGCGAGCAGCCAGGAAATCGCAAGCGAGGCGGAAGTATGCGGTTAATCGAAACCATCAAACGCCCCCTAACCGTTAAGAATTGGAACCTTCGGGGCGGCATCGTCATGGCACAGTTCAGTCATGGAAGCGCCGAGACCTTTTCCCGATCTATGGTAGAGCGTCGCAGCATTCCCGGCTAAATCTGGGACTATGCTCCACCCTTTGCCATAGCCTGTGCCTGCCCTATGAAAGATTTCGGGCAGAGGGAACAAAGTTTCATAATAGGACAGCGTCACCTCGGCGACACGGCTACTTTTTATTGCACGATCCCGCGTCAGGCCCTCAGGTGTTCAGAAAGCGGGCTCCCACCCCATCCAGCACCACTGCGGTCAGGCAATCGCTGGCATAGGCGCCGGTATCGATTCCGATGCGGTTGGAGCGGCAGACCGGGCGATCGGCCGGCGTATGGCCGTGAACGATGACCTTGCCGAAATCTTCCTCGGAATTGAGGAACTCGTCGCGAATCCACATCATGTCTTCGAGCGATTGTTCCTCAAGCGGCACGCCGGGGCGCGCGCCCGCATGAACGAAGTGATAGCTGCCGATCTGCACGTATGGTTCTAGCCCCTGAAAAAAGCGCAGATGCGCCTCGGGCAATTTGTCGGCCAGGTCATCGCGCGCGATAGCTTCGGCATTCGCGGAATCGGAAGGCGGCTCGACATCGTAGCTTTGCAGCGTCTCGCCTGCCCCGTAACGGCGCCATGTGCGATAGCTCGAAGGATTTTCAAGGAAATCCAGCAGCGCCTGATCGTGATTGCCCCGCAGATGGTACGTTTCGAACCCTTCCGGCGGATGCAGCAGCCGATCGATCACACCGCGCGAATCCGGGCCGCGGTCGATATAATCGCCGACAAAGACAAGGCTGCGCGTACCCGGTGACAGCGACGCATCGCGCACGATCTTGTCCAGCAGCACGTCGAGCAGGTCGGCGCGGCCATGCACATCGCCCACGGCATAGATACGGTGCGTTTCTTCCGGCGCAGGCGCAGGCCCGCGGGAGAACAGCGAGAACAGGCCGCGTGGCCTGGCCATCTTCCGGCGTGAAGAACTCGGTTGCGACAGCATCGTGACTTTCCAGATAGGCTCACCCGCGTCTGGGGGCAAGGCACAAGGTATTGACGCTTTGGCCGCACGGGCCTTGACCCGCGCCCCCCGAATGAATGCTTATACCGCCCATAGCGCAAAGCGGCCGTTAACAAATGCAACACTCTATATACCCCGTTGTTCTCTCCGGCGGATCGGGAACCAGGCTGTGGCCGCTTTCGCGAGCAGCGCTGCCCAAGCAGCTCCTGAAGCTGCGCGGACAGCGGACCATGATCCAGGACACCGTGCTTCGGACGCAAATGCCCGGCGCGATGCCCCCCGCCCTGCTCTGCAATGATGGGCACCGCTTCCTCGTCGCCGAGCAGATGCTGGCGCTCGGCATCAAGGTCGAGATCATCGTTCTGGAACCGGTGGCGCGCAACACCGCCCCCGCTGCCGCGATTGCCGCCCTGATAACAGCGGAGCAGGATCCAAAGGGCGTGGTGCTGTTGCTGCCCTCCGATCATTTTGTCGATGATGAGGCGGCTTTCCATCGCGCGGCGCTTGCCGCAGCCGCAGCCGCGCGCGAAGGCCATCTCGTCACCTTCGGGATTTCTCCGACACGGGCAGAAACCGGATATGGATATATAAGGCGCAAAGGTGCGGCTCATGATACGGGCGCATTCGCGGTTGAGGCCTTCGTCGAGAAGCCCGATGCCGCAAAGGCGGCCGCCTATCTCGCATCCGGCGATTATTGCTGGAACAGCGGCATGTTCGCGTTCCGCGCCGATGTTTTCCTGGAAGAAATGGGCAGGCTCCAACCTGCCATCGTTGCGGCTGCAAGGGCAGCCCTTGCGGCAGCCGAGCGCGACCTCGATTTTGTGCGGCTGAACGCCGAAGAATTCGCCAAGGCGCCCAACATCTCCATAGATTACGCGGTAATGGAAAAAACATCGCGCGCGGCTGTCGTGCCCTGCGAAATCGGCTGGAGCGATGTGGGCTCCTGGTCCGCCCTTTGGGACGTGTCGGCGCAGGATGACGATGGCAACGCCCTGATCGGCGATGTGATCGTTGAGAATTCAAGCGGCTGCTTCGTGCGCGCCGAACACAGGCTCACCGCGCTTGTCGGCGTGCGCGATCTTGCCATCGTGGTCACCGATGATGCCGTTCTGGTGGCCGACAAGGCAATGTCGCAGGATGTGAAACTGATCGTTGACCGGCTGAAGGCAAATGGGCGCGGCGAATCCGATACGCACGCAATCGTCTATCGCCCCTGGGGCAGCTACCAGAGCATCGATGCGGGCGACCGCTTTCAGGTGAAGCACATCATGGTGAAACCGGGCGGGCGGCTTTCGCTGCAGAAACATGCCAAGCGCGCCGAACATTGGGTTGTCGTGCAGGGAACCGCGCAGGTGACATGTGATGACAAGGTGTTCGCGCTCAGGGAAAACGAATCCACCTTCATTCCGCTGGGCTCGACACACCGGCTGGAAAACCTCGGCGATGAACCGTTGCGGCTGATCGAGATACAATCGGGAAGCTATCTGGGCGAGGACGATATAGTCCGCCTGGAAGACGTTTACGGGCGCGCGCCCCAGAAGTGAATTTCCGCCCAAATGGCAGGTTTCAATGCGGCACCCTGGCGCTTGATTTGAGGCGGGCGGCAGCCGAGTTTGTGCCGTCATGATGCGCAACCTCCGCTTCGCCGCTGTTTACGTCGCGCTTGCCGCGATGATGCTGCGCGCGCTGCTGCCGGCCGGGTGGATGCCGGGGGTGAACGCTGGCACGCCGCTGGTGGTCTGCACCATGAATGGCCCGGTCAGCCTGGCTCTTGGGCCGGACGGCAAGCCGCTCAAGCACCAGCCATCGCAGGACGATGCACGCCATCATGAAATGTGCCCCTTCGCGGGCGCGCCGAATCTGGCCTCGCCTTCAACAGTTGCCGGCATCATTCCGCCTTCCCATGTCGTTGCCGCCGCACGCGATATTTCCGACACCGCTTCCTTTGCAGGCGTGGCACAATATTCACGCCAATCGCCCCGCGCCCCACCTTTCCTCGCCTGATTCGATGCGCATCGGGGCCCGTGCTTCGGCACGGCCCGGATAGTTTTCATCCAAAAATCAGTTGAGGGAATCATGTCAGCGCTTTGGCGCCTCCATAGGGGCGCAACCATATCTATTATCGCAGCACTTGCCGCCAATCCCGCGCTTGCCGACAACACACGGCACAAAATCGAAACGGTCGTGGTGACGGCCGAACAAACCCCGGCCGCAACAGTTCCGAGCAAGACCGAGAGCGTGACGGCGGCCGAAGCGGCCGAGCGCATCAACGTCGTCAACACCGAAGACATTCTCAAATATCTGCCCAACATCCTGGTGCGCAAACGCCATATCGGCGATACGCAGGACCCCATCACCACGCGAACATCCGGCGTTGGGGCAAGCGCCCGCAGCCTGATCTATGCCGATGGGATTTTGCTGTCGGCGCTGATCGGCAACAACAACACATCGGCCTCCCCGCGCTGGGGCATGGTCGCGCCCGAGGATGTTTCGCGCGTTGATGTCATGTATGGCCCGTTCGCCGCGCAATATCCGGGCAATTCCGTGGGCGCGGTGATCGAGATCGCAACGCGGATGCCCGAGGCGTTCGAAATGCGTGCGAAGGCGCAAAGCGCGTTCCAGGCCTTCGATCAATATTCCACCAGCGACACCTATTCGACCTATCAGATGAGCGCAGGCCTCGGCGACCGGCTGGGCGCTTTTGCGTTCCGCCTGAGCGCAAACCAT
>BFBZ01002367.1_pt1 | contig 10376 bp, 11 predicted proteins | sample 1888401 | NCBI WGS metagenome assembly BFBZ01 (sample SAMD00112614, study PRJDB3348) | symbiont metagenome | host: Chara braunii | reverse complement strand
CCCCGCCTCGGCATCCCCCAGAAAGGCAGGAAGCGCGACGACGCCGAGGCCCGCACGGGCCGCCTCGAGCTGGCCGAAAACATCCGTGGCACGAAACACGATCGGACGCCCCTCCAACAGGCTGCGAAGCCAAGTCTGCTGCGTCAGATGCTCCATGGCCGCGTCGTAGCCGATGAAAGACCATTCCTCCTCCGGCATTTGCGCCACAGCCGGGATGGCATAGAGGCCGAAACGCATGACGCCGATACGCCGGACGAGTAGATCGCTCTCTTCCGGCCGGGTCATGCGCACAGCGATATCGGCTTCTCCGTAGTTGAGGGCGGCGCGGCGCGTAACGCCCGCGATAGTCAGGGTGATATCCGGATGCTCGTCCCGAAAGGCGACCGCTTTGGGAGCCAGAAGATGGGCGGCGATCGACGGTGGCGCGCTGATCTTCACGGCGGCGGAAAGTCCGGCGACAGCGCTTTTCGAATAGCGCCGGATCGCTTCGACATTGTCCTCCATGCCCGCCACCAGTTCGGCAATGGCGCGGCCATCCGCCGTCAACGGCGAGGTGCGCGGTCGCCGATCGATCAGGCGCAGGTCCAGCGAGCGTTCCAGTGCGGCAATACGGCGACCGACGGTAGCGTGATCTACGCCAAGCTCGCGCGCTGCCGCCGAGAGCGAGCCTGTCCGCGCCAAGGCGGCGAAATGATGCAAGTCCTGCCAGTCGATCATCTGTGCATTATTGCACAGATACGGTGAGCTCATACCGAATTTATTCAGGCGGAACTTTGTGGTCAAAGATCTCCGGAAAGGAGACTTCTTAATGCCCCTAGCGATTGCCATCACCGGCCCCGGAGGACCCGAGGCCATGAAAGCCGTTGATCTCCCCGTGACTGAGCCAGGCCCCGGCCAGGCAAGAATTCGCCAAAGCATTTCAGGCGTCAATTTCGTCGATATCTATGTTCGCTCCGGGCTCTATCCCTTGCCGCCCGGCCAGAGTGTCCTCGGCTTCGAGGGTGCAGGTGTCGTCGACGCGATCGGCCCCGATGTTGCAGAGCTGAAGGTGGGCGACCGCGTCGCCTATATCGGCCATCCGCTTGGCAGCTATGCCGAGATGCGCACGCTATCGGCGCAGCGGCTGGTGAAGCTGCCCGATGGCGTCAGTGAACGGGTGGCGGGCAGCTCGATGCTGCGCGGGCTCACCGCCCATATGGTGCTGCAGAAGGTCTATCCGCTGAAAGCCGGCGAATGGGTACTGGTGCATGCGGCAGCCGGCGGCGTCGGCCAGCTCGTCACCCGCCTTGCCAAGCGGCTCGGCGCCAATGTCATCGCCACCGTGGGTTCGGAAGCCAAGGCCGGATTTGCCTATGAGGCCGGCGCCGATACGGTGCTTCTGCACACATCGGAAGATTGGGTGGAAGAGGCCCGTCAGATTGCAGATCGCCGCGGCGTGCATCTCGCCATCGACGGGATCGGCGGCACCATGCTGTCGCAGACGCTCGCCGCCGTCCGCCCCTTCGGAATGGTTGCGAGCCTCGGCCAGGCGGCCGGGCCCATCCCGCCAATCCAGATCGAGGAACTGACCGCGCCGCGCGCGATCGGCCTGTCTCGCCCCAGCGTATTGACCTATGCCAATGATCCCGAGCTCTATCGCCAGGGCACCCAGGCCCTGATGGGATATCTGCAGGCTGGGCTGATCAACCCGATTGGCGCCGAATACGAGCTGAAGGACGCCGCACGGGCACATGCCGACCTCGAGGCCGGGCGGACGACAGCCAGCGTCATATTGACGATGTAAGCCTCATCCGAACGGGGCCGGCCGCCGGCCCCGTTCGAACGACAGAATTTTCGGTTACACGCATATTCATCCCATGCCGTCAATGGTTTTTGCTGCAAGGCAGCAATTCGTTGACCTTGCTGGCTTTTGCCTGATATTCGTTTGCCATGACGACGCGCGGCCATTCGGCTATCGCCGCCATTTGATCCGATACGAACCCCCGAGCCTTCGTGGCAAACAGCATGGACACCGCGCTTCCCGGTGCCCGCAGGCGATATCCCGTGAACACTGTCTCCCAGACCATACGGTCCAATTCTACCCTCGGCCTCCTCTCCATTGTTGCGCTGACATTCTTCGGCTATCTGGCCATCGGCCTGCCGCTTGCGGTGCTTCCGACCTATGTCGATAGCGGCCTTGGCTTCGGCGTCGTCTGGGCCGGCATCGCCATCAGCACGCAATATGTGGCGACCATCGTCAGCCGCGCGCAGGTGGGGCGGCTGTGCGATCAATACGGGCCGCGCCGTTCGGTCCTGCTCGGTTTTCTGGCCTATGGCCTCTCCGGCATCCTGACACTTGCCTCCGCCTTCACGGTCCATGTTCCGGCGGCCAGTCTTGCCCTCCTGCTTGCCGGGCGCCTGGCGCTCGGTATCGGCGAAAGCTGGGTCAGCACCGCGGCGATTACCTGGGCGATCGGCCTGATGGGATCGCGCGAAACCGTGCGCATTATTTCCTGGAACGGCATCGCCACCTATGGCGGCATCGCGCTGGCAGCTCCTTTCGGCGCCTGGCTGCAAGGGCAATATGGCTTCTTCGCCATCGGCATATTTACCGTCGGGCTCGCCATTGCCGGGCTGATGCTGGCGCAAACGCGGCCACCTGTTGCCGGCGTCAAGGAAAAGGGCATCGGCACCGGCCAGGTGCTGAGCCGCGTGGCGCCGTTCGGCGTGGCGCTGGCGCTGGCCTCCAGCGGTTTCGGCGTGGTCATGACCTTCATCGCGCTGTTCTTCCACAGTCGCGGTTGGGAGGGCGCCCCCTTTGCACTCAGCGCCTTCGGCCTCGCCTTCATGGGCGTCCGGCTTGGTCTTGCTCAAGCCGTTGCCAAGTTTGGCGGCCTGCCGCTTACGCGCATCTCGCTTGTCGTTGAAATCATCGGCCTCGCAGCAATCGCATTCGCACCCTCGCCGACCGTCGCCATCATCGGCGCAGCCCTGGCCGGTGCCGGCTTCGCACCGGTATTTCCGGCACTAGGCAACGAGGCGATGATCCGCATTCCGCCGCAGAACCGTGGCGTCGCGCTTGGCCTCTATTCCATCTTCCTCGATATCTCGCTTGGCACGACAGGGCCAATCGCCGGCCTCTTTGCCGATCATCTCGGCTACGCCGCTCCCTTCTTCGTCGGGGTCGCCGCCGTGTTGCTCAGCCTTGTCCTCAGCCTCGGCTTGCGCAAACACAGCAACCCATGACACCTCTCCAAAGCCATCAGCATCGCCGATGGCAGCAATGGTTGCAGGATGCGGCTGCCGCTTGGTAGGGTCGGCAATCATAACAATGAGGAGGAAGCGCCAACATGGACATTATCGAAATTGTCATCGAGGGCGATACTCCGGGGATCGCCTGGCGGCTGCCGGTGCTGAATTTTTCCGGCAACAAGCCCGATGCGCCAAAGATCTACATCCAGGCCGCGCTCCATGCCGGCGAGCTGCCGGGGACGGCGCTTGCGCATTTCCTCTGCGAACGGCTGCGGCAGGCGGAAACCGAAGGCGCGATCCTGAGCGACATTATCGTCGTGCCCCATGCCAACCCGATCGGCGCAGCACAATCGCATTTCGGCGAGATGCAGGGCCGGTTCGATCTGGGCTCGCGCACCAACTTCAACCGCGATTTCCCGCTGATCTCGCTGCGCGACCGCGATCTGCTGATCGAAAATCTGGAACGCTATCCCGCCGTCGACCGGCTTAAGCGCCAGCTGATTCACATGGCGCTCGGTGCGGATCTGGTGATCGACCTGCATTGCGACGACGAATCCCTGCAATATGCCTATATCGATGAGGCTTTCTGGCCCGAGGCCGCCGACCTCGCGGCGGCCTTGAATATGGAAGCCGTGCTGCTGTCGGATGGCGAAAGCTCGGCCTTCGAAGAGGCCGTGAGTTTTGCCTGGAAATACGAAGTGCCGGGTGAGAAGAAAGTGCCGTTGCCGGGAAAACTGTCGGTGACGGTCGAGCTGCGTGGGACACGCGATGTCTATCCCGACATGGCAAAGCGGGATGCCGAGGGTTTGTGGCAGTTCCTCGCCATGCGTGGTGCCGTGCGCGACGAAAGCGTCAATCTCGCAGCTTTCACCGGACCGGCGGTGCCGCTCGACAATATCGAGATGATCCGCGCGCCGCAGACAGGCACGGTGCTCTTTCATCGCAATATCGGCGAACGCGTCGAGGAAGGTGATCTGCTGGCGACGATCATCACTGCGCCCGGAATGCCGGATGGCACCATCGATGTCATTGCGCCGCAAGCCGGCCTCATCGTCACCCGCGTCTCGGACCGGCTGGTGCGCCGACGCGGCGACCTGATGAAGATCGCCTGCGTCCGGCCAAGTGCCGCCACCCGCAAGCCCGGCACGCTGGAAGACTAGCCCTTCCCTAGCGGCCGTCGATCACCTTGCATCGCATCGTGAAGGCGATGGCGGCCGCGTCCCTTAGAAGCGCACCGAAGCAACGAATTTGATCCAGAGCGACGGCCATCGCCGCGCGGCCGGCGCGGGTCGTTATGGGAAAGATTGTGCGTTTTCCTGTCACGTTCATGCCTCCGATCAAGGTGATGCAGGCGATGTTCAGAGCGACGACGGTAATGGTGCAAACCGCATCGTCCATATATATGTATGCAGTCTGCATATATATAGCATGAATGTCAAGGCGGCCTGTTCGACCGCTACTTCATGAAGGCGATGGGGCATCGGTCCTGATCGCAAACGCCCTGGTCACAGACGCGACAGACCACATCCTGATCGTCGCCAAGATCGACCAGGGACGGCAGAAGCTTTTCCACCAGGCGGCCAAGCTGCTCGGTCTCTTCGGCTCCAAGAACCTTGAAGGCGCGGTGAATGACGGCCCGTCGAGCGGCGAGGCTTTTGTCGAAAAGTGCCTGCCCGCTCTCGGTCAGCTGCAGCGACCGGACGCGCTTGTCGCCTTCGACGCCGCCGGCTCTCAATACCAGACCGGATGCCACAAGCTGGTCGACAAGGCGGACGGTCGCGGAATGGGAGAGCGCGATCAGCCTGCGCAGCGTCTCGATCGTCAGGCCCGGCTCGGTGCCGATCTGGATGATGGCGGCAATCGCACTCGGCCCATGGCCGGTTTCGTCGGCAAAGGCCTTTTCCATCTTATCCACCAAGGCAAGGCTCATGGCGCCGAAGAGGTTTTCCAGCCGCAATGTTTCCCTATCCGTCGCCATGCCCTGATCCGCCGCCATAAATATGCATGCTGCATATTTACAGGAGAATCGGCCGTTGTCGCAACCGGCAGCGAACCGCTTCGCCCCCTGCCCGGCTTTTATCCGACTTTACTTGCGTGCTATGCCGCTAACCAACAGCAAGAGACGGATTCGCCATGACGATCACCATTTACGGCATCAAGAACTGCGACACGATGAAGAAGGCCCGCACCTGGCTCGAAAGCCACGGCATCGCCTATGATTTCCACGACTACAAGGCCGTTGGCATCGACAGCGACCATCTGGAACGCTGGACGAAGGAAGCCGGCTGGGAAATCGTGCTCAACCGCGCCGGCACGACCTTCAAGGCCCTGCCGGAGGCGGATCGCACCGATCTGACGAAAGACAAGGCCATCTCCCTGATGCTGGCGCAGCCTTCGATGATCAAGCGCCCGGTGCTGGAAGCGGATGGCAAATTGCTCGTTGGGTTCAAGCCCGATATTTACGCGGCTGCATTCGGCAAGGCCGCCTAGAGACACGCCCATGTCAAAAACAACCCGTGCCACGCAAGTTCTGACCCAGGCGAAAGTCGCCTTCACCGTCCATGCCTATGACTACGATCCAAATGCGGAGCGTGTCGGCATGCAGGCGGCGGAAGCGCTTGGAGAAGAGCCGCATCGGGTGCTCAAGACCTTGATGGCGGAGGTCGACGGCAAGCCGGTCTGTGTCATCGTTCCCTCCGACCACGAAGTCAGTATGAAGAAGCTGGCTACGGCCTTCGGCGGTAAATCGGCGAGCATGATGAAGCCCGCCGATGCCGAGCGGCTTACGGGTTACCATGTCGGCGGCATCAGCCCCTTCGGCCAGAAAAAACTTGTTCCCACAGCCATCGAGGCGCAGGCGATGACCGAAGCCTATGTCTATATCAATGGCGGCCAGCGCGGTCTGCAAGTGCGGCTCAGCCCGCAAGACGCATTGACCGCCTTGAAAGCAAAGGCGGCTTCGCTGATTGCCTGATCGGCTATGCGAACTGACAAACCGCCTTCAATTTCGCCGCAAAGCGGTCTAAGTCTTCAGACCATCGTTCGATATCAGCCAAGCAGGTCCCACCATGACATCAGCCTCCCAGAACCATCATCCCGTCGATCACGCCAAGCTGGAGAAGCTTGCGGAGGTGGCCGTCAAGGTCGGGTTGCAGCTGCAGTCTGGTCAGGACCTGCTGATCACCGCGCCAGTCGCGGCGATGCCGCTGGTGCGCTTGATCACGCGCGAAGCCTACAAGGCCGGCGCCGGTCTCGTATCGACCTTTTATGCCGATGAAGAGACGACGCTTGCCCGCTACGAATATGGTCATGATGCAAGCTTCGACCGTGCCGCGAACTGGCTTTACGAGGGCATGGCCAAGGCTTTCTCCAACAACACCGCGCGGCTTGCGATTGCCGGCGACAACCCGATGCTGCTCTCCAATCAGGACCCGGCCAAGGTAGCCCGTGCCAATCGCGCCAATTCGGCGGCTTACAAGCCGGCACTGGAAAAGATCTCGAATTTCGACACCAACTGGAACATCGTTTCCTATCCGAACCCCTCTTGGGCGAAGCTGGTTTTCCCGAACGATCCGGAAGCGATCGCCGTCGCCAAGCTCGCCAAGGCGATCTTCTCCGCCTCGCGCGTCGATGTTGAAGATCCGATCGCAGCATGGGCCGAGCACAATGCCAATCTGCGCAAGCGCTCGACATGGATGAATGGCCAGCGCTTCGCCACCCTGCACTTCCAGGGTCCGGGCACCGACCTGAAGGTTGGTCTTGCCGATGGCCATGAATGGCATGGCGGCGCCTCGACGGCCAAGAACGGCATCACCTGCAATCCGAACATCCCGACGGAAGAAGTGTTCACCACGCCGCACGCGCTGCGCGTCGAAGGCCATGTTTCATCGACCAAGCCACTCTCGCATCAGGGCACGCTGATCGACAATATCCAGGTGCGCTTCGAAGGCGGCCGGATCGTCGAGGCCAAGGCGACGCGTGGCGAGGAAGTGCTGAACAAGGTGCTCGACACCGACGAAGGCGCGCGCCGGCTTGGCGAAGTGGCGCTGGTGCCGCATTCCTCGCCGATCTCGGCAAGCGGCATCCTGTTCTACAACACGCTGTTCGACGAAAACGCCTCCTGCCACATCGCGCTCGGCCAGTGCTATTCGAAGTGCTTCCTCGACGGAGCGTCGCTTTCCCAGGAACAGATCAAGGCGCAGGGCGGCAACTCCAGCCTGATCCATATCGACTGGATGATCGGCTCCGACAAGGTCGATGTCGACGGCATCAAGCCGGATGGTTCGCGCGTGCCTGTTTTGCGCAAGGGCGAGTGGGCCTGAGGAGACCCGGATATTCGAATGCGATCGTGCCGCGGTATCACCTACCGCGGCATCTTTTTTGCCGGAAACTGCGACATCAGATCGTCGCCAGAGCTTTCCTGATGCGGGCGAGATGCGACTTGCGGGCGGTATCGGTGACGCGGTCCATGTCGTGTAGCGCCAGCATGCGGAAATTGAGCCGCTTGGCGCAGAAGGCGGCGATGCCGCGCCTCAGCAAGCGCCGCACCGGATTGCCCATGTAAAGATGCACGACCCACCAGGGCGAGCCGGTCGTCGTCAGCGCCCAGAACAGGCGGATGTTGGTCAGCTTCGGCACGATGCGGCCGCCAGCGGGATCGTGGGCGAAAGCAACGCCCGGCGCGAAGGCGCGGTCGAAGAAGCCTTTGAGAATGGCCGGGAAATTGAACCACCATTGCGGGAAGACCAGTATCAGCCCCTCGGCGGCCCGCAGCCGTGTGACGATATCGTCGACATCAGACGTATCATAGGGCTGGTCGAAATAGCCGCGCCGCTCGGTTTCAGAGAGGCGCGGATCGAAGCCCTCGCGATAGAGATCGAGCAGATCGACCTGATGTCCTCCGGCAGCGAGTGTCTCCTCGGCAAGCTTTGCCACTGACGCGGCAAAGCTATCTTCCAGCGGATGAGCAAGAACCAGCAGAATACGCATCAGAACAGGCTTCCCTGTTTTGGCGGAGCAGCTCCTTCAGCCGGCTTTGTGCTGCGCTTTTTCGGCGACGGTGCACCACCGGCCGGCGATGGCGTTGCTCCCTCTTCGCCGGTGACGGCGCCGATGCGGCCGTCGGCAAATTCGATCGAGATCGCGGCACCCGCGTTAAGCGCGGCAGCAAGGGAAACCGGCCGGTCATCCTCATCTCGCACCACGGCATAGCCGCGCTTCAGGACATTCTTGTAGGAGAGCGACTGCAGGATGCGCTCCTGCGCGACGAGCTCGCTGCGGGCACGGGCCAGCTGATGGCGGATTGCCGTATCGGCCTGGCGGGTGAGATTGCCCAGACGATCACGGGCGCGGCCGGTCTGCGCCTCCAGGCGGGATGGCAGCGTGGCGAAGACGGCGTCGGCCCGGTCGATGCGGGCGCGGGAGCGGTCGATCAGGCGTTCCACGGTGCGTTCGGCGCGGGTCATCCGCTCATTGAGCTGCTGGCGACGCTCGGCGATGCGGTTCGACAGGATATCCGGCCGCAGCTGCGAGGCCATGCGCTCGAAGGAACGGCGCTTGTTCAAAGTATTCAGTTCCAGACCACGGCCGAGGCCTGCGGCGGCCTCATCGAAGCGGCGGCGCGGCAAGGCGAGGATCTGATCGAGGGAAGGCAGAGCCCGCAGCAGAGCCCGCACCGATTGGCGGCGCTGGTCCATCTGCCTGCTGACGCCGCCCTGAAGACGGGCGGAAAGACTTGCGAGCTGCGCTTCCAGTTCGGCCTTCACAGGCACGGCCATTTCGGCCGCGCCCGTCGGCGTCGGCGCGCGCACGTCGGCGGCATAATCGATCAGTGTCCAGTCGGTCTCGTGGCCGACGGCGGAGATCAGCGGGATCTTGCTTGCGGCAGCGGCGCGGACAACAGCCTCGTCGTTAAAGCTCCAGAGATCCTCCAGACTGCCGCCACCACGCGCGACGATCAGCACATCGGGGCGCGGTATCGGGCCATCCACGGCGAATTCATTGAAGCCGCGAATGGCGTTTGCCACCTCGTCGCCGGACCCCTCGCCCTGCACTTTCACCGGCCAGACCAGCACATGCACGGGGAAACGATCGGAAATGCGGTGCAGAATATCGCGGATGACGGCGCCGGTCGGCGATGTCACCACGCCAATCACCTTCGGCATGAACGGAAGGCGGCGCTTGCGCTCGGGATCGAAAAGACCTTCGGCGCCGAGCTTGCGCTTGCGTTCTTCCAGGAGAGCCATCAGAGCACCGGCGCCGGCCGGCTCCAGCGTCTCGATGACGATCTGATATTTCGAGGAGCCCGGGAAGGTCGTTACCTTGCCCGTCGCGATGACCTCCATTCCCTCCTCGGGGCGGAACTTCAGCTTGGAAAATGTACCTTTCCAGATCACCGCGTCGATGCGGGACCTGTCGTCCTTCAGCGAGAAATAGGCATGACCAGAGGAATGCGGTCCGCGATAGCCGGAGATTTCACCGCGCACGCGCACCTGATCGAACGCAGTCTCAACCGTGCGCTTGATCGACCCGGACAATTCCGAGACGGAATATTCCGTCAGGTTCGACGGCGAATCATTCTCAAAAAAGCTGCTCATGACTTTTTCTAACCGATGTTGCCGGAAATGCGGAGACTAGCGCATAGCCCCTTCGATCGGAATCGATGGAAGAAAAGGATTATGCGCAGATTTAAAATGCTGCTGCGCCCTTTGCGCGTCCCGCAAGAAACGCGGAACAGTAGCGCTTCATCAAACGTTAACCCTGTCGACAAAGCCTTTCTTAGCCATCCACGCGTAAACCTGTGCAAACTGGTTCTTGGTAAAGAGGATATGGATCGATGATATTCGTGACCGCCACGATCATCGGAATTGCCGCCGGCCTGCAGCGCTCGACGATATCAGCAATGCTCGGCGTGGCGCTGTTGAGCATCGCCTTCATGGCAGCCGTCGTCCTGTCCCTCGTCCCGCCACCGCTGACGACCTTGTTTATCGCCTTGGGCGGCTACAATCTCGGTTTCATCGGCTATCTCGTTGCCGCCGACAGCATGGAACACGGCCGCCGCGCCTAGATCGCACAGACGCTCCAGATTGCTATCTCAACACAATTCCGGACGGAAACCACCTCGCACTTTCCCGAGACTGGCGGGG
>BFBZ01002364.1_pt1 | contig 10387 bp, 10 predicted proteins | sample 1888401 | NCBI WGS metagenome assembly BFBZ01 (sample SAMD00112614, study PRJDB3348) | symbiont metagenome | host: Chara braunii | reverse complement strand
ATCGTCCAAGGCGCATTGGTGCCGTGGATGCGGTAGAGGGTGGAGCCGAGATACATGGCGCGCGCGCCGAGCGGATTGGCTTCGCCGCCTTCCATGTGTGCCGGCAGATAGTGTCCCTTTGCCGCTTCGCGTGCCACCATTTCGGATGGCGGCGTCCAATCCGGCCATTCCTGCTTGCGGGTGACGGTATGGGCGCCTGCCCATTCGAAGCCGGGCTTGCCGACGCCGACGCCATAGCGCCGTGCCTTGCCGCCGTCCATCACCAGGTAGAGGAAGCGGTTGTTGGTATCGATAACGATGCTGCCGGGCTTTTCCTTGGTCTGGTAGTCGACGATCTGCGGCAGGAATTGCGGGTCGATCTGGCCGCGGATTGCCGGATATTGTGGACGCACCATGGCGACTTGTTGGACGGGGCGCGAGAACAGCCCACGCGGCTGTACGACCTGACGAACCTGCGGGTTGGCCTGCTGCTCGACTGCCGGATTGGCGACGCGCCGTCCACCCGGGCGAACGGGATAGACGACCGGCTGCACATTGCCGCCGCCGAGCTGCATGACCCAGGGAGCAGTCAGATCGGGGCTGACGATAACGGGCGGGCGCGTCTGGTAGCGGTCGTCGGCGAAGGCGGTTGAGGCGAGCAGGCTCAAGGCGCCGGCGGCGCATAGAATGGCGTGTTTCATCATCGGACAAACTCTCTACACATGGGCCGAAGATGGGCGCGACAGCGCCCGTTCACGACCATGGTGCCACTTGGGCGCGAGCGAATAGTAAAGATCTGTTCATCAAAATGCCGGGAAGCCGATAAACCTTTGTCAGGGTTACCGCCTGGTTTGGAAAGATGGTTTGCAAGTGGTAAATCAGGAATCGGAATGCGCGATCGTCCAAAAGCGTCTACGATTTTAAATGTTTGATGGATCTGGTTTTATCCGATAATTGCTTACCAGCTTCCGGTGGTATGCGCTGAAATGGGAGACGAATCGCAAAAATGGCCGAAACGGGCATCATCACCGGTGAGGATGGCAAGGACCGCTGCTTCTGGCACGGCAATCTCCCGGAGTATCAGCGCTATCACGATGAGGAATGGGGTCGTCCCGTTGTCAGCGATATCAGGCTGTTCGAAAAGATCTGCCTGGAGGGATTCCAGTCCGGTCTCTCGTGGCTGACTATCCTGCGCAAACGCGAGAATTTCCGCGCGGCCTTCGCCGGTTTCGATTTCGAGAAGGTCGCCAAATTCGACGAGGCGGATATTGAGCGTTGTGTCGCCGATGCCGGCATTATTCGCCATCGCGGCAAGATTGTTTCCACCATCAACAATGCCCGCCGCGCCATCGAGCTGCGTTCGGAATTCGGATCGCTCGCCCGCTATTTCTGGAGCCAGGAGCCGACCGCTGCCGAGCGCCCGGAGATCTTCGATCTTGCGCATCTGCGTGCCAACCCGACGTCGCCGGCCTCCGTGCGCATCTCGAAGGATCTGAAGAAGCGCGGCTGGACATTCGTCGGCCCGACGACGGTCTATGCCTTCATGCAGGCCATGGGTCTCGTCAACGATCACATAGAGGGTTGCTTCTGCCGCAAGGAAGTCGAGGCGCTGCGTTGCGCATTGGTGCGGCCATGAGAGTTCTCGGTATCTCGCTGATTGTCCTGACGCTTCTTGGCGGCAGGGCCGTCTATGCGCAGGATGCTCAACCGCAATTGCAGATGCCGGAACTCGACCGGGGAGAGAAGGTCGAGAAGATCGCTCTGCCGGCGGTGCTGGAGAAGCTGACGGGCTGGACGAAGTTTGGCAAGGGCAAGGTTTACATGCTGCCGCTGAAGAAGGGCCAGCATGTGCGGATCACCTTCAGCTCGAAGAGCAAATATACCTATATGGCGATCTTCGATCTGTCCTCGAACGACGATGAATCCTTCTTCGGCACGGACGAGGACGGCAACACCGCCGATGTCACGGTCAACGAAGACACGACCTGGTTGATCAAGCCCTACTMCYCCCGCGTCMCCCGCCGTCGCGGGCTCGGCGCTCCCTATGAGATCCTCATCGATCCCAATCCGCCAGCCGCACAGCAGACGCCCGCCGATCAGCAGAAGGATCAGGGGCCGATGCTTTTCCCGCCGCGCTCCAAGCAGGGGCAGTAAAGCTTAAAACAGGCTTTCGATGACCGCCGCCAATTCCCCGAGATGCCCGATCTTGCGGAAGCGCGGGGCTTCCGTTGGTTCCTCGACATGCTCGTAGGACCAGGTGAGCTCATGCGGCACGAAGACGCCGTAGCTGCCGGCGGCAAGCGCCGGCACGATGTCCGATTTCAGTGAATTGCCGATCATCATCGCCCGCTCAGGCCCGTCGCCCACCTTGGAAAAGATACGGCGATAGGTCGACGCGTTCTTGTCGGAGACGATCTCGACCGCATCGAAGAGGTCGCCGAGACCGGATTGGGCAAGCTTGCGTTCCTGATCGAAAAGGTCGCCCTTGGTGATCAGCACCAGCAGATAGGTGCCGGACAGCGCTGTCAGCGTCTCGCGGACATGCGGCATTGTCTCGACGGGATGGGCCAGGAGGTCGCGGCCGATGTCGAGGATCTGGGCGATCACGGTCGCCGGCACTTCGCCCTCGGTAATCTCGATGGCCGTCTCGATCATCGAGAGCGTGAAGCCTTTGATGCCGAAGCCGTAATGGCGCAGGTTGCGTTTTTCCGCCTCCAGCAGGCGCGCCGAAATACGGTCGCTATCGGCGTGGTCGGCCAGCAGATCGGTGAATTGCACTTCCGTGAGCCGGTAAAACTGTTCGTTCTGCCAGAGCGTGTCGTCGGCATCGAAACCGATCGTTGTCAGCGGGCGTTGCGTCATCGGTATATCCGTTCTGCATGTAAGACGAATGCTGGAATCTATCCTGTGCCGGGTCGGAAGCAAGAGCGAGTGCCTGGTAACCGCATCGTGATCGGTCGGAGGTCTCGCGTTGAAATCGGATTCCGGTGCATTATGTCGATGCTGTCTCGATCGCAACGGCGCAGCGCCGTACTTCGACGACTGTCTTCTGACCTCTCCACGGCGGCGCGGACAAGCGGCTGCCATGCCGGGGCCAATTATATAGCCAAGAGATAAGAACTCACAGACTGGAAGTCTCTTCCGGCTGACGACAAGGGAATTTCTCCTATGCGTTACAATCAACTCGGTAATACCGGCCTGTTCGTCTCCGAGCTTTGCCTGGGCACGATGACCTTCGGCGAAGCCGTCGCCAACAGCATGTGGGGCTCGATCGCCGATGTCGACCAGGCGCTGGCCGACAAGATCGTCGAAAGCTCGCTCGCCGCCGGCATCAATTTCATTGATACGGCCGACGTCTATTCGCAGGGCAACTCCGAAAAGCTGCTCGGCCAGGCGCTGAAGAACCTCGGCGTCCCCCGCAAGGATGTCGTCATCGCCACCAAGGTCTATGGCGTCATGGGCGACAAGCCGAATGATCGCGGCGCATCGCGCGGCCACATCATGGACTCGGTGCAGGCAAGTCTTGACCGCCTGCAAACTGACCATATCGACCTCTACCAGATCCACGCGACCGATACCGTCACGCCCATCGAGGAAACGCTGCGGGCGCTGGATGATCTCGTGTCGCGCGGCCTCGTGCGTTATGTCGGCGTCTCAAACTGGCAGGCCTGGCGCATCGCCAAGGCGCTCGGCCTCTCGGAGCGTCGCGGCTTTGCCCGCTTCGAGACGGTTCAGGCCTATTATTCCATCGCCGGCCGCGATCTGGAGCGGGAGATCGTGCCGCTGATGGCGGAGGAAAAGCTCGGCCTCATGGTCTGGTCACCGCTCGCCGGCGGGCTACTGTCCGGGAAGTATGGCCCAGGCGCTCCCGGCAATGGCGAAGGGCGCCGCGCCAGCTTCGATTTCCCGCCTGTCGACAAGGACCGCGCCTGGGCCTGCGTCGCCGCCATGCGCGACGTCGCCGAGAAGCATGGTGCAAGCGTCGCGACCGTGGCACTCGCCTGGATCCTGGCAAAGCCCTTCGTCACATCAATCATCATCGGTGCCAAGCGTCTCGACCAGCTCGACCAGAATCTCGCCGCCGTCAAGCTGAAGCTCGATTCGGATGACATGGCCAAGCTGGATGAAGTGAGCGCACTCACACCCGAATATCCCGGCTGGATGCTTTCCCGTCAGGGAGCCCAGCGCATCCCGCAGCCGTTCGAACCGAAGGCTTGATTTACGCAGAGACCGAGCCGCCGTCATTCAGGCAGCGGCTCAGCCGTCATCATAGTTCGATGACGATCTTGCCGAAGGCGCCGCGATCGAGATGATCGAAGGCAGCCGGAACTTCGCCGAAGGCATAGCGATGGTCGATGACCGGCTTCAGCCCGATCGTGTCGACGGCGCGCACGAGATCCTCCAGCGCCCGGCGATGGCCGACGCCGATGCCCTGGACGACGGGGGATTTCAGCAGCAGCGGACCCACCGGGCCGGAAATGTCGAAACCTTCCAGCACGCCGATGACGGAAATGCGGCCATGCGGCACTACCGCCTTCAGCGATTGGCCGAAATTCGCTCCACCGGCAATTTCAAAGATGTGGTCGACGCCGCGATCGTTGGTAAGGCGGTAGACCTCCTCCACCCAGTCGCCGGCATTGCGGTCGATGCCGTGATGGGCGCCGAGCGCCTTTGCGCGGGCGAGCTTTTCCGGACCCGAGGAAGTTACGAACACCTCGGCTCCCTGCGCGGCGGCAATCTGCAGGCCGAACAGCGCTACCCCACCCGTTCCCTGCACCAGCACTCGATCACCGGCCTTGACGTTGCCGCGTTCCACCAGTGCGAACCACGCGGTCAGGCCGGCGCAGGGCAGGGTGCTGGCCTCGCCATGGTCGAGGCTTTTCGGTGCGGCGACCAGCCAATCCTCAGAAAGCGCGACATATTCGGAGAGCATGCCGGCATAAAAGCCGCCAAGCGTACGATAGGGCGGGTTGCGAGCCGTGCCGTGCGGCGGCTTGCCGTCGATCCAGCCCGGATTGAAGGTCGAGATGACCCGATCTCCGACCGAAAACCGGGTGACATCGTCTCCCACCGCCTCAACGACGCCCGCCATGTCGGAGGCCGGCACGAAGGGAAACTGAATATCCAGCCCCATGCCGGTCTCACGAACGAGCTTGTCGCGATAGTTCAGCGAAACGGCTTTGACCCGCACGAGCACTTCGCCGCGCGCCGGCGCCGGCACCGCCGTTTCAGTCAGGTTCAAGGGAGCGCCGACACGGATCGTATTGAGGGTCCAGCGCTTCATGCTTTTCGTCATCATGATCTCCTGAGAAGAAAGCCAACAAGAGCATGACTATATCGTTGCCTATTGGTCGCCAGTGGCGATATTAATTCCACTAACTGGTTCCCATAAGGAAGCAATCGCAATGAATGACATGCTCAACGGTATCCCGGAGTTTGTGGAGGCAGTCGAAGCCGGGGGCTTCTCAGCGGCTGCGGCACGCATGAACTTGTCGCGTTCGGCCATCGGCAAGACCATTGCCAGGCTGGAGAAGCGGCTGAACGTTCGCCTGTTTTACCGCACCACCCGCATGCAGAGCCTGACGGACGAAGGTCAGGCCTTCTATGAGCGCTGCCGCCGGGCTTTGGACGAGATACAGTCCGGCGAGGCCATGCTGGAATCAGGCAAGCGCGAAGTCACGGGACGCCTGCGCATCTCCATGCCCGTCCTGTTCGGCCGTTGCTGCGCCGCACCGCTGCTGTTGGAACTGGCCCGCATTCACCCCAAGCTCGAACTGGACCTGTCCTTCAGCGACCGTGTCGTCGATCTGTTCGAAGAGGGCTTCGATCTCGCCGTCCGCAATGGCGTGCTGCGCGACGAGGCAGGTCTTGCCGCCCGCAAGATCACCTCAACTCGCATGGTGCTTTGCGCGTCTCCGGCTTATCTCGCCGCCAGGGGCGCGCCCCAGACCATCGCCGATCTCGCCGGTCACGAGCTGATTGCGTATGGCCGGTCCGGCGAGGCGAAGAAATGGATCTTCCTGCAGGAGGACGGCTCGGCCGTCGAATATTTTCCCGCAACGCGTCTGCGCTTCGATGATCTGGAGGTTCTTGCACAGGCGGCGGCATCCGGAATGGGAATCACATGGCTGCCCTGCTGGCTGGTGCGTAACCACATATCTGCCGGCACGCTTGTGCCTGCGTTGAACAGCTCTTCCAGCCGGGCAGTGAATATCTATCTGGTTTGGCCGCAAACGCCGCAGCTTCCGCTGAAGATGCGGGTGGTGATTGATCTGCTGGCCGAGCGGCTGCCGCAGATCATGGATTGAGCGGTTTACGAGAACCGTCCGCTTTCAGTCATGGGTGATTGCTCGAAAGAAGGAAGGCGGATGGCCGCCTCCCTTCCGTGCTAAATTACTTGCCGTGCTTCTTCAGCCAGGCGTTCATTTCCTTAATCTCGGCTTCCTGTGCGGTGACGACGGCCTGCGCCAGTTTGCGCAGTTCCGGATCCTTGCCGTATTTCAGCTCGATCTTGGCCATGTCGATCGCACCCTGATGATGCGGGATCATGCCGCGGACGAAATCCGCATCGGCATCGCCGCTATAGGTGATCATCATGTCCTTGTGCATCTTGCCCATGGCGTCGTTGAACGCCTTGCTGGAGGCGCCCTGGTCGCCCATCGGCTTGCTCATGTCCATGCCCGACATATCGTCGGCAAGGGCTGGCAGGGTAAGAGCGAAGGCGAAAGCTCCGGCGAGGATGAGAGTTCTTGAGATAGACATAGGTGTCCTTTCCGTTTCTGGACGGTATCTGAAAGTGAGCGGAAAGCCGCTCCTGCGATAAAACAGAGGATCGTCAGACGAAACGGGGAGGCGGCGCCGTCGGCTCCGGGCGAGAGCCTGCAAGGCGTTGGCCAAGCGCTGGCACCGGATAGGAGAACAGATGCTTGCCGCCGGCAATTGCAAGCGTTGGCGTCAGGGCGAGGCAGGCGGCACAGGACGCCACATGCGCCATGCCGCCGGCGCAAGGATTTTCCGGCTTCTTGTCCGCGTGCTGCACCATGTCGCCATGGCCGGCCATGCCAGGCATATCGGCCATTCCATCATGCATGCCCATGGTCGATGCGGCGGCCATGGTGGCGGCGGAATCGCAGACGGGACAGTTCGCCAGCGCCGGCATGGCACCGTAGAACAGCCAGGCAATCACCATCGTCAGGATCGCAAAGAAGCGCATGAACACGAACCTAGCTGCGCTCGCCGCGAAGGCAAGCGCAAATTGCATCATCCGAACATTGAAAGCGGATCAAGGCAGCAGTTTGACTTCTCTCAGAATTTCGACGGGAGGAAAGCTTATGCAATCCACCGCATCGAAGGTGAGTGTAAATCGCGCTTCTGTTCCCGCCGCCCATTTCAGCGCCTGCTCCGCGGCGCTTGCAGGGATCTTCATCGCGATCGTGCAATGCGGCTGCCATTGATTCGGGCGCGAATGTTCATGGCAGAGGGCAGGGTCGATCTCCTCGTGAATGGCATGGTGTATGTGTCTTAAGACACGATCGTCCGCGGGCCGTGCCCAAAGCACCAGCATGTCGTTGGGAAAATGATCGATACCGGAAAATTCGACCGATAGGGGCGGCGTGTTGCCGAAGGCCTTTTGCGCGGTCGCGAAAAGCAGGGGCACATCGATATCCTGATAGACCGCAAAGGTCAGATGCGGCGGATAGTGCAGCGCCTCCATCGACGGAGCGGTTTCGAACCGGCTGGCCTCCCGCCAGAGATCCGTGACGGGAGCGGCAGAGGCATTCGAACATTTCAAGACAATCGCGTATGGCATGGCGTCCCTGTCGCTCTCTCGGGCTTTTATCGGCTTTGCTGGCCGTTAACATATAACAATCCTTGCCGCATTCCGCCCAATCCGCTAGTTAACCGCCACTGTTCCCGTACCGGATTACCCTACAGATGAGCGACAAGCAGAAGAAACCACAGAAGCTCAAGGCCCGCCTGCCGCGTGGCTTTGTCGATCGTTCCGCCAGCGACATTCGCGCGGTCAACGAAATGACCGCAAAGATCCGTGCGGTTTACGAGCATTATGGTTTCGATCCCGTCGAAACGCCGCTGTTCGAATATACCGATGCGCTCGGCAAATTCCTGCCCGATAGCGACCGGCCGAACGAAGGCGTGTTCTCGCTTCAGGATGAAGACGAGCAGTGGATGTCGCTGCGCTACGACCTGACGGCGCCGCTTGCCCGTCATGTCGCCGAGAATTTCAACGAGATCCAGCTGCCATACCGCACCTATCGCGCCGGCTATGTCTTCCGCAACGAGAAGCCGGGCCCGGGTCGTTTCCGCCAGTTCATGCAGTTCGATGCCGATACCGTCGGTGCGCCGGGCGTGCAGGCCGATGCCGAAATGTGCATGATGATGGCCGACACGCTGGAAGCCCTCGGCATCAAGCGCGGCGACTATGTGATCCGCGTCAACAACCGCAAGGTTCTGGATGGCGTGCTGGAAGCCATCGGCCTCGGCGGTGAGGAGAAGGCCGGCCAGCGCCTGAACGTGTTGCGCGCCATCGACAAGCTCGACAAGTTCGGCCCGGAAGGCGTGGCATTGCTGCTCGGTCCCGGACGCAAGGATGAATCCGGCGACTTCACCAAGGGTGCCGGTCTCGATGCCGTGCAGATCGACAAGGTGCTCTTCTTCGTCGGCATCAAGGATTATGCCGAAAGTGCCGCACAGCTCGCCGAGCTGGTCGCCGGCACCTCGAATGGCGTCGAGGGCGTTGACGAGCTGAATTTCATCGGCAGCCTCGTCACCAGCGCCGGTTATCAGTCCGATCGTATCAAGATCGACCCCTCCGTCGTGCGTGGCCTCGAATATTACACCGGCCCGGTCTATGAGGCCGAGTTGCTGTTCGACGTCACCAACGAGAAGGGCGAGAAGGTCGTCTTCGGCTCGGTCGGCGGCGGCGGTCGTTATGATGGGCTCGTCTCGCGGTTCATGGGCCAACCGGTTCCGGCCACGGGCTTCTCCATCGGCGTCTCGCGCCTGATGACGGCACTGAAGAACCTCGGCAAGCTCGGTGTGGAAGAGGTGATCGAGCCCGTGCTCGTCACCGTCATGGACGGCGATGTCGATGCCATGGGCCGCTACCAGCGCTTCACGCAGCAATTGCGCGCCGCTGGCATTCGCGCCGAAATGTTCCAGGGCAACTGGAAGAAGTTCGGCAACCAGCTGAAATATGCCGACCGTCGCGGCTGCCCGATCGCCATCATCCAGGGCGGCGATGAGCGCGCGCAGGGCGTTGTCCAGCTGAAGGATCTGATCGAGGGCAAACGCCTCTCCGGTGAGATCGAGGACAATGCCAGCTGGCGTGAAGCCCGCGTCGCGCAGGACGTTGTGCCGGAGGCAGAATTGGTTGCCAAGGTACTGGAAATACTGGCGGCACAGGCGGAAGATCGCAAGAGGGCAGGCTGATGCCCCTCATCAATCTTCCGGATTTCGCCGGCGATCTCCTTGCCGAATTTACGGACCGTCGGACGGAGCGGGTGGACACGCCCATCATCCAGCCGGCCGAGCCGTTTCTCGACATGGCCGGCGAGGATCTGCGCCGTCGCATCTTCATGACCGAAAGCGAGACCGGCGCCAGCCTTTGCTTGCGTCCGGAATTCACCATTCCTGTCTGCCTGCGCCATATCGAAACCGCCACTGGCACGCCGAAGCGCTATTCTTATCTCGGTGAAATCTTTCGCCAGCGCCGCGAAGGTGGCCATGAGTTCTACCAGGCCGGCATAGAGGATCTTGGCGACCGCGATACGGCAAGCGCCGATGCCCGCGCCATTGGCGACGCTATCGCCATTCTCACCCGCGTCGTGCCCGGCAAGGCATTGTCCGTGACTCTGGGTGATCAGGCCGTGTTCGAAGCCGTCGTGCAGGCACTTGGGCTGCCTTCCGGCTGGCAGAAGCGCCTGATCCACGCCTTCGGCAACATGATGCAGCTCGAAGCCATGCTGGCGCGCTTGGCAAGCCCACAACCGGTGACCGGGCTCGACCCGCATGTGCTTGACTACCTGAACCGCGGCGACGAGCAGGGACTGGTCACGCATATCGACAGCACCATGCAGGCGACCGGCTATTCCACCAATGCCAGCCGCTCGCCGCAGGAGATTGCGCGCCGTCTTCGCGAGAAGCTGGTTCTTTCGGAAACCCATCTCGACGACGCTGCCTTCGGCGTGCTGGAGGAGTTTCTGTCGCTGAGCGTGCCACTGGCGGATGCCTCGGCGGCGCTGGCAGGCTTTGCCGATGCGGCGGGCCTCGAGCTGAAAACGGCGCTGAAGGGTTTTGACGCGCGTGTCGGGGCTCTTACCGATGCCGGCGTCGATACATCGATTATCGACTATCGTGCCGCCTTCGGCCGTCCGCTCGATTATTATAC
>BFBZ01002362.1_pt1 | contig 10393 bp, 10 predicted proteins | sample 1888401 | NCBI WGS metagenome assembly BFBZ01 (sample SAMD00112614, study PRJDB3348) | symbiont metagenome | host: Chara braunii | reverse complement strand
CCCCCGCCACTTTCCCCACTCCTCCCTTGCCATTCCCCACCCCGTAGCGAAGCATGGTCTCAGACCGCTTGCGCGAACCCGTGATGTCTGGTAATCCGGTAACGACTGCGGCGGCTGGTTGCAACCACGCAAGACCGGCCTGGAAAATCCAAGACAAGGGCAGTTCGCCAAGAGCGGGTAGCTGGAACTTCGATGCCCCGGTCCGCGATTGCAGAAGCCGAGGTAGCGCACGGCCCGCAGTCACAACGGTGCCCCATGAAATACTTCCACCCCGAAGAACTCGCCCTCCTGGCCGCGATCCACGCCGCGCCGAGGGAGGACACACCCCGGCTTGTGTACGCGGACTGGCTGCAGGAACACGGGCAGGAAGAGTACGCCGAATTCATCCGCCTCTCGCTCAACCCGGCGCAGAATAAGCCCGGCCCCGGGTGCCGGATCACCGAATTGTCAAACGCGTTCGGGCAGAAGTGGTCATCTCCCAAGCCCCGTGGCCTGCATTGGGGATGTTACCGAAGAGGGCTGCCGACACTTTACCTTGAGCCGAGCCACGTATCGCCGGAGCGGCACGCGGGACTGACCAGCAAGATGTCGCCGCGCATTCGGCTGATACTCAACCTGCACGATGACGACCTGCTCGCCGAGTGGTGTACCAGCCCGCTCATGACCCGCGTATCGATCATTCAGTTCAACCACGATTTCGGAGCTGGGGTGCGGGAGATTACAGCAGCCGGGATTGAGCGCCTCGCCGCTGCTAAGAGTATTGCCAGAATAGAGATGGTCAGGATGTGTAGCCGGTTGACCGAGTTTGCGAAAAATGCGTGCTATGAAATGTTGAAACCGCTCGTGCCGATCGAGCCCTACGGAGGGCCGTGATGCTCCGTATCAACGCCATCCCCAACTCTGAAGCTGCCAAAGCGTACTACGGACTCGCGGACTATCTAATCGAAGGCCAGGAACAGGAAGCCCACTGGCACGGCAAAGGCGCCGAACTGCTTGGCCTCCGCGGAAAGATCGACCAGAACGTCTTCGAGGTGCTCTGCGACAACATCAACCCGAACAACGGCAAGCAACTCACCGCGAAGCACATCGAGAACCGCCGGGTCGGTTATGACTTCACCTTCTCGGTCCCAAAAAGCGTCTCTCTCGCTTACTCTCTCGGCCTCGACAACCGCATCCCCGATGATTTCCGCGGCGCGGTAGCAGACACGATGGCCGAGATGGAACGTGAGATGTCCACGCGCGTCCGACAGAAAGGCAAGGACGAAGACCGCACCACCGGCAATATGATCTGGACAGATTTCACCCACCACACCTCCCGGCCCATCAACGGAACCCCCGACCCACAGCTCCACATCCACGCCGTTGTTTTCAACGCAACCTTCGACCGCGAAGAGAATCAGTGGAAGGCCGGCCAATTCGGTGAACTGAAAGCCAACGCTCCCTATTTCCAGGCCGTGTTCCGCGCGCGTCTCGCCAACCGCCTGAAAGCCCTCGGCTACGAGATCAAGGTGAAGAAGGATGACTTCGAGATCGTAGGCGTCCCCGAACGCACCCTGAAGGAGTTCTCCCGCAGAACTTCTTTGATCGAGAAAACCGCCGACCTGTTGAGTGTCAAGAAGCCAGAGACGAAAGCGAAGCTCGGCGCGACGACACGCGAAGCAAAGAAAGAAGGCCAGACCTGGGGCTCTCTGGTCTCCGGCTGGGAGAAGCGGCTCCAACCCGGCGAACTGCAGGCGATCCACGCCACCGTCCTGAACTCACACCGGGAACCCGTGAAGCTGTCATTCGACAACCGCGAGGCCCTCGACTGGTCGCTCCGCCACCTCCTGGAGCGGAAGAGCGTGGTCGGGCAACGGGAACTCCTCACCACTGCCCTGAAACACGGGATCGGCCGCGTCACACTGGAGGGCCTGCACGACGAACTCGGCAAGCGGAAGGATCTGATCCGGCGTGATCTTGCCGGCCAGACGATGGTCTCGACTCAGGGGGTTCTGGGAGAAGAGAAGCGGATCGTGGCGTTTGCTGTGAGGGGGCGGGGAAAGTTTCGGCCCCTCGGGCAACCAGTAGCTCATGATCGCGGGCCAGACGCTACCCTGGCTGGAACCGTATCGCCGGTCAACGCGGGTGGCCGTAGCGCATCACCCCATGCTGTTCTCAGCAACCGAGCGGGTCTGCTTTCCCCGCCGCCGCGATCACAGCCCGACCATGCCACACTCTCCCCCTCCCAGTCAAGCGCCGTGAAGCACGCCTGGTACTCCCGCGACCGGCTCATTTTGATCCGGGGTGCCGCCGGCACCGGCAAAACCACGATGACAAAAGCCCTCCTTGAGGGGGTCGATGTTCCGTGGGTGGTCCTCGCCCCGTCCGCCGAGGCCAGTCGCGGAGTTCTCCGCAGGGAAGGATTTGAGGGAGCCGAAACCCTCGCCAAGTTCCTGTTCGACAAGGACACGCAGGAGAAGGCGCGAAGCGGCCTGATCGTACTGGACGAGGCCAGCCTTGCTGGTGCCCACGACATGGCTCGGCTCATTCAGGTGGCTGACTCACTCAACGCCCGCATCCTTCTTCTTGGTGACCGGAGGCAGCACAAAAGCGTCGCGCGCGGCGATGTCCTGACGCTCCTTGAAGATCGCGCCGGCCTGCCCGTGGCTGAGGTCTCCGAGATACGCCGACAAGGTGGTGAGTACCGCGAGGCTGTGAAGCTCGCCAGCCAAGGCCGGGTCTCTGATGCGTTCTCGAAACTTGACAAGCTCGGCTGGGTCAAGCAGGGTGGGCACGAGCAGATTGCTGAGGATTACGCCGCCGCGCTCCGTGATGGGAAGTCGGTGCTGGTGGTCAGCCCGACCCACGCTGAGGGTGAAGCGGTCACCGCGGCGATCCGCGAGAAGCTAAAACAGCAGGGGAGCCTGAAGGGTGAGGAGAGGACGTTTGAGTCATTGGTTCCGCTGCATCTTACCGAGGCAGAGCGCGGGAACAGAGCATCCTATGACGGAGACGAAGTGCTCGTCTTCCAGCGTGCAGGAGGAGGGCACCGAGCCGGTGATCGTGTGGTTTTGGCTTCTTCACCCGAACATCCTGCTGCTCTGGCGAGCAGGTTCACCGTATTTCGTCCATCGGCTATCAAACTGCAGAGTGGGGACCACCTACGCATCACCGCCAACGGCAAAGACCTCACCGGAAAGCACCGCCTGAACAACGGCGCCACCTACTCCGTCGACGGCTTCACAGACGCCGGGAACATCCGGCTCTCCAACGGCTGGGTCATCTCGAAGGACTTCGGGCATTTCTCCCACGGCTACGCAGTCACGAGCCACGCCGCGCAGGGCAAGACAGTCGATCGGGTTCTCATTGCCCAGTCGGCCCAGAGCTTTCCAGCGTCGGGTAAGGAGCAGTTCTACGTCTCGGTCAGCCGCGGTCGGGAGAGAGCGACGATCTACACGAGCGACAAGGACGAGCTGCGTGACGCGATCCAGCGGGAGGACCGCCGCATGCTGGCTTCGGATCTTGTTCGCACTCCGCGGAAGGGTGTGCGCGAGCGGCTGAAGCGCCGGGTGTCCTTCCTGCGGGAACTCGGCTCGCGGCTCATGGACCACGCACAGGGGCGGGGGATGCATCGGGATCGGGTCATCGAGCGGGATTGAAACGCTTGCGCGAAGCACCCAAGAGGCGTAGAGTCCCGCCCATGCTGATGCCGTTTCCCAAACAAGCCCTTTCCGTGCTGCGGATGCTCTTGGCATCAGCAACCATTCGCGTCCGCAGCGCAGAGGGGGTAGAAGGGTAGCGTGGCATGCAAGAGACAAGGCTGCAGGGCAGCAGGAACTACAAGGGAGCGATCCGCTGGTTCAAGCTGAAGTTCAGAGACGGCCGTTGCAAGGTGGAGAAGCGTAGGCTGTTTGGCAATGATTCCTACAAGATCACTCCCGAGGAGTACGACTGGATCACCGACGCTCGAAAGGCCCGTGAGATGTGGGACTTCTATCACTATATCGGGACTGCCTACTGGTTCAGCGGCGAGTTGAAGCACCCGATGACTGGAGAGGGCTATGTGAAGGAGAACGCCGCATGACCGATTCCGTTCATGGCGCAAGCCCTTCTTCATCCATCACACACGCGCCCAAAGGCACCGACTACTCCATCGATCCTGATGTGGCGAAAGACCTCATGGGCGTTGTGCAATTCCCGCATGAAGTGCGGCTGGAGATCCTGTGTGCCTTGCAGAGTCAACACGGCGCGGACGCGATGCTGTCCCTGTTCTCCCAGTTCATCGGGATGGCAAACTCCGTGGTGGCCAACTGCCACGACGCGCTGGAGGTGTTCCTGATCGTGGAGGAGGGCTGGCACCCTTACGAGGCGACGAAACTCAACTTCCCCACGTTGTTCGGGGCTCTGAACGGTGTAAAGCTGGCGGTCGGCGTCAATCAGGAGAAGACCTGTCACGGCTGCGCCTGCCGGCTTGGCACGCTGGCGAACCAGTCCCCTTCCACCACTTGCGACGTGGACGGGTGTCTCGAAGGCGACGGCAGGTTCTGGTGCCACGAGGATCTTGACGACAAGGGAAGCCCCACCAAGCGGTGCATCGGCTTTCAAACGCATTTGAAGAAGAGGGGCGCCGCATGACTGAACCGGAAATCAAGCCCTGCCCATTCTGTGGTGGAGAAGCGAGGAATTGGAAAACCGACTTGGGACCTCCCTATCAGACATCTTTTGTGCGGTGTACGAAATGCCGTGCGGAGATCGGTCGGTGTGACCTTGATGCAGAAATCTATTGGAATACCCGCGCTACGCCGGAAGCCACATCACTGAAACAGGCGCTGCTCCAGATCGCTGCGATTTGCAGAGGTTCCTCTCCCAAAGAAGTGCAGGTTTACCAGATTGCAGACGAGGCGATTAGAAACCGCGCCACGCCCGAATCCACCCCACTGACCGAGGAAGAGAAGCGGGATGCGGTCGAGATCATCTGCAAGGCATACCAGCGCCATCTTCGAGTTTGGGACACCCTGCTTCCAGCGGCGATCGAAGATGGGCTCGCTGCCCTGCTTGAGAAGTACGAACTGCGGAGAAAACCATGAGGCTCGTGCTCGCATCCCTCCTGCTGACGCTGCTGCTCGCGGGTTGCTCCCCCAAGGCGATCTACTGCGGCCTCATCCTGCGGCAGGAAGGGACCGAGGAGTGCGAATGATTCAGTGGAGGCAGGGATGAGGTGGTTTCTGTTATGGCTGCGACGGACATCGTGCTTTCACGGCGATCTCGTTAAATCGCCGGACGACTGGACGGCCGGGTATTTCATCTGCTGCGACTGCGGCAGCGCCTTCGCGCAGGATGGCTCTTCCCGTGGGTATTACTCAGAGAACCCTTGCCTCCGCAATGCGAAGCTCCTCGCGGGGATTGAACAGAAACGTTGACCGCGTCAGGGATGCGAAGGGCTCCGGCGCGAAGCACGGAGCGCAGCGAACCCCATAGCAGCCCGGCGGCGAAGCCGCGACGCCCAGCAACATCTTGCGTTCTTCTCCAAACCATGTCATGGATGCTTTCAACATCGGAGACCCACCGTGAGTAAACCAGACTTCAAATCCTGGCTGAATGGCGACAAGACAACTGACAAACCCACGGAAAATCCCCCTGATACGGGAGACAGCTACGAAGAGCCAACGGGCGACGGCCGCAGCTCCCGCCATCAGGTGTTCGGACTAGAGGTCGAGGACTCCGACCGGAACTTCTGGTTTTTCCCCTACGGTGCTTTTCTCCCCTGCAAACTCGGTGCAGTGAACGGCGGCAGGTTCGTCTTCAAGATCGCCGGCGACGACTGCACCTTTGAAATGGAGATCGAGGGCCCGATCAGCGCCGTGCGGTATGCCATCGACAAACTCTGCTCCGGCAAACGCGAACTGCTCAGGCCGAACGATGCGTCAATTACGCGGATCACGGTGCGAGAAGTTCCATTCAAGAAGGCAGGGAAAGAGTAATGGCTCAGGACGAGTGGGGAGCGGGATACGCACCATGCGATTCAGCCACCGTAGTAGAAAGCACAAGGGAACGCAGCATTATTTGTGGCCACAACGGCCAAATGTATTTGTCCCATTTAGCCAGATCATTAAATTCATTGCCGGCCTTCTGTTTCAGAACGGCTAACTGCGTAAGTAGCCATAAGCAGCGAACCGAACAATAACGCCATAGCAGTCTGCGTCAAAACGCTAGGAATGAATCCCCTCCAAGGAGAGTTTGGGGGTAAATCAATCGCCTCAAGAACTAATGCTATAGCGAGGAGGCAAATGCTCGAGACCCATGAATAAATCGCGACGCTACTAATCGCCTTGAAATATTTCATTGCGATGCTGTTCATTGAGGTCTTATGGACCGACCAGTTTTCGCCGCGGCCCTTCACTTTCCAACCTCGGATTGGTCCGTCGCAAACAGCTTTAATAAAAATTTCATCCTTGTGTAGCCGGTAAGAGTTGATCACTGGAATGTTAATCTCGATAGTGCGAAATGGACCGGGGATAGTCGAGGAAGCTACGTTTGCAGGGTTCAGATGGCAGTCCAAGACCCGCGTAGCTTCAGGGAATTCCAACACGATGCGAACGTCTTTCAAGACGTCTATCCCGGTATTAATCACTCGCAGTTCAATCTGTCCCAGTTGAATGACAGGTTCTTCGTCGAGAAATACCTTAATTCTCTCGCGTACAGTGGGCGCGATATCGACGAGAGAGCTTGATCTTACTTCTGCCGCTTCGATGTATGTGCCTCGTGCTCGTTTCAGCCAAACTGCAAACAGCGCCACAGATGCACCTAGAAGCGGCCCAAAGAAAACAGTCCACAATGGTGCGGCCTCGGCCAGTAGTACAACTTGACTCATATTGGCTTTCATAAATTATTAATTAGTTATTTGCTCGAATTGTGTGAATTGCCCTAGCGCATCAGCAGTGATCTATTGCTGCTCTAGTTGACAATTCACTTTATGCGACGCTCAGTGGGAGACCAGGGGAAAATATTAAGACTTGGACCTCTGTTGTTGCGGCCGAGGAAGTCGAAGCCGGAAAAAATCCGACTTTCTCCTAACTTCTGCCTCTAGATCGTCTTGGACTCGTGGACGAATGCCCAGGGGCATTTCCTTGCGTCAACTGCCGGAAACGTCCGAAGGTGTCTCGGAGGCAATCAGCAGAACGGCCCAAACCCCAATAAAATCCCGCTAGGAGGGCAATCATGACCGAAGCAGAGTGGGTTCAGGAAGAGGAGGCCGGCGTCCGGAAAGCAATGGCGCCTCTCAATCTGCGCCAAAAACGTCTCCTCGCGATGGCCTGCTGCCGGGTTCTCTCGGCGAACTTTCCCCCTGGTGCCGCAGATTGGGTTGAGGCGATTGAAACGTACGCTGATACCGGCAAGAGTAAGGCAGCCCTCCGACGTGTCCGACAGGCCGTGCGGGCGGAGAGGGCTAGTTGGGCCGGTCTTCCGCTCATGCCGCCCGAGTACATCCGGACGACACTTCAGGCGGTCGCAGCGGCGGCAGAGGAGCGGGTCACATCATTTGCAGTCCAGTGTGTACTCAGCGCGATGGTGAGTGAGGGAACACTCCATGAGGATGCCCAGCGGCGGCTCTATCGGCTGTACCATGACATTGCAGGTCCAATCAGTTCGATCTTGTTCCGATCTGATTGGCGCACCTCCACCGTCACCGCCCTCGCCCAAACGATGTACGACAGCCGCGACTTCTCCGCGATGCCGATCCTCGCGGATGCCCTGCAGGACGCCGGATGCGACAACGCTGCCATCCTCGACCACTGCCGTGGTCTCGGCCCGCACGTCCGCGGCTGCTGGGTGGTCGACGGGTGTCTGGGCAAGAGCTGAGCCCACTTCAAGCGGAGAAGTCCTGACCCCGCCCTCCGAAGCTGCGCCGTCTGCTATAATGCCGAAGCGGTGGCGGGCTGCAAAGGGGGATAGCTGGAATAATGCACAGGTCCTGGCGGACCGAGTAGAGGGTGTGGTGATCGCCTGACAAGCGGGAATGCCCTTGATGCCCCACGCCCGCCATCGCACTTATTACCGTTTTCTCTTCTTCTTCTTCTGCTTCTTCTCCTCGGCGGCGCGTTCTCTGACCTACTCGGGAAATAGGGAGTTGGCAGTCTCAGCATCGACAGCGGCCTGCCACTTTTTCTCATCCTTGTCTTCCCGGCGCTGACGTGCGTCAGCGAGCTGTTGGGTGGAGCGTGGTGTGTATATCAGTCTCGTACCCTCCCCAGTAAAGCGAGTAGCGATGAACGTGAATCCGTTCCCCCTTGTGCAGGAATATGCGTTTCGGATCGGGCTCGGTCGGCATCGTCCCGAAACCGTCTTCGTAGCTGCCGCACTCCCTAAGTCACTTCTCCAATCACGAGGACATGCCGGCGTGCCCCGTCCTGTTCAAGATAGAATCGCAGACCGGTGAACGATACACGCCCGGCGGATCATGTACTTCTTCGATAATTCCTCCAGAAATTTTGAACTCGATTTTCGGGCACCTCCGCGGCTATTCTGGCCCCATAACCCACGGGCAATCCCATGCGCGTGCTCGACGGCAAGAACGGCTGGCTCGATCCGGTTGTGATTTCGCCCGACAACAAGCGGATCGTGGCGAGAGACGCCAAGGGAACCGGCCTCCGGCAGTTCGACCTGTCCGATGGCTCCCTGCGGAATGGCTACCAACACCCGCTTTCGGCGATGTGTTTCTTTCCGGACTCGGATCAGATTCTCATCGCGCTTGAGGATATCCTGCTACGCGTCGATTGGGAGACCGGACGCCGAGACGTAAATCCCCGTGATTACGATCCCTGGGAGATTTACGCGAGCCAGGTGGAACAGATGCTCGTCAACTCCACCGGGGAGTTGGTGACGCTGGGGATGGATACGGGATTCGAGACCTACCTGGTGAGCCGCTGGAAGATCGGGAAGAAGAAGTGGCTGGCGATGACGCCATTGGCGGAGACGCCCGAAAACTCCCGGGTGAGCCGCAGCAAGGGGGAGGTTAGGGAGATCAAACGGGTCAGTGAGGCAAAACTCGAAGCGAACGATTACAGCCGACCGGCCCTTTCACCGGACGGTTCGAAGCTGATCGCGATGTGCGATAAGGACTCACCCAAAGCCGGACGTGCGGTGATTCTCTCGGTGCCGAAGTTCAAGGAACTCGGCTCGTTCGAGATCCCGACCGACTCGCCCCAGCAACTTCTGATGTCTCCCGACGGCAACCAGATCGCCGCGCGGCGCGAGGAGAGTAAGTCGTTCTTCGTGTGGGACGGCCCCAACTGGGATGAGATGCGCGAAGTCAAGCTCAGCGGGCGGCACATCCTGACGGGCCTGGCTTACCACCCTTCAGGCCAGCGCCTGGCTGTGGCGTGCAACGACGAAACGGTTCGCGTCTTCGACACGACGACGTGGGAGGACGTGTCGAAGTTCACCTGGAAGTCGGGTCGATTGCGGAGCGTGACCTACAGCGCCGACGGTACGCTCGCCGCGGCTGGCAGCGACACCGGCAAGGTCATCGTCTGGGACGTGGATGAGTGACGCCCCGGTTGGCTCTAAAGGGCACCGGGCATCCGTTCGCCGGGCCACTTCGACAGTTCGTCTCACACCGGCTCGGCGTCACGTTGCCGGCGTCGCTCTTCTCGCTCCCGGCCTCTTTCTTTCCCACTCACTCACAAACACCCCACGTGCTCATGCAACTCGGCACGTCCTTCTGGTCGGGCGCGAAGAACTGGTCCTGCAACCCACCGCGTGAAGTCTTGGCCCAGCGCCGCACGTCCTCGACCGACGGGCAGTTCGCATCCTTCCACACCTTCACGTCGGCCAGCAGCGCGGTGATAGTAGGCGGGTGTTCGTCCTTCTTCTTGAACCCCTTCAGTTCGTCGAGCATGAACCCGTGCCGCCTGACGATGTCCGCGAGTTCGCTTTTCTGCTGCTGGGCAAGCGGCACCGTTCCATAAGCGAACCACGAACGCCCCACCCGTTTCTCCCAGTCGGTCAATTTCTCCCACGCCCAGTCCGGGAGAGCCGCAAGTTCGTTCTTGTTCGCGTGGATGCACGGGAAGCAGCCGACACGCCCGTAGCCGAACCCATATAGCGGGTTCGGTGGGACACCTTTTTTCGCGAGGAACGCGAACACCTGATCCGTCGTCCAGTGGAGCAGCGGACGCACCACCCAGGCGTCGTAAAACTCGGCGAAGTTCCTCTCGGGCAGCTTCGACCGCCGAGCACTTTCCTGCGCCCGAACACCGATGTAGTTGTAAACCTCCCGATCGCCGCGGATCTCGTCCATCCATGCCTTGACCGGCTCCAGTTTCAGCTTCTCGGTGCAGAACTGAGACTTCACGCCCGGCGTTCGCCCCTTCCAGAGCATCAGGTCGAGGTACACGCTGCCCGACGGTTCGAG